>Ga0209406_1000043_pt1 | contig 122724 bp, 113 predicted proteins | sample COGITO_mtgs_1204_FD_184808 | JGI IMG/M metagenome (GOLD analysis project Ga0209406, IMG submission 184808) | Pelagic marine microbial communities from North Sea - COGITO_mtgs_120426 (SPAdes) (version 2) | ecosystem: Environmental > Aquatic > Marine > Epipelagic ... | reverse complement strand
GCCAAGGATGGAATGGAACCTATAATGGTAAAAAACTTTCGTCAGATGATTACTGGTATAATATTACATTGATACCAGCAGATAACACAAAACAAATAATTAATAAAACAGGAAACTTCTCACTTCTGAGAAAATAAATATTGGTTTTAAAATCTTAAAAAATACGGATACTTTTTTACAAAGTATCCGTATTTTTACAGTATGGAATTTAACTTAGTATCAGAATTTTCTCCTACAGGAGATCAACCCCAAGCAATAAAAGAACTTTCTGATGGAATTAATACTGGTGAAAAATTTCAGACGCTTTTAGGTGTAACAGGATCTGGTAAAACGTTTACAGTAGCTAATGTTGTAAAAGAAGTAAAAAAGCCAACCTTAGTTTTAGCACATAATAAAACTTTAGCAGCACAATTATATTCAGAATTTAAACAGTTTTTTCCAGAAAATGCGGTTGAATATTTTGTTTCTTATTATGACTACTATCAGCCAGAAGCATATATTCCAGTTACAGGAACCTACATAGAAAAAGATTTATCTATCAATGAAGACATAGAAAGATTGCGTTTAAGTACTACTTCTTCTCTACTCTCTGGGAGAAGAGACGTTTTAGTAGTGGCTTCTGTTTCTTGTTTATATGGTATTGGAAATCCTAAAGAATTTAAAAAAAATGTAATTCCCGTTGCAGTAGGCCAGTTACTTTCTAGAACAAAATTCTTACATCAACTAGTACAAAGTTTATACTCTAGAACTGAGCATGAGATAAAGAGTGGAACTTTTAAGGTAAAGGGTGACGTCGTAACAATTTATCCTTCTTATGGTGATAATGGGTATCGAATTCATTTTTTTGGTGATGAAATAGAAGAAATAGAATTATTCGATTTAGAGAGTAATAATGTGATCAACACCTTTGAAGAGTTAAGTATTTATCCTGCAAATTTATTTGTTACTTCACCAGATATTTTACAAAATGCCATACATCAGATTCAAGAAGATATGATGAAACAGGTTGATTTTTTCAATGAAATTGGAAAACACTTAGAGGCTAAAAGAATTAAAGAACGTACAGAATTTGATTTAGAAATGATTCGTGAATTAGGCTATTGTTCTGGTATTGAAAACTACTCAAGATATTTAGATGGCAGAGAACCGGGAACAAGACCTTTTTGTTTGTTAGATTACTTTCCTGATGATTATCTAATGATTATTGACGAAAGTCATGTTACTGTGCCTCAAACACACGCAATGTATGGAGGTGACAGAAGTAGAAAAGAAAATTTAGTAGAATACGGATTCCGATTGCCTGCTGCGATGGACAATAGACCTTTAAAATTTGATGAATTTGAAGCCATTCAAAATCAAACCATATTTGTCTCTGCAACACCAGCAGATTACGAGCTTCAAAAAACAGAAGGCGTCTTTGTAGAGCAAATAATTAGACCAACGGGTTTACTAGATCCTATAATTGAAGTAAGACCCAGTTTAAATCAGATAGATGATTTAATTGAAGAAATACAAATTAGAGTAGAAAAAAACGAGCGTACGCTGGTTACTACACTTACTAAAAGAATGGCAGAAGAATTAACAAAATATCTTGCAAGAGTAGACATCCGTTGCAGATACATACATTCTGATGTGGATACTTTAGAACGCGTAGAGATTATGCAAGACTTGCGTAAAGGCTTGTTTGATGTTTTAATTGGTGTAAATTTATTACGTGAGGGTTTAGATTTACCTGAGGTCTCTTTAGTTGCAATTTTAGACGCAGATAAAGAAGGTTTTTTAAGAAACGTAAAATCATTGACGCAAACGATTGGTAGGGCTGCTAGAAATGTAAATGGGCGTGCAATTTTATATGCAGATAAAATGACTAAAAGCATGGAAAAGACCATAGAAGAAACCGACAGAAGAAGAGACAAACAAATAGCATACAATACAAAGCATAACATTACGCCTACTCAAATTAATAAAAAAATAGATGACACTCTAACAAAATCGGCAGTTTCAAGTTATCATTATGACAATGCAAAACAAGTGGCAGCTGAGCAAGATTTGCAGTATTTACCAAAAGAAGAAATAGAAAAACGCATTAGAGAGAAACGCAAACATATGGAAACTGCTGCCAAAGAATTAGACTTTATTATGGCTGCCAAACTGCGAGATGAAATTGCTGTTTTGAAGGAGAAATTGTAGTTGTATTATAGAAAAAAAGGTGTTTTTACTTCATATACCTTGCCACAATATTACTCTAGGTTTTCCAAAATAGCATAGATTTAGGGGTGTTTTAGACATTATTTGTAATGGTAACAAAAGTAATATTAAAAGTTTTTTCATGTCGTCTATTTTAAATTCAATATAAATTAAAAAAAGAGAAAGCCTCACAAATTGTGAGGCTTTCTCTTTTTTTATTGTAAAGAAACTTTATGAAACTTCTAGAACTTCTGCAACTTTATCTGCAGCTTCTTGAAATTCTGTAGCAGAAATAATTTCCATTCCAGAATTGTCTATTAACTGTTTAGCTTCTTTAGCATTGGTGCCTTGCAATCTGCAAATAATTGGCACAGTAATTTTATCTCCCATACTCTTATAAGCATCTACAACACCTTGTGCAACTCTGTCACAACGAACAATACCACCAAAAATATTTACTAAAATTGCTTTTACATTACTATCTTTTAATATAATTCCAAAAGCTTTTTCTACACGCTCTGCATCTGCGGTACCACCAACATCTAAAAAGTTAGCAGGCTCACCACCAGACTCTTTAATTAAATCCATAGTTCCCATTGCTAAACCAGCTCCGTTTACCATACAACCAACGTTTCCGTCTAAATCTACATAATTTAAACCAGCAGCCTTCGCTTCTACTTCAATAGGATTCTCTTCACGTAAATCACGCATTTCTGCATAATCTTTATGTCTGTATAAAGCATTTTCATCTAAAGAAACTTTAGCATCTACTGCCATAATTTTAGAATCAGATGTTTTTAAAACTGGATTGATTTCAAACATAGCAGAATCTGAACCAATGTATGCTTTGTATAAGTTGGTTACAAATTTTGTCATTTCTTTAAAAGCAACACCAGATAAACCTAAGTTAAATGCAACTTTTCTTGCTTGAAAAGGCATGATTCCTAATAATGCATCAATTTCTTCTGTAAAAATTAAATGTGGAGTTTCTTCTGCAACAGTTTCGATATCCATTCCACCTTCCGTAGAATACATAATCATATTTTTACCCGTTGCTCTATTTAATAAAACAGACATATAATATTCGTCTGGCTCAGAATCTCCAGGATAATATACATCTTCACAAATTAAAACTTGGTTTACTAATTTTCCTTCAGCCGAAGTTTGAGGAGTAATTAACATCATTCCCAAAATATCATTAGAAATACTTTCTACTTCTTGTAAGTTTTTAGCCAACTTAACGCCTCCACCTTTTCCACGACCACCAGCATGAACCTGTGCTTTAATCACGTGCCAACCAGTTCCTGTATCTTCAGTAAGTTTTTTTGCAGCAGCTACTGCTTCTGCAGGAGTATTTGCAACAATTCCGCGTTGTATTCTAACACCAAAACTATTTAATATTTCTTTTCCTTGATATTCGTGTAAGTTCATCCTATAACTGTTTTAAAACGCTAACAAAAATACAAATTCAGAAGTTATTTTATGTAACGTTTTAAATAAAAAATAAAAAATATTTTAAATATTTATGTTTACAATTAAATCTGAAATTGAAAAGACATTTATGGCATTCTAATTTCTTTTTTATACATTCGTTTCTAAATTAGAGAAGGTATGATTGTTTGTAAAAATATACACAAATATTATGGTGAAGTTGAAGTCTTAAAAGGTGTAAATTTACACATTAAAAAAGGAGAAATTGTTGCTATTGTTGGTCCTTCTGGAGCAGGAAAAACAACACTTCTTCAAATATTAGGCACTTTAGACAAGCCATTAGCTACGGAAAATTTTAACCTTTTATTAAATGATATTTCTCTTAAAAATTTATCAGACAAAGAATTGTCTTCTTTTAGAAATAATCACATCGGTTTTATATTTCAATTTCATCAATTATTACCTGAATTTACAGCATTAGAAAATGTATGCATTCCTGCTTTTATTGGAAAAAAATCCAAAAAAGAAACCGAAAAAAGAGCAAAAGAAATTTTAGATTTCTTAGGATTGTCGCATAGAATAAACCACAAACCAAATGAACTTTCTGGTGGTGAACAGCAAAGGGTTGCAGTGGCAAGAGCATTAATTAACAATCCAGCTGTTATTTTAGCCGATGAGCCTAGTGGAAATCTAGACAGTGAATCTGCTAAAAATTTGCATGAATTATTTTTTAAACTACGTGATGAATTTGGACAAACCTTTGTTTTAGTTACGCATAATGAAGAATTAGCAGCAATGGCAGATAGGAAGCTAACCATGAAAGATGGTGTAATTGTTTAAAAAAATGAAGAAATCAGACCTCAAAGAATTTTTAGACGAAAAAGTAATCTTATATAACAATCCTAAATTTATAGACTCAGATCCGATTCAAATTCCGCATTTATTTTCTAAAAAAGAAGATATTGAGATTTCAGGGTTTTTAACAGCTATTATTTCCTGGGGAAACAGAACGATGATTATTAGAAATGCTCATAAAATGATGGAGCTACTTGACAATTCACCACATGACTTTATTCTAAATCATCAAGAAAAAGACTTGAAATGCTTAGAAGGTTTTGTACACAGAACTTTTAATTATGTCGATTTTCAACAGTTTATAAAGTCATTAAAACATATATATCTGCAGCATGGTGGATTAGAGTCGGTACTTTCTATACAAGACCAAACGAAAACATATCAAACAGCTATTAATAACTTTAAATCGGTGTTTTTTGAAGTAGAACATCAACAAAGAACACAAAAACATATTTCAGACCCTTTAAAAAATTCTGCTGCAAAACGCATTAACATGTTTTTACGTTGGATGGTAAGAAATGATAAATCTGGTGTAGATTTCGGAGTATGGAAAACGCATAACCCCTCCTTTTTGTCTTGTCCTTTAGATGTGCACTCTGGAAATGTAGCAAGAAAATTAAAACTATTGCTAAGAAAACAAAACGATTGGAAAGCAGTTGCTGAGTTAGATAAAAACCTAAGAAGCTTAGATGCTTCAGATCCTGTGAAATATGATTTTGCACTATTTGGCTTAGGTGTTTTTGAAAAGTTTTAATTAAAAATGAACAAGTGTTTCTAAATCCTTTTATTTGTAATAAATTTATACTTTCACAACTTAATAAGTATATATAAATGCAATTTAAAAATTTAGAAATTTTATACTTTTTAGGGTTTTTAATTATTCCTATTTTAATACATCTTTTTCAACTTCAAAAGTTTGTAAAAATACCTTTTACGAATGTTGCCTTTTTACAAAAAATACTACAAGAAACACGCAAGAGTTCTCATATAAAAAAATGGTTGATTTTAGCTACAAGATTGCTATTATTAAGTGCAATTATATTTGCCTTTTCTCAACCTTTTATTAGTAATAAAGATTACAATAAAAAAGAACATACTTTTATCTATTTAGACAATTCTTTAAGTACAAATACCAAAGGAAAAAAGGGTGATTTATTAAAAATAGCGGTACAAGAAATTATAGAAAACACTGCAGATAAAAACAGATATTCATTACGAACGAATACCGGGTTTTATAAAGACCTTAGTAAAGATGCTCTAAAAAATAGATTATTAAAAGTAGATTATTCTTCAAAAAAATTAAGTTTATCTACACTTTTACTACAGATAAAAAAAGAAAAAAAAATAAAAATAAAAGCTTTAAATAATGTAGTCTTAATATCTGATTTTCAGACTAATTACGATAAAAAGTTTACAAATGTAACAGCCACTTTTTCGGCTATAAAACTAGAAGCTATCAAGAAAGATAATCTATCTATAGATAGTGTCTTTATCAATAATAAAAATGCAAATAATTTTAGACTAAATGTAGTAATAAAGAATCAAGGTCCTAGAAAAGACATTGTACCCGTTGCTGTTTTCAATGGAAAAAACCTACTTAGTAAACAATCCATCCGTATCGAAAAAGATACAGAGAAAACTGTTGTATTTACGTTACAAAACACGATCAATTTATTAGGTAAAATTACACTTATTTTTAGCGATACATTTTTGCATGATAATACATATTACTTCGCTTTAAACAACAATCAAAAAATACCTATTTTAGCAATTGGAAAGAAGGCTAATTTTTTATCAAAAATATACACAAAAGAAGTATTTAAATTCACAAATAACCCTATTCAAAACATCAATTACAATACCCTTCAAAACCAACAATTAATCATACTAAATGAAGTAGTAAAACTTCCAGAAATTTTAATTAATAGTTTAGTTGACTTTTCTAAAAATGGAGGAAGTATTGTAATTATTCCAAATGAAAAAATAGCTCTTTCATCTTATAATAGTTTCCTAAAAAAACTAAATTTAGGAAAAATTACAACCAAGAAAAAAGATACATTAAAAATTACAAATATTAATTATTCACATCCTGTATTTAAAAATGTTTTTTCTAAAAAAATAACTAATTTTCAATACCCAAGCGTGAAAAGCTACTACCCTATTATAGGAAATACCTCTAAAATAGTCTCTTTTGAGAATAATATGCCTTTCATAAGTCAGTTATCGAATAGTAAAACCTATTTTATTTCTAGTGCTTTAAATAAAAAAAACAGCAACTTTTTAAACTCTCCTTTGATTGTGCCTATTTTTTACAATTTTGGAGAGATGAGTTTTAAGTACCCCAAATTAGCTTATAGAATATATCAAGAAAATACAATTGAAATTGAAACTAAAATGCGTAAAAATAAAATTTTAGCAATTGCTAAAAACGACGCTTCTTTTATTCCTCTGCAACAAACCTACCAAAATAAAGTAATTCTTACAACAAAAGAACAACCACTAAAAGCTGGATTTTATAAAGTTTTAAAAGAAAACACTAAAATTAAAGATTTGGCTTTTAATTACCCAAAAGAGGAGAGTTTATTGAATTTTCTAGATATTAACGTATTAAAAAAAATAAATGAAAATAGTGCAGTTTCTTCATCTATAACTGAAGTATTTAAACAAATAAATAAAAATAATGAAGTTCATTGGCTTTGGAAATGGTTTTTAGCCTTGGCAATTGTATCTTTGCTCTTAGAAATTTTGATTTTAAAATTCTATACACCATGATTACGCTTATAAAATCGGCAACGATTATAGATTCTTCAAGTCCCTTCCACCAGCAAAAAAAAGATATTTTAATTAAAGACGGTAGTATTAAGAAGATTGATAGCAACATACCTTCTAAAAAAGAATACACTATTGTAGAGAGAGAAAACCTGCATATTTCTTGCGGATGGTTTGACACGAGTGTTTCTCTTGGAGAGCCCGGCTATGAAGAAAGAGAAACTATTAAAAATGGATTGCAAGTTGCTGCAAAAAGTGGTTTTACAGCTGTTGCAGTAAATGCAAACTCCAATCCTATAATTGACAACAAGTCTGCTGTCGAATTCCTAATAAATAAAGCACATGGTTTTGCTACAAACCTATACCCTATTGCAGCTTTAACCCAAGGAAGTAAGGGTGTTAATATGGCTGAATTGTACGATATGCAACAATCTGGAGCGATTGCTTTTGGTGATTATAAAAAACCAATAGAGCAGGACAACCTAATGAAAGTAGCACTACTGTATGCTCAAAATTTTGATGGTTTGGTCTTAAGTTTTCCAAAAAACAAATCAATTACTGGAGAAGGAATAGCACATGAAGGTATTAATAGTACAAAATTAGGTTTAAAAGGAATTCCTGCCTTGGCAGAAGAATTACAAATTGTAAGAGATCTTTTTTTATTAGAGTATACTGGGGGTAAATTGCACATCCCAACCATTTCCTCTGCAAAATCAGTAGATTTAATTAAAGAAGCGAAAAAGAACGGTTTACTGGTCTCTTGCAGTGTTGCTGCACACCATTTAACACTAACAGATAATGAGTTGCATGAGTTTGACAGCAACTTCAAGACAAACCCACCACTAAGGACAAATACAGATTGTAAAGCGTTGCAAAAAGGAGTTAAAACAGGTGTTATCGATATTATCACATCAGACCACGACCCTATAGATATTGAGTATAAAAAAGTAGAATTCAGCGAAGCCAAGGACGGAACCATTGGTCTAGAAAGTTTATTTGGAGCAGTAAATTCAGTTTTAAATTTAGAAGATTTTATCGAAAGTATCACTTCAAAACCAAGAGCAATTTTTGGTCTAGACCCAATTACTATTGCAGAAGGAAAAATAGCTGAGATTTCACTTTTTAATCCTGAAGAAAAATATGTGTTCACTAAAGAACATGCCTTATCTACCTCTAAAAATAGTGCATTTTTTAATAAAAAAATGAATGGAAAAGTATATGGTATTTTCTCAAACAAACAACTGATTTTAAATTCATAATACAATGGAAAACCATACTATAAAAGAAGGTAAAAATGCTGCACTTATAAGTTACATACCAGTTATTGGAGCGCCAATTGCTTTCTTTTTAAATAAGAATAAGCGAAATTATTTTGCTAGTTTTCATATTAGACAGACGTTTGGTTTAAACATTCTATACTTCATAAATAAATGGATTGTTTATGAATATTTTGGATTAACAGCTTTCAATATTGGAAAAGGTGGTGTTTTAGTACTTTTTATTTTGGGTGGCTTAGGTGCACTCAGAGAACAGGAAAAATTAGTACCATTACTAGGAGATAAGTTTCAAGAATGGTTTAAAAATATTTAATATAGAATGGGTAAATTACAGTATATCGTTAGAGAACCAAAAATTACATCCCAAAATCCACCTTTATTAATTTTACTGCATGGTTACGGTAGTAATGAGCATGATTTATTTTCTTTTGCTGAAGAATTACCAGATGACTTGCTAATTGTAAGTGCACAAGCACCACTTTCGATTGGAAACGGTGGTTACGCTTGGTATTCTATTAATTTTGACGAAATAAACGGAAAGTTCTCTGATTTAAAAGAAGCAAGAGAAGCTCTTGACACTATTGCTGGTTTTATTGATGATATTAAAAATAAATACACCCCAAACCCAGATAAAACTTTTTTATTAGGTTTTAGCCAAGGTGCAATTTTAAGTTATTCTTTCAGCTTTTTCCATCCAAACAAAATACAACATGTATTGGCATTAAGCGGCTATATTAATACAGCGTTGCTTCCAGAAAATATTTCAACAGATATTAAAACAGATTATTATTGCTCTCATGGTTCTGTAGACCAAGTTTTACCAGTGGAATGGGCAAGAAACTCAAAACCGTTTTTAGACAACTTAGGTTTTAAAAATGAGTATTCAGAATACAATGTTGGGCATGGTGTTGCACCACAAAACTTTTATAGTTTTAAAAACTGGATTGAAGCGCGTTTGTAAATCTATTTAAGAGATTAGGAAATAGCGTTTAAATTGAAGCATCTAAAAAGAAACCTTTATATGGATATCACAAAAATTAGATCTCTCTTTCCGATTACAAAGGAAGCTACTTATCTAAATAGCGCCTCGCAAGCACCTTTAAACACATGTGTTCAAAATAAGCTGGAAGCGTACCTAAAATCAGAAATAACTTTTGAAGGTAAAAAAGGATTTAATCGTGATGATATCCGCATTCCTTTAGCTAATTTATTAGGTGGCTCTTCAGAAGAATATGCACTAACAACAAGCACTGGTGTTGGTTTAGGAATGATTGCAAAGGGCATCGATTTCAAAAAAGGAGATAATATTATTATTCCAGAAAAAGAACATTGGAACAACGCTTTTCCTTGGCTAAATTTAGAAAGCAAAGGTGTAGCAATAAGATTTGCAAAATTAAATAAAGACAACAGTCTCGATCCTGAAGCAATAGAAAAACTAATAGACAACCAAACGCGCGTTGTGGCAATTGCAGCAGTTCGTTTTAATAGTGGTTTTAGACCTAATTTATCTAAAATAAGCAAAATAGCACATTCGAAAAACGCTTTATTTGTTGTAGATGCTGCACAAGGCGCGGGCATGGTTCCTATAGATGTTGTCAAAGACGGTATTGATATTATGGCCGGCTGTGGCTTTAAATGGCTGCTTGGAATGCACGGAACAGGTTTCTTATATGTGAGCAACCGTGTTGTGAAAATGATACAACCTGTTTTACCAGGAATGTATGCAGCACATATAAACTATGACAAGCTTTCTTGCTACGAAGATGCTAGAAAATTTGAAACCGGAACCCTTGCATATTCCCTATTTACCGCTTGGTCTGCAGGTTTAGAATTACTGCTTTCTATTGGTATAGATACTGTTTATAAAAAGGCATTAGAAAACACGGCTCTTATTATAAACGGACTTTTAAAAAACAATTACAACATAGTAACACCTATTAAAAACAAGGAAGAAAGAAGCGCTATTGTTCATTTTTATGCAAACTCTTTCACAGCAACGAAAACACTATTTAAAAAATTAAAAAAACATAAGGTAATGGTTACGTTGCAAGGAGAAAATATAAGGGTGAGTCCGAATTTCTTTACCACAAAAGAAGAAATTGAGGTGTTTTTACGTTTGCTTTAAAAAAGTACATACAAAGTAGTCACTAAAACACCTTTATCAGGTTCTAAATAATAAGCAATCAATTGTTTTTCTTCTTTTACTTTCAGGTTAAATGGTGGTACTAATAAATTAATGCCACTTTTCTTTTTTAATCTAATTCCTTGACCTGATATAATATCTTTATTAGGGATAAAATCTACTTTAGGCAGATGCTCTGTTAAGATTAAGTATTTAAAATTTACTAACTTATTTACAATAGCCTGCACTTCTGCATTAGACAAGTGCTGCAATACCTGTCTAATAATGGCACAATCTCCTAAAGGCAAATCAGCTACAGCAATATCTAAACAATGAAACTCTAGGTTCGATTCTTTAAATTTTTCTTTATTGAAGGCTATTAGCGGAGCTACAATATCTATTGCAGCATACTTTTTAGTATACACTACCAACTCTTTGCCCACATTAAAATCGCCACAGCCTAAATCGCAGACCGAAATTGGTGTTTTAAAAGAAGTTAAGAATGAAACTACTGCCGCTATATATGGTTTTACAATATCCAATTGATGGGATCCTGAACCAGAATAAAACTCGGTTTTTTCGTCTCCCCAAAGCCTCAATTCATACACCTGCTCCATTGCAGCTTTGGTGGGCCAAGAATTCTTTATTTTTTTAGATACTTCTTTCATTCTTAATACCAGATCTATAGCGTCTAATTATAGGCAATTGTCTTTATTTTAAAAGCCCTGCAATAAACCATAGCGAATTTACAGAAATTCCTCTTTTAAATTCGTGATTCAACAAAAAACATACTTTCTTTTAAGTTACCTTTGTCCCAAAAATAATACATGCAGTTTTCTGATTTTCCTTTCCATAAATCTATTTTAAAAGCCGTTGCTGAAGAGCGATTTCAAATACCTACTTTAGTTCAGCAAAAAGCGATTCCTTTAGTATTAGAAAAAAAGAATGTAATTGTTTCTGCACAAACAGGTACTGGAAAAACTGCTGCTTTTGCGTTGCCAATTATTCAATTATTGTTTGATGAGCAGGAAGTAGAAAAAAAAGATAAAAAGATAAGATCTTTAGCAGTAACACCTACACGTGAACTAGCAATTCAGATTTTGGAAAACTTTAAAAGCTTTAGTAAATATTCTGATTTAGAGGCTACCGCAGTTTTTGGTGGTGTTTCTCTAGAACCACAAAAAGAAATTTTAGGTAAAGGAGTAGATATCTTAATTGCAACGCCTGGTAGATTAATTGACCTGCAAATGCAAGGGAATATTGATTTAAGCGCTGTAGAAATTTTTGTATTGGATGAAGCAGATTTAATGCTAGACATGGGCTTTATTGTTGATATTAAAAAGATAGAAGCCTTATGTCCTAAGAAAAAGCAAACCTTGCTCTTTTCTGCGACGATGCCAGAGAAGATCGTTGAATTAGCAAAAAGAGTTATTAAGAGTCCGGTTGTAATAGAGATAAACCCTGAAGAAACTACCGCAAAAAATATAGGACAATTATTATACTATCTTCCAAAGAAAAATAAGACAGACTTGTGTTTAGACTTGTTGCGAACTACTATTAATGGAAAAATCATCATTTTTAGACGCACAAAATTTGGTGTAGATAAATTAGAAGAATCTTTACTTAAAAATGGATACAAAGTAGCTAGTATTCATGGTGATAAAACACAGATTATTAGAAACAAGGCTATTGAAGACTTCAAAGAAAAGAAAGCGCATATTTTAATTGCAACGGATGTAGCGTCTCGTGGAATAGACATTACCAATGTAGATGCTATTATTAATTTCGATATTCCGAACATCCCAGAAACCTACATTCATAGAATTGGTAGAACGGGTAGAGCAGGTAAATCTGGAATTGCTTTTTCATTCTGTTCTCCTGACGAAAACGCATATATTAAGCTAATTGAAACCTTAATTGAAAAACCAATTAAAGTAATTATAGAGCACCCGTATATTATCGATAAACCAAAACACAAAAAACTACAACCAAATACCGTTAGTAAAAATAAAAAAGGAAGAAAATCTGAAGCTTCTAAGAAGAAAAAGAAACGCTGGTATTAAGTTATTTACTTTATTACTGCAAGAATAGGTATGGGAAGGTGCTAACAGAAGATTGAAACAATATCAAATTTAAATGATACTATTTGTAAGTTAAAAAACATTCATTTATTAAATAATTTGAATAAAAATTACAATATATAAACATGTTTTATATTTATGAGTAATCAAAACCTAAACTTCAACCTCTAGACCATCAAATGATAAAAAAACATTTTTTGGTAATTTTGCAGATACTTCTTTATGAAAACCTAATTTGTGACTTATATGCGTAAAATAAGCTCTTTTAGGTTGAATCTCTTCAATAAAATTTAGTGCTTCTTTCAAATTAAAATGAGTAGGATGTTCTTCTATTCTTAAGGCATTCACAATCAAAACATCTAAATTTCTTAATTTTTCCTTTTCTTCAATAGTAATCGTTTTTACATCTGTTAAATAGGCAATATTTTGAATTCTATACCCTAGAATAGCTAAGTTACCGTGCATTACTTGAATAGGCGTTATTGTTAAACCGAGAAAAGAAAAAGGAGTTTTATCGATTATATTTGGCTGTACGCTTGGGGCACCAGGATATCTATTTTCTTGAGAAAATATATATTGAAAACGTTGTTCTAAACTATCTAATGTTATTTGACTTAAAAAAATAGGCATCTCTCCTATTTTATAGCAAAACGGGCGCAAATCATCTAAACCAGCTGTATGATCTGAATGCTCATGCGTAAATAGTACGCCATTTACTAACTGTACATTTTCTCTTAACATTTGCTGTCTAAAATCTGGACCACAATCAATTACAACTGTTTTATCATCCCAAGAAATTAGAATAGAAGACCTCAAACGCTTGTCTTTGACATCTGTAGATAAACAAACAGGATGATTACTAGCTATCACAGGAACTCCTTGTGAGGTTCCCGTTCCTAAAAAAGTGATTTTTAATAGTTTTTTATCAGTTTTCATTAAAACAAAAATAAGATAAAAATTGACTGATGGCATACTAATTGATTATATTTGTTTGAAAGTAAAAAAATCGATTTATGGCCATTTCTTTAAAAGGAGATCAAGAAATAACGAGTGCACCTACAACAAAAAGTAAAGCACTTAGAATTAATTTAAACTCAGATATTTACGGAACTTTTGCTGAAATTGGGGCCGGTCAAGAAACTGCACGTAATTTCTTTAGATCTGGTGCCGCTTCTGGCACCATTGCAAAAGCAATGAGCGCTTATGATAAAGATTTTTCTGACGCTATTTATGGTATTGAAGAGGATAAACGTTACGTTACACAGCCACGTCTTAAAAAAATGCTTAGGCACGAAATCGATTTAATGGAAGATCGTTTAAGTAGATCAAAACATCCAGATAAATTATTTTTCAGTTACGCAAACACCGTAACAACCATTGATTTTGCAAAGAAATTTAAAGGGCACGGCTGGATTGGTATTCGTTTTCAATTAGATCCTTTAGAAGCATATAACGAAATTATTGTACACATCCGTTTTAAAGAAACAGATGCTCGACTACAACAAGAAACCCTTGGTAAATTGGGTGTTAACTTAATATATGGGGCATTTTACTTAAATGACAATCCGAAAGAATTGGTAAAGTCTTTATATGATAATTTAAGTAACGACCAGTTAGAAATTGACATGATTAATTTTTCTGGACCTCGCTTTATGTACGTAGACAACCGTTTAATGAGTTTGCAATTGCTTAAAAACGGAATGACAAATGCAGTAATGTTTGGACCTGACGGAAATAATTTACTACCTGCACAAGTGTTGTACAAAAAAAACATATTGGCTTTAAGAGGTAGTTTCAGACCTGTTACTAAAGTGAATATGGACATGTATGAAAAGTCTAAAAAGCTCTTTTTGAAAGAAAAGAAAGTAAAAGAGGAAAACACACAGGTTATTTTTGAAATTACATTAAGTAATCTTTCAGCTGAGGGGAAAATTAATGAAAGAGACTTCTTAGATAGAGCAGAATTACTATGCTCATTAGGACAAAATGTTATGATTACCAATTTTCAACAATATTTTAAATTGGTAGAATATTTTAGTGAATTTACCAAAGAAAGAATGGGAATTGCAATGGGTGTTTATAATCTTATTCAAATTTTTGATGAAAAATACTATCGCAACCTAAGTGGTGGGATTTTAGAAGCATTTGGTAAACTTTTCTATAGAGACTTAAAAGTATACATGTATCCTTATCATGACCAAGCATCTGATACTTTAATAAATAGTGAAAACCTAAAAGTACATCCAAGAGTAAAAGAGCTTTATAAATTCTTTAAAAATAATGGGAAACTTGTAAATATTGATGATTTTGACCCTGAAATTTTAGATATTTTCTCAAGAACTGTCTTAAAAATGGTAAGAGATGGAGAAAATGGCTGGGAAGCAATGTTACCAAAAGGAATTCCTGAAATTATTAAACAAAAACGTTTATTTGGATATTCTAAAGCTAGAGAAAATAAATAGTTTATAAATACCTTAAACCTTTCGGAAAACATTTTGTCTAATTAAAAAAAGGAAGATACTTGACGGATGAAACTGTTTTAATAGAACAATTAATAAATGTTCAAACAAGAGAAAAAGCCTTTAGAGAACTAATTTCTCTCTATAAGGAGCGTTTGTATTGGCATGTTCGGAAAATTGTAATTTCTCATGATGATACAGATGATGTTTTACAAAATACATTTATAAAAATTTACAAAAATATAGGCAAATTTAAACAAGAAAGTAAATTGTTTTCTTGGATGTATAGAATTGCAACAAATGAAGCAATTACTTTCATAAATAAACGCAATAAAGAGAGAAAGATAGACATTTCTGAAGTGCAAGAACAGATCGTTAGCACCTTAGAAAGTGATATTTATTTTTCAGGAGAGGAGATTCAAGAAATTTTACAAAAAGCTATTGCTAGTTTGCCACAAAAACAGCAACTGGTTTTTAACATGAAATACTTTGATAATATTAAGTATACTCAAATTTCTGAGATACTAGGAACTTCAGTGGGTGCATTGAAAGCCTCTTATTTTCATGCAGTTAAGAAGATAGAAAGCTATATAAAAAAACAATTAAATTAAACCTTTTATAAAATTTAATGTCTAAATATTAGGATGGAACAAGAAATAAATAATAGTGAAGTGTTTTTAAAATCAGTGCTACAAAATAGCGTAGGTTTTTCTGTACCTAAAGATTATTTTAATACTGCGGAAGATCGCTTCTCATCTTTTCTTATAGAAAGAGAACTTCCAGAAGAAACTGGCTTTTCAATTCCTGAAAATTATTTTCAAAACGTAGAAAAATCAATTCTTAAAAAAACAGGATTTAAAAAAGAGGTAAAAGTTATTTCTTTAAAAAGTAAATTCTTAAAATACATTCCTGTTGCCGCTGTAGCATCTGTAGCATTGCTTTTAAGCATTAATTATTTCACTTCTTTAAATACCTTCGAAATTAATTTTGATACACTTGAGAGAACCGATATAGAAAACTGGATTGTAGAAAACTCAAATGAATTATCAGACAAAGATTTTGTTGCCATATTACGTAGTGAAATTTCAAATGAAAATGATTTTGCTTTAACAGATTTACAAAGTGATGCAATTGAAGAATATATTATCAATATAGAAGAAAGTTCTTTATTAAATGAAAACTACTAATATGAAAAATAAGATACTCGCTCTAGCACTATTACTTACTACGTTTTTATCTTTTGGACAACATAATAAGGAAAGTAGAGAAAAAATAAAAGCCTTAAAAGTTGCTTATCTTACGCAAGAACTTAAACTAAATGCTATTGAGGCACAGCAATTTTGGCCACTATATCATAAGCATAAAGAAAAAATAGACAATTATCAAGAAAAAAATAGATCTAAATTTAGAAAATTTAGAAAATTAGAAAATTTAGAGAATTTAGAAGAAGCCGAAGCAAAAAAACTAGTATTCTTAAAAGCAACTTTAGATAAGAAAATAATTATTGAAAAAGAGCTGTTTATTTCTGAAGTATCTGCATTTTTATCATACAATAAAATTATAAAACTTTATCTTAGTGAAAGAGAATTTGCAAGAAAGTTGATGCGCAAGTATGGTAAAGAGAGAAAAAGCAAAGAATAGCATAAGGTTACTTCTTAAAACTAAAAAAGAGGCTAACGCCTCTTTTTTTTATTTTATAAAAGTCATACATATTGATAACTCTGGTTTATTTTCAATAAAAATTTTTAGCCAAATTCTTAATTCTTCAATTTCATAAGGCAACAAAGTATCTAAACCTTTTTTTAATTCTTTACAAAACAAATCTGAATTAAAACTAACCTTCTTTAGAATAGTCTTTGTGTACTCGAACATTGCTCTAGCCATAAATTTAATATTTAATAATCATAACGCACAAATGAAATGATTCGTATAACTATTCAAATTTAATAAAAAAAACCATCAACTGTAAGTTGATGGTAGTTAAAAAAATGTTTAAAAAGTGTTAAAATTAAAGCTTGTTAATTTTAGCAACTAACTCACCTGCTTTAGCTTCTAAATCGGCACTTACACTTTGGTAATGCGCCTTTTTGTTCTCAACACCTTTCTGGTTAATTTTTGCAATTAAAACGTCAAAAGTATTTATAGTTTCATCTATAATTGCTTCTACCTTTTTATTATCTCCTTTAGGATCTACTTTTTCAGTTACAAAACCGATAATATCACCTAATGTATAATTGATATCTTTTTTTAAGTTTTTTATGCTAGCCATAATATATTTTAATTTTAAAAGTGCAAAGTTAGCTTATTTATTTAAATGAGCGCTATAAGTTCCTTGATATTTACTAAAGTTATGTAATCTAATTTTTGTTGGTCTTCTTCAAGAATCTCTTCATGAATCCAAGTGGTATGAAAAGGAACATGTATTGCACTTGCATTTATATTTAAAAGGGGTAAAACGTCGGACTTTAGGGAGTTTCCAATCATTAATAATTGCGAAGGTGCTATGTCTAAATGCTTCACTAATTTTAAATAATCTTTCTCTTTTTTGTCACTCATAACCTCTACATGGTGAAAATATTGCAAAAGATTAGATTTCTCTAATTTTCTTTCCTGATCTAGTAAATCTCCTTTTGTAGCTACAATTAAACGATACTTGCCTTGCAAACCTTGTAAAACCTCTTCTACTCCATCTAAAAGTTCTATTGGTTTCTCTAGCATATCTTTACCAATATCTAGTATTTTCCTTATCGTTTCTTGCGGCAATTTATAATTAGAAACTACTAACGCACACTCTATCATAGACAAAACAAAACCTTTTATTCCATAACCATAAATGGCTAAATTTTTAATTTCTGTTTTAAACAGCTCTTGATCTATCTTGGTTTTGGTCTCGTACTTAGAGAGCAATACTGCAAAAGTCTCTTCAGCTTCTCTGAAGTAAGTTTCATTTGTCCACAATGTATCGTCTGCATCAAAAGCAATTACCTTAATATCTTCAAACATTTTTAAAAATTTAAGTATTTTTTTGCTTTCTCTAAATCTTCTGGGGTATCTATACCAATTGCTTCGACGGCAGTTTCTACCATTTTAATCTTTTTTCCGATTTCTTGATACCTTATTGCCTCTATTTTCTCTGATGCCTCTAGAGGTGTCATCGGTGTTTTATAAAAATCTAGTAGTGCTTGCTTTCTAAAAGCGTACACTCCTTTATGTTTGTAGTATTTTACAGAAATATCTTTGTCTCTGTGAAACGGAATTACACTTCTAGAAAAATAAATTGCTAAGTTATTTATATCTGTAATCACCTTTACATTATTAGGGTTTTCGATATCTTCTTGGTTTGTAATTTCTACTTTTAAAGAAGCTAAATCTATCTCTTTATTTACATCCTCTTTGAAGACCTCAATTAACTGAGATAGTGAAGTTTTATCTATAAAAGGCTCATCTCCTTGCACGTTAATTACGATGTCTGTATCTAAAAACGCTACAGCTTCTGCAATTCTATCAGAACCGCACTCGTGTGCAGTTTTACTCATAATTACATTTCCACCAGCATCTAAAATGTTCTTTTGAATAACTTCTGAATCTGTAACAACATATACCTCATCAAATAAATTAGTACTTAAAGTGGCCTCAAAAGTTCTTAAAATAACTGTTTTACCCCCTAAATCTTTCATTAGTTTACCAGGAAAACGAGATGCACTGTAACGTGCAGGAATCATTGCAATAATTTTCATAAAGACATTTTATAAGTTTCAAAGGTAATATTTAAATAAATACCGTTAATCTAGACAAGCTATTTTAATCTAAACAATTATTAATTGCTATAAATATTTAAAACGGAGACAAAAAAAATGTGCTGTATACAGCACATTTTATATTTTTGACAACGTTTACTTCTTAATTTTTTAGTTCAGTTTCACCCGCTAAAATTGCAAAGAATTTATCTAAATTTGGTAAAATCACAATTCTAGTTCTTCTATTTTTTCTTCTATTATCACTTGATGAGTTATCCACTAAAGGCATTGTACTACCTCTGCCAGAAGCAATCAACCTACTTCCTGCTACATTATACTTTTTCTCCAAAAGTCTTACAATAGAAGTTGCTCTTTTTACACTCAAATCCCAATTATCTTGCACAACAGCATTACTTATTGTTCTAGAATCTGTGTGTCCTTCTATCATAACATCCATACTAGGTTCAGATTTTATAACAGCTGCTAATTTTGCTATTAACTTGTATGCACCTCTCTTTACTTGATAACTTGCGGTATTAAATAATAATTTATCTGAAACTGAAATCATAACAACAGTTTGCTCTATATTGATATTCACATCATCCGAATTTTCTAAATCAGAGATATCTATAGATTGTTTTAAGTTATACGCAACAGCTAAATTTAAAGAATCCTTTAAGTTCTTTGCTCCTGCAAGCTTGCTAGCATCAACTTTTGCCAATGTTTTATTCATTAACAATCTTGTTTCTTTTGAAATAACAGCTGTATTACCAACCATATCTAACTTTAAGCTATTTTCTTTTTCTAAAGTAACGTTATCACTTTTTAAAGAATTTATTTTTTGATTGTAAGTTTCTACACGTCTTTCAATAGTTGCAAATTTTGCTGCTAATGCATCTTTTTCTAATGTAGTTTTTTGAAGATTTCCTTTGGTGTCTTTATACTTAGTTTCTAGGGCTACAAACTTTTTTTTTGATACGCAAGATGTTGCTAATAATGCGAAAATTATTACAGGGATAATAAATGATTTCATTCTTTACTTTGTTTAATTGTTATAAGCCCAGAACATGGTACTCAATTTATATTTAGGTTACTGTGTTAATGGTTTCTTATTTTAAAGCTTTTAAACTGCTTTTAATCGTTTCTATTTTTGCAACTGTATCTGCTTCTTTTTTACGTTCTATTGTAATTACTTGTGCGGGTGCGTTTGCAACAAAGCGTTCATTAGAGAGCTTCTTTGTAATTCCAAATAAGAAACCTTCTGCTCTTTTCAGCTCTGCTTCTAATTTCTTAACTTCTGCTTCTACATCTATATTTTCATTAGAAATAGGTACAAAGTATTCATTAGACTTTACTCTAAACGATGCTCCTTCTACTTTCTCTGTAACTATTTTTATAATTGAAGTATTCGTTAACTTCTTAATAACAGTATCAAATTCCTTTGAATTGGTATCATTATCGATCACAAATAATTCTACAGCATCTTTAAAAGAAATATTTTTATCTTTTCTAATGGTTCTAATTCCTGAAATAACTCCGGTTGCAAACTCAAAGTTTTCAATAATTTTAGCATCAGAATCCTTTAATATTGGATATTTAGAGATAATCAATGCTTCCTCAGGAGTTCTATCTGCAATATATTGCCAAATTTCTTCCGTTAAAAAAGGCATAAAAGGGTGTAATACTTTTAAGTTATTTTCTAAAACTTCAATAATAGCGTCAAACGTTTTCTTGTCTATTGGTTGCTGGTATGCAGGTTTTACAATTTCTAATAACCATGAAGAAAAATCATCATTAATTAGTTTATAAATTGCCATTAAAGCATCAGACAAGCGATATTTAGAAAAATGATCTTCTATTTCTGCCAAGGTTTTTTGAAACTTTGCTTCATACCAAACCAAACCTATATTTGAAGTTTCTGGTTGAGGTAAACTCGCATCTACTTTCCAACCTTTTATCAAACGGAATGCATTCCATATTTTATTTGCAAACCCTTTTCCTTGCTGACAAAGATCTTCTTCAAACATTAAATCATTACCCGCAGCAGAACTTAATAACAAACCAACCCTTACACCATCTGCACCGTAGTCTTCAATTAGTTTTAAAGCATCTGGTGAGTTTCCTAAAGATTTAGACATTTTACGTCTTTGTTTATCTCTAACTAAACCTGTTAAATATACATTCTGAAAAGGTTTTTCATCTTTATATTCATATCCAGCAACAATCATTCTTGCAACCCAGAAAAATAAAATATCTGGCCCTGTAACTAAATCGTTTGTTGGGTAGTAGTATTTAATTTCTTCATTTTCAGGATTTCGAATTCCATCAAAAACAGACATTGGCCACAACCAAGAAGAGAACCATGTATCTAACGCATCTTCGTCTTGTTTTAAGTCTTTAATTGTGAGTTGTGAGTTCTGTGTTTTCTCTTTAGCAAGAATTAATGCATTATCTATATTTTCAGCAACAACAAAATCTTCTTTTCCGTCTCCATAAAAATAAGCAGGAATTTGTTGTCCCCACCAAAGCTGACGACTAATGTTCCAATCACGAACATTCTCCATCCAATGACGATAGGTATTTTCGAATTTCTTTGGATATAAATTTATTTCTGCATCTTCACCTAAAACAGCATCAATAGCAGGTTTTGCTAAATCTTTCATTTTCAAAAACCATTGATCTGACAATCTTGGTTCAATAACTGCTTTGGTTCTTTCTGAGGTTCCTACTTTATTTGTGTGAACTTCTGTTTTTACTAAGAATCCTTTTTCTTCTAATTCTTTTGAAATTTCTTTACGAACAATAAATCTGTCTTTGCCTTGGTAATGCAATCCGAAAGAATTTAAAGAAGCATCATCATTAAAAATGTCAATTACTTCTAATTGATGTTTATCACCTAAATTTTTATCATTTTCATCATGTGCAGGTGTAACTTTTAAACAACCTGTTCCAAATTCAATATCAACATATTCATCTTCGATAATAGGAATAACTCGATTGCATAGAGGAACAATTGCTTTCTTTCCTTTTAAATGCGAAAAACGTGCATCATTAGGATTTATACAAATTGCTGTATCTCCAAAAATAGTTTCTGGTCTTGTAGTAGCAATAGTTAACGTATCTTCTGAACCTTCAATTTTATATTCTAAATAGTACAAGTTTCCTTGTCTTTCCTCATGAATCACCTCTTCATCAGACAATGTAGTCTTAGCTTCAGGATCCCAATTCACCATTCTAAATCCTCTGTAAATTAAACCCTTGTTGTATAAATCAACAAAAACCTTAATTACAGACTCAGACATTTCGGGGTCCATTGTAAAAGAAGTTCTTTCCCAATCACAAGAAGCACCTAGCTTCTTTAACTGTTCTAAAATTTTTCCTCCATATTCATCCTTCCATTCAAAAGCATGCTGTAAAAATTCCTCTCTTGTTAAATCGCTTTTACTAATTCCCTGCTCTTTTAACTTGGCAACAACTTTTGCTTCTGTTGCAATAGATGCATGATCTGTTCCTGGAACCCAACAAGCGTTTTTACCTAATAAACGTGCACGTCTAATTAAAACATCTTGAATTGTATTATTTAGCATATGACCCATATGTAGCACACCTGTTACGTTTGGTGGCGGAATTACAATAGTATAAGGTTCTCTTTCGTCTGGCGTTGAATGAAAGTAATTATTTTTCATCCAGTAGTCATACCATTTACCTTCTACCTGGCTTGCATCATATTTAGATGGAATTGTCATATTTTGGAATAGTTTTAAAAATATAGGATGCAAAAATACAAAACTCTATTTTGTAGAAAAAATAAGTAGTTGATTTTTTAAAACAAATTATTAGTCTTAATTTTGCAAGGTAAAATTATAATTATGAAAACATTAGGAACGCTTCTTTTAGTATTATGTGCCACTTTATCAATAAATTCTCAAGAATTTAAATTTGAACAAGAAACCATTGATTATGGAAAAATAATTAAAGGCTCAGAAGGAGAAAGAACATTTGTCTTTACAAATGTTGGAGATGCACCTTTAATAATACAAAGTATAAAATCTTCTTGTGGATGTACAGTGCCTAAAAAACCAAAAGCCCCAATTATGCCTGGAGAAAAAGGAGAAATAAAGGTTTCTTATGACACGAAAAGAATTGGTGGGTTTTCTAAGCAAATAACAATACTATCGAATGCCACTACTGCTAGAAAAATTGTAAAAATTAAAGGTTTAGTTTCGAATGTAGCGCTGTTAGAAAAAGAAAAAAGTATTCTTTCTAATAACTAAATCCTTTTTTCTAGACGAAATTTAAAAGTCATTTCAATACCATCTCTTTTAATTTTAAGCTGAATTTTTTTATTCACTTTTTCGCTAAACTCATTAACAATATCTTTTAATTTATAATAGTATGCTGGTTTTCTATTAATTCTTATAATTAAATCTCCTGCTTTTAAGCCTGCTTTATCAGCATTAGAATTTTTAACAACCGTTTTAATTTTATAAGAAGGCTTGAATTTATATGAAAAATTAGTAAAAAATGTAACTGAATTCTTTTCAGACAGTTTATAGTTAGAAATATCTTGTGTTTCTTCTATAATGAGTTGCTTGCCATTATACATAATATCTAAACCACTCATGTTATAGTTAAAAGGAGCCTTAAAAAATTTATTTTTCTTAAACATTATTTGTTTGTTTGGGTAATCTAACCAAACTGTAAATCTTTTTAAGACACCACCTCCCAAACTACCATTTCTTTGTTCAAAGCGTCGTGCTAACCTCGTAGAAAGTGTGTCTAAAAAAGAAACTGTTGGATTCTTAATTTCAAAATCCCCTATTTTAAGTCCTGGTATCCTGCTTCTATTGCCATAAATGATACCGCTTAAACCCTCACCTAAAATATCATTAAAAAACTTTTTAGGAGTTTTAATTTCTTTTTTAGAGTTTTCAAAAAGCCATAGTGCATCACTTCCACCAGAATCTAATAACATTTTCACATTAGTAAAAGTACTATAAACAGTATCTAATTGAACTTGAACATCAATGTAAGGTTTTTTTCTATGAAATTGAAGTGGTAAAACTTCACATTTTCTACATTTTTTAAGTCTAAACTTTTTAGGATTATAGAAGGTTATTTCCTCTGCACTGTAATTAATTTTTATTGTAAAATTTTTCAATAAATTGTAACCAATAATACCATGAATCGTTGTGCCCATTTTACTAGAAAAATCGAAAACATCTTTTAAAATGACATATATAGATGCATTATCGGTAAATATATTTTTTATATGTATTCTATTATTTTCAGAAAGCACTGCATCTACAGAAGCGCCACCTCCCAGACCTTTTAAAATAATTTTCTTAGGATTTAAAACAGCAATGCTATCATTTTTTGATAAATTAAAAATAATTGTTTTATTTGCGCCAGTATCTAAAATAAAGGAAAGTGTTTTTCCATTAACCTCAACGGGAATTACAATTAAATTATTAATTAATTTAAAAGAAACTCTTTGTTTCGATTTTGATTTTTTTTGAAAACGGAATCCGTTTTGTGCATTGATTCTTATTACGAAACCAAAGAGTATTGCGGTTACTATAAGAAGTACTATTTTGTTCAAGCTGCTATTTTTTTTTTGTTTTTGTATAAATTTACGATAATAAGATTTATGTGCTCGTATTTTTGATAATAAATTAAGCTTTAAACTTTTGGTAATATAAGGCATCATCTAAAATATATTTCGCAAATTTGCAGTGTTAATTTTATACAAAAAATAATATGCCTTTAATTTCTAAAAAAGGAATAGAAATGCCAGAATCGCCAATTAGAAAATTGGTGCCATTTGCAGAAAACGCTAAGAAAAGAGGCGTTAAAGTATTTCATTTAAACATAGGTCAGCCAGACATTAAAACGCCGAAAATTGCGTTAGATGCAGTTAAAAACAACACTTTAGAGACGTTAGCTTACGCGCGTTCTGAAGGTTCTGAAACTTACAGAACTAAGTTGGCAAAATATTATGTAAAAAACAACATACCTGTTACTGCAAATAATATAATCGCAACTACAGGTGGTTCTGAAGCTTTGCTTTTCACAATTGGTAGTATTACAGATCCTGGAGATGAAATTATTATACCAGAGCCATTTTATGCAAATTACAATGGCTTTTCTACTGCTTCTGGTGTAACCGTTGTGCCAGTTATTTCTAAAATTGAAAATAACTTTGCACTGCCAAAAATTGAGGAGTTTGAAAAATTAATTACTAATAAAACCAAAGCAATATTAATTTGTAACCCTGGAAATCCCACAGGTTATTTATATTCTGAAGAAGAGATTGAAAAATTGAAAAAGATTGTCTTAAAACACGATTTATTTTTAATTGCCGATGAAGTATATAGAGAATTCACATATGATGGTTTAAAACATACATCTGTTTTATCATTAGAAGGAATAGATAACAATGCCATTGTAATAGATTCTGTTTCTAAACGTTACAGTATGTGCGGGGCTAGAATAGGTTGTATTGTTTCTAAAAACGATGAATTTATAAAAACTGCCATTAAATTTGCACAAGCAAGATTAAGTCCGCCAACATACGCATTAATTGCAAGTGAAGCTGCCTTAGATACGCCGCAATCTTATTTTGATGATGTTATTGAAGAATATGTAGCTAGAAGAAATACATTAATTGCAGGGCTAGAAAAAATAGAGGGTGTAAAAGTTGCAAATCCAAAAGGTGCTTTTTACTGTGTAGCCGAATTACCTGTTAAGGATTCTGATCATTTTGCACAATGGTTGTTAGAAGATTTTAATTTAAATAATGAAACAGTAATGGTTGCGCCAGCAAGCGGATTCTACTCTACACCGGGTGAAGGAAAAAACCAAATAAGAATGGCATATGTTTTAAACAAAACAGATTTAAACCGTTCTATAGAAATTTTAGCAGCAGCATTAAAACAATATCCTAATTAGTTGAATATTCAAGAAAACATATCTCTAAAGAAGTATAATACATTTGGTATTGCCGTAAATGCCAAACGTTTTATTTCTGTGGCTTCTGTTTATGAGTTGCAACAACTTTTAAAAGTAGAAAAAAATATTTTCTTAATTTCTGGAGGAAGTAACATGCTACTCACAAAAGATATTGAAGCGTTAGTTGTGCATCTTGATATTAAAGGAATTTCTATAGATAGAGAAGATGATAATACTATTTATCTTACTGTAAATGCTGGCGAAAATTGGCACGAACTTGTTATATGGTGTGTTTCAAATAATTACGGAGGCATAGAAAACTTATCGCTGATTCCTGGAAATGTGGGTACTTGCCCAATTCAAAATATTGGTGCTTACGGAGTGGAAGTAAAAGACACCATAACTAAAGTTGAAGCTCTAGAAATTGAAACAGGTAAATTAATTCAGTTTTCAAACGAATCTTGTAATTTTGAATATAGAAACTCTCTCTTTAAGAATAAAGAAAAAGGAAAATATATTATTACCGCTGTAAGCTTTCAGTTAACTAAAAGAAATCACAATCTAAATTCTTCCTACGGTGCAATTGAATCTGAATTAATAGCAAAGAAAATAACAAAACCTTCTTTGAAAGATATTTCTGATGCAGTAATCGCTGTCAGAAAATCGAAACTTCCAGATCCAAAAGAAATTGGAAATAGCGGCAGCTTTTTTAAAAACCCTGTGATTCCTAAATCCAAATTTTTAGAACTTCAGAAAAAATATCCAAAAGCTCCAAGTTATAACGTTTCTAAAACTGAGGTTAAAGTTCCTGCGGGTTGGTTAATAGAACAAGCTGGTTTTAAAGGAAAACGTTTTGGAGACTACGGTGTGTATGAGAAACAAGCACTTGTTCTAGTTAATTATGGTAATGCCTCTGGAAAAGAAATCTATAAACTTGCACAAAAAATTCAAGAAACAATTATGCAAAAATTTGGTATTTCTTTAGAAATTGAGGTAAATATTATTTAATAAAAAGAGTCTCACTTCCACAAGATATAAACCTTTTTAAAAATTAATTCAAAATTTTATTTATTCTTTTTTTAATGCCTTAACATCAATCATAAGTTGTGCTAATGACGCCCTATTAAGACTATTGTATATACCTCTTATGTGTTTATTTGTATCAATGAGTACGAAGTTTTCAGTATGCAAAAACGCATCAATTCCTTTTGGTTCACCTAAATCCTCTTCAACAAAGTAAAACTTTCTTCCCAAGTCATATATTTCTTTTTTATTACCAGTTACCAAATGCCATTTATTATCTATGATTCCATTCTCTAAAGCATACTCTTTAAGTTTCGGAACTGAATCTATTGTTGGAGTCACAGAATGTGATAAAAATAAAACAGCTGTATCATTTTTAAATTCTTCTTGAAGCTTCAGCATACTATCTGTCATCATAGGACAGATTCCAGGGCAAGTAGTAAAGAAAAAATCGGCAATATAGATTTTATTTTCAAATGTTTTTTGAGTTACCTTTTCACCATTCTGATTGATCAATTCAAAATCTGGTATTTTATGGAAGCTTTTTAGCGCTGCACTTTTAGAAGAAATCCATTTTGGTGTAAAAGATGCCTCATTAAAAAAAGGCAAAACATCTACTCTACTGCCTTCTTGAGTTTTGATGTTCTCTTTACATCCAATTACAATGAGGAATAATAATAAAAGTAAATTATTGTTTTTTAGCATATTGAACTTTTTCATTTTTAAGTTTATAACATAAATTGGCTCTGTTCATACCAAAAATACGTCCATTTTTTGCTTCATAATTTACATATATCTTACCATTCTCTAACCAAGCTTGCTGCAAACCCTCTTCTTTGCCTTTGTTTAAATTTTTTCTTTTGGCCAATTGTCCATTCAAAAACCATATTTTTTGAAGACCATGTCTTTGACCATTCACATAATTAGATTCTGAATATATTTTTCCACTTTTAAAATAATTCAATTTTATTCCATGGAGTTTATTTTGAATGTAGTATCCTTTACTTTTTATAGAGCCATCCTTAAAAAATTTAAAATATAAACCTTCTCTTTTACCCTTAAAAAAACCTATTTTCTCAGATATACTCTTGTTTTTATCATATACAACAGCATAACCATTAAAAGGTTTTTGGTTATAACACCATTGACCCTTTAAAGGGTCTAATTTTATTTCCTCTTTTTTAATAAGGGTATTAACTATTTCTTTACCTAAAGAAAGAGAAGTATTTTCAGTACCTTGTTTTTTACAGCTACCAAAAACACATAAAAGTAATAAAAGTATATACTTAGTTAATCGCATTTGGTGTTCCTTGATAAGGTCCTACAAAAATTATATATCTTCCAGTTGTAGCATAAAGTTCATTAATAATATGGTAATGGTATTCTGCTATATCTGTGTGCTGAGTTACACTCATGTGACCACCTGAAGCATCTAAATTCATAGGATATGTTCCCGTTGAATTACATTTCCTTCCATAGATAAAAAATCCATCCGAAATAATACCATTTAATGTATCATCATCGTCTGAGAAAGCTAAAGGTTCTAAATGATAATGATAATCAGTAGGGCCAATATGAGCTCCTGAATAGTCTAAACTACCCACAGCAGCATCTAAAGCACCATTACCTTCCTGATCGTTATAAAGATAAGCACCACTTACAGCAACACCAATAGCACCTAATGCCGTCGCTGTTGTTGCACTTGCTAAATCAGGACTTGTAGATACTGTAACAGAAGAAGAATTATCTCGATTAGAAGTATCAATTCGTGTTGGTGTCATTTGCCTTGTGTTTGTGACAGTTGGTGCTACATATAGTGCATGGCTTTCACTCCAATATGGAGTTGTATGATTTGGCAATCCAGTCGTTTCAATAACAACATCGGCTCCTGACAAATAAATTGTTGTTTCATTAGTATCAAACTCTGCAAAAGCGCTGTGTAAAGAAGTTACCGTTGGTGTTTCTTCTTCAATTTCAGCTTCTGAACTACAAGCCACAAGAACAAAAAATAGCATTGCTAAAAGGGTTGTGGTCTTAATAAATTGATTTTTCATTTTTCTTTTGTTTTTAATATTGGATTATATAGTCTTTAGACTCCATATTTTTCTTTTAGTTTATAAACTAAAAGAAAAATATTTAGATGCAAGCTCTCATATAAACTTGCGCTTTAGATTCTGTAGACAAAGTACAAGAATTAAAGGATGCTAACCAAGGGTGAAATGTTTTTTTAGCAGGGGGTAATGGTTTAAATTCTATTTAATTACAAAAAGTGCACCTTAACTTCAATTTAACAAAAAACAGCAATAATTAAATTATAATTCTTTAATAAAATCTTGCTCGCTCAATAGTTTTTTATTCAAAAAACAAACGTACAAAAAAAAGACTACCTTTTCAGATAGCCTTCTTTCACTTTTTCGATTTCAAAAATCTTTGTAGCCTTATTTTATTAAATATTTTGAAGCACTAGTTATTAAACTAAAGTAGCTTCAAATTAATAGCAAACTATTTTTAATTCCTAAATAGCTTTCTTTAGAAATTATATAGAAAATTTCCAAAAAAACGAAAGCTTAACAACTGTATACCTTTTGTTACAATTATCACAAACATAATCTTTAGCACCAGGCATATATCTTGACAATCCTTTTCTTTTAATTCTGTATTTCGAGGTAGAACTACATTTTGGACATGTAGAGGGATTATCATTACTGTTATTTATTGGCAACATTGTTTTATTCAAGAATTACACTACAAAATTAAATTAGCAATATCTTTTTAATGTTCTCTAGAAAGAACTAATGATCCTTTCATTTTCAGATTTGTTCTTTTTTAGGTAATTATTTGTTCTTTTTTTTAAAAATAAATAAGTGATATTTTTAATTTGTTTAATTTTATTAAAAAAAAAAGTAAACAAAGGTCAAAAAAACTACTAAATGAGAAAAATTATTATTTTGTTCTGCTTTGTATCTGGATTTTGTTGGTCTCAAAAAAAAATAGAAACGTCTACAACTACAGAAAAAGCAGAAAACATCAAATATGTGTCTTTAGACTCTTTAAAAGTAGTTTTGGATTATAATATAGAAAAATTAGAAGGAAGGATTTCTTCTAAAAGTGCCTCAAAACTTATATACCCTTTTTTGAAAGTTTTAAAGAATCAAAAAAAAATACATTCCCAACGCAATAGTAAAGATAAAGAGGGTATTAATTTGATTCAAATTAAAACCATACTTAATTTAATGCAATATGTTCATGCACGAAATCGTTCTATTGATTCTACCTTTTATTACCACGAAAAAATAATAGAACTTACTAATGATCCAGAAATTTTAGCTGACTCTTATGGAAGATTGGGATATGCGTATTCACTAAATAATATGAAGGTAAAAGCTATTGATTACTATGAAAAAGGGCTCAATATCAAAAGAAAATTCAAGAATAAAGAAAAACTTGTTTCTACTTTAGTTAATATCACAAATTACCTGATTAAACTAGAAAGCTATGAGCATGCAAAACACCATATAATTGAATTAACGCAAGCAATAGAATCAAACCCAGAAAGCAACATATATGAAAATAGAAAACAATTGGTTAAAATAATGCAAGCTAAACTTCTAACAGCTAAAAAAAAATACAAGGAAGCACTGCAAATTTTAAACAAAGTTGATACTACAGAAATAAAAATAAGATTAAAAAATAAGTATTTCAGTATTTTAAGTGAAACATACGAAGGTATAAATAACTTTTCTTTAGGAGAACTGTATTTAGATAAGTCATATATAGCAAATGGAAATATTTTGGATATTACACATATTAATTATTTACACAAAAAACTATCTTATGCTTTACATGCTAATAATTTAAAAAAATCAGATACTTATTTTAAAAAAATAAACAAAATCATTCTAAATAATGATAAATATAAAGATTTTGAAACCTTTTATACATTAAGTCGTTATCATGCTTCTAAAAAAGAATTCCAGAAAGCTTTTGTCTCTATACAAAAGGCAACGTTGTTAAAAAATAACTCCGATAGAATCGATGCTAAAAATAAATCAGAAGTAGATAGTTATTTTATAAAATTTAATAAAGAACTGCAAGCCATGAAACAGCTAGCTGATTTAAAAGATGCGGTAATAACTAAGAATCGTACTCTTTACATAAACACAACGTTATTTATTGTGTTTATCTCGTTTTCTATTATCGCACTATTAATTGCTATTTATTACATATCAAGAACATTTAGGAAAAAAACCGAATATCAAAACGAGATTAAAATATTAAGTGAAAAAACTATTTTAGAATCAAAGCAACGATTTTTGGAGAATATGTCTCATGAAATTAGAACTCCAATAACTTCTATCATGGGATATTTAAAACTCCTGCAAGAAAACAGCATAAACGCTGAAAAAAGAAAAAAGTATACAACTAAGGCTTATGCCAATACTCAAAAAATGATTACCGATCTTAATAGTTTTTTAACACTATTGAGGGCTGAGAAAGGTAAACTTAACAGTAATAAAAAGACAACCCTTCCTTTTAACCAATTTATGAAGGAAATAATAGCTAATTATCTTCCAAATATTGAAATAAAAAAGATACATTTTTATTATAAAACGAATGCAAAGGATAGCCTGAATATTAACTATGATTTTGAGAGTTTAGAAATTATTCTGAATAATTTAATTTCAAACGCCATTAAGTATTCCAATTCAAATAAAAATATCTATTTAAATATCTATTTTTCATTAGAAGGAATAGAAATTAGTATAAGAGACGAAGGATTTGGTATTCCAGAAGAAGAAAAAGAAATGATATTTACACGTTTTTACCAAACCAAACAAAATATATCTACTGGTGGTATTGGCATTGGCTTGGCTCTACTTGCAGAGTTGGTTAATAAATTAAATGGGGTGGTGCGTGTGGAAAGTGAAATAAATGTAGGAAGTATTTTTTACGTAAATCTCCCATATGAGCTGAATAAACATACTTTACATACGAATTCTTTAGTAAAGGAGTTTGATTTAATCTCTATTGAAAAATGTTCAAAGGAGGACGTAAAAAAAACCACTACATACCCTAAGGTATTAATTGTAGATGATAACCTAGAAATGATTTCGTATTTAAAAGAAATATTTTTAGATACTCTGGAATGTACTTTTGCTTTTAATGGATTAGAAGCATTAGAAAAAGTAAAAGAACATACTTTTGATTTAATTATATCAGACTTAAGAATGCCTCTATTAAGTGGTGCTGAATTTAAAGAAGCTCTTAATGAGATAGATGACCAAAAAGATATTCCTTTTATTATGATTACCGCTGTATTCTATAACAAGTTAGAAAGTTTAAAAAATACTTTAAATTTGAATGAATACATAGAAAAACCCTTTTCAAAGGATGAAATTTTGTCTCGCGTTCAAAATATCCTTGAGCGCACTTTGAATAGAAAAAAAATATTGAATCTAGAACCTGCAACCCAAGATGAAGTTAATTTTGATAGTTCTTCTGCTGACTTAGTAGAAAAAATAAAAGAATGTATTCTCTCCAATCTAACAAATCCAGAATTTAATGTAACCATGTTGTCTAAAATGTGTGGTTATGAACGGAAAAAATTAAATAAAATTTTAAAATCTAAAATAGGTCTAAGTATAGTAAACATTATTTTAGAAGTACGTTTACTAAAAGCTTATGAATACATTGTTAAAAACAGATTTCCAACACTTAATGAAGTAATGTATGCTGTAGGAATTAATAGTAGATCTTATTTCAGTAAAAAATTCGAAGAACGTTTTGGATTGAAAGTTGGAGAATTAAGAAAAAAGAATACAATGTAATAACACACTAGAATCGCTCAAATAAATTATTATGTTTCTTTTTTATTCATGTTTCATGAAAAAAAACAATTATTATCTAAAAAGAGTACCTTAAAACCTAATAGAGCACTTTTTTGAGTCAAAAAAAACTAGTCAAAGCTTTAAAAAAAAATTATTTTTATAAAGATTAAAAAAACTCCTAAAAAATTAAAATCCCTATATCATAGACTGTCTGAAAAGACAGTCTTTGTTTGTTCTTACCATTTCTAAAATATTAATAATTTTTTTTATTATAATACCTTTAACAATGGTGCTTCGTAATTTACATTCTAAAACTCCTAATTTTATTCTCGACTATTATAGCAAGTAAAAACTGCAAAAAAACAAACCACTAACAAATAAATAGTAGTTCACTTTTAAAGAAAGCACAAGAATATGTATCTTTGTAAAAGAAATATTATTTATGAAATTATTACTGATTACTTTAATTCTATTAGGTTTAAGTGTAGCTGGAATTGCCATTAAAATTTGGGCAAAAAAAGATGGCGAATTTGCAGGAACCTGCGCAAGTCAAAATCCAATGTTAAATAAAGATGGTGAAGCTTGTGGCTTTTGTGGCAAAACACCTGAGCAATATGAAAATTGCTCAGAACCAGAGCATAAATAATTATTTCTAGAAATAAAAAATACAATAAAATACCTACTTCTTGTAATCAAATCTCAATGTAGTATATTTATCAAAAAGTTGATTCAAATCCCCAATTATTGGAAATAAACGATAAAAATATTGAAACACATATTATAAATGCAAAAAATGGAGATCAAGCGGCTTTTCGTTACTTGTTAAATCTCTTTTGGACTGATGTTTATAATTATCAGCTAAAACGAACCAAAAGTGAGAATGATGCAGAAGATATTACCATTCAAACGTTCTCTAAAGCCTTTGATAAAATACATACTTTCGATGAGAAATATACTTTTAAAACGTGGTTAATAACCATCTCTAAAAATATTCATATCGATTTACTTCGTAAGAAAAACACTTCAATCCGTACAGAAACTTCAGAAGAACAACAAGAAAAAGTATATTTAGTAGTTGATGAAAACCCAACGCCAGAGGACAAAATAATTAGAGAACAAAATTTAGCTGCGTTGTTAAAAGACATTAAACAATTAAAACCTAAATACCAGGAAGTTATACAATTACGCTATTTTCAAGAATTAAGTTATAGAGAAATTTCGGAACAAATACAAGAACCAATGAATAACGTAAAAGTAAAATTATTACGTGCTAAAAAATTATTGGCAGCCATTATTAAGAAGAGTTAGACATGAAAAAGTCATTCTTACAATCTTTAGGGCCTGGTTTATTATTTGCAGGTGCAGCTATTGGTGTTTCTCATTTAGTACAATCTACAAGAGCAGGTGCAGAATTTGGTTTTGGCTTAATCTGGGCACTGTTGTTAGTGCACTTATTTAAGTATCCGTTTTTTCAGTATGGGCCGCGTTATGCCGCTGCAACAGGCGAAACGTTATTGGATGGTTATCGGAAATTAGGTAAAGGAGTTTTAATTGCCTATTATCTGCTAAATTTTGCTACTATGTTTACCATACAAGCAGCAGTTACTATTGTTACTGCAGGTTTGGCTTCGCAACTTTTTGGATTTACAAATGATCTTGTTTTATGGTCTGCCATGCTCCTCTTTATTAGTTTAATTTTTTTAATGGTTGGAAAGTATAAATTGCTAGACAATTTAATGAAATACATAATTGTAATTTTAACTATTAGCACAATTATTGCAGTCTGTGTTGCATTATTTAGTACCAAAGATGCTTTTGATATTACTCAAATTATACCTTCAGGTGCGGTAGAACTTACTTTTTTAATTGCATTTCTAGGTTGGATGCCAGCTCCATTAGATATTTCTATTTGGCATTCTATTTGGTCCGTGGAAAAAGATAAGACTACTATTATAAAAACAAAAAGGAAAGAAGCTATTTTCGATTTTAACATAGGGTACATAGGCACGCTATTTTTAGGCATTTGCTTTGTACTTTTAGGTGCTTTGGTGATGTATAAATCTGGAGAAACTTTTTCTGACAAAGGTGGGGTTTTTGCAACCCAACTAATAAAATTATACACAAAAAATCTAGGGCAATATTCTTATATTTTTATAGCAATAGCTGCTTTTACAACCATGTTTAGCACTACTATTACTACTTTAGATGCATCTCCTAGAACCATGAATAGATCTACAAAACTACTTTTTAATAAAGAATTAAAATATGGCTATTGGTTTTGGATTCTTTTTTTATTTATAGGTACTATTTTAATTTTAAAATATTTCATGGATAATATGGGCTTGTTAGTCAAGACTGCTACAATTTTATCTTTCTTAACGGCACCTTTTTATGCTATTTTAAACTTTAAATTAATTACTGGAAAACATACACCCAAAGAACACCAACCAGGAATATATTTAAAAATCTTAAGTGTTATTGGTATTCTTTTTTTAATTGGATTTAGTGTTTGGTTTTTAACAAGTATTTAAATCTTTCCTTTGTATATTTGCACTTTAATTTGGTGAACAATGGCAATAGAAACTTTAGTACTTCCAGAAAGACCTAAAAAACCAAAATGGTTGCGTGTAAAATTACCTGTTGGTAAAAAATATACAGAGCTCAGAGGTTTAGTAGATAAATATAAATTAAACACTATTTGCGCAAGTGGTAGTTGTCCTAATATGGGAGAATGTTGGGGCGAAGGAACTGCAACATTTATGATTCTTGGTAACATTTGTACACGTTCTTGTGGTTTTTGTGGTGTAAAAACAGGGAGACCAGAAACGGTTGAATGGGATGAACCAGAAAAAGTAGCACGTTCTATAAAACTGATGAGCATTAAGCATGCTGTAATTACTTCTGTAGATAGAGATGATTTAAAAGATGGTGGTTCTATTATCTGGGCAGAAACTGTAGATGCAATTCGCAGAGCAAATCCGACCACAACTTTAGAGACTTTAATTCCAGATTTTCAAGGAAACACCAAACAAATTGATCGCTTAATAGCAGTACACCCAGAAGTAGTTTCTCATAATATGGAAACTGTAAGAAGATTAACGCGTGAGGTTAGAATTCAAGCAAAATACGATAGAAGTTTAGGGGTTTTAAAATACCTAAAAGAAAACGGAATGAGAACTAAAACTGGTTTGATGCTAGGTTTGGGAGAGACAGAAGAAGAAGTGCTGCAAACAATGAAAGATTTACGTGAAGTAAATTGCGATATCATTACAATTGGCCAATATTTACAGCCCTCCAAGAAACATTTACCTTTGAAGGAATTTGTAACACCAGAGCAGTTTAAAAAATATGAAACCATAGGCTTAGAAATGGGCTTTATGTATGTAGAAAGCGGACCATTAGTAAGATCTTCTTATAAAGCGCATAAACACGCAAAATAGTCTACTATTTAATACATATGCATAACTAAAGTAAAAACGATGTTCTAAAAAGCATCGTTTTTCTTATTTATAGTATAAAATCAATTAAAATAAATACTTTGTATAAAATAATTAAGTTTGGAAGAATGGTTGCTAAATTTAATATAAAAACTTAGTAAACCTCTTTTCATTGTTAGAATTAGTTAGTTAAAAAAACCATCCCGTTTGAGATGTTTTTTTTTTATTTTCCAAATATATTTAAACTTCCTATTTATTTTTATTTCTTTAACTATTTATTCAATAAAACCTTGTGCTTTCATCCATTCATCATTAAACATTTTACCAACATAACGGCTTCCATGATCATGAAATAGAACCACCACCACATCATCTTTTGTGAAATGTTCTTTTAACTGCAACAAACCTTTTATAGCGGCTCCTGCAGAATTCCCTAAAAACATCCCTTCTTCTTTTGCCAAGCGCTGGGTATAAACTGCAGCATCTTTATCTGTAACTTTAGTAAAACCGTCTATAACTCCAAAGTTTACGTTTAATGGTAAAATATCTTCACCAATACCTTCTGTTATATAAGGATAAATTTCTTTTTCATCAAAAACACCTGTTTCGTGGTATTTTTTAAAAACAGAGCCATAAGTATCAATTCCCCAAATCTTAACAGTAGTACCTGCTTCTTTTGCCATCATTTTTAAATAACTACCAACACCAGAAATAGTTCCTCCAGTTCCTACTCCGACAACAAAATGCGTTATTTTACCGGCTGTTTGTTCCCAAATTTCTGGACCTGTACTTAAAAAATGTGCTTTACAATTGCTAGGGTTATCATATTGATTAACATACCAAGAATTAGGCGTCTCTTCTCCTAAACGTTTAGAGACCGAATAGTAAGAACGTGGGTCATCTGGTTCTACATCTGTTGGACAAACCACAACTTCTGCACCAACTGCTCTTAAAATATCTATCTTTTCTTTAGATTGTTTGTCTGCCATTACAAAAATACACTTGTACCCTTTTATAACAGCAGCTAAAGCCAAACCCATGCCTGTGTTACCAGAAGTTCCTTCTATAATGGTACCTCCTGGTTTTAAACGACCATCTGCTTCAGCATCTTTTATCATCTGCAAAGCCATTCTATCTTTTACCGAGTTCCCTGGATTAAATGTCTCGTATTTAGAAAGCACCAAGCAAGGTAATTCTTTTGTTAAAACATTCAATTTAACTAAAGGAGTGTTCCCAATAGTTTCTAATATATTTTCTGCGTATTTCATTGCTATAAATTCTGAGACAAAGATAAATAATTTTATGAGCGCTCCCTAAAGCTCTCGCTTTTCATTCTCTCTTTTTCTCACCATTTTAAAAAAATAGTATTTTATCAAACTTTTGAAGACCTATACTATCAAATAATATGATGTGACTGCAACTGTAATTCCAAAAATAAATATAAAAAAATCAGATATTTAGACCTTCCTATCTGGAAAAATAAATCAAACAATTAATCTTCTATAAAAGTAGTTATAGTACTCTTAATTTTAAATGCACATCACGCCAATTCTAATGAATTCAAAAAAAAATTTATCAACATTGTACTTGGTTCAAGGACGTAGAATAATTTTTTAAGCGAACCTTATAGATTTAGATGGATTTATTTTAGTAATAATAAATGAAGGAATGATTAACATTAAAAAACACAAAACTAATGTACCTATATTTAAGGCTAAAATTACACCTATAGAAATATGAACTGGCATAACAGCTACATAATACGTTTCTGGATTTAAAGTAATTACCTTAAAAAAATATTGAACACCAATTATGGATAAACCGATACTGTTTCCCCAGAAAAGTCCTTTTAAAATAAGGTATGAGGCATTGTATAAAAATATTTTACGAATGCTAGCATTATGACTTCCTAGGGCTTTTAAAATACCAATCATCTGCACACGTTCTAAAATTAAAACTAATAAAGCAGTGATCATATTAATACCTGCAATTAAAATCATAATACCAATAATAAACCAAACATTGTTGTCAAATAATTTAATCCATTCAAATACTGTTGGATATAATTTTGTGATTGAATTTGCATTTAAAGTGCCACTAATATCTCTATAAATTTGTTCACTTTTCTCTTCGATATCGTCAAAATTATTCAAAAGCACTTCAAAACCACCTACTTGGTTCTCTGTCCATTTATTTAATCGCTGTACTTCTCTAATATCACCAATCATCATGCTCTTATCAAACGGTGCAAAACCAGAGTTATAAATTCCGCAAATACTATACTTTCTATTAGATGGTAATTTACTTAAAGTAGTTTTTAAAAACGTAGCTGCAATTGTATCATTTAATTTTAATTGCAATCGATTCATAATTGTTTGAGACAATAAAACCTCTTTAGTTCTTGACTGATCAAAATTTGGAACGGCACCCGCTATTAAATACTCTTTAAATAAAGACCAATCATAATCGCTAGATACTCCTTTAAATACAATGCCTTCAAAATCAGTGTTGGTTCTTAAAATTCCGCCCTTAGAAGCAAATATTTGCACATTTTTTATGCCTTCTATCTTTTCAAATTTAGGATAAAAATTTTGCTCAATATTTATAGGTGTGGTAGAAACATCAGAATTATTATTGTCGTAATTTACAATTTGGACATGCCCTTTAAAACCCGCCATTTTATCGCGAATTTTAGTCTGTAAACCAGATGCAGTTGCCACAGCAATAAGCATAATAATAATTCCTAGCGCAATTGCGGTAATTGCAATTTTTATTATTGGCGATGAAATGCTATTTTTATACTTTTTACCAGCAATAATACGTTTTGCTATAAATAACTCGTAATTCAAATTGATGATATCTTTTAAACCTTTCAAAAGTACATATTTATTCTTATTTCTTTTACTGAATTTTCAGCTGATTTCTTATGCGCAAAGTTCTGAGTTAAAAATTGAAACAGCTGCAGCTCGCACTGGTTTATATGTAAATTTATTAAAAGGAAAGAATATTGCCGTGGTTGCGAACCAAACTTCAGTTATTTTTAAAGAAATATATAAAAATAAACAAGAAGCAAGGCATCTTGTAGATTCTCTTTTAATACTGGGAATAGAAGTTAAAAAAGTATTTGCTCCAGAACATGGTTTTAGAGGAAAAGCAGATGCCGGTGAAGTGGTAAAAGATGGTTTTGACACTAAAACAGGCTTGCAAATTATTTCTTTGTATGGAAAAAACAAAAAACCTTCTGCAACGCAATTAAAAGGAATTGATATTGTGGTTTTTGATATTCAAGATGTTGGTGCCCGTTTTTATACCTACATTTCTTCTTTACATTATGTAATGGAGGCTTGTGCTGAAGCTAGCATTCAGGTAATAATTCTTGACAGACCAAATCCGAATAGCCACTATATAGACGGTCCTGTTTTAAAAGCAAAACATAAATCTTTTGTTGGGATGCATAAAGTACCTGTGGTATACGGAATGACCATTGGCGAATACGGAAAAATGATTAATGGTGAAAAATGGTTGAAAAACGGAATTCAATGTGATTTAAAAGTGATTCCGTTAAAAAACTACAACCATCAAACTAAATATAGTTTACCTATTAAACCTTCTCCGAATTTACCTAATGATAAAAGCACCAACCTATACCCTAGCCTTTGTTTTTTTGAAGGAACTAATGTGTCTGCAGGAAGAGGAACAGAAATGCAATTTCAAGTTTACGGCTCTCCTTATATAACAAAAAGTAGTTTTACGTTTACACCGCAAGCAAATGAAGGCTCAAAATACCCAAAGTATAAAAATCAGCTTTGTTTTGGTGAAGATTTAGGAACTGCAAAAAATCTTAATAAGTTAGACTTATCTTATCTATTAAAAGCATATCAACAAAATACTTCTAAAAAATTCTTTAATACTTTCTTTACTAAATTAGCAGGCACAGAAAGACTACAAGAACAAATTGAACAGGGTTTGTCAGAAAAAGAAATTAAAAAAACTTGGGTACAAGATTTAATCTCTTTTAAAAAAATTAGAAAAAAATATCTAATTTATAAATAGCTATCAAAAATGCAAGGGCTTTTATTCTCTAGAGTTAAACTTCCTCTGCATTGGTTGGTTTTCGATATCCTTGAAAAGGTTGTTTTAATAGTGCTATTAAAGAAGAATTTTTTACTTCATCAGGAAACGTATCTACTCCGTACACAATTTTTTCTCTATCTAATTCTAGATAGGTCCCAAAAAGTCGATCCCAAATAGAAAAAATATTACCGTAATTAGAATCTGTATAAGGTAACTTATTATGGTGGTGCACTTTATGCATGTCTGGAGAAACAATAAAATAACTCAAAAGCTTATCTACTTTTACAGACATTTTAATATTTGCATGTGTAAACTGTGTAAAAATTAAAGACATCGATTGATACATAAATACAATTGCAATTGGAGTACCTACTATAAAAACCCCCAATAAAGTAAATGCAAAACGAATAACACTTTCTATGGGATGATGCCTATTTGCAGAAGTTGTATCTACTTTATGATCTGAATGATGCACTAAATGAACCATCCAAAGTGGTTTAATTTTATGTTCTGTAAAATGAACTAAGTAAGCACCGAAAAAATCTAACAAAACAATTCCTAAAACTGCATATAACCAAAGTGGCATTTCTGGTAACCAATTTATCAACCCAAAATTATTTACAGAAACCCAATCTGCTGTTTTTAACAACAAAAAAGCCAATGTAAAATTAATAATTATGGTTGTAAAAGTGAAAAACAAATTAGGAAGCGCATGTTTCCATTTTTTATAATCGAATTTAAATAATGGAATGGCACCTTCTAAAACCCAAAAAAAAGTAATACCACCAACTAAAATGATACTTCTGTGAGAAGAAGGAATCGTCTCAAAATAGTTAAAAATAGTTTCCATAAATACATAATTTTGTCTAAAATACTAAAAAGTTAGTAAAAAGGATACACAAAGTAGTGCGTAATATTGTAATAACAACCTAAAAAATCATTCGAACTAACACAAAATATAGTGCTAGTTAAAATGATTTTATTTTTAAAACATTACGAGTCTTAAGACCCTAAATTATATTAAGAACGCTTTACCTTTTTGTTCCCTTCTAAGGGCAAACGTTTCTTTAAATTCTCGACTATATTATAAGCCGCAGGACAAACTGTGGTATTATCTATTGTTAAATCTGTAATACCAATAAACTTTTTACGATTTGTATGTGGGTATTCTGCACACGCTTTTGGCCTTACATTATATATAAAACAAGAGTTATCAGATTCGTCAAAAAACGAACATGGTGCAGTTTTTAAAACCAAAAAATCATCTTCATCTCTCTCTAAATACTTCTCAACAAAAAATGCACCCTTCACTTTTAAATACTTCGAAATACGGTCTACATCTATGTTTGTAAAAATAGGACTTGTAGTCTTACAGCAATTACCACAAGTTAAACAGTCTGTTTTCTTAAACTCCTCATCGTGCAATTCTTGCATTAAATAATCCAATCTTTTTGGAGTGCGCTTCTTAAGTCTCGCAAAGTATTTCTGACTTTCTTTTTTTGCTTCTTCTGCTAATTTGGGGAGTTCTTTAAGAAATTTTTCCATTCCCCAAAATTACAATTATTCTTCCGGAAAAATCAATCTGAAAAACAAATAAAATTCTTAATTTTGTAATTCAATTTATCTAAGTAAATGAATATTCAAAACACTATAGAAACCAAAGTAAAAGAAGGTTTTTTAGCTTTATATACTGTCGAAATTCCATCTGTAGAATTTCAAGCAACCAGAAAAGAATTTGAAGGAGATATTACCGTTGTTGTTTTTCCTATGCTGCGCTACAAAAAAGGCAACCCTGTTCAAATTGGTGAAGACTTAGGAAAGTACTTGGTAACCAACGTAAAAGAAATTACAAATTATAATGTTGTAAAAGGTTTTTTAAACTTAGTTATTGAAGATTCTGTTTACACAAAATTCTTTAATGCAGCGTATGCAAATGCAGATTTTGGTTTTATTACACCAAGGGTAGATGAGAAGGCAATAATGGTAGAATATTCTTCTCCAAACACCAACAAGCCTTTACATTTAGGGCATGTTCGTAATAACTTATTGGGCTACTCTGTTGCAGAAATTATAAAAGCTTCTGGTAAAAACGTATACAAAACACAAATTATAAACGATAGAGGTATTCATATCTGCAAATCGATGTTGGCTTGGGAAAAATACGCCCCCAATGGAAGTGATGGACAAAAAGAAACTCCAGAAACTACCCTAAATACTGAGTTAAGAAAAGGTGATAAATTGGTTGGTAACTATTATGTGAAATTCGACCAAGAATATAAAAAAGAAATAGCGCAGTTAATTGCTAAAGGTAAAACGGAAGAAGAAGCAAAAAAACAAGCACCTCTTTTAATAGCAGCGCAACAAATGTTATTAAAATGGGAAGCTGGAGACACGCAAGTTGTTTCACTTTGGAAAACTATGAACTCATGGGTTTATAGTGGCTTTGAGGTTACTTATAAAAATATGGGGGTTAATTTTGACACGCTATATTATGAAAGCAACACCTATTTATTAGGAAAAGATGTAATTGCACAAGGAATAGAAAAAGGTGTTTTCGTTAAAAAAGAAGACGGTTCTGTTTGGTGCGATTTAACTGAAGATGGCTTAGATGAGAAAATTGTTTTGCGCTCAGACGGTACAGCTGTTTATATGACGCAAGATATTGGTACTGCCATACAACGTGTAAAAGATTTCCCTGATGTTGGCGGAATGGTATATACCGTTGGTAATGAACAAGACTATCATTTTCAAGTCTTATTTTTAATATTGAAAAAATTAGGATTTGATTGGTCTCAACAATTACACCACTTAAGTTACGGAATGGTAGATTTACCTTCAGGAAAAATGAAATCTAGAGAAGGAACCGTTGTAGATGCAGATGAGTTAATGTTAGAGATGACTGCTACTGCAAGAACTATTTCAGAAGAATTAGGGAAATTAGAAGGATATTCCGAAGAAGAAAAAAACGAGCTTTACGAAATAATTGGTTTGGGGGCCTTAAAATATTTTATTTTAAAAGTAGATCCTAAAAAAAGAATTTTGTTTGACCCAAAGTCTTCGGTAGATTTTCAAGGGAACACAGGGCCTTTTATTCAATATACATATGCGAGAATTCAATCTATTATTAAAAAAGCAACTTTTGATTATTCAAAAGTAGTAACTATTGAGTTGCATGAAAAGGAAAAAGAGTTATTAAAACAATTAGAATTGTATCCTGACACCATTCAGCAAGCAGCATCAAATTATTCACCTGCTTTAATTGCAAATTATACCTATGACTTGGTGAAAGATTTCAATTCTTTTTATCAAAATGTATCTATTTTAGGCGAAGAAAATCAAGATAAAAAAATATTTAGAGTGCAGTTGGCAAAAAAAGTTGCCAATACCATTAAATCTGCGTTTTCTTTGCTAGGAATTCGCGTTCCTGAGAGAATGTAAAACGGTAATTAATTGCAGTATGCAGTTGGTAATAAGAACAAAAGTGAGTAGATTTACAATCGTTAAATATCTGCGCTTGAATAGATGAAAAAAATAAAAGATAAATAATTACAATTATGAAATACGACATCATTATTATTGGAAGTGGACCTGGAGGCTATGTTACAGGAATTAGAGCTTCTCAATTAGGCTTTAAAGTTGCCATCGTAGAAAAGGAATCTTTAGGCGGAATATGCTTAAATTGGGGTTGTATACCAACAAAAGCTTTATTAAAATCTGCACAAGTGTATGATTATTTAAAACATGTAGATGAATATGGTTTAAAAGCTGAGGCAATTGATAAAGATTTTGACGCTGTAATTAAAAGAAGTCGCGGTATTGCAGACGGAATGAGTAAAGGTGTTTCTTTTTTAATGAAGAAAAACAAAATCGATATTATTGATGGTTTTGGAAAAATAAAAAATGGTAAAAAAGTAGACGTTACTGCTGAAGACGGGACCGTAACTGAATATAGTGCCGATAACATTATTATTGCAACGGGTTCTCGTTCTAGAGAATTACCAAACTTACCACAAGATGGTGTAAAAGTAATTGAATATAGAAAAGCAATGACATTGCCAAGCCAACCAAAATCTATGATTGTTGTAGGTTCTGGAGCTATTGGTGTTGAGTTTGCACATTTCTACAACACAATGGGAACAGAGGTAACCATTGTTGAGTATATGCCAAATGTGGTTCCTGTAGAAGATATTGATGTATCAAAACAATTTGAGCGCTCTTTCAAAAAAGCAGGAATTAAAATAATGACAAATTCTTCAGTTGAGGCTGTTGATACTTCTGGTGAAGGTGTTGTTGCCACTGTAAAAACTAAGAAAGGTGAAATAAAACTAGAAGCAGATATCTTATTATCGGCTGTCGGAATCAAGTCAAATATCGAAAATATTGGTTTAGAAGATGTTGGAATTATAGTTGACAGAGATAAAATTTTAGTGAATGATTTTTACCAAACAAACATTCCTGGGTATTATGCTATTGGAGACATAGTTCCTGGACAAGCTTTGGCACACGTTGCTTCTGCAGAAGGAATTACATGTGTAGAAAAATTAGCTGGTTTGCATACAGAACCAATTGATTATGGAAACGTTCCTGGTTGTACCTATGCAACTCCAGAAATTGCATCTGTTGGAATGACAGAAGCAAAAGCTAGGGAAGCTGGTTACGAATTAAAGGTTGGTAAATTTCCTTTTTCTGCATCTGGTAAAGCTACAGCAGCTGGAACAAAAGATGGTTTTGTAAAAGTAATTTTTGATGCTAAATATGGAGAATGGTTAGGTTGCCACATGATAGGTGCTGGTGTTACAGACATGATTGCAGAAGCAGTTTTAGGACGTAAATTAGAAACTACAGGGCATGAAGTTTTAAAAACAATTCATCCACACCCAACAATGAGTGAAGCGGTTATGGAGGCCGTTGCAGATGCTTATGATGAAGTAATTCATTTATAAGATCGTTGTCCCTAGGGAAGATTTAATTATTTTCATTAAAATTAATATATTCATAAAAAAACCGAAGCAAATTGCTTCGGTTTTTTTATGAATATAGAGAAGCAGTTAAACGATTATTTCGAAATACTTCCTTGTAATGATAATAATACTAAAATCTCCAACAAGCAATTCTAGTTACCTTGTTTCCTTGGCTCATAGGAATTACTTTAAACTCTATAGCACCCAATTTTTCTGAAGATTTATGTAAACTTTTTATATTTTCTTTTTTAGAAACTAAACTTGTAAACCAAGTACTCTGTGTTTTGTATAAAGAGCTTTCGTATAAATAATTGTGCAAAAATGCTTTTTCTCCTCCAACATACCATAATTCATTATTGTTACCAGAGAAGTTTCTTACTGTATTATTTCCTAAGTTTTTATTTTTACGTTTGTTTGCACCTTGTGCCTCTTCTGCAGATTTAAAAAATGGCGGATTACACATTACCGCAGAAAAAGAGTCTCCGTCTTTTAAAATTCCTTTTAAGATATTATTCTCGTTAGGTTGCTGACGTAATTCTATTTGTTCTCTTAATTTATTATCATCAATAATATCTTGTGCAGTATCTAAAGATTCAAAATCAATATCTGAGGCAACAAAATTCCAGTTATACTCTGCAACTCCTAATAGAGGATAAATACAGGTTGCGCCTGTTCCAATGTCTAGAATACTTGTTTTTTCTTCCGAAGAAATTAAATCATTTAAATAATGAATATAATCTAACCTACCCGGTATTGGTGGACATAAATTTTGTTTAGGAAAATCCCAAATCGCAATTTTGTCATAAGAGAATAACAAAGCCTTGTTCAATTCTTTTACTGCCTCCGGATTTGAAAAATCAATGGTAATTACATCAAATTGACTCTTGGCAACAAAGGGTTTTAGCTTTGGATTTATCTTGATTAAAGCATCAAAATCGTATCCTTTATTGAATTTATTTTTAGGGTGTAGGTTCTTTTCTTTCATGATATAATGTATCGTTGCAAAACCTGAGATTCAGGAAGCAGTGTTTGACGGTAAAATTACTGTTTATTTTTAGATTGCCACCTCATTCCGCTAGCAATGATAGACAAAGACTATATCGTTTAGCATTACTTTCCTAATTATGACGAATTCTTCGCACTTAGAGCATGGCTACCTACAATTCTAAAATAGTAAACTTTAAATCTAAGGGCTTTAAAGATTCTTTTAATGCCTTTATAAAGTCATCTCCGAATGCCAAATAATACTCAGAAAAGTTGCACTGCCTTTCTTCTAAGCTTTGGTTTGGTAAGAGTTCATTTTGAAGTGCCGTAATTCTTTCAACCAAATCTTTTTGTCTCCTTTTTTCTGCAATTATTAATCTCTTTTGAAGATTTTCTAATCCCTTTACTTGTTTTCTTTCTTGCGCATTTACGGCGTTCATAAAAGAAATATCTGTCTGTTTAGCCACCTCTTTTAATTCAGAAAATTGACTTTCTAAATAATTAATTTTTTCTTTAAATTTAATTTCTATCGCTGTATTTTCAAGCACCTTTTTAGACAATAATTTATGCTGTTTTAAGAATAGTTCTTCGTGAGAAATACCTAAGTTGTGTAACTTTTTTTGCTGTTTTCCTGAAACTACTTGCACAGAGTTACGCAACAATAAAATAGGAAAAGGAATGTTCACTTTCTTGAAATAGGCTTTTAACTCAAGCCAATATGCAATTTCTCCACCGCCACCTAAATAACAGATATTTGGTAAAACAACCTCTTGGTATAAAGGCCTCATAATTACATTCGGAGAAAAATCTAACGAATTTTCTTCTACCGCTTCTAAAATCTCACTTTTAGAAAATGTAATGGATGTATTATTTACTTTATAAACTCCATTTTCCAAAACAATGCGTTCCCTGGAGTTTTTGCTCAAATAAAACAAATTAATCTCTCTTGGGTTTACCTGAATCTTATAATTTTCTTTAAGACTAGCTATGGTTTTTGATACTTGTTTGTAAGATGTTTGGTTTTCTAATTCGTCCTTTATAAACGGAATGAAAAGCTGTTTTAGCGCTGCATCATCTCCATCTATAGTTACGAGACCATACTCCTTAAATAGTTCATTTGCGATATAACGGGTTGCATCTGCTAAATTATTGTGCTCTAAATATCCTTTAGAAAATAATTCTTTTAAATATGTGGCATTTTTAGAATCACCTAATTGTGTAACAAAAACAGCTAAAACAGCATCTAAACCTTCTGTGGAAAACCGCCCTACAGCTCCGCCAGCATTTCTGCTCCATTGTACTTTTTTTCCTTCAAAATTAAAATAATTAATTTCATCAAAATCATGATCTTCTGTCGCCATCCAATACACTGGCACAAAGTTTTTATCAGTAAACTTTTGAGAGAGTTCTTCTGCTAAATTAATAGCACAAATAATTTTATATAGAAAATACAAAGGCCCTGTAAATAGGTTTAATTGGTGCCCTGTAGTTATTGTAAACGTATTTCTTAATTTTAATAATTCAATATTTTCTTGCGTTTTATCAGAAACCTCAAAACTCGTATACTGCTTTTTTAAAGCTTCTACTAAAACCAATCTCGATTGCAAACTGTGAGCGTTTTCTTTCTCTTCAATTTGATTGTGAAAACCAAGGCTGTCTGGAAAATTATTGTAAAACGATTGTATTGCCTCTTTTTGCTCTAAATAATCGAGCATTGTTGTAGAGAAAAAACCAGTATCTTTAAATGGAATCTGTGTTACTTTCATCATTAAATAAAACTTTTTTTACAACAAGTTGTTTTTGACATACCGTTTATTGGGTGCTTAAATTTTTTATAAAAATACAAATATTTTATCCTTTATCATTCACTTCATTTCAATCTAAAAAATTTTTAACAGGATCTATATTTGAGAGCATAAAAAAGTGAAAATATATTCTTACTTTTACTTTTCTAACCATATAATTAAATGAAAATTAAAGTAACTCTGCTTCTTCTTGTATTATTTGCAGGAACTCTTTACTCTCAATCAATTCAATCTCCATCAGAATTTTTGGGCTATGAAATTGGTGCCCGTTTTACAAGACATCATAAAGTTGTAGCCTATTTTAAATATGTTAGCACAGCACTGAAAAATGTAAAGTTAGAAAAATATGGCGAAACAAATGAACATAGACCGTTGTATGTGACTTATATTTCATCTCAAGAAAATATAATCAATTTAGAAAATATTAGAAAAAAGAATCTTTCTCAAACCGGAATTATTGCGGGTAACGCAACAAATAAGAAAGCCATTGTCTGGTTAAGTTATAATGTACATGGCAATGAAGCTTCTAGCACAGAGGCAGCTATGTTAACCTTATATGAGTTAGTAACCAACAAAAAGGCTTGGTTAGAAAACACAGTAGTTATTCTAGACCCATGTATCAATCCTGATGGCAGAGACCGTTATGTAAACTGGTTCAATCAAGTAAAAAGTACGCCATATAATATAGATCAGAATGCTAAAGAACATTCAGAGCCATGGCCCGGAGGAAGACCAAATCATTATTTATTTGATTTAAATAGAGATTGGGCTTGGGTTACGCAGGTAGAATCTCAAAAAAGAATTGCAATTTACAACAAATGGATGCCACATATTCATGTAGATTTTCACGAACAAGGCATTAACAATCCGTATTACTTTGCACCAGCAGCAGAGCCTTTTCACGAAATCATTACAGATTGGCAGCGAGATTTTCAAACTCAAATAGGAAAAAACCACGCACGTTATTTTGATAAAGAAGGCTGGTTGTATTTTACAAAAGAAAGTTTCGATTTACTCTACCCGAGTTATGGCGATACCTACCCAACCTATATGGGAGCCATTGGTATGACCTATGAACAAGCAGGCCACGGACGTGCAGGTTTAGGAATACAAACAGATGCAGGCGAAATTTTAACTTTAAAAGATAGAGCAATTCATCATATGACAACAGGTTTATCTACCGTAGAAATTTCTTCTAAGCATGCTGAAAAATTAAATATCGAGTTCAAGAAATTCTTTGAAAATTTTAATTTTAACTATAAAAGTTACGTTTTAAAGAATGAAAATGAAGATAAAATGAAACGTCTAAAGAAGTTATTAGACACTCATGAAATTAGGTATGAAAATGCAAAAAACGGTTCGGTAAAAGGATATAATTACAAAAATCAATCAACTAATAAGTTTGCTATTAATAGTACCGATTTAGTAGTACATACCAACCAGCCAAAAGGAAAAATGGTAAAGGTTTTATTTGAACCAAATGCAAAACTTGCAGACTCTTTAACCTACGATATTACCGCTTGGTCCTTGCCTTATGCGCATGGTATTAACGCCATTGCCTCTAAAACAAAAGTGAATTCTACAAAAAGAAAAAATATAAAAACATATATAAATACAATTGATAATACAGCGTATGCATACCTATCTAAATGGAATAGTTTAGACGATGCTACTTTTTTAGGAGCCTTATTGCAACAGAACATCGTATCTCGATTTACTGAAAAAGCATTTTCTGCAAAGGGTACTTCTTTTGATAAAGGAACTTTAATTATTTTAAGAAATGATAATAGAAATTTAGATTTTGACGCAAAATTAATTAGCATTGCAAATAAATACCAACGGAATTTAACAGCGGTTTCTACAGGGTTTTCTGAAACGGGTGTAGATTTTGGATCGTATTCAGTAAAACCAATTAAGAAACAAAAAATTGCGGTAATTTCTGGTAAAGCAACCTCTTCTTTAAGTTTTGGTGAAGTTTGGCATTTCTTTGAAACGCAATTACAATACCCAATTACTAATATTAATTCTAGTGATTTTAGTCGTACAAATTTAAGCACTTATGACGTACTAATTTTACCAAGTGGAAATTATAGTGATATGCTAAACAAAAAAACCTTAACTAAAGTGAAAAAGTGGACGCGCGCTGGTGGAACTGTGCTTGCCATTGGAAATGCCTTACAAAGTTTTGCAGATACAGATGATTTCGCTTTAAAAACAAAAAAACCTGAAGAAAAAAAAGACAGTATCTCAGATAATTTAACCCTTTTTTCCGATAGAGTGCGGGAAAGTGTTGCAGATTTAATTACGGGAAGTATTTTTAAAGGCACTTTAGATAACTCACATCCATTAGCTTTTGGTTATGGAAAAAATTACTTTTCGTTAAAACTAAGCGGAACTTCTTACAGTTACTTAAAAGAAGGATATAATGTTGGATACTTTAATGAAGAAACAAAAAACGTTTCTGGTTATGCAGGCAGTAAAGCTAGCAAAGAAGTTTCAAAATCTTTACTATTTGGTGAAGAACAAATGGGAAATGGAAGTATAATTTATATGGTAGACAATCCGTTATTTAGATCTTTCTGGGAAAATGGGAAACTGTTTGTTGCGAACGCTGTTTTCTTATTGAATTCTGATATCCTAAAATAAAAAATTATTTAGATACTAATTTTTCTTTTGATTTAAAGAAGTAGGTCTTTCTTGTTTTTTAACAGGTGTTCCATACAAATCGTAATCTCCAGCTTCATGAATTTCAATATCAATAAACTCACCAATTTTCACATAATGCTCTCTAGCATCTACTAAAACGTCATTATCTACATCAGGCGAATCAGATTCTGTTCTTCCGTAGAAATATTCTCCGTCTTTTCTATCAAACAAACATCTAAAGGTTTTCCCTATTTTAGCTTGATTCAGTTCCCAGGAAATTTGAGACTGTACTTCCATAATTTCATTGACTCTTTTAAACTTTACTTCTGCAGGCACATCATCTTCTAAAACATACGCACCTGTATTTTCTTCATGAGAATACTCAAAAGCACCCAAACGCTCAAAACGCATTTCTTCTACCCAATCTTTTAATTCTTGAAACATTGCTTCTGTTTCACCAGGATATCCGACAATTAAAGTAGTTCTAATAGCCATTTTAGGCACAGCTTCTCTAAACTTATAAATTAAAGCTGTTGTCTTCTCATGCGTTGTGCCGCGCTTCATAGACTTTAGCAACTCGGTATTAATATGTTGTAACGGGATGTCTAAATAATTACACACTTTAGGTTCGCGTTTCATAACATCTAAAACATCCATAGGAAAACCAGTAGGAAATGCATAATGCATTCGAATCCATTCAATCCCTTCTACTTTAGCTAAGGCTTCTAATAATTGAGCCAACGCTCTTTTCTTATAAATATCTAGACCATAATAAGTTAAATCTTGTGCAATTAACATTACTTCTTTAATCCCTTTTTTAGCTAATTTTGTAGCTTCGGTAACAATATCTTCTATCGGAGTAGAAACGTGTTTTCCTCTCATTAAAGGAATAGCACAAAATGAACAAGGTCTATCACAACCTTCTGCAATTTTTAAATACGCATAATGTTTTGGCGTTGTGGTTAGACGCTCCCCAATTAACTCATGTTTGTAGTCTGCTTCTAAAACCTTCAATAAATTTGGTAAATCATGTGTTCCAAAATACTGATCTACATTCGGAATTTCTTTTTCTAAGTCTGGCTTATAACGTTCACTTAAGCAACCTGAAACAAAAACCTTATCAATTTCACCCGCTTCTTTTCTTTTTGCATAGTGCAAAATAGTATCAATACTTTCTTCTTTAGCTTTACCAATAAATCCGCAGGTATTAATTACTACAATATTTCCATCATCTTCTGGGTCTTCATGCACTACGTTTTTGCCATTGGCTTTTAACTGTCCCATTAGTACTTCACTATCGTAAATGTTCTTAGAGCACCCTAAAGTAACAACGTTAATCTTATTTTGTTTGATGGTTTTTGTACGCATATCTGTATTTTTGGCCTGCTGATCAAAGCTTTAGACCGTTTGTTCTGTATTCTTCTTTTAAGATTGCAAAAATAGTGCTTTTTAAACAATTGGTATTCTTTCTATTGATAGTTTTTAGGCATTTTTCTAACTTTTGTTAATTGCTCAAAAGCGTAACCTATTTCTAATAGTTTTCTCTCAGATAAAGGCATTCCAATAAATGTTAAACTTATGGGTTCTCCAGAATTTTTATATCCCATAGGTACAGTTAAAGTAGGGTAATTTGCTACTGCAGCAAAACCAGAATGGTAATTATTAATAGATAAAATAGCCTCTAAATCATCATTTTTTAAAGCTTGAAAATATTTTCTACCGCTGTTCGTTAAATTTGTTTTTATAATTTCTAATGCGGCTAAAGTAGTCTTGTCTTCGACAATACCCTCAAATAACTGCTGTCCGTAGGGCGCTCTTAATAAACTGTCTTTTAAATTAAAGGCAACAATGTCTTTTACAGAAGTTACTTCAATTCGTTTGTCTGCATCAGCTGCTAAATATTTTGGTAAATCGTTTTTCATATCAATATTTAGCAAGGTTAAAAAACCATTTAAAGGAACTTCAGGAGGTGTTATTTCAATCAGTTCTGCTCCCGCTCTTTTTAATTTCCCTACCGTTGCTGCATAGATAGAATCTGTTAAAAGCGATTTTATAACTCCTAACCTCCGTCCTTTCAACTTTTGTTTAAATCCGTTTTTAAAGTAATCTACAGCCAATTCTTTAGAAGCTGCATCGCTTTTATCAAAACCACGCATTGCATTCATGAAAATAGCATTATCTATAATGTTCTTTGTCATTGGACCTGGAGTATCTAATGTTGAAGAAATAGGCACAATACCTGTTCTACTAAACACGCCAATAGTTGGCTTTAACCCTACCACAGAGTTTAAACTAGAAGGCGATGTAATAGAACCTGATGTTTCTGTGCCCACTGCAGCCACTGCAAAATTAGCTGCAACTGCAACACCACTTCCAGCAGAACTTCCGCCAGTTTCAAATTCTCCTCGATTGTAAGGGTTTAAAGTTTGACCACCAATTGCAGAATACCCTAAAGGACAACCAACGCAGAAATAATAAGCCCATTCACTTAAATTTACTTTTCCTAAAATAAGCGCACCGTTTTTACGCAATCTTTCAACAATAAAAGCATCTTTTATAGCTGTATTATCTGCCAACACAAGTGCACCAGCTGTTGTTGGCATATTGCTGGTATTAATATTGTCTTTTAATAAAACTGGCATTCCATAAATAGAATACTTAGTATTTTCTTTTTTGTTTTTATCTCGCGCTCTTGCTTCTTTTAAAACATTCGGATTTAAACTAATAATACTATTTAAAGATTTTGTAGAATCACTTTCAAATTTCCTAATTCTATATAAATAAAATAACGTAAGTTTTTCATAGGAAATATTTCCCGCTTTGATATTTTTTTGAAGCGTAGGAATATCTTGCTCTAAAATAAATGGTTTTAATGCCGTATAATTCTCCTCTGAAAAATATTCTAAATCGGTTTCAAAAGGTTTAAAAATTGCGTTCATATCTAGATATTTAGATTGAAACAATTTAAATTGCATTCTACTTTTCTTATGATTTTGTTGCTTTTCTAATGCTAAAGTTTCGTTATACTTTTTAAAAATGACTTTAGGTTGCTTTTTTTTACTGATTTGACAGCCTATTACGGTTGTTATAAAAAGTAAAAGGAATATAGTTTTTTTCATGGAATATCAATTTACTTACCAAATATACCAAATATACCAAACAAAAACTCCTATTACAAATTTATAATAGGAGCTTTAAATGAGTTCTGAGTTTTAATGCTACTTAAAAAAAGAATCTACAAATTCGTGTTTATTAAAAACTTGTAAATCGTCTATGCCTTCTCCTACACCAATATATTTTACGGGTATTTTAAATTGATCTGAAATACCAATTACAACACCACCTTTTGCGGTACCGTCTAACTTGGTCACTGCCAAAGAAGTTACTTCTGTTGCCAATGTAAAGTGTTTTGCCTGCTCAAATGCATTCTGACCTGTAGAACCATCTAATACTAATAAAACTTCGTGTGGTGCGTCTATAATTACTTTTTGCATTACGCGCTTAATTTTAGTCAATTCATTCATTAAATTAACTTTATTATGCAATCTACCAGCGGTATCTATAATAACAACATCTGCGTTCTGTTTTACAGCGGATGTTAAAGTATCAAATGCTACAGAAGCAGGGTCTGAACCCATCTCTTGACGTACAATTGGAACATCTGTTCTGTCTGCCCAAATTTGTAATTGATCTATTGCTGCTGCTCTAAAAGTATCTGCAGCCCCTAAGACCACCTTTAATCCTTGTTTTTTAAATTGACTTGACAGTTTTCCTATTGTAGTAGTTTTTCCAACCCCGTTAACTCCAACGACCATAATAACATGTGGTGTATTACTTTTTGGAACACTAAACTCGGTTTCATTACCAACATTAGTTTCAGAAAGTAAACCCGCAATCTCTTCTCTAAGAATTACGTTTAATGCATCTGTACCAACATATTTATCCACCGCAACTCTCGTTTCTATTCTTTTAATAATTTTCAAGGTAGTATTGACCCCAACGTCTGAAGCTACTAAAACCTCTTCTAAATTATCTAGAACATCTTCATCTACAGTCGCTTTTCCTGCAACTGCTTTTGTTAATTTATCGAAGAAATTAGTCTTGGTTTTTTCTAAACCTTTGTCCAATGTTTCCTTTTTTTCTTTCGAAAATATTTTTTTAAAAAAACTCATTTTTATGTTTTATACAACACAAACAATCTGTTAAAAAACGAACTATTTGCTGGGTTGGTCAAGTTATTACTTAAAAATTATTTACCTTAGATTACATTTATTTTGTCAATTAAAATTACAAAAGGAATTAAAAAACCTACTTCAAAATAATGAAAGTAAAAAAACTTACTTTCGGCAGGCAGAAAAACTCTAGGCGCAGACTTTAGATAATGTTCAAAAATACGTAATAATAGGGCATAAAAAAAGCTACTTTCTAAATTAGAAAATAGCCTTATATATTTTGTTAAGTAAAACTTACTTTTTAGCTAAAAAGTCATTTACTTTTTCTGGTTGCATGATTGCTTCTACAAAAGTGTAAGCTCCTGTTTTTGGAGATTTAATCATTTTTATAGCTTTACTTAATCTCTTTGAAGAAGTTTGTAAAGATGCTACTGTTTTCTTTGCCATTGTCTAAATGTTTTAAATCTATATGCTCTTTTCGGAGTTCTAGATATTTTAATTATTTAATTTCTTTGTGAACAGTCATTTTATTAAGGATAGAGTTAAATTTCTTAATCTCCATTCTATCAGGACTGTTTTTCTTGTTCTTAGTTGTAATGTATCTAGAAGTACCTGGTTTCCCAGTTCCTTTGTGCTCTGTACATTCTAATATTACTTGAACTCTATTACCTTTTTTTGCCATTTCTGTATAATTTTAATCTGCTTGAGCTTATTTAGTTAAAAATCCGTTAACTCTCGCTTCTTTCATAACTGCAGAAATTCCTTTCTTGTTAATATTTTTTAAAGCAGATGCAGAAACTTTTAAAGTAACCCATTTATCTTCTTCTGGAATGAAAAAACGCTTGGTCATTAGATTAGCGTCAAACTTTCTCTTTGTTCTATTCAAAGCGTGAGAAACATTGTTCCCAACCATTGCTTTTTTTCCTGTTAATTCACAAACTCTAGACATCTTTTCGACAGTATTTATTTTTGTTATCTCTAAACGAGGTGCAAATCTACATATAATTCTAATTCTGAACAAAACAATTTAATAAATTTTTAAAGAATTTCTCTTTGTAAAATTTCTAGGGATTTGCTCACGGTTCTATTGATTACTTTTTCTCTTGGCTGACCAAAATTAAATTCTTCTACAACTTCCTTAGAATCACTTACTAATGCAATAAAAATAGTTCCTAAACTCTTGTCATTCTTATCTGTGGTGGGTCCTGCATTTCCTGTAACTGCAATTGCATAATTTGTTTGTAGCTTTTCTTTTGCGCCTCTTGCCATCTCTAAAGCCACCTCTTTACTTACAACAGAATACTTTTCTATAGTCTTTGCAGATACGTCTAGCAAACTTATTTTAGTTGCTGCATTGTAAGTCACAAAACTTCCTTTGTAATAAGCAGATGCGCCCGCTATAGAAACTAGTGTAGCTGCAATTTTTCCGCCAGTTAAGCTTTCTGCGGTGCAGATGGTTTTATTTTTTTCTTTTAGCAATGCTCCTACTGTTTTTTCTAATGAAGTATCATCGTCTAAACCTGTAATAATTTCTGGAATTAACTGATAAATTTCTGCAACTGCTGCATCTAATAGCGCCTCTAAAACTGCTTTATCTTCTCCTTTTCCAGACAAACGCAAACGCACTCTACCGAAAGAAGGTAAATAAGCTAACTTAAGCACTGGCGGTAAATTATTCTCAAAATCTTCTATTCTTTCAGCAATAGTACTTTCTCCTTGACCATAGGTCATAATTGTTTTATGAATAATGAAAGGTAATTTAAATTGTTGCTGAATTCGAGGCAACACTTCAGAAGTAATTAGTCCTTTCATTTCATAAGGAACCCCAGGAAGTGAAACAAAAACGGTATTATTCTCATAAAACCACATACCTGGTGCTGTCCCAAAACTATTTTTTAAAAGTGTTGCTTTTGAAGGCAAGTTTGCTTGTGTTCTTTGAATTTCTCGAAACGGATGGTTCATTTTTTTAAACAAACACTTAATATGATCTATAACTTCTTGGTATACTATTATCTCTGTGTCATTAAAGAATTCTGCAATTGTCTTTTTAGTAATATCGTCTTTTGTTGGCCCTAAGCCACCTGTAATAATTACAATATCTACACGCTCTTGCGCTTCTTTAAAAGCGTTTAAAATATGTTGTTTATCGTCTTGAATAGAAGTTATTTGATATACTGAAACTCCGATTTTATTCAATTGCCGACCAATCCATTGTGAATTGGTATCTATAATTTGTCCAATTAGAATCTCATCTCCTATGGTTATAATTTCTGCTTTCATATTTGTATACTGATTTCAGATCTCTCAGTCCCGATATTTCGGAATTAAAAACTCATAAAGCCTTCCCCTATTATTTAACTCTAATACTAAACGCCTCTTTACCTTCAATAATTCCTTTCAAGGTATCATTTTCAACAACTCTACCTACACCTGCAGGAGTTCCTGTAAAAATAATATCGCCCTTTTTTAAAGTGAAATATTGAGATACATAAGAGATTAACTCATCTACTTTCCATAACATTGCATTGGTGTTTCCATCTTGTGCTAGGTTATCATTCTTTAATAATTGAAATTTTAAATTGTCTAAATCGAATTGTTCCTTCGGATAAAAATCGCCAATAACTGCACTTCCGTCAAATGCTTTTGCCTTCTCCCAAGGTAATCCTTTTTCTTTACACTTTGCTTGCACATCTCTTGCTGTAAAATCGATTCCTAAACCAATTTCGTTAAAATATTTATGTGCAAACTTTGCATCAATATGCTTTCCTACTTTATTTATCTTTATTAAAACCTCTACTTCGTAATGCACGTCATCTGAAAAAGGAGGAATAAAAAATGGATTTTTTCTTGGTAAAATAGCAGAATCTGGCTTTAAAAAAACAACAGGACTTTCTGGTCTTTCATTGGCTAATTCTTCAATGTGTTTTGCGTAATTGCGCCCAATACAGATTATTTTCATTTGTATATCTTGAAAATTAAAAAAATCAATAATTGAGAGAAGTAAGTAGAATCAAATTTAACTAAAAACGAATTTACTCCCCAGCTTCTGGAAATACAATTGCTCGATTTCCCGAAACTATAATTTGATTGTTTAAATGGTTTTTTACGGCTCTCGCCAAAACTAACCTTTCGATGTCTGCACCAATTCTCTTTAAAGTTGTTGGTGTACTTTCATGCGTTACAGGTTCTACGTCTTGCTCTATAATTGGTCCTTCATCTAAATCTTCTGTTGCATAGTGTGCAGTTGCACCAATTAGCTTTACACCTCTCTCATAAGCCTTCTTGTAAGGGTTTGCGCCTTGAAAAGCAGGCAAAAAAGAATGGTGAATGTTTATAATTCTCTCTGGATAATGATTGATAAAGTCTGAGGATAAAATTTGCATATATCTTGCCATTATTACTAAATCTACTTTGTTAGCATCTAATAATTCTATCACCTGCGCTTCTTGTACTTTTTTGGTTTCTTTTGTTACCGGAAGATAATAAAACGGTACCTTAAACATTTCTGCAATGTGTCTTAATTTATCATGATTGCTAATAACCATAGTAATGTTACAATCTAACAAACCTTCTTTTTGTCTTTCTAACAAATCATATAAGTTATGACTCGTATGAGAAACCATAATGGCCATGTTTTGTTTCTTATCACCGTAATTCACAGACCAATCCAACTTTAAAGGTGCTGCCAACTCTATAAAATTATTTTCTAATGCTTCTTTAGAAATATTAGTCCCTGCCGCATTTAATCGAATTCTCATGAAATAAGTATCCTCAATAGCATTTGCATATTGCTGACAACTTAAAATATTGAATCCTTTTTCATAAAAAAACGTAGTAATTTTAGCTACCAATCCTTTTTGATCTGGACATTTTATAAGAAATGTTACTATTTGTGATTTCATTGTAATTAATTATAAAGTTTATATTTTCAGATTACTATGGTATCCATTTTTTAGGAAAATTAGGCTTTCTCTTCTCCAGAAAGGCATCTCTTCCTTCTTTTGCTTCCTCTGTCATATATGCTAAGCGCGTTGCTTCACCTGCAAAAACTTGCTGACCAACCATACCGTCATCTGTTAGATTCATAGCAAATTTTAACATTCTTATAGATGTTGGAGATTTCTCTAAAATCTCTTGCGCCCATTCATATGCTGTATCTTCTAATTCTTCGTGCGGAATTACAGCATTTACCATGCCCATATCATACGCTTCTTGCGCAGCATAATTTCTTCCTAAAAAGAAAATTTCTCTTGCTCTTTTCTGACCTACCATTTTTGCCAAATATGCAGAACCATAACCACCGTCAAAAGACGTTACATCTGCATCTGTTTGTTTAAAAATAGCATTCTCTTTAGAGGCTAAAGTCAAATCGCAAACAACATGTAAACTGTGTCCGCCACCTACTGCCCAACCAGGTACCACCGCAATAACTGCTTTTGGCATGAACCTAATTAAACGCTGTACCTCTAAAATATTTAATCTATGATAACCGTCATCTCCAACATAACCTTGGTGGCCACGTGCTTTTTGATCGCCTCCAGAACAAAAAGAATACACACCATCTTTAGTGCTTGGCCCTTCCGCAGAAAGCAATACAACACCAATATTTACATCTTCACCTGCATCATAAAATGCTTCATACAACTCTTTAGTTGTTTTGGGTCTAAATGCATTCCTTACGTTGGGTCTGTTAAACGCTATTCTTGCAACTCCATTACACTTTTTATAGGTAATATCTTCATACTCCTTTACAGTTTTCCACTTGGGTTGTATCATATTTTTGTATTTTAGACGTTCTAACAGAGAACAAAACATTCTTACTTACAAAAATAAACATTCTAAATGATGATTCAGAAATCCCTGCCATTAATATTTTTATTATTTTTTTTTAGCTCATATTCGCAAACAATTATAAAAAAATCAATTGACTCAGACTATTTAGGCTACAGTAGAGAAATAAAAATATACCTTCCAGAAGGTTATGATAAGGATGAGGAAAAAAACTATCCGCTAGCAATTGTTTTCGATGCTGAATACCTATTTGATCTTTACGTAGGAAATGCAGTACTATTTGCCGCAAAAGATAAGGCGCCAAAACAAATTATTATTGGGATTAACATGGCTAAAACCCGAAAAAAAGACACCTATTTTAATATAGATAATGGCAACTTAACTAAGAATAATGCCGATTTTTATAATTTCATAAAAGATGAAGTTCTTTTTGAAATAGAAAGTTCTTACAGAACTTCACCCTTTATAACTTTGATTGGTGAAGGAACCTCTGCCAATTTAATAACTACTTTTTTAGGAGAAAAAACACCTATTATTAATGCCTATATCTGTATAAATCCTGCTTTTTCAGATTTTATAGCTAGCCAAATGCAAGCTTATAAATTAGCAAGATTTCAGAAAGAAGATAACACTTTTTACTTTTACACGAATAATTCAAATATCTTTTCTATTAGAAAACAAACATTAATTAGTCAATTACAACAAGGTCTTTCTAGCGTAGCGTTTAATAATTTTAATATTATTAATGACACTTTCAATACAGAAAATAGTACTTCTGCAATTGCTGAAGCCATTCCTAGAGCCCTAACAAAAGTTTTTGAAATTTATTCTGCAATCTCTAAAGAAGAATTTGACGAAAATATAAAAGACCTCTCTCCTTTGGATGCCATCACTTATTTAGAAAATAAATATTTAGAAATTGATTTTTTATTTGGAAGTAATCTAGGAATTAGAGAGCAAGATATTTTTACTGTAGAAAAGATAATTATCGAAAAAGAGAACGGAGATCAATTGCTAAATTTTGGAAGAATGATTTTGAAAATATTCCCGTCATCTCCTTTAGGTGACTATTATATTGGACGTTATTATGAAGAAGGTAAAAACATAAAAAAAGCCATAAAATATTATAAAATTGGATATGGAAAAATGGATCCTTCAGACCCAAATGCCGACGCTTATTACGAGAATATTTTAAGATTAGGAAATTAATTATCCGTTATCCGTTACCCGTTACCCGTTATCGAAAATTAAAAAATATGAATTAACAATGACGAGGAGTTTCAATCCTAAACAAAAAAAGATAACTACATAAACAACACTGCCTTTGCCTAGTCTTTAATTGAAAAAAGATCTAATTGAAAGCACCTGCTACCGAACACTACCAGGTGAACACTAACCACTAACCTCTAACCACTAAAAACTTACTTCACCAACACAATTCTATCTTCTTCAATAACAATTAGTTTCTGTTTATATAAATTACCAACTGCCTTTTTAAATGCTTTTTTACTCATTTTCATATGAAAACGTATCGAATCTGGCGAGCTCTTATCGGTAATTAAAATAAATCCTTCTTTACTATCTTTTAACCTTGTAAGTACTTTATCTACATCAGAATCTATTACATTTCTAAAACCTTGTGGCCTCAAAGAAACGTCGATTTTACCATCTTCACGAATATTTTTCACATACCCAGTAACTTCCATATTCTCTTCTAAAGCTTGAAAAACTTCACTTCTAAAAAGCAAACCATCAAATTCTTCATTAATTAAAACAGTATAGCCCAAACCTGTTTCAGTTTCAATTACCAAACTTACTTTGTCTCCTTCTTTCAAATTCATTTCTCCCTCTTGTAAATCTTCTTGTAAATCCATTATTGTATATATTTAAAATAATCTTTTAAAACTAGGTCATTTTCTGCACTTGGCGTAAAAATCTCTAATATTTTTGGTTTTTCAGATGTTTCGAAAAATCTGCTTAATTCTTTTGTTACTGTTTCTGTAGCATATGCTTTTTGGTATTCTAACTGGTGCATTTTACACAAATATTCTGCTGTTAAGCAATGTGGTGTTTCAAAATACTTGGCGGCATTCGTATCTTTTGGACCTGGAATAATTCTGAAAATTCCGCCACCAGAATTATTAATTATAATAATTCTAAAACTTTTAGGGATGTTACTATTCCATAACCCGTTACCATCATAAAAAAAGCTTAAATCTCCTGTAATAAAAACAGTTTGTTGCTCCGTAGCATATGCAGCTCCAATAGCTGTACTTGTGCTTCCGTCAATACCACTTGTTCCTCTATTACAAAAAATATTTACAGTAGCTTTCATCGAAAATAACTGTGCATATCGAATAATAGAACTGTTACTAATTTGCAACTGACACCTCTCCGGTATGGCATTCAAAGCTTGTTCAAAAACAGAAAAATCTGAGTATTTTATACTTTTTAAATACGCTACATGCTTTTCTCTTCTTTCATCTCTAAAGGCAATCCATTTTGGCTGATAATCGCTTTTTAAAGGTCGTATAAACTCATTAAAATGAGAGAAGAAATCTACCGGTTTTATTTGTATAAATTCAGACAGACATAAAAAGGTATTGGTTGCTTTTCTAGCATCAATATTCCAATGCTCCTTTGGTTGGTAATCTCTAAGAAACTTCTTTATTCTTTTAGAGATAATCATACCACCAAATGTTATTAAAATATCTGGTTTTAATTCTTGAAACTCAGTATCTGATAGAGAAAAAATCAACTGATCAATAGAGTCTATCGCTTTATCATGATGCAAATTAGAAGTTGTCTCTGTTAAAATTAAAACAGAATCATCTTCTGCATATAAATCCATTAATGAATGTAAATCTGCATCTGGATAATTTACACCTACCAGTATCATTTTCTTTTCGGCAACATTCCATGACTTCGACAGTTTTTCATAATTGATATGAGAATTATCTAACGAACTTAAAGAAATATGGGGAAAATTATATGCCTTCAATACGGGCACTGTCTCATACAAAGGCTCATCAAAAGGAACATTTATATGCACAGGTCCTTGTTGTGATATAGCTACCTGCAAAGCCTCACCAATTAGTTGAGAATTACGGGTTTTGTATTTCGGGTTTTCTATTAAGTTTGCAGAAAATAAAATATGATTTGCAAATACATTTTCTTGCCGAATAGTTTGTCCGTCTCCAATATCAATCAAATGTTTTGGTCTATCTGCAGAAATAATAACTAACGGGATATTACTGTAAAACGCTTCTGCTACTGCAGGATAATAATTTAACAAAGCAGAACCTGAAGTACATAAAACTGCAACAGGTTTTCGCGTCTGTTGCGCAATACCTAAAGCAAAAAATGCAGCACAACGCTCATCTACAACACTTAATGTCTCTATCTCTTTATGACTAGAGAAACCTATGGTAAGTGGCGCATTTCTTGAACCTGGAGAAACAACAACCGTCTCAATATTAAATTGAGCGCAAGCTGAAATTACAATTTGTGCGAGTTCTTTTTTTGGATACATATATAAGGGTACAAAGGTACAAAGTTTGCAAGTTATAATGTTTTATTATTAAGAGAATTCTTAAAAACGAAAAAAGTCAGAAAGTTTTAAAGGAAAACCTTTTTACTTTCTGACTTTTTCATAAAAAATTAACTGCGTTGGTTAATTCCCTTTTTGGTAATCTGCTAAAAACTTTGCTAAACCACTATCTGTTAATGGATGTCTTAACAAACCTTCAATTGCACTTAATGGTCCAGTCATAACATCAGAACCTAATTTTGCACAATCTATAATGTGCATTGTATGACGCACAGAAGCAGCTAAAATTTGAGTCTCAAATCCGTAATTGTCATAAATTAAACGAATTTCTGAAATTAGATTTAAACCATCTGTAGAAATATCGTCTAAACGTCCGATAAATGGCGATACGTATGTTGCACCAGCCTTAGCAGCTAATAATGCTTGACCTGCAGAAAATACTAAAGTAACGTTTGTTTTAATTCCTTTAGAAGAAAAATATTTACATGCCTTTACGCCATCTTTTATCATTGGTAATTTTACCACAATTTGTGGATTCAATGCTGCCAAAGCTTCACCTTCTCTTACCATTCCATCAAAATCTGTAGAAATTACTTCTGCAGAAACATCCCCTTCTACCAATTCACAAATGGCTTTGTAGTGGTTAATAATGTTTGCTTCACCAGTAATTCCTTCTTTAGCCATTAAAGACGGATTTGTGGTTACACCATCTAAAATCCCTAAAGCTTGCGCTTCTTTAATTTGCTCTAAATTTGCCGTGTCAATAAAAAATTTCATTTGTATCTATTTAGTTGTAATTGTTTCTTTTTTAGGAATTCCCTAAATGTCGAGATGCTTGCACTCAATTTTTGTTCATTTTTCATAAAAGAACTCAAAAAAATACGGTAATTCCTCATGCAAAGATAAGAACTTGCAAGTCTAATTAAGAAGTGAAATAGAACTATTTCTCTACTACTTATAAATAAGAACTCTTGTTATAATTTATAATGATTCATTAATAACTTTTCGTACACATTATCTGGCAAAATTCGCTTTAAAAAAATGGAGAATTTTTCCATAAAGTTGCCCACTTTATAATGAATTTTAGGATGTTTTGTATTGGTTATTTTATAAACAATTTTTGCTATTTCTAGCGGATCCATTCCGCCGCCAACATGCGCATCCATTAAATCTAAATTCGTTTGATAATCTTCCTTATAAGCGGAGTTTTCAAACACTGGTGTGTGGTATCTTCCTGCTGCAATATTGGTTGCAAAATCTCCAGGAGCCATATTTACAATCTGAATTCCAAAATTTTTAACTTCCATTCTTGCAGCCTCTGTTACAATTTCTAAAGCAGCTTTTGTAGCAGAATAAAGTCCTCTAAAAGGCAAACCCATATACCCAGCAATAGACGTTACGTTTATAATAGTTCCAGCATTTTGCTTGCGCATTTGTGGCAAAACAGCCTTCATAACATCGATAGCGCCAAATAAATTGGTATTAAAAACGGCACGCATTTCGTCTGTAGGGGTTTCTTCAACAGGCCCCGTAATACCCATTCCTGCATTATTTACTAACACATCTAATCTTCCTTCCTTTTCGAGAATATAATTGACTGCAGTATTAATTGTATCTAATTTTAAAACGTTTAAAGCTATCAACTCAAAAGAAAACTCTTTCTCATTTTTTGGATTTCTGCTTGTACCATAAACTATATACCCTTTTGCGAATAAAAAAGTAGCAATCGCTTTTCCGATACCAGAAGAAGCACCCGTGACTAAAACAACTTTGCTCATAAAACATGAAATAATTAAAAGGTTCAATAATTATACAAATATCGAAAAAGTAAGCTAAGAAATCAAAAAAAGAGACTGGTAAATATTATAAAGGAAAATAAAGAAAATTCTAAACGAAAATTTAAGGCATAAAAAATGGCAAGCTACCTACATCACACCGCTACAACCTAATACCTTTGCTGCGTTCCCGCCCTGGAGGATTCAAAGGGAGCTAGTTGTGTAGAACTTGCCGAGGCAAATTTACAAGCTTTTTTTATTTAAACAATTAAAAAAATGCTAATTTTTTGATATCGTTTTTAAGGTATTGACTACTAATCTATTGTTTTGAGATTATATAATAATTTATAAAAAACAAAACTATATCAATGAAAAGAATATATTTGTAAAATAACTAAATTTTAAAAAAAAAATGGAAAATTCTACAAACAGTAAAAGTTTAATTATTAATTTTGGTATTTACCTCGGTGTTGCAACTTTGCTAATCAGTCTTATTTCTTATGCCTTAGGAACACATTTAGATCCACATTGGTCTATATCCTTAGTTTCAGTAATATTATTTATTGGTTTGATTGTATTTGGAATAAAAAAATACAAAGAAACGAATGAAGGTTTTTTAACTTGGGGACAAGGAGTTAAAATCGGTGTAGGAATTGCAATAGTAGCTGCGCTTATTGGTACCATTTATAATTATCTTTTTATGAATTTCATAGAGCCAGAATTTCTAAATCAGGTTATGGAAGTTTCAAATCAAAAATTACTAGATCAAGGACAAACTGAGGAACAAATTGAAGCTATTAATAAAATGAGTGAAGCTTTTAATTCGCCTCTTTTAATAGCTGCAATGGGTATCATTGGTAGCGCTGTTGGTGGTTTTATTGTTGCTGCAATTGCTGCTGCAATCATGAAAAAATCTGAGGAAGAAACGTATTAAAACAATATCTTTAGATAGTATAGGTTTTAATTTAAGGGCCTACGCTTTTAAACTTCACATTAACATATGGATATTTCGGTAATAATACCTCTTCTTAATGAAGAAGAATCTTTACAAGAATTACACGATTGGATTGCAAAGGTTATGCAATCCAATCGTTTTGTGTATGAAATTATTTTTATTGATGATGGTAGTACAGATACTTCTTGGGCTGTAATTGAAAAATTATCAGCATCAAATTCCGAAGTAAAAGGAATTCGTTTTCAAAAAAACTTTGGAAAATCTCAAGCTTTAGACGCCGGTTTTGAAATGGCAAAAGGTGCCGTAGTAATTACAATGGATGCTGATTTACAAGACAATCCTGACGAAATACCAGCATTATACGACCTTATAACAAAAGATAATTTCGATCTTATTTCTGGATGGAAAAAGAAACGGTATGACAATTTAATTACGAAGAACATTCCTTCAAAATTATTTAATGCAGCTGCTAGAAAAACATCTGGCTTAAAGCTAAACGATTTTAATTGTGGTTTAAAAGCTTATAAAAATATCGTTATTAAAACGGTTAAGGTTAGTGGAGAAATGCACCGTTATATTCCTGTACTGGCTAAAAACGAGGGCTTTACTAAAATTGGTGAAAAAGTAGTACAACACCAAGCAAGAAAATACGGTGTTACTAAATTTGGTATGGACCGATTCATAAATGGCTTTTTAGATTTAATTACCATCTCCTTTTTATCTAAATTCGGTAAACGCCCAATGCATATATTTGGTCTTTGGGGATCATTGATGTTTCTATTTGGAACAGCAACCGCATTGTACATTGGTGTTTTAAAATTACACAAAGTATTTAATGATATTAAAACAATTCTAATCACAGACAATCCGTGGTTTTTTATTGCCTTAACTTCAATGATTTTAGGAACTTTATTATTTTTAGCAGGTTTTATTGGCGAATTAATAATTAAGACTAAAAGTAACGAAAAACACTATTCAATAAAAGAAAAACTCAATTTCTAAAATGTATATTTGCATTTTAATACAATAATTTATATATAAAAATGAGTGAAATACTAGACAAAGCAAAGCAGTGGTTAAGTGCTACTTTTGATGCAGCAACGCAGCAAGAAATTGTACAATTAATTACTACTAATGCTACTGATTTAGAAGATAGATTCTACAAAAACATGGAATTTGGAACAGGTGGAATGCGAGGAGTTATGGGCGCAGGCACTAACAGGATTAACAAATATACGTTAGGTAGAGCAACACAGGGTTTGTCTAATTACTTAATAGAAAATGTACACAAAAATCAATTAAAAGTAGTTATTGCTTACGATTGTAGACATAACAGTAAAAAGTTTGCAAAAATTGTTGCAGACGTTTTATCTGCTAATAATATAAAGGTTTATTTATTTGAAGATTTAAGAGCGACACCAGAACTATCCTTTGCGGTGAGACATTTAGATTGTGATGCAGGTATTGTTTTAACAGCTTCTCACAATCCGCCAGAATATAACGGTTACAAAGTATATTGGGCAGATGGCGGACAAATTGTACCTCCGCATGATGGTAAAATTATAGGAAACGTAAATGCTTTAGATTTTTCTGAAATTAAATTTACTGCAAATGAAGCATTAATTGAAACGATAGGTAAAGAGGTAGATGACGTATTTATAGCCGCGGCTGTAAAAAATGGTTCTTTGTCTCCAGATATCGATCGAAAAAAATTAAAAGTAGTCTTTACTTCTTTGCACGGCACCTCTATTGTTTCCGTACCAGATGCTTTAGCAAAAGCAGGGTATACAAATGTGCATATCGTTGAAGAACAAAGAGTACCAGATGGTGATTTCCCTACTGTAAAATCACCAAATCCAGAAGAACCAGAAGCTTTAAAAATGGCAACTGACTTAGCAAACAAAATTGGTGCGGATATTGTGATTGGTACTGACCCAGATTGTGATAGATTGGGCGTTGCTGTTAGAGATACCGATGGGAACATGAAGCTAATGAATGGGAACCAGACAATGGTTGTGATGACAGAGTTCTTGTTAAAAAAATGGAAAGACGAAAATAGAATAAACGGAAAACAATTTATAGGTTCTACAATAGTTACCACAGAATTAGTCGGTGCCATAGCAAAAAATTACGGCGTTGAAACCAAAATTGGATTAACTGGTTTTAAATGGATTGCCAAAATGGTGAAAGATTTTCCGGAATTAGATTTTATTGGCGGTGGTGAAGAGAGTTTTGGTTATATGGTTGGCGAATTTGTAAGAGATAAAGATGCGGTAACAGCTACTTTATTAGCTTGTGAAATTGCTGCATATGCAAAACAAAACGGCAGTTCTTTCTATGAAGAATTATTGGCTATTTATCTTAGAAATAATTTTTACAAAGAGCATCTAATATCGATTACTAAAAAAGGGATGGACGGTGCTGCAGAAATTCAGCAAATGTTAAGTGATATGCGGAACAATCCTTTATCAGAAATTGATGGAGAAAAAGTAGCATCACTTTCAGATTACCAAGCCTCTACTAGAAAAGATTTAATTACCGGAAAAATAACGAACATCAATTTACCAAAGTCTAATGTTTTAATTTATCAAACTGCTAATGGCACAAGAATAGCTGCAAGACCGAGTGGTACAGAACCTAAAATAAAATTCTATTTTAGTGTAAACACCTCTTTAAATGCAGAGGAAAACGCTCTAAAGGTAGAAGCAGATTTAGATGCTAAAATTCAACGAATTATAAAAGAAATGAAACTAAATTAATGAGCTACTTTAAGGACATTTTAAGATATGAAAAAAAGTATCGGAAGTTTACAATTCTAAACATTCTGTTCAATATACTTTATGCAATCTTTAATGTACTTTCTGTTTTGGCTTTTATTCCTGTTTTAGGTATACTATTTAGCACAGATAAAAAGATTATTGAAGAACCAATATATGACGGTCTTTTAAGTGTTGGAAATTATTTAAAAGATAGCTTTTATCTTTTTATTTCTCAAAAAATTGAAAATAACGGACAAATAAAAACGCTTCTTTTCATCTGTTTATTGGCGTTATCTCTTTTCTTTTTTAAAAACTTATTTAGATATTTAGCATCCTATGTAATTACTTTTTTAAGAACAGGGATTGTAAAGGATTTAAGGGATAAACTGTATCACAAAATTGTAGAATTACCTATCGCCTACTTTTCAGAAAAGAAAAAAGGAGACATCATTGCACGTATGACTTCTGATGTACAAGAAGTAGAAAACTCTATTTTAACATCTGTAGAGGTTATTGTCAGAGAGCCTCTAACTGTTATTATTTCGATAACAATTATGCTTTTAATGAGTGTAAAACTAACACTTTTTGTTTTTGTTTTACTGCCTGTTTCTGGATTTATAATTTCATCTATCAGCAAAAAATTAAAAGCGAATTCAGCGAAAGCACAAAAAGAAACCGGTAATTTTTTATCCTTTATAGAAGAAACATTAACAGGTTTAAGAATTATAAAAGGTTTTAATGCTGAGAAAGTAATTGAGACAAAATTTAACAACTCTACTTTAAGTTTTAAAAAATTGATGACTAGTGTTTTTCACAGACAAACATTGGCTTCTCCTATGAGTGAGTTTTTAGGTTCTACAACTATCATTGCTATTCTTTGGTATGGTGGTACAGAAGTTTTATCGAATACCAGTCCTCTGCAACCAGATGAGTTTATGGGATATATTGTGCTATTTTACACGGTTTTAAATCCTATTAAATTAATTACAACAACATTCTACAACATTCAGAAAGGAGAAGCTTCTGCAGAAAGAATTATGACTGTTTTAAATACTAAGAATAATATTAAAGACAAACCTAATGCAGTTGTAAAAAGTGGATTTACAAATAAAATTGAATTCAAAAACATCTCTTTTAAATATAAAGACACTTTTGTTTTAAAGGACTTTTCTTTAACCATTAATAAAGGCGAAACGGTTGCTTTAGTTGGACAATCTGGAAGTGGTAAATCTACCTTAGCAAACCTAATTACTCGTTTTTACGACGTTAATATGGGAGAGGTAATTATTGATGACCAAAACATTAAAGACGTTACAAAAAAATCGTTACGCGGTTTAATGGGTATTGTTTCTCAAGACTCTATTCTGTTTAATGATACCATTGAAAACAATATTAAGTTAGGAACGCAAGCTGCAACAGAAGAAGCTATTTTAGAAGCTGCTAAAATTGCCAATGCAGATGAATTTATTCAGAATTTACCAGAAAAATACAAAACAAATATTGGCGACAGTGGAAACACACTTTCTGGGGGACAAAAACAACGTTTATCTATTGCAAGGGCTGTTTTAAAGAATCCGCCAATTATGGTTTTAGATGAAGCAACCTCTGCTTTAGACACAGAATCTGAACAATTAGTTCAAACTGCCCTAGAAAAAATGATGCATAATAGAACCTCTCTGGTAATTGCACACCGCTTGTCTACTATTCAAAAAGCAGATACTATTGTGGTAATGAAGAAAGGAAAAATTGTAGAACAAGGCAAACATGAAGAATTATTAGCTTTAAAAGGAGAATATTTCAAATTGGTTACCATGCAATCTTTAAGCTAAAGTTAAACCTAAGCTTTGGCCTTTTTCTATCATAAAATCAAAACAAGCTTGATATTCATTAGGAATTTTACCATCTAAAATAGCCTCTTTGATCGCTTCTTTTATTTGCCCTATTTCTTTACAAGGCTTTAAGTTAAACGCTTCAATAATCTCTTCTCCGGAAACTGGTGGTTGAAAGTTACGCACACGATCTCTTTCTTCTACTTCCCTAATTTTAGAACGAACTTCTTCAAAGTTTTGATGATAGCGTTTAAATTTTTTTGGGTTTTTTGTAGTTATATCTGCTTCACAAAGCGTCATTAAAGAATTGATATCGTCACCGGCATCAAAAACCAAACGCCTTACAGCTGCATCGGTAACATCGGTTGCCAAAACAATTGGTCTAGAACTCAATAGCACCATCTTCTGAACGAACTTCATTTTGTTATTCAAGGGCATCTTTAAATTTTTAAATAGTTTGTAAACCATTTTAGATCCAACAAATTCATGAGAATGGAAAGTCCAACCAACCTTTTTACTAAATTTTTTGGTAGGTGCTTTGCCGATGTCATGCAATAAAGCAGCCCAGCGTAACCAAACATCTTCTGTATTCTTAGAAATATTGTCTACCACCTCTAAGGTATGATAAAAATTATCTTTATGCTTTTGCCCTTCAACCTCTTCTACCCCCTTTAAATCGATTAATTCAGGTATAATTTGAGCTAATAATTTCGTTTCCTCTAACAACAAGAATCCAATAGATGGTTTTTCGCATGACATTACTTTATTTAGTTCATCTACGATACGCTCTCTTGTAATTATTTCTAAGCGTTCTGAATTTTTAGTAATTGCAGCAAGTGATTTTTTTTCAATTTTGAAATTTAATTGTGATGCAAAACGAATTGCTCGCATCATTCTTAGAGGATCATCTGAATACGTAATATCAGGATTTAAAGGCGTTCTAAGAATACCGTTTCCTAAGTCATCTATTCCGTTAAACGGGTCTAGTAATTCACCAAAATTAGCCTCATTTAAACTTAACGCCAAAGCATTAATAGTAAAATCCCTCCTATTTTGATCGTCTTGCAAATTTCCTTCAGATACTTCCGGATTTCTACTTTCTTCTGAATAAGATTCTTTTCTTGCACCAACAAACTCAATTTCAATATCTTTGTAACGCAACATTGCAGTGCCATAGGTTTTAAAAACCTGCACTTTGGGTTTATTTGGTAATAAGTTAGACACTTTCTCTGCAAGGTCTATCCCGCTCCCAACAGTAACAATATCAATATCTTTTGCAGTGCCTCTTTTTAGAAAATAGTCTCGCACGAAACCACCAATTACATAACTTTCTAAGCCTAATTGTTGTGATGCTTTAGAAATCGTTTCAAATATTTCTAATGAGATGGCCTCTGTAAAGAATTGCTTTTGCATTAATTTGTATTCATTTTATTTTGCCGCAAATTTAGGCTATAATCCAACACAATCCAAAATTGATATACTAGTTTATTCAAAGTAATACTAAAAATAGTACCTTTGCAAGCCTATATAATATACATGTTTAAAAAAATTCCGAATTACATAAAATACATTTTTACAAATGTTTTTTTTCTTTTCATTTTTATTGCTTTTTTTAGAGGACTCTTCTACGCCTTTTTTGCATCGTTAGAGAATGTATCTAGCCAAGAAATACAAAAAGCTTTGTTACTAGGTCTTCGTTTTGATTTAAAACTTGCCATTCTTACTTTTTTCCCTCTTGCTATATTCGTTTTAATTATAAATCATAACTTCTTTAAAAGCATTATTTATAAAAGAATAGCTGCTATTTACATTACTTTTTCCTATTTTATTTTAACGCTATTTTATCTATTTGACTTCGGATACTATGAGTATTTAGCTATCCGTTTAGATGCCTCTTCATTGCGATTCTTAAGTAATTTTAAAATATCCTTCCAGGTTTTAATTGAAAGTTATCCAATATATAAGGGAGTTTTTGGATTGACAATTTTATGCTTTATTAGTTATAAATATGCTACTTTAATATTTAATATATTTAACAAAGGATATCAAAAAATAACAAATAAACTAAAGGCAGTATTCTTTGTTTTTACATTTCTAATACTATCTTTTGGAGTTTTTAATAGCATAACGCATTATCCTTTGCGTTGGAGTGAAGCTTTTTTCTCTAAAAATAATGCGATAAATCAATTTACATTAAACCCTGTTCTGTATTTCTTTGATAGTTTTGCCTTTAGAAGTGAAGGTGTAAATCTTGAAGAATTTAAAAACTATTACCCAGTAATTGCGAAACACTTAAATTTACCACAAGACACCATTAATTTTGAAAAAAAAATAACTTTTGAGAACCCTTATAAAGTAAAACCGAATGTTGTCTTTGTAATGTTAGAATCTGTAGGAACTGCAACAATGAGTTTTTATGGAAACCCATTAAATAGTACTCCAAAAATGGATTCAATTATTAAAGAAAGTTTGAGTTTCTCTAAATTTTACGTTCATAAACCAGGAACTGCTGCTAGTGTTTTTGCGAGTATTACGGGATTACCAGATATTGAAGATGTAAAAACAGCGTCAAGAAACCCTATGATTATAGATCAACGTATTATTTTTGATCAATTTAAAGGCTATGAAAAATCATATTTTTTAGGAGGTTCTGCAAATTGGGCAAATATTAGAGGCGTTTTTCAATCGAACATAAAAGAATTAAAAATTTATGAAGAAGGAAGTTTTGAAGAGGAAAATAGAGCAGATGTTTGGGGTATTGATGACTTCGACTTATTTAAAGAAGCTGACAAAAGATTAAAAAAATTACACGAAAAAGACAAACCATTTGTTGCCTATATTCAAACAGCAACAAATCATATGCCTTATACAGTACCTGACAAAAAAGAAAGTTTCATGCCTATTTTAAAAAAAAATATTGATGAAGAAACTTTGCTCAAAGGAGGCTTTAGATCTTTAGGGCAATTAAACGGAATCCGTTATTTAGATTTTAATGTTGCACGTTTTTTAGAAAGAGCAAAAGAATCTGGTTATTATGAAAATTCTATTTTTGTGTTTTTTGGAGATCATAGTATCAACTTAAAAGGAATAAATGGCTTAAATAATAATGAAGTAAATCTTGGAATCCAATTAAATCATACCCCCTGTTTTATTCATGCACCAAAATATGCCAAACCTCAAATTGTAGATAAATATGCAAAATTAATTGATGTTTTTCCTACGGCTACAAGTTTAGCTAAAATTGATTACATAAATTATACTTTAGGAAGAGATTTGTTAGACAGCACAGCAACAAATACAGCTGCTTTTATTTATACTCAAAACAAAGGTGAGGGCGCTGTTGGACTGATAAAAGATGGATTTTATTATGAAAAAACGAACAAATCAAAAAAAGCAGGTTTATATAGTTTAAATACGAATACATATCAAGATATAAAAGCGAGTAAACTTGATGTTTCAGAAAAAATGGACAGCCTCTTATCAGCCTATTATTATACTACAAAATACTTATATTTTAATAATAAGAAACAACCTAAACCAAATGTGAAGTATAAATGAGAAAAACAAAAAAAACTAATAAAAAAATATTATTAGTTTTTGTTATTAGTTTTTTTAATTTTATAGCATCAGATTTATAAAAGAAAAGTGTGATAACATTCGTACTTTTGTTTTTTTCAAGAGCTCACCTCTCAAACTTAAAAATAAACATGATTATTGTAAGAATACTTGGAGGCTTAGGAAATCAAATGTTTCAGTATGCATATGCTAAAGCATTATCTCTTGATGGTTATTACGTAAAACTTGATCTTTCAAAAATTAAAAAATATAAATTACACGGAGGTTATCAACTCGACAAATATAAAATTGATTTAGAAATAGCTGATTCTTTTTCTATTCTTTTAGGTAAAATTGGAATGAAAAAATCAAAAAAAGAAAAGAGTTTATTATTTGATGATAATCTTAAGTCTTTAAAAGGTAATGAATACGTAAAAGGATACTTTCAAACTGAAAAATACTTCAACGGAATTAGAAATACATTATTATCAGAATTTGTTATCAATCAAAAAATATCTTTAGAGACTCATAAAATTGCCGAACAAATTAAATCGTTAAAAAATAGTTGCTCACTTCATATTAGAAGAGGAGATTATGTATCTGATAAAAAGACCAACAGTGTGCATGGCACATGCGACTTAGACTATTATGAAAGAGCAATTAAGATCATGAATAGTAAATATTTAAATATTTCATTTTTTGTGTTTTCTGATGATATTTCTTGGACCAAAGAAAACCTAAAAATAAAAAATGCATTTTATGTTGATATTAAAACCATTCCACATGAAGACATGTATTTAATGAGTTTATGCACAAATAATATAACTGCAAATAGCAGTTTTTCTTGGTGGGGCGCTTGGTTAAACAAAAACGAGAATAAAACTATTATTGTACCAAAAAAATGGTATTTTAATAAAAAAAATGAGATTGCTGCTAAAAATTGGTTAAAAATATGAGTTCCTACAAAGTGTATTATATTAATCTAAATAAAAGTTTTGAGAGAAGGAGCTTTATGGAAGCTCAATTTAAAGAACTAAATATTCCACTAACGAGAATGCCTGCTGTCTATGGAAAAGAGTTGCCCCAAGGTTTTTTAAAGAATGCAAAAAGTCAATTCAACATCTTCACACATTATCCTAATTTAAATGATGGAGAAATTGGTTTAACAAAAACTTATTTTGATTTATGGAAAATAATAACAAAACAAAAAGAAGATTACGCTATTATTTTGGAAGATGATGCTCTTTTAACTAAGGACTTTTTCCCTGATTTAGAAAAGATTTTACTTACAATAACTGAAAATGATTTTTTAGATATTTCTGGTACAAAAGGTTTTTTCAAACTCACCTCCAATGATTTAACTACCAAATTTATAATTCCATCTTTGCAAACTACAGGTCAAATTATTGGAAGAAAAGCAGCAAAGATGCTTTCCCATAATTTAACAACCTATTACTCTCCTATTGATGTATTAAAACAAGATGTATATAAACATAAAGTAAAAGTTTTTACTACAATAAAAAAATATGTTAGCAGCAATGATGAAAATGTTGGAGGAACAACAATTCAACAAAAGAAAATGCCAAAAGTCAAAAAAATAATTCGAGAAATAATTCGCCCTTTTTGGCAAGTTTTTACTCTTTTTACATACAAACTAAATAGATGTATAGGTAATTATATCTTTTATAAAAAAAATTAATTTTCTTTTATTCCTTTATTTAAAAACCACAATTTAATGTACCTAGTTAAAACTCCATAAGCTTGTGTTTTAGCAACTAAGAAACCTGTAAAGCCATCTAAAAACCCAAGGCGAACTATATAATGAATAAAAAACCTTGCAACTGGCTTTATTATTACATGATAAATATTTACTTTATTTCCTTTCTCATGTAATTCTTTTGCTCTAATAGCTGCATAATGATTCAATTTAGAAATATAATGATCGTAATTTCTATAAGAAAAATGATCTATTTTATGTTTAAAAAAACCTAAACTACCTTTGGCTGAAATTCTTTCATGAACTAGCCCTGTATATTTACAATGTTCTTTTAAAAATAAACGAATAACTTTATCTCTTTGAAAACCACTATAATTCACTTTTCTATCACCAAAATAAAAAGTTCTTCTTAAATAAAAACCAACAAAGTCTTTTGGGTCTTTAACTGCTTCTATTATTTCTTTTTCAACTTCTAGAGTAACTCTTTCATCAGCATCTAAAATATAAATCCAATCATGAGATGCTTGGTTTATAGCAAAGTTTTTTTGAGAAGAAAAATCATCAAACTCCCGCTTGATAATTTTTACATTTAACTTCTCAGCTATTTCTATTGTTTTATCTTCACTAAAAGAATCTATGACAATAATTTCATCAGCAAAACTTACTGATTTTATAGCATCAGCTATATGAATTTCTTCATTTAATGTAGGTATTATTGCTGATATTTTTGTCATAAACTTTATAAATCTTAAACTGCTACGTCGTATTCACGCAAAGCATCGTTTAAAGATGTTTTCTTATTAGTACTTTCTTTTCTTTTTCCAATAATCAATGCACATGGTACATTGTATTCGCCAGCCGCAAACTTCTTTGTATAACTTCCCGGAATTACAACAGAACGTGCAGGAACTCTACCTTTCATCTCTATGGGTTCGTCTCCCGTTACATCTATAATTTTAGTACTCATCGTCAATACAACATTTGCTCCTAAAACAGCCTCTTTTTCAATTCTAACACCTTCTACAACAATACACCTAGAGCCAATAAAAGCTCCATCTTCTATAATTACAGGTGCTGCTTGTAAAGGTTCTAAAACCCCACCAACTCCTACACCACCAGAAAGATGTACATTCTTCCCAATCTGCGCACAAGAACCAACTGTAGCCCAAGTATCAACCATAGTTCCTTTATCAACATAAGCTCCTATATTTACATAACTTGGCATTAAGATAGTTCCTGGCGCAATATAAGCCCCATGTCTTGCAACTGCATTTGGTACTACTCTAATTCCTCTTTCTGCAAAATTTCTTTTTAATGGAATTTTATCATGATATTCAAAAATTCCAGCTTCTAAGGTTTCCATTTTTTGAATTGGAAAATAAAGCACTACTGCTTTTTTAACCCACTCATTAACTTGCCAGCCGTCTGAGACAGGCTCAGCAACTCTTAAAGTTCCCTTATCTAACAAATCAACTACTTTTCTAATGGTATCAATCGTGTTTTGCTCTTTTAATAATTCACGATTTTCCCAAGCTGACTCTATAATTGTTCTAATTTCCTCCATTTTAATTGTATAATTTCTGTAAATATAAATTTATCTATAAAAACTGAAGCGAATATACATTTTTTAAACATATTAGGTATCCTTGTTTAAATTCTAAAGTTGTTATTTCTAACTCAAAAAACGTTCTATTATATAACTAATTGATAATATTTAAGTTATTTCCTCAATATTAATAATTAACAGTTATTTTTGTAGAAAATAATACAATTTGGCACGAGTTTTAGCGATTGACTTTGGAAAAATAAGAACTGGAATAGCGGTTACAGATGAATTAAAAATAATTGCTTCTGGCTTAACAACGGTAAATACATCTGATTTATTGTCTTTCTTAAAAGAATATACATCTAAAGAAAAAGTAGAATTATTTTTAATGGGATTGCCTAAACAGATGGATAATTCTGATAGTGAAAGTGAAGCCCTTATTCTTCCTTTTCTTAAAAAAATAGAAAAATTATTTCCTCAAATTCCAATGAAAAGAATAGATGAACGTTTCACATCTAAAATGGCTTTTCAAACAATGATTGACAGCGGAATAAAGAAAAAACAACGAAGAAATAAGGCTATAGTAGATGAAATTAGCGCTACTATTATACTACAATCATACTTATATAGCCAGCATTAAAACATTCACTTAGTTTTTGAAAATTCGTAATTCAAAAATTCGTAATTCATTATTCTAAATTGTATTTTTGCATACCTTTTTAAATAAAAATAAATGATTTTACCAATTGTTGCCTACGGAGATCCTGTTTTAAGAAAAGTTGCTGTTGCCATAGATGCAGAATTTCCTGATTTAGAAAAATTAATTAACAATATGAAAGAAACGATGTACAATGCCTCTGGTGTTGGTCTAGCTGCTCCTCAAATTGGCAAAGCAATCCGTTTATTTTTAATTGATGCTTCTCCTTTTGCAGAAGATGATGATTTATCTGAAGAAGAAAGAACTGTATTAAAATCTTTTAATAGAGTTTTCATCAACCCTAAAATTCTAGAAGAAGAAGGCGAAGAGTGGTTGTTTAACGAAGGTTGTTTAAGTATTCCTGAAGTACGAGAAGATGTTTCTCGTCAACCAAAAATAACTATTGAATACCAAGATGAAAACTTCACGATACATAAAGAAACTTTAGAAGGATTAGCTGCAAGAGTTTTTCAACATGAGTATGATCACATTGAAGGCATCTTGTTCACAGACAAGCTCTCTACTTTAAAGAAAAGAATCATTAAAAAGAAATTAGAGAACATTTCAAAAGGAAAAATTAGTGCAGATTACAGAATGCGTTTTCCAAATGCAAAAAAAGGTAAATAGTCTTAAAGGACAAAAAATATAAAATATATGGAATTTAATAAAATTATAGCAGTTAGCGGTAAACCCGGATTATTTAAAGTAATATCTCAATCTAAAAGCGCAATAATTGTTGCTGGTTTGAGAGATGATAAACGGGCTGCAATTAGCGCAACACAAAATGTTAGCTTATTAGAAAATATTGCTATTTACACCTATGAAGAGGATGTTCCTTTATTGAAGGTTTTAAAAGCAATGTATGAAAAAACGGAGGGTAAAGAAGCTATTTCTCACAAAGAAAGTGGCAAGAAATTAGAAGTATTTTTTGCAGACGTTTTACCTGATTATGATGCTGAAAGAGTATATACTTCGAACATTAAGAAAGTAATTCAATGGTTTAATTTATTGGTGAATTCTGGAATGGATTTCTCTAAAATTGAAGCCACTAAAGAAGAGACCGAAAAAGAGTAAAAAGTATTTTATTTTTGCTTGTTGCTATTTGAAGTAAAAAAACGAAAGCTAAAATAAATTAAAAGTTTGCAACTCAAAATGAATTCTAGAAAAGAACAATTAGCTGCTTTTAGTCGTTTGTTAGATATCATGGATGAACTTCGTGAGAAATGCCCTTGGGATAAAAAACAAACCTTAGAAAGTCTGCGCCATCTTACTATTGAAGAAACCTATGAGCTTGCAGATGCCATTTTAGAAAATGATTTATCTGAAATAAAAAAAGAGTTAGGAGATGTTCTTTTACACATCGTCTTTTATGCTAAAATTGGTAGCGAAAAAAAAGCTTTTGATATTGGCGATGTTGCGAACTCAATTTCTGACAAACTCATCAGCAGACACCCTCATATTTATGGTAATGTAAAAATTGATAATGTAGAAGATGTAAAACGAAATTGGGAACAATTAAAATTAAAAGAAGGCAAAGAGTCTGTTTTAGAAGGCGTTCCTAAAAGCTTACCTGCAGTTGTAAAAGCTAGTAGAATTCAAGAAAAAGTTGCAGGTGTTGGCTTCGATTGGGAAAAACCAGCACAAGTTTGGGAAAAAGTACAAGAGGAACTTGCAGAGCTTAATGAAGAAATTAAAGCAGGAAATAAAGAAAATACGGAGAAAGAATTTGGAGATGTCTTATTCTCTATGATTAATTATGCGCGTTTTATTGACGTAAATCCTGAAAATGCTTTAGAAAAAACGAATAAGAAATTTATAAATAGATTTCAGTTTCTAGAAAAAGCTGCAAAAGAAGAGGGCAAAGAGCTTTCGAATATGTCTTTAACCGAAATGGATGTGTATTGGGAAAAATCGAAAGAATTTTTTAGATAGCTACTTTACTTTTTGCTGCTACCTGCAGTGAAATTGCCAAAATTCTGTTGCTACTTTAAAACAAACACTTACCGCATTCATTGCTGATAAAAATTAAATATTCTTAAAGTGTCATACTAAGGAATATTTTAAATTCCATTGTAAATACAAAAAAGCCTTCAATTTCTTGAAGGCTCTTTTTAATATAAAATTTTGAACAATGTTTAGTTCGGCATTACAACACTATCAATAGCGTGTATCACTCCGTTTGAAGCTGCAACATCTGCAATTACTACTGTAGACATGTTTCCTTTTTCATCTTTTAATACTACCTTTCCACCATCTAAAGACGCTACCAAAGCCCCACCTTGCACTGTGGTAACTGTAAATGCACCATTATTTGCTTTAATTGCTGCAACAACAGCTGCTGCATCAAATTTCCCGGCAACAACATGGTATGTTAGAATACTTGTTAAAGTAGCCTTGCTTTCTGGTTTTAATAAAGTAGCAATAGTACCCTCTGGTAATTTTGCAAAAGCATCATTTGTTGGTGCAAAAACAGTAAACGGACCTGCACTACTTAAAGTTTCTACCAAACCTGCTGCTTTTACGGCAGCTACTAATGTTGAGAAATTTTCGTTTCCAACAGCTACTCCAACAATATTGGGCGTTTGTACAACATCAGCCATTACTGGCATTGATTCTTTTTTTACTTCTTCTGTTTTAGATGTTTTACACGAAGCAAATGCAAAAAGACCTATTATTACAACAGCCATTAATACGTTTCTTTTTTTCATTATTTTAGTTTTATTTATTATTTCAAATCAAAGATAGAAGATAAAAATATCAATTTTTCAAAAATTTGTTTAAAGTTTTGTTAAATTAATTAAACAAAACTAAATATATCAAAAAAAAAGCATCCAATTCTAAATTTCGAATTGGATGCGATATTATATTAATAAAATGAATATTACTTACTCAAATACATTTTTCTTCTTGCATATAAGTTATAAAACTCATCGTCTTTCAAGCTGTCTATAAATAAGATACTTTCTCCAGTAGATTTCATTTCTGGCCCTAATTTCTTATCTACATTCGGAAACTTATTAAAAGAGAATACCGGTTGCTTAATTGCATACCCTTCTAATTGAGGATTAAAATTAAAGTCTGTTACTTTGTTATGACCAAGCATTACTTTTGTTGCATAGTTTACATACGGTTCTTTGTAAGCTTTTGCTATAAAAGGAACCGTTCTAGATGCTCTTGGGTTTGCTTCTATAATATAAACAAGTTCATTTTTAACTGCAAACTGAACATTAATTAAACCAATAGTTTTTAACTCTCTTGCAATGGTGTGTGTATGATCTTTTATTTGCTGCATAACCAAATCCCCTAAATTAAAAACCGGTAACATAGCATTAGAATCTCCAGAATGAATTCCACAAGGCTCTATATGTTCCATAATACCGATAATGTAAACATTACCATCTGCATCACAAATTGCATCTGCCTCTGCCTCTATTGCACCATCTAAATAATGATCTAATAATAATTTATTACCTGGCATTCTACCTAATAAATCTATAACATGCTCAACTAGTTCTTCTTTGTTAATTACAATTTTCATTCCTTGTCCTCCTAAAACATAAGAGGGTCTTACTAAGATTGGAAAATCTAATTCATCTGCTAAAACCAAAGCTTCTTCTGCAGTCTCTGCTATTCCGAATTCTGGATATGGAATATTATTATCTTTCAACAAAGTAGAAAAACTACCTCTATCTTCTGCTAAATCTAAAGCTTCGAAAGAAGTTCCTATAATTTTAATTCCGTATTTAGTTAATTTCTCTGCTAATTTTAGAGCTGTTTGACCACCTAATTGTACAATAACACCTTCTGGCTTTTCATGACGAATAATATCATAAATATGTTCCCAAAACACAGGTTCAAAGTATAATTTATCTGCTGTATCAAAATCCGTAGAAACAGTTTCAGGATTACAATTAATCATAATTGTTTCGTAACCACATTCTGCTGCTGCTAAAACACCGTGCACACAACAGTAATCAAATTCAATTCCTTGCCCAATTCTATTTGGACCCGATCCTAAAACAATAATTTTTTTCTTTGGTGTAACAATACTCTCGTTGGCAATGATAATTTCACCATCTGCCGTTTCTATTTCGTTTTCAAAAGTTGAATAGTAATAAGGTGTCTTTGCTTGGAACTCTGCAGCACAAGTATCTACTAATTTGAAAACACGTTGCACTTTTAGCTCTTCTCTCTTTGTGTAAACCGCACTCTCCAAACAACCTAACATATGGGCTATTTGCCTATCTCCATACCCTTTTTGCTTTGCCTCTAAAAGTAAATCTCTCTCAATAGTATCTATTTTATAGGTAGATATTTCTTTTTGAAGTTGAAACAACTCTTCGTATTGAGTTAAATACCACATGTCTATTTTTGTAATATCATGAATTTTACTCAAAGGAATTCCAATCGAAATTGCATCATATATAGCAAAAACACGATCCCAACTCGCATAGGTTAACTTCTCTATAATTTGGTTATAATCTGTATATCCTTTTCCATCTGCACCTAAACCATTTCTCTTAATTTCTAAAGATTGTGTTGCTTTGTGCAATGCTTCTTGGAAACATCGCCCAATTCCCATTACCTCTCCAACAGATTTCATTTGCAATCCTAAAGTCCTGTCTGAACCTTCAAATTTATCAAAATTCCAACGTGGTATTTTTACAATTACGTAATCTAATGTTGGCTCAAATAAAGCAGATGTAGATTTTGTAATTCCATTTTCTAATTCATCTAAAGTATACCCAATGGCTAATTTTGTTGCTACTTTTGCGATAGGATACCCTGTTGCTTTCGAAGCTAATGCAGATGAACGTGAAACTCTTGGGTTAATTTCAATAGCAATAATATCTTCTTTATCATCAGGTGAAACTGCAAATTGCACATTACAACCGCCTTCAAAATCTCCGATAGAACGCATCATATGAATTGCCATATCACGCATTTTCTGATATGTTTTGTCAGAAAGCGTCATTGCTGGTGCCACTGTTATAGAATCTCCAGTATGAATTCCCATAGGATCCATGTTTTCAATAGAACAGATGATTACAACATTATCATTTCTATCTCTCAATAATTCTAATTCGTATTCTTTCCAGCCCATCATCGCCTTATCAATCATCACCTCGTGTATTGGTGATGCTTCTAAACCAAAACTTAATAACTGGTCAAAATCTTCTGCTTTGTATACAATAGAAGCTCCTGCACCACCTAAAGTATATGAAGAACGAATTACTAATGGAAAACCAAATTCTTGTGCAATTTCTTTTCCTTTTAAGAAAGATGTAGCTGTTGCTTGAGGTGCCATTGGCACTCCAATCTTTATCATTAATTCTCTGAACTGCTCTCTATCTTCTGTAACATTAATGGCGTCTATATCTACACCTATTAATTTTACATCAAAATCTTTCCAAATTCCTTTATCATCTGCTTCGATACAAAGATTTAATGCAGTTTGACCACCCATTGTTGGTAAAACAGCATCAATTTGTGGATGCTCTTTTAAAATCTGAATGATCGATTTTGTAGTTAAAGGCAATAAGTAAATATGATCGGCCATTGAAGGATCGGTCATAATTGTTGCGGGATTAGAGTTAATTAGAATCGTTTCGATTCCATCTTCTCTTAAAGATCTTAAAGATTGTGAACCAGAATAATCAAATTCACAGGCTTGTCCAATAACAATTGGTCCAGATCCAATAATTAAAACTGAATTGAGGTCTTTTCTTTTTGGCATTGTTTTTAGTTGTAAGTTGTTGTGTTGTTATGTTGTTATGTTTTACAAAAATAGTTAGTTGTTGGGTATAAAAAAAGGTGTTACTAAAAATAGTAACACCTTAATTATTAACAAATGTTAATCATTATATTATCTTTTTGGTCTAAATTCTGAAGACACAGAAACTTTCTTTCTTCCTTTAGCTCTTCTTCTAGCTAATACTTTTCTTCCATTAGCTGAAGCCATTCTTTCTCTGAAACCATGTTTGTTTCTTCTCTTTCTTTTTGATGGCTGGTAAGTTCTTTTCGGCATTATATATATTTTTAAATATCTTCTTGATTACTTTTTTTTGCTTTCAGAAATTTACCTCTTTTAAAGCGTGGGCAAATATACAACTGTTTTTATTTTTGACAAACACTATTTGAAAAAAATATTAAAATATTTTTCGATTGAACAAAAATGCACATTTTTACAAATGTTTTTACCTTTTTTATTTGACAGAATTTTTAGAGTTAGTACTTTTACGCAAACCTAAGAATACCATGAGTAACACTAAATACGTTTTTGTAACAGGAGGCGTAACTTCATCACTTGGAAAAGGAATTATTGCAGCGTCTTTAGCAAAACTATTGCAAGAAAGAGGCTTTTCTGTAACCATCCAAAAACTAGATCCATATATTAATATAGATCCAGGGACGTTGAACCCTTATGAGCATGGTGAATGTTATGTAACGGATGATGGTGCTGAAACCGATTTAGATCTTGGACATTACGAACGTTTTTTAAACATACCTACTTCTCAAGCAAATAATGTTACTACTGGTAAAATATACCAATCTGTAATAAATAAAGAACGTAAAGGTGAGTTTTTAGGAAAAACAGTGCAAGTAATTCCGCATATCACAGATGAAATTAAGCGTAGAGTTCAACTTTTAGGTGAAACCGGAGATTATGATATTGTAATTACAGAAATTGGAGGAACAGTAGGCGATATAGAATCTTTACCTTATGTAGAATCTGTGCGTCAATTACTATGGGAAAAAGGTTCTGAAAATGCCATTGTTATTCATTTAACATTGGTGCCTTATTTAGCTGCTGCAGGAGAATTGAAAACAAAACCAACTCAGCATTCAGTAAAAATGTTGATGCAAAGTGGTGTAAGTCCAGATATATTAGTGTGTAGAACAGAACATGAAATATCTGATGATATAAAACGTAAACTAGCTTTATTTTGCAACGTTAAGAAAGAAGATGTTATACAGTCTATAGATGCTGAAACAATTTACGATGTACCAAATTTAATGTTAGAGCAAGGTTTAGATACGGTTGTTTTAAATAAATTAAAGCTTTCTTCTAAAGGAGAACCAGCTTTAAAAGTTTGGAATCAATTCTTAAAGAAGCATAAAAACCCGAAATCTGAAGTAGAAATCGCCTTAATTGGTAAATATGTAGAATTACATGATTCTTACAAATCGATTACCGAAGCATTTATTCATGCCGGATCTTCTAATGAAACAAAAGTAAAAGTGCGTTGGGTACATTCTGAAGGTTTAACACCTAAGAATGCAGCAAAAAAACTAGAAGGTGTAAATGGTGTTTTAGTAGCTCCTGGTTTTGGCGATAGAGGTATTGAAGGGAAAATTAGAGCTGTAAAATATGCCAGAGAAAACAACATTCCTTTTTTCGGAATTTGTTTAGGAATGCAAATGGCGGTTATCGAATATTCTAGGAACATATTAGGTCTAGAAAATGCGAGTTCTACGGAAATGAATAAAAGCACAAAACATCCAGTTATTAATTTAATGGAAAGTCAGAAAGGTGTTACCGAAAAAGGTGGAACCATGCGATTAGGAGCTTGGGATTGTAAATTAAAAAAAGATTCAAAAATATTTAAGGCCTATAAATCTGAATTTATTAGCGAACGCCACAGACACAGATTTGAATTTAACAATGACTATTTAGAACAAATTGAAGCTGCTGGAATGAAAGCCACAGGAATGAACCCAAAAACAGGCTTAGTAGAAGTGGTAGAAATTTCTTCTCACCCTTGGTTTGTTGGTGTACAGTATCATCCTGAATATAAGAGTACGGTTCTAGAACCGCACCCTTTATTTGTAGATTTCATAAAAGCTGCTTTGAAACAATCTAAAAAATAGATACTAAATCAAGTTCATCTAAAAGGGAACGCTATTTGAACTATATAATGTATTAACAATAATCACAGTAAAATCGCTTTAAAACACTACAATTTCGCTACATTTGTCGCCTTTTACTTTCAGTAATTAGTAAAAAATGACAAATTGACATTTTAAAAAAACACATGGAACAGAAAAAATTCGACGTAAATTCTTTTATTGGAATGATTTTATTAGGGGGTATCATTTATTGGTGGATGAGCACACAAGAGCCAACTATAGATACTACTAATGACACTAATGATACTGAAATAGTAACATCTCCAGAATCAAATAACAATACAAGTAATGCCTTTGCAAATACAACTGCTATTGAAAATGATTCTATAAAACAACTAAGCTTAAAAAACCAATTAGGTGCCTTTGCTGAAAGTGCAATAAACGCTACTGCGGGTTTTTCTGTCTTAGAAAATGAGGTTGTAAAATTAACGATAAACAATAAAGGTGGTCAAATTAAGGAGGCCCTAGTTAAAAACTTTAAAACCTACGATTCGCTTCCTTTATACTTGATAAAAGATAACAATGCCTCTTTTAATATTAATTTTGGCACCACAGACAATAGAATTTTAAATACTAAAGATTTATTCTTCGCACCAACATTAACAACAAACGGCGACATCCAAATTGTTTCTATGAAGTTAAAAGTATCTGAAACTCAATTTTTAGAGTACAGATATGAAATGAAGCCAAAAGAATACATGGTAAACTTCTCAATACGCTCTCAAGGCTTAAGTAATGTAATTAACGGCTCTAACCCTATTCATTTAGATTGGTCTTTAGATGGTTACAGACATGAAAAAAGTTTAAAAACAGAGAATACAATGTATTCTTGGTATTATTATAAATCAGAAGGAGAATTAGAATATATTAGACCAGGAAATACAGAAGTTGCAAATAGTATAGATTGGGTTTTTTACCAACAACATTTCTTTTCTTCTGCTTTATTAACTGATACCCCTTTTAATAACGCAACAATTACATCTACAGATTTAGTTAAAGATGAAGAAATAGATACTATTTTTACTAAAAGATACGCCTTAAAAACGCCACTAGCTTTAACAAACGGAGAGTTAAATTATAACATGAAATGGTTTTACGGACCGAGTGATTATAATCTATTGAAGACTTATGAGGGAACTGGTTTAGATGAAACAGCAGATTTAGGTTGGGGAATTTTTGGGTTTTTAAATAGAACTGTATTTTACCCTGTATTTAATTTCTTAAAAGGACTTTTATCAAACTATGGATTAATTATCATCTTAATGACTATTGTTGTTCGTTTGATTATGTCTCCTTTAGTATATAAGTCTTATTTATCAAGTGCAAAAATGAAGGTAATTAGACCTGAGTTAACTGCATTAAACGAAAAGTATCCTGGTAAAGAAAATGCAATGAAGCGTCAGCAAGAAACCATGGCAGTTCAGCGAAAAGCTGGAGTGAGCATGATGGCTGGTTGTATACCCGCATTACTACAAATGCCTGTATTCTTTGCTTTATTTAAGTTTTTCCCAACAAATTTAGCTGTAAGACAAGAAGGTTTTTTGTGGGCAAATGACTTATCATCTTATGATACGATTTATCAACTTCCATTTACAGTTCCATTTTATGGAGACCATGTAAGTTTATTTCCAATATTGGCATCGATTGCTATTTTCTTTTACATGAAAATGAACCAAAGCCAGCAAGCAAACATGCAAGCACCTGCGCAAGAAGGAATGCCAGATATGAGAAAAATGATGAAGTACATGATTTACTTCTCTCCTATTATGATGTTATTTTTCTTTAATAATTACGCAAGTAGTTTAAGTTTATATTATTTTGTTTCTAACTTGTTAACCATTGCAATTATGTTGGTTATTAAAAACTATGTAATAGATGAAGATAAAATTCATGCTCAGATAGAAGAAAACAAAAAGAAACCAGAAAAGAAGAAGAGTCAGTTTAGACAAAAAATAGACAACGCCATGAAGCAAGCGCAAGAGCAACAAAAAAAGAAATAATAATTTTTATATAAAAAAGCCGAAACTATTAAGTTTCGGCTTTTTTCTTGACTTTATAACAAACTATATAAGAATATTTCTATTCTTAAAATTTAATAAAAACGTTTTTAAAACAATTCTTTTAATTTTAAAATAGTACAATCAATATCTTCCTTTTTAGTGAACTTAGAGAATGAAAAACGAATAGACGTTTTGTCTTCTTCACCATCTTTTAGAATTTCTGATAATACATGAGAACCTTTATTACTTCCAGATTGGCAAGCACTACCTCCAGAGACAGCTATTCCTGCCAAATCTAAACTAAATAACAACATCTCATTTTGTGTTGGAAAACGAACGCTTAAAATAGTATAACTGCTCTTTTCTAAATCGCCAGAATGCCCATTAAATTGAAAGTCTTTTGATATTTTTTTTAATTCAGTAATAAAATAAAATTTTAAGTTTTCTATGTGTATTTTATCTTCTTCAAGAGTATTATGTGCTATTTCTAATGCTTTTTCCATTCCTAATATTGCGTGCACATTCTCTGTACTAGATCTTGCACCTTTTTCTTGACCACCGCCATGAAGCATTGGAACAATACCAAATCCTTTTCTAAAAAAGGCGAATCCCACCCCTTTAGGTCCGTGAAATTTATGAGCACTTGCAACCATAAAATCGATCATTGTCGCTTGCAAGTCTATTTTATAATGTCCTATTACCTGCACAGTATCTGAATGAAATAGCGCATTATTTAATTTACAGACATTCGCAATTTCATGAACCAATAGCAGGTTTCCAATTTCATTGTTAATCATCATTAAACTAACCAATGTTTTCACTTTAGATGCTTTTAAAAGTTTTTCTAAATGCAGAACATCTACATTTCCGAATGCATCTACATTCACATATTCTACAACTATATTTTCACTCGTTTGAAGAAAATCACACGCATGCAATACCGCATGATGCTCTATTTTTGAAGTAATAATTCTAATAACATCTAAATTTAGAATTGCATTGTGCAAAATTAAATTATCTGCCTCCGTGCCACTAGAGGTGAAAATAATTTCGGCTGCAGAAACATTAAAATGCTTTGCAATATTTTTTCTTGCAGTTTCTAAGGAAGATTTTGCCTTTCTCCCAAATTGGTGAGTAGATGAAGGATTTCCAAAATTTTCTACCATAGCAGTTTGCATCACCTCTATAACTTCTGGATACATACTTGTAGTTGCTGCGTTGTCTAAATAAATAGCATTCATAGTTTAAAAATAAGTTAATTTTATGAGACTGTATTTTGAAAAATATATACTTCTGTGGCTCCTAAACCATATTTTTTATAGGAAGCATCATAATGCTTTACAGGGTATCTATTTAAAAGAGCTTGTAATTCAGATTTTAAAACCCCTTCACCAACTCCGTGAATAAAAACAATTTTAGAAACCCGCTTCTGAATTGCAAATTCAATCTTTCTTTTAGCGGTATCTAATTGTAAGTTTAACATATCATAATTATCCATTCCTTTTAAAGATTTTGTAAGTTGATTAATGTGTAAATCAACTTCCATTATAACCTCTTTGTTTTGCTTTTTAAAAAGATTTTTTTTAGGTTTTGATTGATCAATCTTTTCTTTTAAGAAGTCATTATTTATATTTGAATACTTTGTTAACTCATGCTGTTCTGTTTCAATTACAACTAATTCTTTCTCTTTAAAATTAAAAATCATACCATCTAAAGTTCTAATAGAAACAAAATCTTTTGAAATAGCCGTAACTTCGCCCTTTAAAACATCGTCTAATACAGCTACTTTATCTCCAATTTCTATACCCTTTCTTAACATTATATTAATCTGATTTTAATTAAAAGTCATTAATTTTACAGCAAAAATAAGCATATGCCTAAAACTTCTATCATTTCTACCGAAAACTTCTTTACGCTCTCCTCAAAAAAAATAAAACTAGCCGAAGATAGAAAAAAAGTATTGCTTAAAATTTCTGAAAAAGTCACGAAAGAATACACTAAAAACAACCTTGTAAACTTAAATTTTATTTGCACTCATAACTCTAGAAGAAGTCAACTAGGACAGGTTTGGACGTTTTATGCAGCAAACTATTTCAATTTAAATATACATGGTTTTTCTGGTGGAACTGAAGTAACAGCTTTTTATAAAAATACAGTAAAAACATTGCAATCTGTTGGCTTCGAATTTGCAGTAGTAGATTTCTCTCATAAAAACCCTAAATACTCAATTACTTTTAAGGAAAGTAAAAGTTCTATTCTTGGTTTTTCTAAAAGGTTTGATGATAAAACAAACAAAAGCCCATTTATAGCAATTACAACTTGTAATAATGCTGATGAAAATTGTCCTTTTATACCAGCGGCTCTAGAACGATTTCATTTACCATTTGTAGATCCCAAATTTTCTGACGAAACACCCGAAGAGGAATTGGCCTACTTAAAAACAAATGAACAAATTGCGGCAGAAATATTTTTTATTTTTAATGAAGTTAAAAAAAAACTAAATTAAATTTCTAAATCTTTGTCATAAGGAATACTATTCAAAACGTGATTAATTACGTTTACTCGAGCTTCTGTTTTTCTGTTTGCTCTAATCACCTTCCAAGGAGAAATCTTAGTATTGGTCTTCTGAAACATTGCATTTTTATATTCTGTATACTGTTCCCACAAAATTTGCGCTTTTTCATCTAACTTAGTCATTTTCCATTGCTTTAACGGATTGCTTTTTATATCTGCAAAACGTTTGGCTTGTTCTTTTTTAGAAATCGACATATAAATTTTAACTAAATGAATTCCAGATTCTAAAATCATCTTTTCAAAATCATTTACTTGATTCATGAAAACTTCATATTCTTCTGCAGTACAAAAACCGTTCACCGGCTCTACAACAGCTCTATTATACCAACTTCTATCAAAGAAAACAATCTCACCTGCTTTTGGAAACTGAGCTACATATCTTTGAAAATACCATTGTGTTTGCTGATCCTCTGTTGGTTTACTTAAAGCCACAATCCTCATATGACGTGGATTAATACGCTCTGTTAATCTTCTAATAGCGCCACCTTTACCAGCAGCATCTCTTCCTTCAAAAACAATAATTACACGTTCGTTATTATTAATTGCCCAAGTTTGTAAACGTATAAGTTCTACTTGAAGCTTTTTTAATTTTTTCCCATAATCTACATATCTTAAGCTCCTTTCAATACTCAAAGGGTCTTTAGATAAAAGTGCTAAAAGACCTTTCTTAGTGTTTAACTTACGTAGTTCTTGATCCGTTAATTTTAATTCCATACCATTAATCTATATTACTATTAGACCTAAAATAACGCATAACCACGTTAGGGTCTGGTGTTAATGTAATTTTAGTTTCTTCCTTACCATCGTAATCAAATTGAGAGATCACATGCCTTATAGACTCTAATCTTGCAACTTGTTTGTCGTTACTTTTTATAATCATCCAAGGACTGTATGAAGTGTGTGTTTTAGAAAACATTTCTGATTTATAATGCGTATACTTATCCCATAGTGTTTGTCCTTGTTTATCTACCGGACTAAATTTCCAGCGCTTTAAAGGATTTTCTTTTCTTTCTTCAAACCTTGTTAATTGTTCATCCTTAGATATTGACAACCAAAATTTAATAATTATAACACCATCTTCATACATCATGTGTTCAAATTCTGGTACTTGCACTAAAAATTCTTTGTATTGTTTTTGTGTACAAAACCCCATAACAGGCTCTACTACAGATCTATTATACCAACTTCTATCAAAAAAAACAATTTCACCTGGGTTTGGAAGCTCTTTTATATAACGTTGAAAATACCATTGTCCTTTTTCTACTTCGGTTGGCTTGTTTAAGGCCACTAACTTGCTAGAACGCGGATTTAAGTGCTCCATAAACCTGCGAATATTACCTCCTTTTCCTGCAGCATCTCTGCCTTCAAAAATAATAGCAACACGCTTATTTTTCTTAGAAACCCAACGCTGTAATTTCACCAATTCTATCTGCAACAGACGAAGTTCTTCTGTATATGAAAGTGTTTTACGCACCTTTTTATACAAACCACTGTTTTGTTTAATTAACTCTAATAAATCCTCAGTGCTCTCTAAATTATCAAAATCTTCTGCGGTAAATATTTTATCTGTACTCATGTGTATTTTTTCGAATCTTAAAAATATTACTTTTTTCTCTAACTAAATAAAGAAAACACGTATTTTAAGTGAGTTATTTTCTAGTTGAATTAATTATAATAACAAGTATTTATCAAAGAATAGTAGTATTCACCTCTTAAATATCAAGTGAAATTTCAATATAATTCTCTCTAATTCACACTAACTATTCAGTAAAAAAATCATCTTTAAAACCAATTAAATACAACTTTTCTTGTGCTCTTGTAATTGCCGTATACAACCATCTAAAATACTCTTTAGAAACACCATCTGGCAAATAAGGTTGTTCTATAAAAACCGTTTTCCATTGACCACCTTGAGATTTATGGCAGGTCATTGCATATGAAAACTTTACTTGTAAAGAATTAAAATATACATTCTTTTTAATAGCCATAAATTGTTTATACTTAGACTTTTCGTGCGCATAATCCTCTTTAACTGCTTGGTATAATTTATTAGATTCTTCATAGGTTAAAGACGGGCTCTCACTAGTTAGTGTATCCAACAATAACACCGTTTCAAAAGGATGCATTTCAGGATAATCTATCATTCTAATTTCTACCTCAGCAAATTTAAAACCATACAACTCTTTAATCGAAAGAATCTTTAAAACCTCACAAATATCCCCATTTGCAATAAATCCAGCTGTAGAAGATTCTGGTAACCAAAAATAGTTGTTTTTAACAATCATGATATAGTCTCCCGCAGAAATCTCATTCTCCTGGCCCCTAATATTATATCTTATTTGCTGATTATATTCGTTTGCTCTTTTATTAGAGCGCACAATAAATGCCGTATCTTCCACACCATCACTCTCGTATGCTGATACAATTGCATCTTCAATATCATAACCATCCTCTAATCTCTCAATATCTGCAAAATCAACATCAAACTGAAATTTTTCATCTTCATTTTTTAATAACAATCTTAAAGCAGTTGCATTTGCCAAAATTCCAGAGTCTTCGTGCTGCCGCATTACCTCATCTAACTCAATTTCTATTACTTCCTTATGGTAATCATATATTAATGTATCTTTTTCTAAAGCAGGGGAAACACTCAGCTTAACTGGAGGTAATTGAGCAGTGTCTCCAATAAAAATCAACTTACAATTTACTCCTGAATAAACATAAGAAATCAAATCATCTAACAAAGAACTAGAATCAAATAATTGCTGATTCTGTCTACCATCTGGAATCATAGAAGCTTCATCAACTATAAACACAGTATTTGTATGTTTATTAGGTTGTAAAACAAAAGCAACAGAGCCATTTGATTGTTTTTTAGGGAAATAAATTTTTTTATGAATTGTAAATGCAGGTTTTTTAGAGTATAATGAAATTACTTTTGCTGCTCTTCCTGTGGGTGCCAATAAAACTGATTTTTTACCAGCAGTCCATAAAGAATTTACAAACGTACCAATGGTGGTTGTTTTCCCTGTTCCAGCATATCCCTTCAGAAGAAATAAAGCATTTTTATTTTCGTTAAAAATAAAATCACTTAATAATGTTAACAACTTACGCTGCTTAATTGTGGGGTCATGTGGGAATTTTTCCAACATTTTTTTGTTAAAATCTACAGGTATTTCTATCATATATTATTTAAAGTATCAAAGATACGTTGAATTGTAAATAAAAGTTTTTATCATTGAAAAAAAATTGTAGATTTGCGATAAGACTATTAAAAAAAAACTAAAAATGGGATTATTAGGAATGATTTTAGCTGCAGTTTTAGCCGCAGTATTTATAGCTATAGTTATAGTTAGATATTTACCTTTAAAATTAAGATGGATACCATCTATTCTATTGTTATTACTAGCGATATTTTTAGGTTTTAAAATTTACAATGGTATTATGGAGCCTATTAACTTTAATCAAAATAAGGTTAAAAGGTATTCTAAAGTTGTAGAAAATTTAAAAATAATTAGAGATGCTGAAGTAAAATTTTATGAAGCAAATGGAAACTACACACAAGATAAAGCACTCTTAATTAAGTTCATAGATTCGGCTCAATTAGCATTAACCGTTACCAAAACAATTGTAGAAACTGTTAATAGGGGTGGTGGTATTACAGATGAAATAGAAGTAAGAGTAACAGATACAATTGGTTATGAACCCGTTTTAAAATACTTTAAAGGCAAGGATTATCCAAACATGTTTTCAGTTCCTAGTTTAGAAGGAGTAGAATATGATCTTGAAATAGGTACTGTAGAAAAAGTGCAAGGCTTACTTGTACCAACTTTTATGGCTAAAACTCCGAAAAAAGCTCTTTTAGAAGGTATGAACGCTTCTTTAGTGAAACAGGAGTTAGAAGTTATGGCTTCAGATCAAATTAAAGGAGAAAATATTTCTGTAGGTTCTTTAGATGAGGTTACTACTGCTGGAAACTGGCCTCCCTCTTATGACAAGAAAAGTGACAAAACAGAATAACAACATCACAACTTTGAAAACGATAATAGAAAATAAGTTATCCATCCAATTTAATTTGGATGGATTTTCTTTTTCCGTTTATAATATAATCTCTAAAAATGAAGTGTACTTTCGTGAATATGAATTTGAGAACTCACAAGTAACACCTGAGAATTTATTATTAAAAATTAAGGATATTTTCAATACAGATACGCAGCTACAAAAAGATTTTTCATCGGTTCTTGTCATTCACCAAAATAACCTTTCTGTATTAGTCCCTAATCGTTATTTTAATAAAAAAGAGTTGGCCTCTTATTTAAATTTTAATATAAAAAAACTAACTATAGATTACATCGCTTTTGATCATTTAGAAGGACTAGAATCTAAAAATGTTTATATTCCTTATGTAAATATAAATAATTATTTATTTCAAAATTTTGGCGAATTTGAATACAAGCACCATAGTACTGTCTTAATTGAAAAATTATTAAATAGCACAAATAATATAGAGAAGACAATGTTTGTGAATGTTTCAAAAAATTCATTAGATATTGTAGTTTTAGAAAACAACCAACTAATTCTTTTCAATACTTTTTCCTACAACACTAAAGAAGATTTTATTTATTATATTTTATTTGTAGCAGAACAGTTGAACCTAAACGTAAATGAATTCTCATTACATTTTACGGGTAAAGTTAATTTGGAAGACGCTATTTATAAAATAACTTACAAGTACATTAAAAACGTTTATTTTCTAGAAAGCAATAACACCCTATTTAGCGAACTAAATATTGCTTCACATTCTAACTTTATATTATTAGGCTCATGAGAATTATTTCTGGAAAATTAAAATCAAGACGTTTATCTGCGCCTAAAAATCTACCTGTTAGACCAACAACAGATATGGCAAAAGAATCTTTGTTTAACATCTTAAATAATACATATTATTTTGATGCTATTTCTGTAGTTGATTTATTTTCTGGCACAGGAAATATTAGTTATGAGTTTGCCTCTAGAGGAACAAAAAAAATCTGTTCTGTAGATGCACATGCTGGTTGTATAAGATACATAAATACCACTGCAAAAGAACTAGATTTAGACATAACTACCTTTAAAAGTGATGTCTATAAATTTCTTGAAAAAACGCCTTTAAAAGCAGATGTTATTTTTGCAGATCCACCTTATGACTTTGAGGAGGAGCAATTTTTAAAGATTGTAAATTTAGTTTTCGATAGAGAAATTTTAAATGAAAGTGGTGTTTTAATAGTAGAGCACTCTAAACACACCGATTTAACAACTCATAAAAAACATATCTATGATAAACGTTATGGAGGAAATGTTTTTAGCTTCTTTGAAAATACTTCTAAGGAACAATAGGTGAAATTTACAACAAAGAATTGATAATATCAGTAATAGAAATTCCTTCTGCTTCTGCTTTATAATTTTTTACAATCCTATGAGATAAAATAGGAATTGCTACCGCTTTTACATCTTCTATATCTGGTGAATACTTACCATTTACTGCTGCATGTGCTTTAGCTCCTAAAATTAGATTCTGAGAGGCTCTTGGTCCTGCGCCCCAGTCTAAGTAATCTTTTACTATTTGTGTTGCTTTATGAGACCCCGGTCTTGTTTTAGCAACGATACCTACTGCATATTCTATGACATTATCTGCAACGGGTATTTTTCTTATTAATTTCTGAATTTCTACAATCTCTTCACCTGAAAATACAGGGTTTACCGTCTGTTTTATATTAGAAGTTGTGCTTTTTACGACTTGCACCTCTTCTTCAAAAGTTGGGTATTCTAAGTTAATGGAAAACATAAAACGATCTAATTGAGCTTCTGGCAAAGGATAAGTTCCTTCTTGCTCAATTGGATTTTGAGTTGCCAACACAAAAAATGGTAGATCTAATTTATAATGATTTCCTGAGATTGTTACAGAGCGCTCCTGCATAGCCTCTAGCAAGGCTGCTTGCGTTTTTGGTGGAGTTCTATTTATTTCATCCGCTAAAATAATGTTGGAAAAAATAGGACCTTTAATAAATTTAAACTTTCTATTTTCGTCTAAAATCTCGCTACCTAAAATATCTGACGGCATTAAATCTGGTGTAAACTGAATTCTTTTAAAGTTTAAACCTAACCCCTCTGAAACGGTATTTACTAATAATGTTTTTGCTAAACCAGGTACACCTATTAATAAGGAATGACCTCCACAAATAATAGATAGTAAGGTAAAGTTTACGGCTTCTTTTTGGCCAATAATTACTTTTTCTATTTCGGCTTTTAATAATTCGAATTTGGCAACTAAATTAATTACTGCTTTAACGTCTGACATTATCTGCTTGTTACTTTTTTCCAGTTTTTTTGAAAAGAACACTTTTTGTAATCTTCTCCTAGTTTAATGTACGTATCTTTAATTTTATCTTTAGACCACTTTTCTATAATTTCTTCTTTTTTCTTTCTCAAAGCAAGATCTTGAACCTTAACATAATCCTCCACCAAATCTGCTATGTGCGTATCTGTTCTTTCTTTCATTAAAATGAACTTATACATTTTTTCTCCACTTCTAGTTTGATCATAAAAAACATTTGTAAAACCTCCTTCATTTAAATCATTTACCCTAGCATACATCGCAGGGTCCATTCTTGTTAAATCAAATTTAGTTTCTCCTGTGTAGTTATTAATAATAACTCCGCCGTTATTCTTAGAATCCTTATCATCTGAATATTTCCTTACAGCCTCTTCAAAAGTAATTTTACCTTCCTCAATATCCCTCTTAATTTCTTCTACCTTCAATTGCGTTTCTTTTAAACTAGCTTCCGGTATTTCTGGCTGCAATAAAATATGAGAAACTATTCTAGTATTTCCGTTAACCTCATGTAATTGAATAATATGATACCCAAAAAGGGTTTTAAAAGGCTTAGAAATTTCATCTTTCTCTAAAGAAAAAGAAACTTCTTTAAATTCTTTAATAAAACCAGACTCTTTAGTAACCTCCATTCTACCTCCATTTTGAGTAACACTTGGATCTTTAGAATTAATAATAGCTTTCATTCTAAAACTTGAGCCATCTATAACGGCTTGTCTAATTTCATTTAACTCTTTAACAACTCTATTCTTTTCTTCTAAGGTAGGATCAGAATTCATTACAATTTGAGCAAGTTCTATTTCTGCAGTAAACTCTGGCAACTCTCCTTTGTCTTTTAAACCATTATAGTATAAGCGAACTTCTTCTGGAGTAACGTCTACTTTTTCAGTAATTTTTAATTGTTCTTTTTCTACTAAAATATTATCTTTTTGCACACTGTATAATTCGCCTTTTAAATCATCTAAGTCATTAAAACCATAGGCCGCAATAACCTTATCTAAAGAACCATATTCTTGTGTAAAAAATTGAATACTTCTATCAACTTTGCTATTAACCTCAGTATCTAAAACAGTTATACTGTCTATTATTGCATGATGAGAAAGTAGTTTCTGCTGCATTAACTCCTCTAACATTTCACAATCTGTTATTGTAATTTTTCCTTCACTTCTAAGCTCTACCTCTTGCTTAAACTTAGCAATATCTGAATCTAAAACGATATTTTTACCAATAACGACTGCTACCCCATCAATTTTAATTTTTTGAGCATTCAGTTGATATGTTGTTGCTATGAAAAGGACAACAATAGAAAGTAGTTTAGTAAATTTTAAAATTATTGTTTTTTGTGGCATCTTTTACTATTATTTTTTCAATATTTCTTATTAATTCAATTTTACGTTTGTGTAAAATCATTTCCTTGATAGTTGGTTTAATATAACTTAATGGTGCTATATCATTTCTTCGTAAAACGTCTCTTATAGCCACCAAATATAAACCTAATGAATCTTGTTTTTGAATGAATTTTGATTTTTTTAACAGATTTTCCTTAGAAAAAGGAAGTTTTAACAAAATCTTATCCAATTCTGTCCAAATAGAATCATTCAATTGATACATTTTAAAACTTAATTGCTGTCTTTCTAATTCCTCTGCATCCTCAATTTCTTCAGATTTAAAAAACTTAATAATTTCCTTTTTATTAATTACAGAAGCATCAAAATACAAATATTTAGATTTTACTAAAACCTCATTTAATTTAAAATTCTCATTATTTATTAAATAATAGGCCTCAACTTCATCATCAGAAATAATAGTATCTAATTGCTGTTTTATTAAGGCTTCTTTGAAATTATTTATAAGCAGACTTTCTTTATAATCTTGGACAAGGCTGTTAATATTTTTTAAAGATTCTTGCGTATTATTATTTGCTGCTGCATCTAATAATAGTTTTTTTACGGCCCAATCTTGAATAAAACTTTTAACCAATATTAAACTATCTTCTCTTGAAATATTTCTAGGTAAGAAATCTTTTAAATCTGCTTTAAATAATTTATATGTATTAACAATTGCTATAATTTCTGATGTGGGTGCATCCTTCTCCTGCAGCTTAATATAGTCACAAGAAGTAAGTGTGAAAACGCAAAAAAATATGGTTAAAAGTCGCATTACTCCCTATCGTAAAATTTAATTAGTTTTTTTAATTGTCTCTTATTCACTTTAATTGAGCTCTTTTTTCTTAAATCTGTAATCCAATCTTTTTCTAAAAAAATTTGATAATCATTCATTACCTCCCCTTTTATATTTTCCAATTCTTTTGTACCGTATTTTTCTTTATTATTTGAGAAATACGTTTTCAACCCTAAAGTATCTTTAGAGGATTTATTCCATATCTTTTGCTGCATCAATTCAAACAACAACAAACCATCTTCATATTCTTTTAAAACGTTTGCATACTCTGGTTCTGTGTTTGCTAAATTCTTTTTATAATATGCTAAAATCTCTTGATTTTTAAACATTTCAAACAATACGTAAATAGGTTTATTTCTTCTGTTTTTCAAATACTCGACAAAGGTTTCCTGTTTAATATTGCTATCATTAATAGATATAATATTATTTTGAAGAGAGTCTTTTGATATGGTTCTAATATCTTTTCTGTTTAAGATATCTTTAGCTTCTTCATTTTCTACAATTGAATATTGCTTTTTTAATTTATTTATAACGGCAGTTTCAGACATTTGCATTCTGGAACTCCTCTTTATTTTTGCAGTAAGCTCTTGTTTCATTTCTGCAAAAGATCTTATTGGATGTTTTTTAAGAAGCTTTACAATATGCCAACCAAAACGAGTTTTAAACGGTTTAGAAAAATCACCTTCATTTTCTAAAGAAAAAGCAGCAATTTCAAATGGTTTCACCATTCTACCTGTACCAAATTTATCTAGTTTACCTCCTTTAGCTTTAGAGCCTCTGTCGTCTGAATACTCATTCGCTAATTTAGCAAAGGTCTCTTTATTCTGGAGTCTTTTGTATACTTCATTAATTTTAGCTTTACTAGATTTAGTGCTGTTTGAAATTAATATATGTGCTGCTTCTATTTCTCCTTTAGCTGCTCTAAAATCATAAACTTTAAGTATATGATATCCAAACTTACTTCTAAATGGCATAGAAACGGCACCAACTTTGGTTTTGTAAGCTACATCTTCAAAAGACGCGACCATATTAAAAGCGCTAAAATAACCGAGGTTACCTTTGTTACCTTCTAAACCTTTTTTTGCATTGCCTTGAGCAGAAGTATCTTCTGAAGTTTCTACTGCTACTTTTTCAAAGTTTTCTCCATTAATAATTCTATTTCTAATGGTTGTAATTTTATTAAAAGAAATGAGTGTGTCTTTAGGTGTAGCATCTTTTAAAGTTCTAATTAATATATGTTTTGCTTTTACCTCATTTTTTGTTCTAAGATACACCTCCTTTACTAATTCAGTTATAAAAGTAGTGTCCTGCAAGTAAGGCGCAGCAAGCTGGTCTCTATAAGACGCTATTTCTTTTTTATAAGAAGGTAGCGTGTCAAACTTTAAAAGATATGCCTCTTCCACCTTCAATTTATAATTAATGTAAAGAGCTAGGTTATTTGTAACATCTTTAGCTTCTTCGCTATCTATAGCATCTAAATTCTTTTCGTAGATCCGTTTAAAATCTGTTATTGTTGTTTTTTCTTTGTTGATAGTAACTAAAGTTTTCTCGTTTTGTGAAAAAACATTCATAGCGACTAATAAGGTACAAATTGATAAAATATTATTTTTCATGATATAATTTATTATAGGGATATAATTCCTTTTATTTTTTCTACTTTTCTGTAATATGCAATAATTTCATCTGAAGAATTCAATTTCAGTATTATAGAAACACTTACATATTTGCCCGTTTTAGAGTTTTTTGTATTAATTACGGCCCCTGTGTTATTGAAAACACTTTCTACCTCTGCAACTTGATTATCTGAAGCTGGCACTATAAATTTATACAAATAATCTGCAGGAAAATCTGTAGTATCATCTAGTTGAATCTGTAATTTACTGTAAAAATCGTCTTTATCACTCATATATAAACGTTAAAATCCGCAAAATTATTTATAAATATTTAGGCCACAAAACTACATTAAAAATTAGTTTTATAGAGGGAATGATTTATTTTTGTAAAATGCAACAAAAAATTGTTCTTATTGGTGGTCCTGGAACTGGGAAAACAACTATTATAAATGAGCTTACTAAAAGAGGTTTCTACTGTATGCCCGAAGTTTCTAGAAAAGTTATTCTAAAAGCTAAAAAAGAAGGTATTGAGCAACTTTTTTTAACAGAGCCATTACTCTTCAGTAAAATGCTTTTAAAGGGAAGAGAGGAACAGTTCAGAAAAGCCCAAAACTTAAAAGAAGAAATTGTTTTTTTTGATAGAGGAATACCTGACGTGCATGCTTACATGAATTATTTTAATACGATATATCCTGATTATTTTATCAAAAAAAGCAATACCTATAAATATACCAAAATTTTTCATTTTTCTCCTTGGAAAGAAATTCATATCACAGATAATGAACGCTATGAATCTTTTGAGGAATCTGTAAAGATTGATACTTTTCTCATAACAGCCTATTCAGAATTAGGGTATGAGTTAATTAATGTCCCTTTTGGTTCTGTTGAAGAACGCACTAGTTTTATTATTAATTCGCTTTCTTGCGAATGATGATTTCACCAGAAAAAATATTAGCAGAATATTGGAACTTTACTTCTTTTAGAGCACCTCAAAAAGAAATTATAACCTGTGTATTAGAAAACAGAGACGCTATCGCGTTGTTGCCAACTGGAGGCGGAAAATCTATTTGCTTTCAAATACCTGCTTTGGCAAAAGAAGGTGTTTGTATTGTTATTTCGCCTTTAATTGCACTCATGCAAGACCAAGTCGCGAATCTTAAAAAGAGAGACATTAAGGCCGTTACAATTCCCTCTGGCAGCAATCAAAATGAAATCGTAACACTATTTGATCAAATTAAATTTGGAAAAGTAAAATTCTTATACATTTCTCCAGAAAGGTTGCAATCTGATTTAATTCAGCAAAAAATAAAAGAATTAGATGTAAACTTAGTTGCTATAGATGAAGCACATTGCATCTCTGAGTGGGGCCACGACTTCAGACCTTCTTACAGGAATATTAAAATTTTAAAAGAAATACTACCGGTTGTTACTTTTATTGCTTTAACCGCTACTGCTAATAAAACGGTACTTGCAGACATTTCAAATAACTTACAGCTTTCTAATCACCAGACATTTAAAAAATCTTTTTTTAGAGAAAATTTAGCGTACCAAGTTTTTAAAATTGAAGACAAACTAGGTAGGTTGCTACAAATTTTCACAAAAACAAAAGTTCCTGCTATTATTTATGTAAACTCAAGAAAAAAAACAGAAGAACTTGCCAACTTCTTAAATGCAAATAATTTTAAAAGCACGTTTTACCATGCAGGCTTGTCTACCTTAGAAAAACAAACTGCTTTTAACGATTGGATGACTGAAAAAATACCTATTATTATCGCTACAAATGCCTTTGGAATGGGAATAGACAAACCAAATGTAGGTTTAGTAATTCATTATAATTTACCTTCTAGTACAGAAAACTACGTTCAAGAAACAGGAAGAGCTGGCAGAAATGAAGAAAAATCTTTTGGGGTGTTATTATATAATGAGAATGATATTTATTTACAGCAACAACAAATAGAAAACTCCATACCTAGTATCTTAGAAGTTAAAGCAGTTCATCAAAAATTATATCAGTTTTTTAGAATTGCAAACGGAGAACTTTTAGAAGAAACCTTCTCGTTTAATTTCCTTGAATTCTGTAAAAAATATAATTTTCAAGTTTTAAAAACAGATATAATTCTAAAACTATTGGTTAACTACGGAATTATTGAGATGAATACTAGTTTCAATAAAAGAGCTACCTTAAAAGTTATTGGAACGCACTACACGGTTTTAAATTTCTCTAAAAACAACAGCGCTTTTAAGAATTTTATAAATGTACTTTTAAGAACATACGGTGGGCTTTTTGAAGATGAAATAAAAATAGATGAATTTTTTCTTGCTAAAAAAGCAGGTATTACTTCTACTCAAGTAATAAAGAACTTGAAAATATTAGAAGAACAACACTTAGTAACCTACACTCCGGTAAACGGAACTATTTCTTTAACTTTCTTATTGCCAAGGGAAGATGATAAAACAATTAATCGCTTTTCTAAAGAAATAAAACAGTTCTTATATTTAAAGAAAGAAAAAGCTATACATTTTATAAAGTTTGTTACTAATAATAAAGTTTGTAGAAGTACACAATTACTTTCTTATTTTGATGAAGAGAAAGAAAGCACGTGTGGTATTTGCGACGTTTGTATTGGAAATAAAAAAATAGATACAAAACACCTACCATCAAAAATAATTGCTCTTTTAAAAGAAAAAAGAGAATTGTCTTCCAAAGAAATTAGTAGTCTTTTAAATATTATTGAAAAAGACATTTTAATACATTTGCACGTTTTGTTATCTGAAGACGAGATAGCAATCAATAATCAAAATAAATTTCAACTAAAAATATAAGTATGAGAGATTTGCGCATCATTTTTATGGGCACACCAGATTTTGCTGTAACCATTTTAAAACATTTAGTAGAAAATAAGTATACTATTGCTGGTGTTATTACTGCACCAGATAAACCAGCAGGAAGAGGAAGAAAACTAAATGAATCTGCAGTAAAAAAATATGCGCACTCTCAAAACCTAAATATTCTACAACCTATTAACTTAAAAAATGAAGACTTCTTGCAAGAGTTAAAGGCTATAAATGCTAATTTACAAATTGTGGTTGCTTTTAGAATGTTGCCAAAAGCAGTTTGGAAAATGCCAGAATTTGGTACCTTTAATTTACATGCTTCTTTGTTACCTTCCTATAGAGGTGCTGCTCCTATACATTGGGCTATTATTAATGGAGAAACAAAAACAGGCGCTACTAGTTTCTTTATTGATGATAAAATTGATACAGGTGAAATTATCCTACAAGAGGAAGTTAAAGTTCTAGCTGATGAAACTGTTGGCACGCTGCACGACAAATTAATGCATTTAGGTGCAACCTTAGTTTCTAAAACAGTAGATTATATTAGTAAGGGGAATGTAAAGACAACTAAACAACCAGATTTAGAAGAAAAATCTGCTCCTAAATTAAGTCCCGATAACACGAGAATAGACTGGTCTGATTCTTTAGATAGTATTTATAATAAAATTAGAGGTTTAAATCCTTTTCCTGCAGCTTGGACACTTATTAAAAATAACGACGAAGAAATTTCCACCAAAATTTATGCTGTTAAAAAAGAAATAGCAAATCATAATTTTACCTTTGGAAGAATAATAGCTACCAAAAAAGAATTAAAAGTAGCTGTTAGTAAAGGATACATAATCATAGAAGAAATTAAACTTTCTGGTAAGAAAAAAATGGATGCTAAAAGTTTACTAAATGGGTATTCTTTCTCATCAGAAGCTAAAATGTTGTAAAGCCTCTATGAGTGCGGTTTGTAGCGTTTTTTGATTTACAACACTAGGTTTGTTAACAATTGACCTACTTTTATTAACAAAAAGGGGCTTTTTTAGCACTCAAATTTGCATAAGCCCACAATCCGTCTATATTTGTTAAGCTATTAAGCAAAAAACAACATTATTTAATAATTAAAAAATCAATTTATTATGAACAAATCAGATTTAATCGATGCAATCGCTGCAGACGCAGGAATTTCTAAAGTAGCTGCTAAAGCAGCATTAGAATCTTTTACAGGTAACGTAACATCTTCTTTAAAGAAAGGTGAAAAAGTTGCTTTAGTTGGTTTCGGAACTTTCTCTGTATCTAATAGAGCTGCAAGAAGTGGAAGAAATCCTCAAACTGGAAAAACAATTCAAATTGCTGCTAAAAATGTAGCAAAGTTTAAAGCAGGTGCTGGATTAAGCGGAGCTGTAAACTAAGAATTACATTCTTAAACTATATAAAAACTCTCTTCTAAGAGAGTTTTTTTTTGTTTAAAATTTTCCTTACATTTAATATAAAAAAATTACATGTCTAAACTACACCCTAAAAAAGGCAGGTTATTAGTTGCAGAACCTGCCATACTAAACGACAATTCTTTTAATAGAGCTATTGTCTTGTTAACTGAGCATACAGCAACTAATTCTGTAGGTTTTATTTTAAACAAACCATTAGAGTATAGTATTAACGATTTATTACCAGATATAAATTGTTCTTTTAATATCTACCAAGGTGGCCCTGTAGAGCAAGATAACTTATACTTTGTACATAGAATACCACAACTATTAGATGATAGTGTAGAAGTTTCAAATGGTGTTTTTTGGGGCGGAAATTTTGAACAGCTCAAAAATTTATTAAATGAAGGAACATTAGCAGCATCTGAAATTCGCTTTTTTCTAGGATATTCTGGTTGGGACAAAGATCAACTAACAGAAGAACTAGAAGAGAATTCTTGGTTTGTTACAGAAAATAATTTTGACAATATCTTTTCTAACGACGAAGAGAGCCTTTGGAAAAATAAATTGCTAGAAAAAGGTGGGAATTATAAACTTTGGGCAAATGCACCAAAAGATTTTAACCTCAACTAAATCCCTGTAATCTGTAAAACTTTTAAGCTAGCATGTAACTTACCTGCTAAATCTGTATTAAAAGACTTCTTCTTATATTTAGTTACTGCTTGAATGCCCATAATTGCATTGGTAATAAAAACCTCATCTGCTTTCTGAATTTCAAAAGGAGAAATAACAGTCTCTTCAATAGTAAAATCTTTGTTTTTAATCAAAATATCTATCACTTTACTTCTAACAACACCTTTAATACAACCTTCTGTTAAGGCAGGTGTTTTAACAATGTTATTCTTAACAATAAAGATATTTGCATTTGCAACTTCTACAACACCTTTGCGCTCATTAACCAAAATACAGTTATCCAGATCGTTTTCATTAGCATAAATACTTGCCAATGTGTTTAGCATTCTATTATTTGTTTTTATTGTAGATAACAGACCAGAATAATTGTAAAAATCCTTAAAAACATCTATTTCGTAAGTTTCTTTAGTTTTATAATTACTTTCTGATGCTTCAATAAGATAATCAATAGCGTTCGTTTTTGGAGTGTACAAACCACCGTCTTTTCTAAAAACATTTAAACGAACTCGAAAGCTAGCACCGTCTTCTAAAACAGCTACTGTTTTTAAAATTTCTTTTTCTAAGAATTCTAATGTAAACTCCATCGGAATTTTCATACGTAACATTCTCATAGAGGCCATTAATCTAAAATAATGGTCTTCCCAAAAAATCACTTTTTCGTTTACTACTTTGATCGTTTCAAAAATGCCGTCTCCGTATTTAAAACCTCTATTATCTGTAGTTAATTTTATATTTTCTTTGAATAATAATTCGCCGTTAAAATTAATCATTACTTTATTTTTAAGAATTACAAAATTACTACAATTACTTAGATTTTAAACATAAAAAAACCAGCAATTCTGCTGGTTTTTAATATTCTTTTTAGTACTCTCCTAAGCACCAATTGTATGTCTTAATTCTTCTATTTGATTTTCCCAAAGCTGTTTAGATTCCTCTACTTCATCTTCATCGTCTGCAAAATCTGTGACAATTAAAGAAACATCTTTTGTTAAGGCATCTACCTCAATTCTAATTTCAAAAAAGCTGTTGTCACCTTCACTTTCTAACCATTTCCAACGAATTCTTTCGTTTGCCTTTTTTGTTACTAACTCAGCTAACTCTTCAGTACCTTCCCACACAAAACTAAATATTTTACCTCTAGAGTTTACCTTGTCTGCAAACCACTCTTGTAAATTAGAAGGTGAAGAAATATATTGATATAGCATGTTTGGAGATGCATGAATAGGGATTTCTAATTCAAATTGTATTTTTTCCATTATTAATCTTGTTGAGCGAGCAATATAGCTATTAATTCTATGTAAAAAAAATTAAAAACACATGTTGATAATCTATAAAAAGTAATTATATTTGCACTCGCAAAAACAATGGCGAGGTAGCTCAGTTGGTTAGAGCGCAGGATTCATAACCCTGAGGTCACGGGTTCAAATCCCGTTCTCGCTACAAATTTTAACCAATTACAAAACAACAGTTTAGTTCACTCTAAACTGTTTTTTTTTGCTCCATATTCAAATTTTGTTAACTTCCTTTTCAAAATTAAACACAATTTATAATAAGAACAACTTACGGCGCCTAAGAGTACTAAATAAAGGCTGGTACAAGCATCTTTCTCGCACCATAACGAGTTGAAGGTATTATTAAAATAAATATTGGTATAGATTACAAATCTGAGCTATCGAGTTTTATATAAATACATTATAATACTAGTCATTTAAAATAAAAAATAATTTAAGATGACAAGTATAACTGCACTAATACTAGTTTTTAACGAATAGCATTCCGTGTGTTTCACCCTAAAAAACATCAAAAACCTTAAACCAAAGATTTTTTTAAAGCTTCTAACTCTACTCCTAAGCCGTTAAACATCTGTATAATGCTACTCAGCTTTAACTCATGTTCTTCATATTCTTGTGTATTAATGCTACAGGTAAATTTCCATAATTCTAAAACCTCAGTAACAGGTACTTCGTAAGCTTGGTAACTTGAGTTGTCTGGCTTCAATAAAAAAGATTGCTTCTCCTCTATTAAATTATCTAAACGCTTATACGTCATTCCATCATCTTTTGTAACAACAATATAAGAATACCCGCTTTTTGCATTTTTAATATCCTCTACAAATTCTGCAACTACATAAGAACCATCTTTCATTGGCAGCATAGAATCTCCTTTTATAGGAAAAGCCCTATGTTTTCCGGTAGGTAAAAAGGGTAACTTTATTTTTTCTAATTGTTCTATATATTCTGGGTCGTCGTATCCTAATAAATACCCCGCAGATGCTTTAGAAGGAATAATTTCAATTAAATTCTCATTGTCATGATCTACCGTGATAGGAAACAATACTCTTTTATTTCCTACTTCAATAAAGGAGACATCTTTTGCTTTTGTTAAATCATTTTTTATGATAATATCAATTGGAATCCTAAAATATGCAGAAAAATCAATTAAAAAATCGATGGTTGGTGAAGACCTATTCTCTTCATAAGAACTTATTCTTGATCTTGTTACAGATAATTCTTCTGCCAAAGACTCTTGTGTTAACTTCTTTAACCCTCTTAAATGTTTTATGTTTTTTGATAAATTATTCATAATGCTACAATATTGAGCAACAAATGTACTAATTTGTAGCTAATTTTGTACTGTGAAAAAAAATATTTTACATCTCGATTTAGATACTTTCTTCGTCTCTTGTGAACGATTGATTGATAGCAGGTTACAAAAAAAACCTTTATTAGTTGGTGGTACCGGAGACCGAGGTGTTGTTGCAGCTTGTAGTTATGAAACAAGACGATTTGGCGTACATTCTGGTATGTCTATGAAAATTGCCAAAAGACTGTGTCCGGAAGCAATTACCATTAGAGGAGATACGGGTACGTATTCTAGATATTCTAATTTAGTCACAGAAATTATCAAAGAGAAAGTGCCTGTTTTCGAAAAAGCAAGTATTGATGAGTTCTATGCAGATCTTACAGGGATGGATGCTTTTTTTGGAAGCTATAAATATGCTTCTGAATTGCGACAGACCATTATCAAAGAAACAGGATTGCCTATTTCCTTCGGAATGTCGCAAAATAAAATAGTTTCTAAAGTTGCTACTGGCGAAGCAAAACCGAACAATCAATTATTAATTAATGTAGGTTTTGAGAAAGACTTTCTAGCGCCTTTATCTATTCGGAAAATACCTTCTGTTGGAAATAAAACCTATCAAACATTAAGAAATCTTGGAGTAGATAAAGTAAAAATAATTCAAGAAATGCCTTTAGAAATGATGGTAAGTGTTTTAGGTGCTAACGGAAAAACGATTTGGAAACGTGCAAATGGTATTGACAATCCGCCAATTATTGCTTTTCATGAACGCAAATCTTTATCTACAGAAAGAACCTATAACAAAGATACTATTGATATGGTAAAACTAAAAGCAACCCTATTTGCAATGGCAGAAAACTTGGCGTATCAACTAAGAAAAGGCGATAAATTAACGGGAGTTTTAAGCGTGAAAATTCGGTATTCAGATTTTAACACCTATAGTAAACAGATAAAGATTCCGTATACAAGTGCAGATCATATTATTATTCCTGCGGTATTAGAATTGTTTAAAAAATTATATCAGAGACGTTTACTTATTCGTCTGGTAGGTGTAAAAGTCTCTGATATTGTGAGTGGTAATTATCAAATAAATCTTTTTGATGATACCGAACAAATGCTAGACTTATACAATGCAATGGATACTGTTCGAAATAAATACGGCGAACTAAGTATTATGAGAGCATCTGCAATGGGTGTAAAATCCATCGGTCGATTTAGTAATCCGTTTAACGGCGAACCTCCTTTGGTTTTAGCACATAGAAAACAATAATACATGTATTTAAATTGTCATTCTTATTACTCCTTGCGCTACGGAACCTTTTCTGAAGTGGAGCTGCTAGAACTTGCCATAGAGAATAATGTAAATTGTATTGCGCTCACAGACATCAACAATACTTCTGCTTGTATGAATTTTGTGCAACAGGCTAAAAAACAAAACATAAAACCTATTATTGGAGTCGATTTTAGAAATGGAAATACCCAGCAGTTTATTGCGATTGCGAAGAATAATAAAGGTTTTGAAAATATCAACCGCTATTTATCTTCTTTTTTAGAATCAAAAACTGCCATTCCAGAGAAACCAAAATCTTTAGAAGAGGTGTTTATTATCTATCCTTTTGAAAAAGTGTTAGAGTTGAATCTTACTTCTTTTGCTGAAAATGAATTTATAGGAATTTCTATTGCTGAAATAAATAAACTACGGTTTTCCTATTTAAAAAAGCATGAAGACAAGTTAGTGATACAACAGCAAGTAACCATCCGAAATAAAAAAGACTTTAACGCACACCGACTTTTACGCGCCATAGATAACAATACCTTATTAAGTAAATTATCCACAACAGAAGAGTGCTTAGAAACAGATATAATGCGTTCTGCAGATGTATTACAGAAATGCTTTAAAGAGTTCCCGTTTGTAATTACCAATACAAAAAGACTCTTGGAACAATGTACTATCAACTTCGGATTTGATACAGCCCGCAAAAATCAGAACTTACAAGTGTACTGCCATAATTTTGATGAAGATTGTAAAATGTTATTACAACTTTGTAATGATAAACTTCATAAGCGATACCCAATTCCAACAGAGAAAGTACATGCGCGACTTCAGAAAGAATTAAAAGTAATTATAGAATTAAAGTTTGTTTCATTCTTTTTAATTAATTATGATATTATAAATTATGCAAAGAAAAATAACTTTTTTCATGTAGGTAGAGGAAGTGGTGCCAATAGTATTGTAGCCTATATTATTGGAATTACAGATGTAGATCCTATTGAATTAGATTTATATTTCGAACGGTTTATCAATCCGTTTAGAGCTTCTCCACCAGATTTTGATATTGATTTTTCCTGGAAAGATAGAAATACGGTAACGCAATATATCTTTGATCGGTTTGACAATGTTGCCTTATTAGCAACCTATAATACCTTTAAATACAGAGCCGTTGTTAGAGAATTAGGAAAAGTATTCGGTTTACCAAAAGAAGAAATTGACAAGTTAAGTAAAAGAGTTGCTGGCTATAAACTAGATGACATTTCTAAACTGGTGTTAAAATATGGCAAACTAATAGAGGGCTTTCCTAATTACGTGAGTGTACATTCTGCTGGAGTACTAATTTTAGACAAACCCATTCATTATTATTCTGCTACAAGTTTACCTCCAAAAGGATTTGCGACCGTTCAGTTTGATATGAACATTGCAGATGATGTAGGTGTTTTTAAATTCGATATTTTAGGACAACGCGGTTTAGCAAAAATTAAAGATGCGTTGGCAATTATTAAAGAGAATCATCCTAATGCTCCAGAAATAGATATTACAGATATTGAGCGTTTTAAGAAAGATAAAAAAATTAATAATTTATTAAAAACAGGTGGTGCAATTGGTGCGTATTATGTCGAGTCTCCTGCCATGCGTGGATTGATGCAGAAATTGCAAACACAAGATTACTTGGGTTTAGTAGCTGCAAGTTCTATTATTAGACCCGGCGTTTCGGGATCTGGCATGAAAGAAGAGTTTATTAAAAGGCATCGGTTTCCTGAGAAAAGAAAAGAAGCACATCCTATATTATTAGAAATTATGCCAGAAACTTATGGTGTTATGGTGTACCAAGAAGATGTGATGAAAGTTGCTAATAAATTTGCAGACTTAACCCTGGGTGAAGCTGATGTATTACGAAGAGGTATGAGCGGTAAATACCGTTCTGTGGAAGAGTTTAAAGCCGTTGAAGATAAATTTGTTTCTAACTGCAGAAAAAAAGGACATAAAGATGCTTTGATATTTGAAGTGTGGAATCAGATTAAAAGTTTCGCAGGCTATGCGTTTGCGAAAGGCCATTCGGCTTCCTATGCCGTAGAAAGTTATCAGAGTCTCTTTTTAAAATGCTACTACCCTATTGAATTTATGACAGCTGTTTTAAATAATGGTGGTGGTTTTTATTCCGCAGAACATTATATACATGAAGCTAAAATGTGTGGCGCACTTATAGAGCTGCCTTGCATTAACCATAGTAATCACGCAAACAGGGTAAAAGGAAAAACCATTTATTTGGGTTTTGGATATCTTAAAAATATAGAACAATTAACCATTCAGCGTATTTTAACGGAACGTCAATTGTTTGGTGATTTTCTTTCTTTGGATAATTTTATGGATCGTATAGCCATCTCTATAGAACAATTAACGGTACTAATTCGTATAAATGCTTTTAGAGGTATGAAAGTACCTAAAACAGCACTCCTTTGGAAAGCGACTTTCAAACTAAATACCATAAAAACAAAGCAAGTACAAGAACAAGTGAAATTGTTTCATTCGCAACACCAGAATTATGAAATTCCGCCACTAAGTAACCATTGGTTAGAAAATGTATATGATGAAATAGAACTACTCGGGTTTTCAATTCATAATTATTTCTCATTAGTAACAGATACATTTTGTCCGCATATAAAAGCGAAAGAAATGCAACAATTTACAAATCAGAATGTACTTTTATACGGCCAATTAGTGACTACACGTTTCAATAAAACATCTCAAGGAAAACTCATGCGTCTAAGTACTTTTATTGATATAGATGGTAATTATTTTGATGCAGTACATTTTACGGATGTTGTGAGTCTATATCCTATAAATGGTATGGGAATTTATGCCTGTTATGGTAAAATTTCTAATCGTTTTGATTTTTGTAGCATGAATATACTCAAGTCTAAAAAAATGGGCATTGCTGGTGATCCTCGGTTTTGATTAAAAAAATGTTTTTTACAATTAAGAGGCTTCTTTAATTAACGAAAACTCCTATATCATCTTTAATTGCCAAATTAAAAAGAAAAAAACATCACTTTTAGAAGCTAACTGTTTCAGTATGAAAGCTATTAAAAAAATCCTTTTTTTTCTAAAAAAAATACTTGCAGATGTTAAAAAACATTCTATATTTGTAGCTCTTTACCATGCGAAAGTAGCTCAGTTGGTAGAGCGTCAGCCTTCCAAGCTGAATGTCGCCAGTTCGAACCTGGTCTTTCGCTCAAAAAGCCTTATTAGAAATAATAAGGCTTTTTTAATGCTTTATTTTTAGCAAATTAAGAAATCAATTAGCGATTCAAAAGAACATGCTTTTTAGTTATAAAGCTTTTAATTTATCTCCAAATAACAGCAACAATATAATAGGAACGGCTAATAAACCAACCATAAATGTATTTGTAGAAAATAAAGAAGGGTTTAATAGTAGCGTAATTGCAAAGCCACCAATTGCGCCACCTAAATGTGCGGAATGACCAACATTACCTATTTGTTTTTTCATGCCGTAAATAGAGTATAATAAATAGCCTACTCCAAAAATATAACCCGGAATTGGTATCGGAATAAAAAATAAATACAACTCCATTTCTGGATATAATAGTATCGAAGAATACACAATACCCGAAACGGCACCAGAGGCACCGACAGCACTATAATAAGATTCGTTTTTATGATATTTAAGAGAATAAAAACTACCTCCTAATAAGCTTAGAAAGTAAATTATTAGAAAATTAGGAATTCCTAATATGCCAGCAACAATACCTCCAAACAAGTATAAAGCATACATATTAAATCCTAAATGTGCCCAATCTACATGCAAAAAACCAGAAGTAAGCATTCGTATTTTTTCCCCAGATACAATTTTTCCTATTTGAAATTTATATGTATTCAAAAAATTATAATCACTAAAGCCTTTCATAGAAACCAAAACATTGGCTATTATAATGAATAATACGGCGCTATTTATATTTTCTATCATACCACAAACATAATAAAAAGGGATTACTAAAATCTCTTTTCGTTTTAAATTTATATACGATATTTGCAGAACTAAAATTCTGTTATGCAATTTATTCTTTTTGCGATTACCTATCCTATTATTTGGATACTCTCTAGACTTCCTATGAGAATATTATATATGAAATCTGATTTCTTTTACTTTTTAATTTATTATGTTTTCAGATATCGCAAGCAGGTAGTCTTAGATAATTTAAAACTAGCTTTCCCAGAAAAACCTGAAGTAGAACTTTTACGAATAAGAAAAAAATTCTTTAAACATTTAATGGACCTAATGGTGGAAAGTGTAAAAGCGTTTTCTATTTCTGAAAAAGAAATTTTGAAAAGATATACATACAGCAATCCTGAATTGGTAAATAAATATGCAGCAGAAGGAAGAAGTATTGCTTTAATGGGTGCACATCAATCAAATTGGGAATGGTCTATTAGCTTACCAAAGGTCTTAAATATTGATATGTATGGCGCTTATACAAAACTGAATAACACTTATTATGAAAAAGCAGTTCGAGATTCTAGAGAAAAATTTGGCGTAATTGGTTATAAAACTTCAGAAATGGTAAGAGGGATGCAAAAGCGTTTTTCAAACAAACAACAAGGTGCATATATTTTATTAAGTGATCAATCTCCACAACCGCATAAAACATATTATTGGAGAGAATATTTCAATATTAAAGTACCCATTCATACAGGTGCAGAAATGTTATCTAAAAGATTTGATTTAGTAGTAATTAATTATGTGACTAAAAGAGTAAAAAGAGGATATTATACAACCGAATTCCAATTAATTACAGATACACCAAAAGACTTTAAAGACTATCAAATTACAGATTTATACACAGAGTTAACAGAAAAAAATATTTTAGAGCAGCCAGAATATTATCTATGGTCTCACAAAAGATTTAAGCACAGAGATAAAGTTCCTACTAAGTTTCAATAACTAAAAGCTAAACCATTCTTTTACCAAACCTAACCCTATGAGCTCATAAGTAAATAAAGCACCAAAAGTGGCCATTTCTGAGTATCTATTTGCTTCGAAAGAACTAACTTTATGTAGTGTTTTAATTTTTTATAGGATAATACAATCGTCCAGTAACAATCCAGCCTGTATATATTGAATCTTGTTCACCGTAAGATGATTTAAATTTTTGATATATGCAAACTATATTTTCTCTAAACTGATTAAAACACTGTTCTCAGCTCATTATTTTATTCTTTAAAACAACCGAAACTTACCACCTATTAAGATATTGTTTTGAAAAAAGTAAAAACTTTGTGATGCAGAATCTACAGCACTTAAAGAAGTCTTAATATCTGGCATATTAATATATCCAATCTTATAATCTGCCTGAATATAAAAATGCTTTAAGAAAGTTATATTTAAACCTACACCTCCAGAAATACCCCAACCAGACAAATGATAATCGTCATGTCTTTCTTTACCTAATAACGACGTATCTGTTTTTGGATACAAAACTCCAGCTCCAAAACCTTCTGTAATGTTTATTTGCAGGTTATCTAATTCTAAACCAAACCAATGGTCAATATTATCAAAACGTTTTACCTCTATATTTAAATAATTTAAACCGTCTGTATGTTCAAATCTTAAGAAATCTTCTGCTAATTGAATATTTTCACCTGTATAAGTGCCGTCATACCTTGCATTACCTATGTTAATTTCTCCATCAATTGTAACATTTTGATCATCTACCATCACATATTTCATATGGTCTACGCCAAAAGAAACCGTATAATTTTCTTTAAAAAAATATCCAATTCTATAATTTGTTTGTGGTATAGTAATATTAGCAGGATTAAAATAACTATTAACGGAAAATTTAGTTTGTCGATCTTGTGCTCTTACGTTAGACAATGTAAAATCATAGTCGGCTCCTTGAAATCGAATATCAGAATTAGAATAACTTGCCCAGTTCCATCCCCAATACACAAAAAATTTACCTTTGTTTGTAATCTTATTCTTTTTAGTAACTAGTGCGTTCTGTTGCCCTATTGTAGCAGTAACGCAGAAAAAAAGTGCACCTAAAATGATAATATATGTTTTCAAAATTTTAATTAATTTTTAAATAATCTCCTTTATTTCATTGATAAAACGAACAGCTAAATCATCTGCTGCTTGCTGAGATTTTGCTTCTGTATAAATTCTAATAATTGGCTCTGTATTCGACTTTCTTAAATGAATCCATTCATCTGCGAAATCTATTTTCACACCGTCAATTGTATTTACATCTTCATGCCTATATGTTAACGCCATTGTTTCTAAAATCTTATCAACATCTATCTCTGGCGTCAATTGAATTTTATTTTTACTCATAAAATAACTTGGATACGAATCTCTTAAATCTTTACAAGACATTTTCTTGTTTGCCAAGTGCGATAAGAATAAGGCAACACCAACCAAAGAATCTCTACCATAATGAGAAGCTGGATAAATGATTCCTCCATTTCCTTCTCCACCAATGACCGTATTTGTCTCTTTCATTTTAAGTACCACGTTTACTTCACCAACTGCACTTGCAGTATACGTTCCTCCATGTTTTTGCGTAACATCTCTTAATGCTCTAGAAGAAGATAAATTAGAGACCGTATTTCCACCACCTAATTTACCTAAAACATAATCTGCACAAGCTACTAATGTATATTCTTCACCAAACATAGAACCATCTTCAGAAACTAAAGCAAGTCTATCTACATCTGGATCTACTACAATTCCAAAATCTGCTTTTTCTTTTACCACTAATTCAGAAATATCTGTTAAGTGTTCTTTTAAAGGTTCTGGGTTGTGAGGAAATTGTCCATTTGGAGTACAATATAATTCTATACATGCTACATTTAATTCTTTCAGTAAGGCAGGAATAAAGATTCCTCCAGTAGAATTTACGCCATCTACTACTACTTTAAAGTTTGCGTTTTTAATAGCCTCTATATCAACTAACTCTAAGTTTAAAACTTCTTGAATATGTTTTACTAAATACGAATTATCTTTCGAATAGGTTCCTAAATTGTCTACATCTGCAAAAGAGAAATCTTCACTTTCAGCTAATGCTAAAATTTGCTCACCTTCTGCTCCATTTAAAAACTCACCTTTTTCATTTAATAACTTTAGAGCATTCCATTGTTTAGGATTATGAGAAGCTGTTAAAATAATACCTCCATCTGCATTTTCGAAAGGCACGGCTACTTCTACTGTTGGTGTTGTAGATAGTCCTAAGTCAATAACATCGATCCCTAAACCAACTAAGGTATTCGCAACCAAACTAGAAATCATTTTCCCAGAAATACGTGCATCCCTTCCTATTACTACTTTTATATTTTTCTTACCAGGGTTTCTTGCAATGATAAATGCACCGTATGCAGATGCAAATTTCACAGCATCTATAGGTGTTAAATTATCGGCAGTTTTACCTCCAATAGTTCCTCTAATTCCTGATATTGATTTTATTAATGTCATTCTTTTTCTTTTACCTTTTAATTAACAATACAAAGATAATTCTATTAAGTGGTTATTTAAAATAATTTAACACGTAGAAAAGTCTAAGATATTTATTTTAACTTTATGTAGTTACCTCAGTAATTATTGTAATTATTTAAGCTCTGACATGAAGTGTAAACATCAATAAAGCGCTCAACAACAGCGCTTTTAGAGAACACAAAAATCAATTTAAATCCCTTTTCCCACAAAACAAGCATTGAGATAAACATCGCTTTATGCTGTTTACATTCGTTAAATTTAAAACAAGAAAAAGCCGATGCAAATTGCATCGGCTTTCAAATACTATAAATAGTTACTGTTACTTAAAAAAAATTATTTCTTCTTTTTAGCACCCGTACCCGCTTCCATTTTCTCTTTAAGAGCCGCTAAACCACCGATGTCTCCAAGTGTAGTTTTTTCTGCATCTGCAGATTTCTTAACAGCTGTTTTTACATTTCTCTTTTCTTCCTCCTTAAAGATTGAAGTATGAGAAACGACAACTCTTCTGTATTCTTTAGAAAATTCTAATACAATAAATGCTATTGTATCTCCCTTTCCTAATTTAGAACCATCCTCTTTTTCTAAGAATCTTGTTGGTGCAAAACCTTCTACGCCATCTGCGAAAGATACTACTGCTCCTTTATCATTCTTTTCTTTGATAGTTCCTTCATGTGTAGAACCGATTGCATATGTAGCTTCATGTGCATCCCAAGGATTATCTTGTGTTTGCTTATGACCTAAGTTTAACTTTCTGTTCTCTACATCTAATTCTAATACTTGAACCTCTAACTTGTCTCCAACAGTTACAAAATCTGATGGATGTTTGATTTTCTTCGTCCAAGATAAATCAGAAATATATACTAAACCGTCTATACCTTCTTCTAATTCTACAAAAACACCAAAGTTTGTATAATTTCTTACAGTACCAGTGTGTGTAGAACCTACAGGATATTTAGTTGTAATATCTGTCCAAGGATCTGGATGTAATTGTTTGATACCTAAAGACATCTTACGGTCTTCTCTATCTAAAGTTAAAACTTGCGCTTCTACTTTATCACCAACTTTTACAAAATCTTGTGCAGAGCGTAAGTGTGTAGACCAAGACATTTCAGAAACGTGAATTAACCCTTCTACTCCTTGTTCTACTTCTACAAATGCGCCATAATCTGCAATTACTACAACTTCTCCAGTAACTTTATCACCTACTTTTAAAGTATCGTTTAAAGCTTCCCAAGGATGCGCAGATAATTGTTTTAAACCTAATTGTATTCTAGATTTATTATCATCAAAATCTAAAATTACAACGTTTAATTTTTGATCTAATTCAACAACCTCATTCGGGTGGTTAATTCTAGACCAAGATAAATCTGTAATATGCACTAAACCATCTACACCACCTAAATCTACAAACACACCATAAGAAGTAATATTTTTAACAATACCTTCCAATACTTGTCCTTTTTCTAGTTGACCAATGATTTCTTTTTTCTGTAATTCAATATCTGCTTCAATAAGCGCTTTGTGAGAAACTACAACATTTTTAAATTCATGGTTGATTTTCACAACTTTGAATTCCATTGTTTTTTCTACGTATTGATCGTAATCTCTAATTGGTTTAACATCAATTTGAGATCCTGGTAAGAATGCTTCGATACCGAAAACATCTACAATCATACCACCTCTTGTTCTACATTTAACAAAACCGTTTACTACTTCACCAGTTTCATGAGCATTATTAACACGTTCCCATGCTTTAATAACTCTTGCTTTCTTGTGAGATAATACTAATTGTCCAGAAGAATCTTCTCTCTTGTCAACTAATACTTCAACAGTATCACCTTCTTTTAAACCTTGGTTGTAACGAAATTCGTTTAAAGAAATAACTCCTTCAGATTTAGAATTGATATCGATGATTGCATCTCTATCAGTAATTCTGATTACAGTTCCTTCGATTACGTCACGCTCGTTTACGAAACCTACAGTTCCTTCCAACGCTTGCTCAAAATCTTTTAATTTTGCTTCATCAACAGCTTCAATACCTTGTTCGTATTTGTGCCAGTTAAAATCTGCTAAAAATTGTTTTGGATCTACAGCTTCTACAACTGTTTCTACAACAGCTTCAGTAGCCGTTTCTTGTACTTCAGTAGCAACTACTTGCTCTTCAGTGTTTTTTGTTTCTTCAGACATTTCTGAAAATAATTTTTGTATCTTATTGTTTTACAGATTCTTAACAATTAAAACAGCAAGAGATGTTTTTATGATTTTTGTTTACTTTTCCTTTCTTGAATCTGTTCTTGTAAAAAGGAATGCAAATTTACAAAAAATACTTGATTTTAAAGGTATTAGATATTAAATATTTACTTTAATTAATAGAAATATAGGAACTAATTTTAAATATTTAGACTAATTTTAATGGTCATAATATTTATATCAACCAATCGACAGCCCTGTGAAATAAAAACTAGCTAATTTATATCATATTCTACTTATTTCATTTGTGAAAATTCGTAAAATGAGTGTCTAAAAACTACCTTTGCATTTTTTAATACCTATTTGGTGATTTAACGAAGATGGATAAACATACACAAGATTTAGTTGATAAAGGAATAATGCTTCCTCTAATGGAAGAATTCTACACAATACAAGGTGAAGGTTCTCATACAGGAACTGCTGCTTACTTTATTAGAGTTGGTGGTTGTGATGTTGGCTGCCATTGGTGTGATGTAAAAGAAAGTTGGAATGCCGATTTGCATCCACCAACATTAGCAGATACTATTGTGGCTAACGTTACCAAAAATGCAAATACTGTTGTTATTACAGGTGGTGAACCATTAATGTGGTCTATGGATTATATTACAAATCTTTTACAAAAAAATAATATTAAAACACATATTGAAACTTCTGGAGCCTATTCATTCTCTGGAAAATGGGATTGGTTTTGTCTATCTCCAAAGAAAACAAAATTACCCTTAGCCGAATGTTATCCAGAAGCAGATGAGTTAAAAATGATTATTCATAATACCTCTGATTTCGATTTTGCTGAACAAGAAGCCGGGAAAATTAGTGGAAAATGTAAGCTATATTTACAACCAGAATGGAGTAAAAAAGAAAAAATGACTCCTTTAATTGTAGACTATGTGATGAAAAATCCAAAATGGAAAATTTCGCTCCAAACTCATAAATTTTTAAATATTCCATAAATATATTTTTAAAGAAGCTCTTTCCTGTATTCAATACTCGTTTTATTTGTTCCTTAAAAAAACTCAAAAAATAATTAATCAGGGCATAAAGAGTAAATATATTTTTATAATTATAAAATAATTCTATCTATTACAGAACAAATTTTATCAAATTGCTCTGTAATTCCCATGTCAGAATTATCAAATTCAATAGCGTCATCAGCCATTATTAAAGGAGAATCTTTTCTAGTAGAATCTATTCGATCTCTTTCTTGAACGTTGAAAAGAATGTCCTCAAAAGAAACATTATCACCAATAGCTATCAATTCATTATAGCGTCTCATTGCCCTTTTGTCTGCAGAAGCCGTCATAAATAGTTTTAAATGTGCGTTAGGAAAAACTACTGTACCAATATCTCTTCCGTCCATCACAATACCTCCTTGTTTACCCATTTCCTGCTGTTCAGAGACTAATTTCTTTCTAACCTCAGAAATTGTAGCTATTTTACTTACGAATTGCGAAACCTTTAATGTTCTAATTTCTTTTTCTACATTGACGTTATTTAAAAACATTTCAGCAAAACCTAAATTCATATTAAACTGAAAAGAAAGCGTAATCTCTTTCAAATTCTTAATAAGATTGGTTTGATCCATAAAGTCATTAGTTATAAAATTATTTTGCATAGCAAATAACGTGACTGCTCTGTACATTGCTCCCGTATCTACATATATAAAATTATATTTTTTTGCTATTAACTTAGCAATTGTACTTTTCCCTGTAGATGAAAAACCATCTATAGCAATTGTAATTTTATTATTCATTTAATATCTTCTATTATCTAAATCTATTTCTAAACTAAAAGTACTAACATTAGCAGCAGAATGAAATTTAGAGTGTGCATAATTAAATTTAAATCTATTCATTTTTATTCCAAAACCAAAAGAAATTCCGCTAAAAGTTCGGACATTTTGTAATTTTAATTCTGCTGCCCTCCTAAAGTTATAACCTATTCTTATATTTATTAATTTTTCTGGGAACAATTCTGCTCCTACAATAAAGTGTCTAAAAGCATTTCCAATAAAACTAATATTTTTTTGAGTAATATTACCTTCTAAATCTGTTGTTTGTTCTGATGGGTTTGGAACTGAGACCATCCATTGTTGCAAATTATCTATAGTAACATACCACTTTAAAGGTACATACTGTAACTTATAACTACCTCCAAATGCTAACTCAAAAGGTAGCTCCTCATTCTGTCCATTAAAACTAGTTAACTGAGTACCCAAATTACGAGCTACTAATGTAAAAGAAAATGGCTTAAAAGGACTGTGATATAGAAAAGCTAAATCGGCAGCTATACCCGATGAAGAGTAGCTACTAATCTGTGATGTAATTAATTTTAAATTAGCACCACAATAAAAATTAGAATGTGGGAAATTGTATGCATACCCTAAAGAAAAGGCAATATCATTTGCCCCAAAATTACCAGTTTCATTCCCTTGTTCGTCTGCACCAACTATAGTACCATAATCTAAATACTTTATACTAGCATGTATCGTTCCAAATCGCCTAGAAATTTCTCTTGCATAAGAAATAGAACCGATATTTATTCCAGCTAAATAACTGGAATAATTGACCGATAATTTTCTATCCAATTCACTGCTTATTGTAGACGGATTCCAAATGGGTTGATTTACATCGTCTATAAATGTAAGTACTTCACCACCTAAAGCAATTTGTCTAGCAGATGTTGAAATATTTAAAAATTGATATATATTCTCTCCACCTACTTGCGCAAAAAGTAATGTAGGGAAAAGAAAAAGTATAATAGAAAATTTCAATTTCATATGGTAGCAAAGAAACAAAGTATAAAAACAATAACGGAAATAAAGTTCAAAAAATATATGTTTAAGTATAATTATTAAATATTCTCTTTTTTTTCATAAAAAAACCTCAATTCGTTAAGAATTGAGGTTTTATAAATCTTGATACTTCAAGATTAAGAAAGGCGGCGACCTACTCTCCCACATAAATGCAGTACCATCGGCGCTATTGGGCTTAACTTCTCTGTTCGAGATGGGAAGAGGTGAGCCCCAATGCAATAACCACCCTAAGATTTTCAGTTGAACTAGGTTCAACCGTATAAATTAACATATGGTAAAATAATATTGTAAGATCGAATAAAAAAAGAGTGTCTCTCACCGTCCTAAGACGGTGAGAAGCGTACATAAGTCTATGGGTTATTAGTATCACTTGGCTATGACATTACTGCCTTTACACCTATGACCTATCAACGTTGTAATCTCCAACGACCCTTTAAAGAAATCTCATCTTGTGGTGGGTTTCGCGCTTATATGCTTTCAGCGCTTATCCCTTCCCGACGTGGCTACCCTGCTATGCTTCTGGCGAAACAACAGGTACACTAGAGGTCAGTCCAACTCGGTCCTCTCGTACTAGAGTCAGATCCACGCAAATTTCTAACGCCCACAGCAGATAGAGACCGAACTGTCTCACGACGTTCTGAACCCAGCTCGCGTGCCACTTTAATGGGCGAACAGCCCAACCCTTGGGACCTTCTCCAGCCCCAGGATGTGACGAGCCGACATCGAGGTGCCAA
>Ga0209406_1000042_pt1 | contig 124654 bp, 96 predicted proteins | sample COGITO_mtgs_1204_FD_184808 | JGI IMG/M metagenome (GOLD analysis project Ga0209406, IMG submission 184808) | Pelagic marine microbial communities from North Sea - COGITO_mtgs_120426 (SPAdes) (version 2) | ecosystem: Environmental > Aquatic > Marine > Epipelagic ... | reverse complement strand
CTAAAAACAAGGAATGTTTGAGAGAAATCTTCATTAATTATTACAATCGTAATAAAGAAAAAGAAGCATGTCAGGCTATTACAGAACTAAATCAAATTACCTCTACATATACAATGAGCAATAAAACTGTTTCGGAATGGAAAAAAATAGTTTGTGGGACCACGACTAAGAAGACGAATAATCAAATGAACCAAAGTATAGCTACAGGCTCTATAACTTTTAAGTCTAAAGATAAAAGGTATAAAATTCTTTATACATCGAACATGAGTGTAATGGGAGTTGTCACTCCATACCAGCCTTTAGTTCTGTCAAAAAATGTTTATCCAAACACAACCTATAATTTTAGTATATACGAAATAAAGAAAAATGGAAAACTGAAGTATATCCTCTCCGTTCCTGTGCCTGTTTATGCGAAGTCAACTCATGTCCTTATTGATGGAAATTCAATCAAGTATAGTCATTACAAATAGATGTGAATAATTATGAAAGAAACAATGATTATAAAAATTCACTAAATTATGCTATCAAAGCTTTTGAAATAAGTGTAAATGAAAAACACAAACAAAGAATTTGAAAACCTTAAAAAAAACAATAGAGGCTAACAAAGGCTAAAACACAAAGCCCTTACCTACCACACCGTTTCTTCGTATTTTAGCGTAAACGTTAAACTTCGCTATCCATTAAATCTGTAACAACATGATATCTTGGGTCATCAATTGATGATTCAATTATATTCCCAAAATTAGGATCTGATTTTAACAATAGCACTTTACATTCAGGGCTTAAATGCGTCAGCCTTATTTGTTTCCCGAATTCAATGTATTTATCCGTAATCGTTTTAATTGCTTCAATGCCTGAGTGGTCCGACACTCTCGATTCGATAAAGTCAATTTCTATTTTATCGGGGTCGTTTTTAGGATTAAATTTAGAGCTAAACATTTGAACCGATCCGAAAAAGAGAGGCCCCCAAATTTCATAAACTAACGTTCCGTCTTCTTTCGTCTTTTTTCTGGCCCGTATCATTGCCGCATTTTTCCATGCGAAAACTAATGCGGACATAATTACTCCAGCAATAACCGCAATTGCTAAATCTTGCCAAACAGTAATAGCAGAAACAGCAATCAAGACGATTGCATCAGGCAAAGGAATTTTTCTTATTATTCTAAAACTACTCCAAGCGAAAGTTCCTATTACTACCATAAACATTACCCCTACTAAGGCCGCAATAGGAATTTTATCTATCACAGGAGACCCTACTAGAATGAAAACGAGAAGCGCCAGTGCAGCTGATATCCCTGAGAGCCTACCTCTCCCTCCCGAGTTAACATTAATAATCGACTGGCCTATCATAGCACATCCCCCCATTCCTCCGAAAAATCCATTTAAAATATTAGCACTACCCTGAGCTACACATTCTCTATTTCCGCTTCCTCTAGTGTCTGTTAATTCATCCACTAAATTTAATGTCATTAATGATTCTATTAACCCTACAGCTGCTAGAATGACGGCAAAAGGCAACATAAACAACAGGTTAGAGCTCGTATATAAAGCTGGATTTAATACATCAAATCTAAATACTGGCAACCCTCCGCTTACTCCACCAGACTGACCATCTGGTAAACCATCTGTTATAAATGAACTCACTGTAGATGTATCTATGTGACCGAATATAACTAGACCTGTTACTGCCGCAATAGCTACTAGAGCCGAAGGGATTTTCTTAGTAACCTTAGGCAAGAAGTACATAATAGCCATAGTTAATGACACTAGCCCAAGCATTGTCCACATTTCTGGACCCTGAAGCCATTCTGTAATGAATCCGTTTCCTTCTTCTTTTGGTAAAGCGATTTTAGCTCCGTTTTCTAAAACAGGCTTCCGAAACATTCCGGCCTGCGCCAGAAAAATGACAATAGCCAACCCATTTACAAAACCCATCATTACCGGATGCGGAATCAATCTTACAAATTTTCCCAATTTAAATAACCCGGCAGCAATTTGAAGAATTCCTACCATAAATAGTGTGACGAGAAGAAATAACAACCCCCCGTTTTCTATTCCTTGTTCAGCTCCCATTAGCTCTCCACCCGCAATAAGACCTATCATCACTACAGCTGTAGCTCCAGTAGCTCCAGAGATCATTCCTGGTCTACCACCAAAAATGGCTGTCACTATTCCCATCATAAACGCTCCATACAAACCTACCATCGGAGACAACCCTGCTACAAACGCAAATGCTACTGCTTCTGGGACTAATGCAATAGCGACAGTAAGGCCAGAAAGAATATCGTTTTTGGGGCTATGGGTGAATTTGTTAACTAGTTTTCTCATTTTGGTTTAGGCTTTTCAATTCAGAAAGGCGCAAAAGTAACCTTTTACTTAGAGGTAGAAAAAGTTTTTTTTATGGTAAATTACCGAAGCATGTTTTGTTTACGCTATTGTAAACAAATCTCCATCGTCGCTTACTGGAAATTTTTCACGGAATTCAGAGAGATTATCAAGATTAATTGTAACTATATTTATCATTTCTTTACTAGAATTAACTTTATCTAGCCTTTCTCCCTTTGGAGAATAAAAACGAGAATCTCCAGAATATTCAATGCCATTGCCATCTACCCCAACTCTATTTACTCCAATAACAAAAGCTTGGTTTTCTATTGCTCTTGCCTTTAATAAAGATGTCCAAGCATCACTTCGTGCTTTTGGCCAATTCGCAACGTAAATTAGGCAATCGTATATGGGTAATTTAGATTGTCCGTCTGAATTCCGACTCCAAATCGGAAAACGCAAATCATAACAAATTTGTGGGCAAAACCGTATTCCTTTGTATTCTATTATTACACGTTCGTTTCCAGGCGTAAAATAATCGTGTTCGTTTGCCATCCTAAACAAGTGCTTCTTGTTATATGTTTTAGTTTCTCCACTTGGAGTTACCCAAACCAACCTATTATAAAGCGTATTGTTTTCTGAAATAATTAAACTAGCAACAAACACAGCATCTTTTTCAATGGCCATTTTTTGTAACCAGCAAACTGCTTTTCCTTGCATTGTTTGACCAATTTTATCCGAATTCATTGTGAAACCAGAATTAAACATTTCCGGAAGTACAAAAAGGTCAACGCCTGTGACCTTTTCTAATAAACTAGAAAAATGCGCTAAGTTCTTATCGTTGTCTTCCCAACATAACTCAGCTTGAACTAAAGCAATTTCCATATAATTATTCAATTATAATTATTGAGCACCGCTTCTTTCATAGCTTATAAATGTCAAAAAAATCTTTTGATAGATGCTCAAGCCTACAATATTATCGTATAAAGATATAGCACTTTCATTTGACTACAGCACCTCATCCAATATATTTCCAGCATCAATTGCACAACTCAAGTTAAGTAACTAAACTTTTCATCTTAGCTAACCTCCATACTTATACTATTTAAGGGGTTGATTAAATAACGTTTTCATATTAACGGGCAAAATTAATGACTTACGTTAGTTTAGCTAATAAATGTGTTAAATATAACGGCTTGGTATATTTTTAAACAACTACTAGTGATGAATAGTGTTTTTTATCGAAAAAATTTATAACTTCATACCTCTGAAGAAATTTTGGTACAATTTTTATGTACTTTGGCGGGCAATGCAAAAAATGTCTTTTATGGTGAAAAAATTCATACTACTAGTGGTCCTGTTTATCAGCTTCATCTTTCTTAGTGAAGGGAAAGTCTCAGCACAAAACGCTTTTGATGCAGAAGGGAAAAAAACAGGCGCATGGATTATTACGGGTGACATTAGCAAGCAGAAAGGATATGCTGATGCTGCGAAGGTTGAAGAAGGAGAATATAAGAGAAGTAGAAAGGTAGATGTTTGGATTAAATACTGGCCAAACGGTGAGAAGAAAGCTGAAATATTCTATGAGAATGGAAGACCTACAGGAGATTATAAATCCTTTTATGAAAATGGGCAGTTAGAAGAAAGCGGATCGATGAAGAGCGGTAATTTAGTGGGAGATTTTGCTATGTTTTACCCAGACGGTACGCCAAAACAAAAGAAAACCTTTAATGAAGTTGGGGAAACTGAGGGTGCGGTTACTTTTTGGTATGAAAATGGTCAAAAAGAACTAGAATTTGAAACGATAGCTGGCAAAGAAACAGGCAAGGCGGAATGGTTTTATGAAAATGGTGACAAGAAAAAGGAGAAAACATTTACAGATGGAGTTGCAAGCGAACCAGCATTATTTGAAAGGAAGAACCCGCCCTACAAAGACCCTAATCCACCAGTTGTAGAAAAGGGCCCGAAAGCTAAAGGAGATGAAAATTCAGCGCAAGGAGGTAAATCTGGGAGTCAAATTGTTGATGGCTACCACAAGACTTATGATAAGGCCGGAAACATTCTAATGGATGGAGAATTTTCAGGTGGTCGTTTAAATGATGGACGACATTACGTCTATGATGAATTTGGGCTGTTAGATCACATAGAAGTATTTAAAAAAGGTGTTTTTGCAGGTAACGGTGTTATTGGGTCTAAAGACAAATACTAAGCCTTTTTTTTAAGACAGATCCTTTTTAATAGTTAAATGCAGGGCACAGATAATCAGATGCTCCTCGAGAACATGAATATATGCCAAGTATTACTTCATGCGTATTTGAACTGCCAAGGCGTATTTTAGATGTAGTTAAGTCAAAAGAATACCCCAAAGAAAAATACTCTAAGAAGTTAATTTTTACAATCCCAGCTAACGCATCACCGTTTCGCCAGGAAGCCCCAATCTCGAAATAGTGGTTCAATTCAAATAATAAGTTTAGGTCTAATGCTGGGTTTGTGTATCCGGTCCATTTAAGCATTGCAGAAGGCACAACATTAATTTCGTTCCCCGTTTCAAATCTTTTTCCGCCGACTAATAAATAATGTACAGTGTTTTTTGTTTTATCCGAGCCAATTAATTCCCATTTTTGCGGAAAACCTTGACGAATACTGAAACCAGTAAACCAATCTTTATGACTAATAAATAGTCCAGGCGAAATATCTGGAATCATAAAACGAGCTCCAGAACCTCGGATTAATGGATCGTCGCCATCAACAACCGATATTTTTGTTGCGTCTAAACGCAACTCCTGCAATCCGGCAAACACCCCTGCTGAAGCAGTAACTCCCCTCGATAACGGAAAATGGTATGCATAAGCTAAATACATAGTTGTTTTTTTAATGGGGCCAATTACGTCATTTTCTACATAAACTCCAGCGCCATGCTTCGTTCTAATGCTCTTAACTTTTTTAAATTTTAATTCTCCGTTCACAGAAGCAAATGTGGTTTTTGGCGCCCCCTCAAATCCCAACCACTGAGCTCGGTAGCCCAACTTTATGTCTACACAGGGCTTACTTCCAGCAAGGGCGGGGTTTATAGCAAATCCATTAAAAATGTATTGCGTAAACTGCGCCGTTTGCTGACCCTTGAATTGAGTGCAAATGAAAAAAGCCATTATCCCTATAAACAGTCTCATTATAATATAATAGTAATAGATCCTGTGACTATCCCTTTGTCACTTCCTGTTTGTAAATCAATTACATAAAAGTACGTTGCCGCCGGCAATTTAAGCCCCTTATAGGTTCCATCCCATCTTTTATCATTTGTGTATCCAACTACATTAAAAACCTTCTGACCCCATCTATCATATACATTAACTTTTGCCCTGGGATACTTATTAATATTTCTTATTTCCCAATAATCGTTATATCCATCTTCATTGGGAGTAAGTGTATTTGCCGAGTATATTGGACTGTCTAAAAATACTGTAACCTCATCATAAGATTCGCAACCGCCGGGGGAAGTTACGGTAAGCTGGTATGTTGTTGTTACGTCTGGGCTGGCCAGAGGCGCAGGAGAAGCAGGAGAAGACAAGTCGTCTATAGGGCCCCAAAAATAGGTGCCATTTCCGCTTCCTTGGAGAATAGTGCTTTCACCAAAAGGAATTAAGACGTCCTCACCCGCATCAGCCATTGGGTCGTCTACCGCTAGCACTATTCCGGCCGAAGTGCTGCTTATTGGGCATTCCCCAGTACAGGTAAACGTTGCTGTTATTTCATCCCCATCAGTAAAACCAGTACTCGTGAAAGTATTTGCCGTTCCAGTTGCTACTGTCGACCCATTTACAAACCATTCAACCGTACTTGTCGAGTTGCAACCAGAGGTATCGGCCGTAAAAGTAATATCATCATTAACACAGATCTCCGTTGCACTTGATGAGACTCCAACCGATGGAGGAGTTTGATCAACTGCTGTTCCACTTACCGCAAGGTCAAACGTAGCTGAGGCAGGTTCCGTATCGGCTAAGGTCATAGAGCCATCAATTTGAACGTAATAGGTGGTATTGGCCTGTAGCCCTGCGGCCGTAAGTGTCGATTGTCCGACTGTTCCGTCAATTGTTGTTTCACAATTCGAAACAGCACTATAGGTAGACTCATCGCAGGGCACACCTGCCTCGATTATTACAGCTTCAAGACTAGAGCCAAATCCAGCTGTTAAATCAAAAGCCATATTAGAAAAATGAATTTGTGCATCACCCCCTATTGAGTTGGTTGTAAATGAGAACCAAACCGTATTCTCTAAGGAAAAGCAAAAATTTCCAGCAGCAGTAGCGCCATCAGAACATCCAATACAAACGCTAATTGTTGCATCTTGTGTACTCCCAGAGTTGACTTGGTTTACACATAGGTTAGTTGAACTTGTACAATCGTCGTTTCCGGGTTGAGCATAAAAATGAGTTGCAAACACAACCACCTGCAAGAGTAATGTAAGTATTCGTTTCATATAAGGTCCAAATTTAAACAAATACCTGTAAAAATCCATACTTTGTTTTTGTCCTTTAAAATGAATTGTATCATTTTCTTACATTTGCAACTCATTGGTACGAATTATGTAATGTTCGCAGAAAATCACTTAATTATGAAAAAGCATTTACTTATCACACTCGCAATATTCTTTCTTTCACTTACTTCTGCACAAGGGCAGTTTGTGAATTATGAAAATGATCATGGGTGGAATTTAGGCTTTAACATTGGAGGTGTTTGGCAACAAAATGATTTCGACTATACTCCAAAAGGAGGAATTAGTGGGGGTTTGACTTTTGGAAAATCAATTTATGAAAAAGAAGGGGCGTTTTTTGCTTTTGATTTGCGATACCGGTATTTAGGGGGATGGAATAAAGGTTATGCAACCGACACCAGCACAATCTACTTGGATACCGCTTCATTTTTAGGCTATCAAAATTACCGACTAGCCCTACATGAGCATACTCTTGAAGGGGTGTTAACACTAAATCGATTGCGCGAGTCAACCGGCATTTTACTTTATGGTTTTGGAGGTATAGGCCTTACAAATTACTCGGTTAAAGCAAACTATGAAGATGGAATATTTGGAGATTATGACTATTCATCAATTGATAATTCACAAAGCCCAAATGAAATCGTAGATGATTTGGATCGTATGTTGGATAACTCTTACGAAACAACTATTAAGGAAAGAGGAACAGACTTTATGCCTTCTCTCGGTTTTGGAATTGGATATCAGTTTCCATATCACTTTTCAATGGGACTAGAACATAAAATAACCTATGCATTAGCAGACGAGAAACTAAACGGTATACCTAATTTAGTGAATGATAGATACCATTATTCTGCATTGTATTTTAGATGGAACTTATTTGGCTCAGGAAATCAAAACTATACCGTAAACAACAGCGGTAGCGTAAATAATTATACTACTGTAACGCCTCCGCCAGTAGTCAATACTCCGGCAGGCAATAAACCATTAGTTAATATTACCAATCCATCTGCAAATAACACAACCGTTCAAAACAGTGCCCAAACCATAAGCGCCAACATTTATTATGTTGAAACGAAGGACAAGGTTATTTTTAAGCAAAATGGAATTCAATTAAGCAACTTTAATTATAACAGCAACACGAATCATTTTGATGCTTCTGTAATATTGCAGCCAGGAAATAATGTTTTTGAAATAAGCGGTTCAAATGCTTATGGTTCCGACCAAGATTCAAAAATAATTATTCTACAAAAACCGGTTGAAGTTACACCGCCACCAATTGTTACAATCACGAACCCTCCATACTGTCCTTTTATAGTTGAGTCAGCACAATTTATACTAACGTCTACGGTTTTAAACATTGATAACGCAAATCAAATTACGTTTAAGTTTAATGGCATAAATTCTGCTAATTTTAGCTATAATATTAGCACTAAGGTTTTTAGTTCAGGATTAACATTAAAAGAAGGAAATAACACGATTCAAATTACGGCGACCAACTCACAAGGAAGTGTTACAAAAACGTGTACAATTGCTTATACTGCCGTTAATGCGTTACCTCCAATAGTTGACATTACCTTTCCCGCGCTTAATCCTTATAATACTACAGCCTCATTAGTTAATATTAATGGAACCGTGAAAAACGTGACTCTTAAAAGCCAAATAAAGGTGTATGTAAACGGCAGTATTCAGCAAAACTTTGCTTACAACTCAGGCACAAAGCAAGTTTCATTTCCGGCTAATTTAATTCTAGGATCAAATGTGATTCAAATATCGGCATCCAATTCTGATGGTTATGACGCTGAGTCAACAACAATCATTTATGCGCAACCGGAAACACTTCCGCCACCAGTAGTAGCGTTTGTGAGCCCTGCTGTTTCCCCACATACAATTGCTATTAGCAATATGAATATTAAAGCAACCGTATTAAATGTAAACGGAAAACCAGGAATTTCGGTGAAACATAATGGCGTGGCGGTAACAAACTTTAGCTTTAGCCCAATTACAAAGCTCGTTTCTTTTAACACTAATTTAGTAATTGGAAGTAACTTGTTTGAGGTTAAAGGAACAAACGCGGTTGGCAGTGATACTAAGGTAGCAAGAGTAATTTATAAAAAGCCCTCGGAGATTAACCCGCCAGTTGTAACAATTACAAAGCCTAGTGTAACGCCTTACATGGTAAATTTCCCTGCTCAGGCAATAACCGCTAACATTTTAAACGTAAATAACGCGAATAATGTAACTGCTATATACAATGGGGTTGCCATTTCAAATTTTGTATATGATCCAGCAACGACAGAATTTAGTTATTCGGCCAATTTATTGGAGGGGGCAAACACACTGTCAATTGCAGCGACCAACGTGGCTGGAACCGCTTCTAAAACACAAACCGTTATTTATGTTACTCCTCCTTGTGAGAAGCCAACATTGACACAAATTGCGCCAACCGCGAATCCGCATGCAACATCTAACTCCAAAGGATATTTGGAGTACGGTATTACAAATGCAACCTCGGTAGTGTTTAATATAAATGGACAATCTTCACTTGGATTTGACTTTAATCAAGCTACTGGAAAATTCACTTCAATGCTTCACCTAACAGAAGGAGCTACTTCTTACGAGGTTATTGCAACAAATAGCTGTGGAAGCACTTCTCAAATGACAGCTATTATTTATGAAGAAGAATTGCCTTGTTACGAACCAACGATTAGTTTTATCAATCCTTCTACAAGCCCTTTTGAACATATTGGAAAAACAGGAAATACATCATTTACTGCAAACATTGGAAATGTATCTAATCAGAATATGATTTTAGTAACCTTGAATGGAACGGCTATTTCGTTGTCGTACAACGCGCTTTCAGGGAACATCTCTGGAGCAATTTCGCTAATTGAAGGGAGTAACACAATTTCTATCTCTGCTACAAACGAATGCGGAAATACAACTTCTGAAACTATCATCACTTACGAAGGAATTCAAAATCAATTGCCCCCTCCAGTAGTTACGATAACAGCTCCAAATGCAAACCCTTATTCTACTACTAATTCAAATGAGACAATTACTGCAACAGTGTTAAATGTTACTGGGGTGAATGATATTTCTGCAATTTTTAACGGGACTCCAATAACAAACTTTAACTACAATAGTACAAACAAAGTTTTTAGTTATAATGCGCCTCTTATTAACGGCTTAAATTCATTAATAATTTCAGGAACAAATACAGTTGGGACAGATTTAAAAACACAAACGATTACAAAATCAGAGCCTTGTGTCGATCCTACAATCAGTTTTTCTGAGCCAACGGCAAGCGCTAACGGCTATACTTCCTTTTTTGCTATAGTAGCTAATATTACAAACTCCAATCTAATTGTTGTAAGTCATAATGGTTCGTCTGTTCCATACACACATGATGCTGGAACTGGTAAAGTATCGGTAACACTAATGCTGATAGAGGGAAACAACTTAATAGGGGTATCGGCAAGCAATGCTTGCGGAAGCGCTCTTTCGGAGCATAATATTATGTATACAGCGCCGGTCGAAGCGCCTTGCGTCAATCCATTAATTACAATTTCATCGCCGCCTATGAGTAATAGCCCACAATATACCTTTACAGCTGCCGTGTCAAACGTATTATCAGCAAGTAATGTAAACATTACATTAAATGGTGTTGGGGTTTCTTCAAGCTTTGATGTGGGTAATGGAAGTTTATCAGCGCCGCTAACGCTTATTGTAGGAGATAATACAATCGTTGTAAACGCAAATGAATGTGATGGAGCAACAGAATCAATCATTGTTAATTATACGGTTCATACGATTCCATTTGACACTACCGAAACGCTACCCGGTGGTCCTCCGCGATGTGAGAACCCAATAATTAACTTGTCTTCCGGGTTGACAAGTTCCACAGCGGCTTATAATTTAACAGGAAACATTTCCAATGTCACCAACGGAAACAATGTTTCAGTTACATTAAATGGAATTAATACTTCTTCGAACTTTAACCTAAACAGCGAAATTCTTACTGCTTCTCTAGCTTTAAACGAAGGCAGTAACACGATTGTTGTTGTTGCTAACGAGTGTGACGGAGCATCTGAAACATTAACCGTGATGTATACTGTACCCTGTGCACCTGTTGCTTACAGTTTAGTCGTGCCAAATAGTACTAGCACAATAAGTGCTACTGCAGATTATGTGATTAAGGTAAGCGCTGTAAATGTTCTTGCTAGTTCCAATATAACAACAACACTTAACGGAGCGTCAGTTCCATTTACATTCGATGCAAACAGTGGAATGATTAATTGTTCAAACATTACACTTGAAGAAGGAGATAATCCAGTAGTAGTAACTATCGGAAATAGCTGTAGTGACGAAACTATATACTACACTATAACCTATGAAGCTCCGGTTGTTCTAGAGCCTACATCTTGTGGCCCTCGATTTAATCCGGGAAACGCGGATTGGCAATTTTGTTTGGTAACTCCTTCTGGAACATATAATCGAGAGGATTTAGCAAGTAATTCTAACTTTAGTTATTCTGGCCCGGCAACGTCTGTTTATTTTAAGCCAATTGCCGGGGGAGGAGATGCAATTGTTAATGGACAACCTTATTCCGTTCAGAACGGGCAATACTACTTGTTTCAAGGAGGGTTAACTGTGGATGTAAGTTCTTCTCATCCCGGGTCAATGGGGCATTGGGAAATTTGTGTGACCTCTAATTCAATTCCTGTTTTTGGAAATGGAAACAATCGACCAGTTAGTCCATGTGAAGATAAAAGTGGTGCTGTTGGAGGAAGTGAAGCGGAAGCAGAAGCATTGAAAAAAGCTAAAACAGAAGCTGCCAATGCTAAAGCAGCAGCGGACAATAAAGCAAAGACTGATGCTGCTTATAATTCTGCTATTCAAAAAGGGGATATGTATTATAATTCGAAAAAGTGGTCTTCTGCAAAACAGTACTATAATCAAGCATCAACACTTAAGCCAAATGAAAATTACCCAAAAGATAAAATCGTAGAACTAGAAAATGTCCTAAAAACAGACGCACAGAAAAAGGCTGATGCAAAAGCAAAAGCTGATGCTGCCGCAAAAGCAAAAGCTGATGCTGCCGCAAAAGCAAAAGCTGATGCTGCCGCAAAAACAAAAGCTGATGCTGCCGCAAAAACAAAAGCTGATGCTGCCGCAAAAACAAAAGCTGATGCTGCTGCGAAAACAAAAGCTGATGCTGCTGCGAAAACAAAAGCTGATGCTGCTGCGAAAACAAAAGCTGATGCTGCTGCGAAAACAAAAGCAGATGCTGCCGCAAAAGCAAAAGCTGCTGCTGCCGCAAAAGCAAAAGCTGCTGCTGCTGCAAAAGCAAAAGCTGATGCTGCTGCAAAAACAAAAGCTGCTGCTGCTGCAAAAACAAAAGCTGATGCTGCCGCAAAAGTGAAAGCAGATGCTGCTGCGAAAACAAAAGCTGATGCTGCCGCAAAAACAAAAGCTGATGCTGCCGCAAAAGCAAAAGCTGATGCTGCTGCAAAAACAAAAGCAGATGCTGCCGCAAAAGCAAAAGGAGGAGGAAAGTAATTACCTTCTCTTCTGGGCCGTTAATGGATTGGCGTTATTTTCTTGATAAATCTTACGGTTGTTATAGATGTCCACAGCAATAAAAACTGCGTTTCGAAAAGATTCTTCAGAAGCAATTCCTTTTCCTGTAATATCGTATGCAGTGCCATGGTCTGGAGAAGTTCTAACAATTGGAAGACCTGCAGTAAAATTTACACCAGCACCAGCAACTAGAGCCTTGAAAGGAGTTAATCCTTGGTCATGGTAAATAGCAAGAATTCCATCGAAATTTTTAAAATTGGAAGATCCGAAAAACCCATCAGAAGGGTAAGGCCCATAAACAATAACTCCCTTTTCTTGCATTGCTTCTATTGCTGGGAAAATAACTTCTTTTTCTTCATTCCCGAGCATTCCATCTTCACCAGCATGTGGGTTTAAGCCCAGGACGGCAATTTTTGGTTTTTTAACACCAAAATCTTTTTGAAGAGAAGACTGTAGTATTTCAATTTTTGTACAAATAAGCTCTTTCGTTAATGCCTCTGACACATCCTTTAGAGGGACATGGTTTGTAATTGTCCCAACCCTTAAGTCATTTAATACCATAAGCATTAAAGAGTCGTCAGCGTTTGAATATTTTGTTAGGTACTCAGTATGACCAGGGAAATTAAACTTATCGCTTTGGATATTTTTTTTATTGATAGGAGCGGTAACAAGAACATCTATCTTTCCAGCAGCCAAGTCTTCTGCTGCGGCTTCAAGAGACTTAAAAGCATATTCGCCAGCAGTTTCGGTAGATTTCCCCATTTCTACAGCAATCTCTTCTTCCCACAAATGAATTAAGTTTACTTTATTTTCTTTCGCTTCTGTGGCGTTCGATATTTTATTAAAGCTAAAATCATCTATCCCAAGTTCTTTTCTATAAAAAGAAGCGATTTGGTCTGAACCATAAACAATTGGTGTAATATTTTCGAGAATTCTTACATCCAGAAAGGTTTTTATAATGACCTCCATTCCAACACCATTGAAATCTCCAATAGTAACCCCCACTCTTATGTTTCCTTTTGACATAATAAAACCTTCTTTCGTTTAATAATTTTTTGCAAAATCGAAAAATAACCTAACACCGGTTCCTGTTCCTCCTTTAGGCAGGTAGCCTGAATCATTATCTGCCCATGCTGGGCCAGCGATATCAACATGAATCCATGGATAATCAGTAAAGTGTTCTAAAAATTTCCCCGCAGTGATTGCTCCCGCACTGGCACCACCTAAATTTTTTATATCCGCAATTGGTGATTTTATTTCTTCTGCATATTCATCCCAAAATGGGAACCGAACCGTTCTTTCATAAGTCTTTTCTCCCGACTCTTGCAGTTTGTTAAATGTTTTGTCTGATGCTGTACCCATAACTACAGAGCCATAAGAACCAATTGCTCGCATTGCAGCCCCAGTAAGTGTTGCTGCATCGATAACCAATTCTGGTTTATATTTTTTAGCATAGGCCAATGCATCAGCTAAAATCATCCTTCCTTCAGCGTCAGTATTTAAAACCTCAACTGTCGTGCCGTCAAACATGGTTACAACGTCTCCTGGCGCATAAGCGTTTCCTCCTGGACGATTGTCCGTTGCTGGAACTAAACCTACAACATGAATAGGGAGTTTTGCCTTTGCGATTGCATAAATAGCACAAGAAACTGCCGCTGCACCACCCATGTCGCATTTCATAATATCCATGCTGTTTGCAGTAGGTTTCAAGCTTAACCCTCCAGTATCGTAAACTACACCTTTACCAACTAAAACAACTGGCTTTTTGTTTTTAGCGTTTTTGGGCTTCCATTCCATTTTTGTAAATGTAGCTGGGTCTAGACTACCTTTGTTAACGGCTAGTAGCCCTCCCATTTTTAATGTTTCCAGCTTTATTTGATCCAGAACCTCGACTTTAAAGTTTCCTTTTTTGCCCATTTCTTCGATCTGCTTTGATAGCTCTTCAGCATTTAGAAATGAAACAGGTTCGTTTACCAGATCTCGCGCCCAAAAAGTTGCTTCAACTATTGCGTTTAACTCCAATAATTGCTCTTTGGAAATAGCTTCCGATTGTGTATAAATAGATGCTAAAGTGTTTGTTTTTTTCTTAGCGTCTTTAAAATATTTCAAAAATTGATAGTTAGCTAAAGCCATTCCTTCAGAGGTTGACGCAAGAAACACTTCACCTTTTGTCTTGTCATATACAGCAACTTCCTTTTGCTTAAATTGGTTTAAGGATTTAGTAATATTAGCGCCAGCTTTTCTAGCTTTTTCCTGCGATTGGCTTGTAGACTTATCATTAACTTTTACAACATAGGTTTGCTCTTTGAAGCGGTTAATTAATTTCCACTCAAAATCATCTTTTAGCGTCTCCTTTAAATAATTAAGTTCGTCTTCATTGAATTCTGCTAAACTTAACTGATTAAGGTTTGAAACGACATATACTTTACTAATATTTTCTTTTTTGGAAATAGGAAGGACTGAAATCATGATACAATTTATTTTGATTGCCGAAATTAGTCAATATTATCGACTCTTAAATAATGGAATATTAAAATCATTTTACCGTTCCCGCAACAAATAGTCTAGATTATCCGTCAAATTAGAACAATGCCGCAATTATTGGCCTATTCAAGCAACAAATTAAGTAATTTAGTGTTTTAAATATGCTCTCTTTTTTAGAGATAGATCAAAATGAAAAAGTTGAATAAATATCTATTACTTCTATTAATTGGATTACTTCCCGTTTTGACTTTTGCTACGCATAACCGTGGTGGTGAAATTACGTATACGCATATTTCAGGTCTTACTTATGAGTTTACTATAACAACCTGCACTGACGTTGGAGATGATGCGCAAGCAAATAGAGATGAATTATTTATTAATTATGGTGATGGAGAAGGTGATACCATCCCAAGAGTAAGCGAGACTTTATTGCCATTAGACCACAAGAAGAGCATATATACGGGACAGCATACCTATTCCTCTCCAGGGTCGTATATTATTTGTATGGAAGACCCAAACAGAAATGGAGGGATAATCAATATTTATACCGGTGGGGCCGGGAATTCAGATGACGTTGTTTTTTCTATTCAATCTAAATTAATTATTGATCCATTTGCTGGAAATAATGGGGCAAATAATTCGGTTGTATTTAATGATTGTCCTTGCCCCGCACAAGCTTGTGTGGGACAGCAGTATTGTTACAATAATTTGGCTGTTGACATTGATGATGACAGTCTTTCTTACATGCTTGTAGCACCGTTTGGCGAAAACTGTAATCAACTACCCGTTCCTACTATGTATCAATTTCCGCATTTGGTTAATGGAGGAACAAATACATTTACGATAGACCCTGTAACAGGGACGATGTGCTGGGACAGTCCTAATATGGCTGGAGAATTTAATTACACCATTAAAGTTACAGAATGGAGAAACGGAGCAATTGTGGGGTATGTGATAAGAGATGTTCAGCTCACAATTATTTCAGGGTGTTCTAATGATAGTCCGGTATTAAGTCCTATCCCGGATATTTGTGTTGTTGCTGGAGATCCAATTGAGTTTACTGTATCTGCAACGGATGTAAATACTAACATACTTACCCTAACGGCTTCTGGGCTCGCATTATCACTGAATAGTAATCCCGCAATTTTTGATGATGCAACAGGTGCTGGAGCGGTGTCAAGTGCTTTTTCATGGAACACTTCCTGTGATAATATTAAAGCTAACCCCTATCAAATATTGTTTTCTGTAGAGGATAATGGGACTCCCCAATTTGCTGATAATTCCGCTACGCAAATAACAATTATTCCCCCTCAAGTTACAGGCGTTTCTGCCAACCCTATTGGAAATAATGTTTCCGTGACATGGGATCCTACGAGTTGCAATAATGCTGAGGGTTATAGAATATACCGATCTACTAATCAGTCTTTGAATTTACCAACGGACTGTTGTTCTGACCCAAATTTAAACGCAAATGGGTTTATGCAAATCGGACAGCTATTTGGTATAAATAATACTTCTTTTACAGACAATGAAGGACTTACATTGGGGCTTAGCTATTGTTATGTGGTTCGTGCTTTTTATGATATTGGTCAAGTGGAAAGCTGCCCTTCGGACACTTCGTGTGCGCGGTTAAAAAAGGAAGTTCCGGTAATTACTCATGTTTCCGTTTTACAAACAAATGTGACTGATGGTATCGATTCTATAATGTGGTCCAAGCCAACAGAAATGGACACAACGCAATATCCCGGGCCTTACCTATATAAAGTATATCATGGACTGAACGCAAACAACGTCAATACTTTTATTGGCCAAACCGCTTCGACCACCAGCCTACATAACTCAGACACAACGTTTACGCATTTTAACATAAATACAAGTGATCAGAAAAATTATTATCGAGTAGCGTTATTTTACGACAGTCTAGGAACAGCCTTATTGGTTGGAACCTCAAATAATGCCGGCTCCATTTTTATAAGCACCGTTCCGAGCGACAATCAAATTACTGTTTCCTGGAACGAAGATGTTCCTTGGGTAAATACAAACTACTTTATCTATAGGGCGAATAATTTTAGTGGTCCATTTTCCTTGGTAGGAACCTCTACAACGCAAAGCTTTGCTGATACTGGACTGGTAAACGGTTCACAGTATTGCTATTATTTACAAAGTCAGGGTTATTATAGCTCTTCAAGTATTGTTAGCCCAATATTAAACCTTTCTCAAGTTACATGCGATTCACCTATAGACTTGACCCCTCCGTGTCCGCCTGTTTTATCAATATATGGAAATTGTGAAATTGGAGAGAATACCTTGACTTGGACTAACCCGAATAATTTATGTGCCGATGATGTAATGAGCTACAACCTTTATTATACCCCGATAGAAGGAAATCAAATGGTGCTGATTGAAACTTTTGATAACAATGGAGACACAACATTTACACACAATGACAACGGTTCTATTGCGGGGTGCTATGCTGTTACAGCTGTGGACTCCGCGCAATACGGAAATGAAAGCGACTCAAGCAATATGGTTTGCTTTGATAATTGTCCCTCTTATTGGTTGCCCAACGTTTTCTCCCCAAACGGAGATGGAATTAATGATTTATTTTCAGCATTGGTTCCTTATAGCTACGTAGAAAGCATCAATATTCAAATTTACAATAGATGGGGCCAGGTTATCTTCGAAACAGCTAGCCCTGATGTTGATTGGGACGGCACGCACATGAAATCAGGAAAGATTGTTCCAGATGGTGTTTATTATTATTTGTGTACGGTTAATACGATACGATTGACTGGAATTGAACCAATTTTTTTAAAGGGGTTCTTTCATGTATTTTCTCAAGGAAGCGGAACAGGGGGTTAACTGTTTCCTAAACTATCACCACAGTACTTGCAAAATTCGGCATTATTATCGTGTCCTTCTTGTGAACAGGATGGACAAGACTTTGTGTTTAGGGTCGTGTCTCGAAAAGACAGCATGCTCGAGGTAACAACAAATACCGTAGGAATAACAATAATAGAATAACCCATAACCATAATTAAAGATGCGAAGACTTGCCCCAAAACAGTTTGAGGAGCTATATCTCCATATCCTACGGTTGTAAGTGTAACAACAGCCCAATAAACGCACCTCGGAATACTTGTAAATCCATCTTTAGGGTCTTCAATCATATAAATAACTGTCCCCATTATGGTAACAATTGAGAAAATTGCAACTAAAAAAACAATTATTTTTGGGCGCATTGCTATTAATATACTTTTGAATGCTGCAGCTTCTTTAAGATATCTAGCTAGTTTTAATATTCTGAACACTCTCAATAAACGTATAGACCTTATTGCCGCCATCGATGATGCTCCCGTAATAAATAACCCAAGATACGTTGGTAAAATTGATAGTAAATCAATTAACCCATAAAAGCTAAAAATATACTTAAAAGGCTTTTTTATTGAAATGATTCGGGTAATGTATTCAATTGAGAAAAGGATCGTCAACACCCATTCGATTATATTTAAGGTCTGTCCGTGTTCTATTCGTATAGGATTAACGCTTTCAAGCATCACGGTAGCAACACTTCCAAGAATCAGAATTAATAAAACAATGTCAAATAATTTTCCAGCCCGGGTATCTGCTTCGAAAATCACTTCGTGTAGTGTGTTTTTCCAGGACATCGACTTAGATGGAGCCATCTTTTTTAGGTTAAAAAATCAAATTTAGCAACCTCAATAACTTGAACTGCGCTACTAAGGGATTCTTGGTAATAAAGCCCTAGGTCTTTCATGTCTTCATCCCCATTTTCATAAACCCATGTTATTTCAACTTTTGTCTTCATGCTAATCATGTTATCCAATAATTTCATCATACCGGTTATTATTGAAACAGAACTACTATTTAGATAGAGTAGTCCTAAACTCACTTTAGTCTTTGGAGCAGGGTTTAATGAGTATTCGGCGAGCCACCTAGTAAATTGATAGTAGAATTCAGGAGCGTTTTCTGGAAATGACCGTCCTTCAATAATAATTTCACCTGTATCCTTGTTTAAAATAACATGAGGGGTTTTTGCCGAAGAAGCAATTTCTATGTTTTTATATTCAAAATCCATTGTTAAATTAGTGCAATATAGTAATAATATAACTTATAACTTGCTAAGGTTCAATTACAATAAAGCCATTTGTTATTGCATATGCCCCAAAAAAACCTATCGCGTCCCCATTCAAGTTACTTACAGGGTTTCCTGGCGCAGCAGATGTTGCGTTATCACCACTTGCAATCTCGCCTAAAACTTTTAAGTAATTGTAAGTTCCTTTATCAATTTCAATAAACTCGACTTTAAGGATGTCAAAAGTGTCAACTTCGACATCAAACAATGGATATTGCGTTTCGACGCCATTTATCAGTAAGTCGTCTAATAAACTTATCTGATTGTCTTTGTCACCATTTATAGTTGCTTTGAATCTGTAAAAGTTTTCTTCAAGTTCTTTATCCGACCAATGCATCAATACAAACCACGCAGGATCTCCAAAACCACCTGAATTCCAAAAATAAGATAGCGAATCTAAATGAGTAGTGTCTGGCAAGTAAGCGCTGGCAGTTATGGTTTGATTACCTGTAACCACTTCAAGATTATAGGTGGTTTTTAGCTGTCCTATAAGTGTTGGATTTGAATAATAACCAGGTGCAGATTCATTTAAAATATACACTGCGCCTCCATCGTCAGTAATTGTAACCATCGCATCTGATATTGCCTGAAAATCGTTGTTTTGATAAAACCCTCCTGACTTTGAGAGGATTACATAATTTTGCACGGAATCATTTGATACAATAGCGTCAACAACTATTTTCTGGTCTGCTTCATTCAACTCAATTAAAATAACTTTTTCGCAAGATGTATTGAACACCAAGAGTGTAAATGCAATGAGATATATATGTAGAACTTTCATATTTAAAATTTAAAATTGTAAGCAATTGATGGAATTATTTTGAAAAGTGCTAGTTGCACAGCTTCCGTTTGTCCCGGGTTTTCCTCACTTTCTTGAAATGAGATTTGATACGCATTTTCTCTTGCATATGCGTTATAAACTGAAAAATTCCAGTTGGATTCCCATTTCTTTTTAACCTTTATTTCTTTTTGTGTATCTGGATCGATACGCGTTTTAAACTTATCGTTATACAAAGTAACTCCGATATCCAACCTGTGATAATCTGGCATTCTATAACCATTTCTTTCTGTATAATAATTGGCTACAATGCCGTCCACTTCATATTTACCACTTGGAAAAGTAATAGCGTTACCGGTATAATAAACCCAGCTAGCAGAAGCCTTTACTTTTTCAGTAAAAGCATACATTGCAACGATTGAAATATCATGGATTCTATCTTGACGAGCAGGAAACCAATTGGATGTGTTAATCTCATCAAATTTCTTTTCGGTTCTGGCTAAAGTGTAACCCAGCCAACCCGTAAATTTACCTTTGTTTTTTCGAATTAGAATTTCTGCACCATAAGCTCTACCTATTCCATAAACCAGCTCGCCTTCTACGAATTCGTTTAGCAATACTACCGCTCCCGTTTTGTAATCGATTAAATTATTCATGGGCTTATAATAAGACTCCACTGAAAACTCGTAAGTATTATCTTGGAAATTTCTAAAATATCCTATGGTAAATTGATCCGAAAGTTGTGGCTTAATATTGTTGCTACTCGGCATCCAAATATCCGTAGGGCTAGACGCCGTAGAGTTAGATAGTAAATGAAGGTATTGATACCCTCTTGAATAAGATGCTTTCATAGAGCTATATTCGTCTAACATAAAAGTAGCGGCTATACGGGGTTCTAATCCATGATATTGCTGAAAAACTTCATTTTTGCCGTAGTATGTTGTATCTGATAAGTTGCCATTTTGATCGTAGCTATAAACATCCTGATCGCCAATAGCATAAAAAGATGAATACCTTAATCCATAATTAGCAGATATTCGGTTAGAAATTTTCCATTCATCTAATAAATATGCCGACCCCTCAACTGATCTTTTGTCTTGGACATTCAGGTTAGCGATTATTCCATCAGGTTCAATGCTGTTTATTCCTCCCGGTGAAATTTTGTGCGTTAGAACATTAAACCCAAATTTCACATTGTGCACATCATTCGCAAACCATTGATAATCCTGCTTAAATGTCCAGTCTTTTATTACAGAGGCAATATTGAAGCCGGCACCGCCTATTGTAATTTTGTAATCATAATTACTGTAAATAATAGAGGTGTTGGAAAAGAGTTTGTTAGAGTAAATATGGTTCCATCGCAAAGTTGCAGTTGTATTTCCCCATTCGAATCCAAAAGATTCTCCAAAACCAAATTTATCTTGCCCAAAATAACCCGAAAGAAAAACTCTGTCTTTTTCTCCAAAAGAATAGTTGGCTTTTGCATTTATATCATAAAAATAAAGCGTTGACTCTCTCATAGAGCTGTCTTTGGAAAGCTTCAAGAAAGTGTCTGCGTAAGTTCTTCTTCCCGAAACAAAAAAGGAACCTTTGTCCTTCACTATAGGCGCTTCTATTAATAATCTCGACGAAATTAAACCTATTCCGCCAGAGGTACTAAACTTCTTATTATTGCCCTCTTTCATTTTTATGTCCATAACAGAAGACAATCTACCCCCGTATTCGGCGGGAATTCCGCCTTTCATAAGATTGATGTCTTTTAAAGCATCTGAGTTAAACACAGAAAAAAAGCCCAATAAATGCGAGGCATTGTAAACGGGAGCTTCATCTAATAAAATTAAGTTCTGATCTGAAGCACCGCCTCTAACATTAAACCCTGAACTACCCTCGCCAGCACTTTGAACACCGGGTAATAGAGTAACTGTTTTTAAAACATCCTTTTCTCCAAAAAGCACCGGGATTGTTTCAATATCCTTGGGCTTAAGCCTAACCGCACTCCCGTCTGTGTTTGTTAGGTTTTGATTTTCTTTTTCTGCTGTAATTTCAAGTGCCGCCATAACTTCTGAGCTATTAGAAAGCTCTAAGCCTATGACTAAGTTTTTTTCCAGGACAATTTTTTTGTTTACCGTATTGTACCCCACATAACTATATGATATGGTGTGATCTCCTTGCGGAAGAGTAAGCGAATAAAACCCATAACTATTTGTTACCGCTCCTACACCACTTAAATTTGTTACAGAGACATAAACACCGATTAAATCTTCACCGTCGGTTGAATCTTTTATGGTGCCAGAAATCGTAAATTTTTCTTGGCCAGATATGAACTGAGTAGAAAAAATTATTAGCAGCAATAAAATTCGATTAATCATACTGGGTGATTTATGTTTGTTTAATGAAATCTATGCAAAGCTAAACAAAATTATAGATATTGGTTGATATTTATTATAAAATTTGTTAAAACAACTCTTTTCCGTTCGATGCAAACAACTTTATAGCAATGGCCAAAAGTATTATTCCGAATACTTTCTCTAGTACAGCCATTCCGCCTTTACCCAAAAGCTTTTCAATCCTTGCGGTAAGCTTTAAAACCACAAAAACGCATATTAAGTTTAATACAATAGCAGCCAAAATATTCACCTGCGCAAACTCTGCCCTCAGAGATATAATAGAAGTCATTGTTCCGGCCCCAGCAATTACCGGAAATGCTAACGGCACGATTGACGCCGTTCGAGACGAAGAACTGTCTTGTTTGTGTTTAAATATCTCTATCCCTAAAACCATTTCTATAGCCATAAAAAACAAGACAAATGACCCTGCTACAGCAAACTCATTTATTCCAACCCCAATGACACTTAAAATTGATTCTCCTAAAAAAAGGAAGCCAATCATTATTAAAGTTGCAACTGCTGTTGCTCTAAGCGGATGAATAGACCCCGCCGATTGTTTTATTTTGATAATTATTGGCATAGAACCTATTATGTCAATAACCGCAAATAGTATCATTGATGCTACTCCGACCTCTTTCAAGTCGAATCCAAAAAAAACTGATGCGAACATAATTATTTAATTTTTAAGATGTATTCTTCAATTGTTTTTGGAAAATAGGACTTTTCCAAAACGCTGACTTTCTGTGCTAAGGTTTGCGGGGTATCGCTCTCATTCAAAGAACATTCGAATTGAGCGATAGTTGCTCCCTCGTCATACCTTTCATTTACCAAGTGAATTGTAATCCCTGACTTTTTTTCTTTAGCTGCAATTACTGCATTATGGACATTCATCCCATGCATGCCTTTTCCTCCATAGTCTGGCAACAAAGCAGGATGTACGTTTATAATTTTATTAGGATATAAATCAATTAAACTTTCAGGAACTTTTAATAAAAACCCTGCAAGAATAACTAAATCAACTTTTCTCTCTGCCAAAAATTCTTCTACATTAATTGAGTTGTCAAATTCATCTTTGCTAAAAGTAAGCGTAGGAATGCCAGCGTTTTTCGCATGATTTAATGCCCCAGCCCCAGCTTTATTACACAGCACAGCAACAACGTTTATCAAGTCGCTTGACTTAAATTGTTGTATAATGTTGTAAACATTACTTCCTGTTCCTGAGGCAAATAAAGCTATGTTCATTTCTTTCGCTTAATAGTTCTGTGCAAAGGTAAATCCAAAACGCATAGAATGGGGTAAAAAAGCGAATATTTATTCTCTTCTTAAAGAAGTTGAATTTCTCTTTTCAATGGTTTAGAATTTACGAATTACTTTATCTGAGGGTTCGGGCTATCAATCTATTTTTCCATATAATTCTAAATTTGGACAAACTACTTTTAAAATAACGTTTACCACGATGTATTATTAAAAAACATGAATAACCGAAGTCTTACTGCAATTCTTTTTATACTTTTAAAATTATAAATAAATAATCAACCTATTAGCACATGAGCGAAAGCAGCCACCCATCTTCTGCGCCATCAGGGGCCCACAAATGAACGCCCTTACCTTTTGATGCTAGTGGGTTGACCAGATAAAAATGCTTTGGTCCCTGACTTAAAAAGAAAGGCTTTATCGGAAGTGGTTGCATACTACGAATAAGTTCTTAAAAACGTATTCCTAATAACTTTAGTGAAAAGAATTTTGCTGGATTAACGAAATGTATTTTATTTGCAATCAGATTTAAATAATTAAAAAAAAAATCATGTCAGATATTCAATCAAGAGTTATCTCAATTATCGTAGATAAATTGGGTGTAGATGAAGGAGAAGTAACTTCAGAAGCAAGTTTTACAAACGATCTAGGAGCAGATTCTTTAGATACTGTAGAATTAATTATGGAATTCGAAAAAGAATTCAATATTGCTATTCCAGATGATCAAGCAGAAAAAATTGCTACAGTAGGTGATGCTATCTCTTACATTGGAGATAACAAATAAATTTATCTTTCTTTTTTAACTTCTATAAGCTATTATGGAGAAGAAGCGCGTTGTTGTAACAGGAATGGGAGCATTGACTCCGATTGGCAATACTCTAGATGAGTATTGGAACAATCTTATTAATGGGGTTAGTGGTGCAGCGCCTATTCAGCAATTTGATGCTTCCCAATTTAAAACACAATTTGCTTGTGAAGTTAAGGGGTTTGATGTTGAAAGCATTATGCATAGAAAAGAGGCTAGGAAACTAGACCCCTTTTCTCAATATGCTGTTGCTACTGCAGCTGAAGCCATGGAAGATTCTGGTCTAGACCTTGAAAAGGTAAACTTAGATAGAGTAGGAGTTATTTGGGGTTCAGGCATTGGTGGTTTACAAACTTTTCAAGAAGAGTGTTTCAACTTTAAAGATGGAGACGGAACCCCACGATTCAATCCTTTCTTTATTCCTAAAATGATCGTAGACATTGCTGCAGGCCACATATCTATTAAGTATGGTCTTAGGGGGCCAAACTATGTTACTGTTTCAGCTTGTGCGTCTGCTACAAATGCCATGATTGATTCCTTAATGCAAATACAATTAGGTAAAGTTGATGTTATGGTAACTGGAGGTTCTGAAGCTGCGGTTAATATCGCGGGTATTGGAGGCTTTAATGCGCTACAGGCACTTTCTAAAAGAAACGACTCCCCAAAGACGGCTTCTAGACCATTTGATGCAACTCGTGATGGATTTGTTTTGGGAGAAGGTTCTGGAGCTTTAATTTTTGAAGAATTAGAGCATGCGAAAGCAAGAGGCGCAAAAATATATGCTGAAGTAGTTGGTGGTGGGATGACTGCTGACGCACATCATATCACAGCTCCACATCCGGATGGGATAGGAGCTTCAAGCGTTATGAAGTTGGCTCTAGAAGACGCTGGGCTAGACCCAACTGCAGTTGATTACGTTAATGTACATGGAACATCAACTCCACTTGGAGATATTGCTGAAACAAAAGCAATTAAAGAAGTATTTGGAGAACATGCTTACAACCTTAATATTAGCTCGACTAAGTCCATGACAGGTCACTTATTAGGAGCTGCAGGAGCTATTGAGGCAATTGCTTGTGTAAAAGCAGTTCAAGAAGATATTGTTCCTCCAACAATTAACTTTGAGCACGAAGACGAAAACATTGATTACAAATTGAACTTTACATTTCACAAAGCAGAAAAGAGAACAGTTGATGTTGCGTTAAGTAATACATTTGGTTTTGGAGGTCACAACACATCGGTGATAGTCAAAAAATACGTTGGTTAATTGTATTTAAGCTTGCTATTCAATCGAAAATCACGCGTTAAAAATTATCAGTTACAGTTATTTATTCGCCAAAGTTTTGGGTTTAAGCCCAAAAATATAGAATTGTATGCTCAGGCATTTAGCCATAAGTCGGTAGCCAAAAAAAATGCTCGGGGATTAAAACTGAGCAATGAAAGGCTTGAGTTTTTAGGGGACTCTGTTATTTCAACCATTGTTTCTGAATATCTATTTGAAAAATTCCCTAATGAGGACGAAGGCTATCTCACTCAAATGCGATCAAAAATCGTAAGCCGAAAAAGTCTGAATTCATTAGGAGAAAAAATTGGAATAGAACCTTTCGTAAAATATTTAAAGGGTAACTTTCCTTACAAATCATTGTTAGGTAATGTATTTGAGGCTTTTTTTGGAGCAATCTATCTAGATAAAGGATATAAAAAAGCCAAGGAAGTGTTTATTAAATATATACTTGAGATCTATATTGATTTGGGAAATTTGGAAGCAAATAATATTGACTATAAAAGTCAATTGTTAATTTATTGCCAGAAAAATAAATTAGAACTCCAATTTAAAACCCTAAAGGAAGAAACGGTAAAAGGATCAATTACGTTTACTATGGGGGCGTTCGTTAATGGCGAGCTAAAAGGGCAGTCAACCGACCTGTCAAAAAGAAGTGCCGAACAAGCTGCGGCAGAAATTGCTTCTCAAGAAATTATTTAGATGTTTTTAAAAACCCTACTTCTTTTTTGTCTAGTATTCTCCATTTCCCTCGCGTAACTTTTCCTTTCTTAAGCCCTGCAAACTCAATTCTGTCTAGTTTTACAACATCGTAGCCTAAATGCTCAAACATTCTTCTTACGATTCTGTTTTTTCCGGAATGGATTGCTACCAGAACGATAGTTTTTTGACCTGGAGCACCATTATACTCTGCACTATCAAAAACACTTATCCCGTCTTCTAGCTCAACGCCTTCCGTTAACTTTTCCAAATCGGAGCCTTCAACAGGTTTGTCCAACACAGCTTCGTATATTTTTTTTACTTCATAGCTAGGATGAGTAAGCCTTTTGGTTAATTCTCCGTCGTTTGTAAATAACAACAACCCTGTAGTGTTTCTGTCTAATCGACCAACCGGATAAACTCTTTCTGAGCAGGCTCCTTCTATTAGTTCCATAACCGTTTGTCGATCGTGCGTGTCTGAAACCGTGGTAATATAGTTTTTTGGCTTGTTTAGTAGAATATATTTAAAGCGCTCTTTTTTTAACTTTTTCCCTAGATACCTTACATCATCTGAATCACTAACTTTATGTCCCATTTCAGTAACGGTATCTCCATTTACTGTTACGTCTCCTTTCGCTATCAGCTTATCTGCTTCACGCCTAGAACACACCCCTGCATTTGCAATGTATTTATTTAAACGGATGTTTTCGACAACTTCCTTACTCGTTTCCGATTTATTTGAAATCGTTTTTGATTTGTTCGAGTAGTTTTTTCCTTTCTTATTTCCCATTGTCTATTCCAGTCTAGGGCACGAATATCGGAAAGATTAACCGATAAAATTATAATGTTGGATAAAAAGCGCCTTCTATATGCTTAATGTCTTCCGACTTGTTGCTAATAATAATTGAAATGATGTCAAATCGGGCTTCACGCTCAATATCATTTTTCATAATATATTCATTAGCGGCATTAATAATCATTTTTTGTTGCTTATCCGAAACAAAGCTTTCGGGTGCTCCATAGTTGTTAGAGCTTCTTGTTTTAACTTCCACAAAAATAATAAAATCATCTTTTTGTGCTATGAGATCAATTTCAGCTTTTAAGTATCTCCAGTTTTTTTCTAATATTGAGTAGCTCTTTTTAAGCAAGTAGTCTTTTGCTATTATTTCACCCTTTTTTCCTAAAATATGTTTTTCTTCCATTGTTTTCTTTTGGTATGATACTTGGTTAGGGCATATTTATTATTAGATATGATATAAATTTTTATATCTTAGTCGAACTTAAAAAGAAAATTACAATCATGAAAAATAATTTACGAAAAATTAGCCTTTCTATATTTGCCACTGTTTTGTTAGCATCTGCATCTTTAGCGCAATTTGAAGGGGAAATTATATTTGAAAAAAACGTTGGGAAAATTCACGTTATCTACAAATACTTTGTTAATGGAAACGATATAAGGATTGAAGAAGTTAGTGAAGATGGAACAATTGATGGAATTCAACTGATGGATTTAGAAACAAAAAAGACATACGCTCTCAGCCCAGAAAGGAAGTTGTGGTTTGAGACTCCTAACAGAAGACCAGCAAAATCTTTGGATGTTGACATTAAGAAAACTGGAAAAACGAAAGAGGTATTAGGGGAAAATTGTTTTGAAGTAATTGTTACTAATAAAACACAGGACAGAAAAATTGTTTATTGGATCACAAAGGGAGATTATAAATTCTTTATCCCGATGCTAGAAACATTAAATAGAAAAGAGAATCAAGCTATGTATTATTTGGAGATTGAAGGAATGGAAAACCATTTTCCTGTGTTAAGCACAGAACACGTTCTTTCTACTGGAGCTGTTGTTTCAACCTTAAAAGCAAAAAAAATTGAGCCAAAAAAAATCACTCCTGAAACTTTTATAATTCCGAAAGATTATGGTAAATTTGAAAGATAAATAGTGTATTCTAACTTTTTAAAGGTCGTTTGAAAGAACGGCCTTTTTTATTGCTCAAAAATCACGCTTGAACGAGCTACTATTAATTTCGCCTCCTTATTAAGTATTAAAGCCCTATTGTCGTCTATATGTCCACAAGGGAAGTTGAAACAGACAGGATATTTATATTCTTGTACAGCTTCTTTTATTATCTCTACAGCTTGCTTTCCAAAGGGAATATCGTTGTCAGTCATGTCAGTCATTCCTCCTACAACAAGCCCTGCAAGGTTCTCTAGTTTGCTTGATAATTTAAGATTCCACATCATTCTATCAATATGATAGAGGTACTCGTCTAGATCTTCGATGAATAATATTTTTCCTCTTGTGTCAATATCGTACTTTGTTCCGGATAGGCTATAAAGCATGGATAAATTTCCGCCAATAATTTTTCCAGAAACATCCCCTTCTCTGTTTAAAGAGTGCGTCTCAGCAATAATGGTGTATTTCTCGCCAAATAAAGCTTTTCGAAATGTCTCTAAAGATTCTTTTGTATTCGTCTCAAAATTTACGGGCATTGAAGAATGCATTGACGCAATGTTGCATTGACTATTTAGATAATTATGAAGTGCTGTAACATCGCTATAACCACAAATCCATTTTGGGTTTTTGATTAGGTTTGAAAAATCAACGCTTTCTAAAATCCTTACAGTTCCATATCCTCCCCTAAAACAAATTATTGCTTTAATTGAATTGTCGTTTATTGCGTCTTGTAAATCGCTTGTTCTTTGCATGTCTGTTCCGCAAAACTGTTTGCTCTCTGCCCTCAAGTTCTTTCCTTCAATTACTGTAAGCCCCCACTTATTAAACACTTCTTTTGTGTGTGCTAATTTTTCTACATCAATCTTTCGAGCGGTTGATATTAGTGAAATTTTATCTCCTTTTTTGAGATTGTTAGGGAGGATTGAATTTTTCATGTATCGAATATATTATATCAAGAGTCAAAAAACTATCTTTGCGTTCGCAATTTTATGAATCAACTTGTGTGCAAGTAAGTTATTAAATGAAGAATCCGAAAAGATATACCATTACAGCAGCCCTTCCTTATGCAAACGGACCATTGCATTTAGGTCATTTGGCTGGGGTTTATATCCCATCTGATATATACGCACGTTTTTTGCGGTCTAATGATAAAGATGTCGCTTTTGTGTGTGGTTCGGATGAGCATGGCGCGGCAATTACATTGCGTGCAAAAAAGGAAGGAACAACACCCCAAGCTATTGTGGACCAATATCATGCAATCAATAAAGATGTCTTTAAGCAGCTTGGAGTAAGTTTTGATATTTATCATAGAACTTCTTCCGACTTACATAACAAAACGGCTTCTGATTATTTTAAGCTTTTAGAAGAGAGGGGAGAATTTACAAAAAACACGACGCAGCAATATTACGATGAAGAATATAATCAGTTTTTAGCAGATAGATATATTACGGGAAACTGCCCAAAATGTAAAAATCCTGATGCTTATGGTGATCAGTGCGAAAAATGCGGATCCGACCTAAGTCCTTTAGATTTAATAAACCCTGTGTCTACTTTAAGTGGAAATTCGCCAACGTTAAAAGAAACGTCTCATTGGTATTTACCAATGGATAAACATGAAGATTGGGTTAAAGATTGGATTAAGAATGGGAAATTAAACGGCATTCAAGTCCATGAGCCTAAAGAATGGCGAAATCAAGTAGTTGGTCAATGTATGAGCTGGATAGACTCTGGGTTAAAGCCAAGAGCGATGACACGTGATTTAGATTGGGGCGTTGAGGTTCCTGTTGATGGTGGAGCGGGGAAAGTCTTATATGTATGGTTCGATGCGCCTATCGGCTATATTTCAGCAACAAAACAATGGGCTGAAGACACAGGAAGAAATTGGGAAGATTATTGGAAGTCAGCTGACACTAAATTGGTTCACTTTTTAGCAAAAGACAATATAGTATTTCACTGTATAATATTTCCAATCATTCTAAAATTGTTAGGAGATCATATCCTGCCAGATAATGTTCCTGCCAATGAGTTTTTAAATTTAGAGGGGAAGAAATTAAGCACTTCGAGAAATTGGGCTGTATGGGGGCATGAGTATATAGAGGACTTTCCGGGACAGGAAGACGTGCTTAGATATGTACTTACTTCAATCTCACCAGAAAATAAAGACAGCGACTTTTCATGGAAAGATTTCCAAGCAAGAAACAATAATGAACTAGTTGCTATTTATGGAAACTTTGTGAACCGTTGCTTAGTTTTAACACATAAATATTATGAGGGCTCTGTTCCAGAAAGAGGAGAGCTAACAGACTATGACAAAGAAGTGTTAGAAGAATTGGCGTTAATCCCCTCTAAAGTCTCAAATGCTATTGAGTCGTATCGGTTTAGAGAAGCACAGGCAGAAGCGATGAATTTAGCTCGTTTAGGGAATAAGTATTTAGCCGATACCGAGCCTTGGAAATTGATTAAAACAGATGTGGAACGTGTTAAAACAATAATGAATATAGCGCTTCAAATAACGGCAAACCTTACGGTTGTATTTGAGCCGTTTTTACCTTTTACTAGCAATAAATTAGCCTCCATGCTAGGAATAGAGTTATTAAAATGGCAGGCAGCCGGACAAGATGATTTAATGAGTACAGGCCACGTTATCAATAAAGCAGAATTACTTTTCAGTAAAATTGAAGAGAATAAAATTGAAGAACAAATAGCAAAATTAGAGTCGGCTACACAAGCAAATAGTAAATTCCCTCCTATGAAAGATGAAGTAACATTTGACGATTTCACAAAAATGGACATCCGTGTTGGAGAGATCATCACGGCAGAAAAAGTCGAGAAAGCAGATAAGTTATTGAAGTTAACGGTTAACACAGGCTTAGATACTCGTACTGTTGTTTCTGGAATCGCAGAGCATTATTCTCCCGAAGATGTTGTTGGGCAAAAGGTGTCAATCCTAATGAATTTAGCTCCACGAAAGATTAGGGGCGTGGAATCTCAAGGAATGATTTTGATGGCTGAAGATGATGAAGGAAAACTTTCATTTGTTGCTCCAACCAAAGACATGGAAGCTGGAGGAGAGGTTAGGTAATGACTACTTCTAAAACCCGGTAAAAAGCATTAAATTTTAGTGGCAGAATAAATACATGTAGTTATCGTATTATAACAACTTTTTTAGACTGCACCAATTGATTGTTTTGAATTACCTGGATAAAATAAGTCCCCGTAGCAAATTGACTGCAGTGAATACTTTCCTTTTCGTTATAAACATTTTTAGATAGGATTATCTCCCCTAGTTGATTAAGAATGTGTATTTTGGAATTAGATGCCCCTTCTAACTTTATTTCATTTACAGCAGGATTAGGGAATATTGAAATTGTTTTATTTACTTCATTAACACCTACACTTCCCACAATAGCTGTGCGATATGTTACCCCTCCTGTATAGCTGTTTTGGTATACAAAATGAAAAACTCCATCCGCAAAAACAAGATCAGGATTAGATTGGCTTCCAAGCGATTGTGTATTTAGAAGTGTTAACGAATCAAGTTTTGAATCTCCATTAAATGTATAGGCAAAATAGCATTCGGAACCTGGAGAACCAGAAATATATTCCTGATAAACAACACCAATGGTGTTTCCTTCTCCTGCAATTCTAGGGTAATTTTGTCCTCCTTGCTGGACCCCTGGCATCCCCCAATTAGTGGTGCTATTGGCATTCGATTTATCCACTGTGGTAATCATTGCTTTTGAGGTTCCTGATGCCCCTGTCATCCAGACCATATAGAAGCTGTTGTTAATAAAAGCTCCATGCGCCCCACTTGATGGACATACATTTACAAGCCAATCGGCATCGTCTACATCACCTCCAATTGGAAAAGATCCTCCACCGTCAGTAGAAAAGGAAGCCCACATATCTCTTAAATTAGCATTATTATCTCTAAATAAAAGGGCTTGGTCTGATCCGTTTAATATAATTTCAGAAGGGCAGCAGTCACACACCTCTGTTCCCGATAGCGCTTCACTACCGTTAATTGGTGTTTGCCAAGTTGTTCCTGCGTCAGTGGAGTTAGAAACGACATAGCGAGGGTTAATCCAGTTCGCGTCGTGTGTCATATAACTTACCGCAATATCTCCATTTGCGTTACTTCCAATTGAAGCGAATCTGTTCAGGCCACTATACCCGCTAATATTTACTGTATCCGAAAAAGACACGCCAGCATCTGTTGACGTTACGCTATAAACGTCAAACCCAGAATTTAATTCAGCATCATAAATAACCCATACTGAATCACCTTTAGCTGCAATATCTGGCCCTGTCCAAGTGGCTGTATAAGGGTTTATTCCTGATGGACTTACCGAAATAGGCGTGGAAAATGCCCCGCCATTCAATCGAGAAACATACACCGGTTGTGTTCCCGTTCCTCCTCCCCATACAACAACTGGAACATTATTTGAAGTCAATGCTATTCGAGGTCGAAGGTTCCCATAACCACTTGCAACTTCTGTTTCGGTAGACCAAAACAATTCTTGCGAGAATGTGTAACTCGTGAGAAATAATGCGACTAAAGTAATGGGTGCTTTCATATTAAATAGCTTATTGTTTTTACAAATATAACGATAAAGAAGAAGGAATTTTCAGACAAACTACAATCCAAGGCAAAACGCAAATAATATTTTAGTTTAATTAGGTTAGAAAAGGTTGACTTTCTTTAATTTAAGAACTAAACACAGATAAATTAAGCTCCTTTTCCTTTAAAATGAATAAATTTGATATATGGATATCTCTAAGAAAAAACCGGCATACATTATTAGTTCCCCATTAAGGCTGTATCTTGAAAAATTCGATAGAGACATGAAACTTCCTGTGAGTTATGAAGGTTTGATGCATTGGAAAGAGGGGTTTCCAATTATGGATAAAAACGGAGTAGATACGCTTTGGGAAAGTGTGATGTATGAGCCTTCTCGCATGGAGGAATTAAATCAAGGCTTAACTGAGGTATATGCATTGCTAAAAACAGATGGCGATCTCTCTGTCATCGGTCACCTTAAAGTGGACCGAATTGACTTTTGTCATTTTGGAAATTCTAACCCTTTTCGCATACGAATCATTAATCAGTTTAATGATAATTACGATTATTTCTATGTTAAAGTAGCTGATGCTTCTCGAGTTTATGGATTAGAGTTTGAACATATTCTTAGCCCAAATCGAATCAACTATTTAGTGGATGGGAACTCACTAATCGAGGAACACATCGCTGGTATTCCGGGAGATCAATTTATAGATCAATTTTTGTCCATGTCGAATTTTGGAAAGGTTCGATTAGCAAAAGAATTTGTTAAGTTTAATGAGCGTTGTTTTGTGAGGCTACTAGGAGATATGCGATCATACAACTATGTAATTGACATCACCCCTGATTTTGAAGAGGCACAATATCGCGTTCGTGCAATTGATTTTGACCAACAATGTTACGAAGGAAGGAAAAACGTTTACTTGCCGCAATTTTTTAAAGAAAACAATGCGATTGTGGATTTCTGTCGAGAAATTATGACGCCCGAAACGATTACGCAATATAAATACGAAGAAAGAATTTTAATTAAAAAGAGGTACGAATCAGCGTCGTACCGAACGAATGACCTGCTAGTAGCAATAAAACAAGACTCTCTCTCTACTCCGAAAAAAACAAATCAATTAAAAACAGAGCTGAACAAATACCATACAACACAAGAGTTTAATAGTTGTAAAACTATGGGAGAAATTATGGGTGTTCACCTAGAGCTAATGCTTACCAAGCCCATTCCTCAAAAAATTTCCTCCGCTTTTAATCTTTAGTTCTAGAAAACATAAATTAAAAATCCGTTTTAAGCTGTATCTTGCTATAAGGTTAAACAACGTCCATTTCAGCTGGAGCTAGCTTAACATAATATTGCCTGTGGCATGATGCTTGGATATTGCTCTTGGAATAACTGAACAGACACTGCCTTTACAGGTGAGCCATTAAAAAAAACGCATGAATGTATTCTTAACATACCTTATTATTGGATTTTTAGCGAGTAGTCCAACTGAAGAAAAAAAAGTGAAGCAAACAATTTCTGGGACAATAACCGCTTCTGGAAGTTACTGCGGAGGAGTTGCTCCTTCCAATGAAATGCTTCAAAATGCTCAAGCTAAAAGACCTATGAGTGGTTTTATGGTCTATGTGAAAAAGGGAACAGAGAACAAATTAATGTCCAGCATTGTTGACAGCTCACGCACAGACTCCAATGGAAACTATTCATTCGACTTGAAACCAGGAGAATATGTTCTTTTGCAAAAGGAGCAATTAAATGAAGACATTTATAAAACGTATGAAGCTTCCAAGTGGCTTCAAGCAGATGTTGACTGTATGAAATTATGGTGGAAAAAAGGACTGTCTAATATAACCGTTGAAAATGAAAATATTAACGGTTTAAATTTTCATTTTCAAAAACGATGTTTTGTACCTTTAAGTATTCCTTGTTTGAGGTACTCTGGCCCCTACCCTCCTTGATTTAACCATCTCCTTAACCTTTCTTAATCATTTTTATCCAAACCTCTCTACCGGATCGAGGCTCAATAGAATTATAACATGGCTCCATTATTTCAATGTCAAAATAGGGGTCAAAATAACCTATATACTCCTTTATTGTTCCTCCATAAGGTGGGTGGTCTTCATTTAACGGGGCGTCAAATAAAAGCCCTACTAATTTTCCTTCCAAGTTGAGTAGATCGGCCATTTTTTTTGCGTATGCAGATCTTAGGTTTTTGTCGATAGCGCAGAAGAAAGTTTGTTCGACGATTAAATCATACGTATCGGTTAGTTTAAAAAAATCTATATTGAATAATTGATTAGATGGAAAATTCGGAACTCGATTTTTAATATTAGCAATCGCAAAAGGAGAAATATCAACAACAAAAACATTTTTAAACCCTTTTCTAAAAACGTATTCCGCTTCATGGCTATTGCCTCCTCCAGGAATTAATATTGGCAATTCTTTATTATTTAATTGATTAAAATACGCTTCAATTGGGGTAGAAATTTTTCCTAAATCCCACCTTGTATCATTGTTTTGATAACAATTATTCCAATACTCTTCTGTCAATTTCATACACTAATATGTTAATCGTTTACTACAATTCTAATAATAAAAACTGTTTCAGCCTAAAACAAAATCTTATACTGCATAATTGGAAGCATTCCAATTTGGTATCTAGTTAAAATCGACTGTGCTGAAGGATCATATACATGGTTAAATACATTTTTGCTATTGGTTGCGTTTTGCATTGTAAACGCCCATTCTTGCGTGATTTTTTTGCCATTTAATTTATACCCTATTTTAATGTCTGTTCTAAAATATTCAGGGTGCTGAGGGGCAAATGCATTGTCATAATCATAAACTGCAACGTTCTGATTTTGACTTTTTTCCAGATCTATAGGAATGTATCGCTGGCCTCCGTTTAAGGTAAACTTAACATCTAGCAATAGCGAACTCTGCTTTTTAGATGGTTTTTTAGACGTAAAGTAAAACTCTTTTCCGACCAAGATATTTGTTGTATAGTTTCCATTGAAAGCTGTGTTTCTTTCTAATCCATCAACCCCTTTGTAGGTTGAGTTATAAACTGAACCCGTAAACAAATAATAAAATCCATTGTTTAAAAACCTTTCGACCGTAAGTTCCAGTCCATAGTTTGTACCCGTACCCTCGTTTACTAATGTATCGGGAAATGCTAAATCGAAATTAGCCCCAAAGTTTAGTGTGCTATATTGTGGATATCTATAGCTTACAGGAACGTTGTCCAATAGCTGATAATACGACTCCATTTTTAGCCTTGCGTGTTTACCTAAACTTCTATCGTATGCTACAACAAAATGCTGACTTCGAACCATTTTCAAATCTTTGTTTGTAATTACCGCTTCTCCTTTATCGTCAAAAACGGTGTTTCCATAAATATCTGTTTGCTCTCTAAAAAACAGTCTGTTTGGGGGTAGTTGATTGTGTAATCCATAACCTGCGCTAACGGTATTTTTATCATTCCATTTGTACTTAACGCCTAGCCGAGGTTCTACAGCAAAAGTACTGTTGTAGATAAAATATTGACTGTGAACACCTGTATTTAAAGTTAGGTCTTCGTTTACTCTATATTGCCACTGGATAAAAGGTTGAATAAAATAGGTGGCGCCATCGTAGTTGGTTAGCTTTCTCCATTGGGGCTGTATAATAGTATATGAATTTGCAAATGGATTAAAAACGCTATCTAGCCTCTGGTGAATGCTGTCCTGCAAATGGAAGAATTTTCGCTGATTATACACCCCTACTTTTAAAACGTTTCTTGCGTTGATTTTTTGATTGAAAACGATATTAATTGATTGTTTGCCTTCAAAACTATTGTTTCTGTAAAATGGATTGTAATTGCCGTTAGTGGGATTTAGCGTATCGTTGATTATATCATTTGCTGTAGCATCAACAGCAAGGCTTGTTTTAAGAAATGCTTTGTCATTAAACCGATATGTATTGGATAACGAAACTACTCCTATTCTTGATTTAAAAACAATGTCTTCTCCGCTATCGGTAAATAAATTTTCTGCTCCTTCTTGTTCGCTATCTAAAAATGAAGCTTCGCTAACTCCTCCCACAGCCCATAAAACAGTTCTCCCTTTTTTGTTTGGAAAATTTAACTTAAACATTGCGTCTTGATAACCCGGAACAGCTGTTCCTGCTCCAAAATTAAGTCCCATTTTTTTAAATAGACCAAGCGTAGAATAGCGGTAACTAGCAATGTAAGATGAGTATTTCTCTTTGTTAATGGGCCCTTCCGCTGTAAACTCTAATCCATTAAACCCAATCTGGGACAAGAACTCATGCTTCTCATTGTTTCCATTTTTCAACTTCAAATCAAAAACTCCAGCCAAGGCATTTCCATATTCTGCTGGGAATGCGCCGGTCATAAAGTCGGAGTTATCCAAAACATTGTTGTTTAATATACTTATCGGACCTCCTGTAGTTCCGTTTAAAGCAAAATGATTGGGGTTTGGTATATCCACATCTTCCAGTCGATACAAAACGCCTGTCGGTGAGTTTCCCCGAATTACGATATCATTTCTGCTATCATCTGCGCCTTGAACACCCGCAAAGTTTTGCGCCATTCTAGCCACATCATTTAAACTTCCTGCGTATCGCTGGGTTTCTTCAATGGAAAAAGTTCGGGCACTAACCGTTGCCATTTTATTTACGGTTTTGTCTTTACCTGGTCCAGATTTAACCACAACTTCGTTCATAATAATTGATTCTTGAATCTCAATATTAAGAATGAGTTCTTTTCCAGAAGTAAGTTCAATATTGGTTAGTGTTTTTGGTTCATATCCAACATAGCTTATTTTAATATCGTGGCGGCCAATTGGAACGTCAACAACTTTGAACCTACCGTCAAAATCTGTAGCAGCCCCTTGCATAGGTTTAACTGAAGTAATAATTATATTGGCTCCTGGCAAGGGAGATTTAGAATCTTTATCAATGACGACGCCTCTAATGTTTTGTGTTATCTGCGCTTGTCCAAAAAGCGAAAGCATAACGAGTAATATTGTAACAATATTTTTCATTTCTTATTTTTGATGGCACAAAGAAACAACCGATCTTCTTCAAAAAAAACTAAAAGGTACGAACGGCTCTGTTTTGGGACGAAATGAAGTGCTTGGGACGAATGGTAATATTACCTCAACAATGAAACAAGCGATTTAAAATGAGCTGATTGCTTTCTAGAAACGGGAACAGAATGTACCACGTTTTCAAAATGTATCTTGTACCCTTGGGCTGTTCCAGAAACTTTATCAATCTTATTAAAATTAACAATATAGCTACGGTGTACACGAACGAAAAATGACAGTTCTTTTAAGCTGTTTTCTATAGAGCTTAAACTGCCCCTAAGAAGTTCCTTCCTGCAGTTATTGTCATCGTTTACATGAATTTCACAATAATTGCTTTCTGATTTAATAAATAATATGGAATGGTCAAGGAATATAAATTCCTCGTTTTTTCCTTCGCCTTTCAATATTATCTCTTTCGTAAGGGAGCTCTTAGATTGTTTTAATTTGTTAATCTTTTCCGATTCTGCTTTGTACTTTTTTAATAGCCTTGTTTGGTTATACAATACCACAAAAATTATGGGCATTACTCCTATTACAAAAGTGATACTAATTGAAAGAATAAAATTATTGAAGGAGTACACGTCACTTTTTTCAACTGAAATTTGACTGGATGCAGCATAAAAAAAGTTGACGACTCCAATCGTAAATACAATAAATGATAGGTGGCCAATCTCTTTTAATACAGTCCAATTGGCGTCACAAAAATAATTTGTAAAAAACTGCGGTAAGATAGCAGCAATAAAAAAGGAAACCGCAAACGTTATCAAACCATACCCTAGCGACACATAACCTGAATAGTTAATTAAAGAGTCGAACGGTTTAAATAATAATAAAAAAAAGAAAATAAACGCGCCTGCTAACAATGAGATAATCAAATTGTTCAAAATCTCTTTATTGCATGGGTATGGTTTTCTTAAAATCTCTAACACAAGTACAAAAATAAAAAAAGCCCCTAGCAAATATATGCAAGAGGCTTTAAAATACAATTAGTAGTTTTTTTATCTATTGAAAGACATTGACATACTAGTTCCTTTTGCCATTGCGTCAATATCAAATTCACCGGGAACCATATCCGTTGCTTCTGGCATCTGCTCTTTAACTTGAGCTATTAAATCTTCTGCTGTTAAAGAAATAGTGAATTTATCAGCAGAAATGCTTTCTACAGTTAAAACGATTTTTCCTTTTTCTCCTTCAACTTCTCCATCAAGAGTTAATTTATCTCCTGCAAGAGACCAATCAAAAGTAAAAGCCTCATCCTCTCCCTCAGCTGACACCACTAATTTCCCATCTTCTTTAAAATCAAAGGTAACTTTTTCAGATTCTTCAGAAGCTTCTGAAAGCATATTATTCTTTTCTTCTTCAATTACCCCCCTAAATGCTGCAAGGCCGTCTCCTAAAGTTAAATCCAAAGAACTAGTATCTGCTTTCCATGATCCTACTAAGTCTACTGAAGTCGCTTCAGTTCCTCCACAAGAAACTAAAGTTAACGCAGTTAATGCAACTGCTAATGTTTTAAATGCGTTTTTCATTGTAATTTAATTTTGAGTTTAGTTTGCAAATGAAAACTAAACCTTACAATTAAACAATTAATCACATAAAAACTTGATAAACAATATAGTTTTAGCTGTTAAATAGTGTTTATTAGCTTTACACCATGAAAAGAACCTGCAATCTGTGGTTATTCTTCGAACACATTTGCAAGCAGAAAGTCACCATTAATTAATTACCTTCAATAAAAAACGAATGCCTTTCAATTCTTTAAAGCAGCGGTTTATTTCACTTTAGTATCCATTATCATCTCCATTATCATCTCTACTTCCATTCCTTGAACACTCATCGAAATTCTTTGTGTCATGAAGCTTTTAATCGGAAATCCGGTTGCTCTATCAATATCCAGAGCTCCCGTAAACGTTCCTTTAACATCTGCTATACCGCCATCACTTTCCACACTTCCACCTATGGTTAAAATGACTTTTTCGTCTAAAATTTCTTTCAACGTATAAGTGGCGTTTAATGTCATTGGCATTTGACTATTTCCGGAAACTGTAGTTCTATCCCATGATTCACCTAGATTAACTGCTCTCTCTGGGTAAATCGCAAACATGTTGTCAAAGGTTTGTTTCATTTGATCTGCTTGTCCAGCCATCATCGGATCATTGCCAATCATTTTAGAGAAATCTGGCGCCTCTACTATTTCTGATAGATCATTCATTTTCATGTCAAAAGGGGTATTAATAATACCTCCCATAGCTTCCGCCATCTTTTGAGACACTGGATCAGTGGGGTTTATATCATCTGAATTATAACGAATCACCTGCCCCATCATGTCCATATTCATTTTCATTTGTGTATATTCAGATGTAACGGTTATAACACCCTCAGCATCTACATTATCGACCTTCATGTTGAATTCCATAGCCAAAGAGGTAGACATTCCCACATCCCCATTCATGGTTATATCCATGTCTACGACAGACTCCATTACAGACCCCTCTTGCGGAGTTAAACGGAGCAAAATCCCTTCGTTATTTGTACTCTCCGTTTCTTTTTTCTCTTCTCCTCCACAAGAAGCAATCGTCACTGAAATCAGTCCAGCAACAACTAGTAACATAAAATGTTTTTTCATTTTGTTTAATTTTCTGTTTTTACGTAGCTTACAAAAAACAACTAATCCTTACTGTAAAACAAAAAATCTCATACATAATTGATAAACAATATAGTTTTAGTGATTAAATAGGATTTATTAGCTTTGCACTATGAAAAGAACTGGGGTAATTGGAGGGGGAAGTTGGGCAACGGCAATTGTAAAAATGCTTTCGAACAATATTGAGGGATTTACTTGGTGGATGCGAGACGAGAATCAAAGGGAACATATTATCGGGCACAACCATAATCCGAAATACCTGCAATCTGTGGTTATTAACAATAACATTGTAACAGCTACAACAGATATAAAATCGATAATAAAGGAAAGTGATATTCTTGTAATAGCTACCCCTTCTGCTTTTATAGATGAAACATTTTCAAAGTTTTCAAAAGAAGACTTTGAAGGAAAATATATTATTTCAGCTGTAAAAGGGATTATCCCGCAAACGAATGAAATTCCCGCAGACTATTTCCATAACAAATTTGGTGTCCCTTTTGAAAATATTGGAATAATTAGTGGGCCTTGCCATGCAGAAGAAGTTGCTCTAGAAAGACTTTCCTACTTAACGATTGCAAGTCCAAACAAAACGTTAGCGGTTCAAATCGCCAACAATTTATCTTGCCGATATATTAAGTGCTCTGTATCAGATGATTTAATAGGAACAGAAATATCTGCGGTTCTAAAAAACGTATATGCTTTAGCGGGTGGAATCTGCCACGGACTTGGGTATGGAGATAATTTTCAAGCTGTATTAATGAGTAATGCAATTCAAGAGATTTCTCGTTTTGTAGATGCTGTTCATCCTATTCATAGAGATGTTAAATCTTCGGCATATTTGGGGGATTTATTAGTTACCGGCTATTCTTTATACAGCCGAAATAGATCTTTCGGAAATATGATAGGAAAAGGTTATTCGGTAAGAGCAGCACAGTTAGAAATGAACATGGTAGCTGAAGGATATTATGCAACAAAATGCATTATGGAGATAAATGAAAAACACAAAGTAGAGCTTCCTATTACCAAAGCGGTTTATCACATCTTATATGACAAGATTTCTCCTTCAATTGAAATGAAAATTTTATCTGATAGTTTGAGTTAATCATTAAAATAAATACTTCCTAGAGGCTACAAATATTTACACTTCATAGTTACTTTTTTATCCTCTTTACCCAAAACAAACCTAAAGTCTTTAAAGTGTGGTTTTACATAACCGACATGAAAATAATTTGAAAATGCAAAACCCTCTTGGGGAAATAAATATTTATATCTCATTTTCCTATCAAAATCTTCATCATCTAAAAGAGCAATTCCGTAAACTCCTGGGCTTAATCCTTCAATAGTAGTAATCACTTTGCCGTCTTTTAGTGTTGTTTTTAAAACTGTTTGTTTCAAAACAGCTATTTTATTTTGGTAATCTGTATCGTTCGTATATACTCCCAACAATAAATGACCCTCTGAATTCCGAACATCCGTAATTTCAATTGATAACGTTTGTGCTACAACAACCTCAGAGAGCAAAAAGGGAATAAGAAGAAAAATTACTGTTTTCATTATATTTAAAATAATTTAATTTTACCTCTATTAATTCTGAACAATCTGTACATACATAATTTCGTTTTACACAAAATTACTATTTGCGCCTAGTGTGAATGACCGTTTAAACAAATAATACACATTTAATCCCTTTTTCTCTAAATTTGGCATAACCTACTGATTTACTGCTTCTTACGTGTTGGATAAAAAGGGCTGCCTGAGTAACTCATCTTCTCTTTTTGATAATATGTGTCCCGAAACTAATAAACCTCCCTTAAATTAGCTCTAAGCGCCTTTTTTATGTTGAATCACGTAAATCTGACTAGAATATTTATTGTTTTTTGAATTAGCGGCAATATTCGATTTAAATCCATTTATAAAACCTGAAAAAATATTTCCTCCTTTATATTTTTCCGAAACCATGCTTATGTAATAAGAATCAAATTTCATTGGTAATATTTCAACAACCTCCATCCCATGTTTAGAAAAAAGTTGTTTCATATTATCGGGCCTAAAATGATATAAGTGAATTGGTAAATCATAGGCAGCCCAGCTTGACTTATAGTGTTCAGCATCTTTACTAGAACAATTTGGTACCGCCACTATTAAAACCCCTTCTTGCTTTAATATCTTTTTATATTGTTCAATGTCTTCATTCAAATTATATACGTGTTCTAAAACATGCCACATAGAAATTACATCAAATCTATTCGCTTCAATCTCATACAAATGGCCAAGGTCCTTCGCATCAACGGCATTGCTCTCGAGTGCAATTTTTCGAGCAGATTGATCCGGCTCCAAGCCAAGGGTTTTCCAATTCTGGGATTTACAGTAACCTAAAAAATCTCCGGTACCACAGCCAATATCCAAAATAACTTTCTCTTTTGAATACTTTGCTGCCAAATTTTCTTTTTGTTTAATTGCTCTTGAGCGCACAATGTGGTAAACCCGGTTTACAAATCCTTTTTTTGTTCCAGAATGAGAAACATAGTTTTCCGATTTATAATATTCTCCTATTGTATCTTCCGTAGGAATTGGATTCGTAAACCGAAAAGAGCAGTCACTACATTCTACAATATTAAACCGATCGTTACTTACGTTATGATCTTCTGCCTCTAAAAACTTCTGGTGAGATCCACCTCCACAAACTGGGCAATTTTCGATATTTCTTAATTGGTGTTCCACGTGAAACAAATTATTATTATGGTTGCTTACTTTTCCTTGTTTTTTTAATTCTAAACTAATTACAATAACTTCCCCTATCTACCCAGGTAGATCATTAAGACGGACACATCAGACGGCTTAATACCGCTAATTCTAGCTGCCTGACCAAGTGTGCCTGGGCGAATGCTCTCCAGCTTCTCTTTAGCTTCATTCGAAAGAGAAGAAAACTTACTATAGTTAATATCATTAGGAATAGAAACATATTCCAGTCTTGAAAGCTTATCTGCTACATCTTGCTCCCTATCTAAATAGCCTTTATATTTAATCATTATTTCAGCCTGCTCCAAAACATCCCGCTCTTCAGGTCCAATATTATCAATAAATTCCTTGAGACTATCATTTGCACTTTGTAAATCTTGAATAGTTAGAAATGGCCGTGCCAAAACTCCGTCCATTTTTACTTTCTGCTTAATAGGTGAAGTCTTCTTTTTCTCTAAAACCGGATTAATGCTTGCCGGCTCAATGGATGTTTTCCGAATAAATTTTATTAGTGCCTCCGTTTTAACCTGCTTTTCAGAAACCTTATTCATACGTTTTTCCGAAGCCAAACCAATATTAAAACCTCTTTCTGTGAGCCTTAAATCAGCATTGTCCTGACGCAATAATATTCGATATTCAGCCCGTGACGTAAACATTCGATATGGCTCCTCGGTACCTTTCGTTATGAGATCGTCAATCAAAACCCCAATATAAGCTTCGCTTCGGGAAAGAGTAAACTCCTCTCTTTCTTGAACCTTAAGCGCCGCGTTAACGCCAGCAACAAGGCCTTGACTTGCCGCTTCTTCATAACCAGTTGTTCCATTAATTTGGCCTGAAAAATACAAGCCTTCTATCAACTTGGTTTCCAAGGTATATTTGAGTTGAGTAGGCGGAAAATAATCATATTCTATAGCATAACCTGGTCGAAACATTTTTGCGTTTTCAAATCCCGGAACCAACTGGAGTGCACGTATTTGAACATCTTCTGGCAGGCTCGTACTAAAACCATTTACATAATATTCTATGGTATCCCAACCTTCCGGCTCGGCAAATATTTGATGCCGATTACGGTCTGCAAAACGATTAATTTTATCCTCAATAGAGGGGCAATAACGTGGGCCCATGCTTTTAATGGAGCCATTAAACATAGGGGATCTGTCAAACCCAGTTTTTAACATTTCATGAACCTCGGGGTTTGTATACGTTATCCAACAACTTTTTTGATGCGTCAGAAATTCTGTCTCGTCAGAATAAGAAAACTTCTTTGGATTCCGGTCTCCGGGCTGTTCTTCCATTTTTAAAAAATCCAAAGAACGGCCATCAACCCGTGGAGGAGTTCCTGTCTTCATCCTTCCAGATTCAAACCCAATTTCAACTAATTGCTCTGTTATTCCATGGGCAGCCTTCTCTCCCATTCTGCCACCGCCATACTGCTTTTCACCAAGGTGAATAGTTCCATTTAAAAAAGTTCCGCTGTTAAGAATTACAGACTTCCCTTTTATCTCAATTCCCATGGCTGTTTTTACGCCCGTAACTTTATTATTAAGTGTTGTTATTCCAACAGCCATATCTTGCCAAAAATCGACGTTTGGATTTTGTTCGAGAACTAATCTCCATGTCCTAGAAAATAACATACGGTCGCACTGAGCCCTAGGACTCCACATTGCCGGCCCTTTACTTAAGTTTAACAACTTAAACTGAATTGCGCTTTTATCGGTAACAATTCCTGTATAACCTCCTAAAGCATCTATTTCCCGAACAATTTGCCCTTTCGCAATTCCACCGATAGCGGGATTACAGCTCATTTGACCTATGGTCTCCATATTCATGGTAATCATCAGCACCTTTGAACCTAGATTAGCAGCGGCAGCGGCAGCCTCATTACCTGCGTGTCCACCCCCCACAACTATAACATCATACTCTTGCAGCATTTTATTCTTCTATTAATGTTCCACGTGAAACAAGACGCATATTACTTCACTGTTAATCAGGTTTTTAAGTGTTTTCTAACATATTTAAAGCCTCCTCTTCCATACTTCGCATTTCCGAAATATCTTTGACGGTTTTATCTTTAAACCCGAGCAAATGTAATAAACCGTGCGCAATTACTCTGTTAAGTTCATTAATTTGCGTTTTACCAAACGTTTTTGCATTTTCATTAGTTCTGTCAATAGATATAAATAAGTCCCCGGAAATCAAGTCATTTTCACAATAATCAAACGTGATAATGTCTGTAAAGTAATCATGCTTCAAATGCTCTTGATTCATTTTCAATAAGTAATCATCTGAGCAAAATATATAGTTTAATTCACCTACCTTTTTATTTTGGCCTTCAACCAGCATTATTAACCAGTTTGCGGTAGCCTTTTCACTCTCTAGTGTAAAAGAAATATCTTGTGTATGGAAAAAAATGTTGTTTGGAGGCATGGTTGATATGAAAAAAAACTGGACAACTTAATATATGGATTTGATTTTAGGAATCTCTCGTTAACATTCAAACGTCAACTCAACAATCCTTCCGTTTTCTTCAAAGGTTACATCATCTGCTAAGTTTTTCATTAAAAAAATACCTCTTCCATTTGGTTTCTCAATGTTGTCTGGATCCGTTGGATCCGGCAAGTTGTCGAAATCAAAACCTACTCCTTCGTCTTCAATTCTGAATTTTAATTTATTTTCATTTTGGCCACAAGCAACGGATGTTTTTTTATTTGCATCTAGTTTATTTCCATGATGAATCGCGTTGTTTACCGCTTCAGTTAAAGCAATTAAAATGTTGCCGTAATTATCTTCAGGTATTTTTAATTCTTCACAAACGTTATCCACTAGTTTTTCTACCAAATAAATATTCTCTGCTTCTGAAGGAAAATCTATATTCTGCATTATTGAAAATGTTTGTGTCGTCATGGTATCACTCATCAATTTGATTAAAATACTCGTTCACTTTGTTTTTATAGTATGGCTTAAGTGAAGGGGGAATTGTTTTTAACATTTCGATTTCCTTCTCTTTCTCCTCTTTATACTCAAGATATTCATTTGGGTTACTAAAAAGTTGATCTTTTGCCTCATTCGCTTCTCTTTTCTCGTCAAACTCTCTTTCCCTTTGGGCCTTCTCATGTTCCAAAAGCCGAGTCATAATGTCTTTATGGCGTGTTAGAGTCTCGTTCGAAATTCTTTTGTTGACAATGTCTTCCTCAAGCATCTCCATGTCTTTGGCTATTTTTTTTAAGCCGTTTCCGTTTCCAGAGCCGTCCTTATTCAACTCCTGGCCCATTTGTTCTATTTGTTTTCTCAAGGCACTTTGCTCCGCAGCCATTTGAGCAATCTCTTTACTGGACATCCCTCCCATTCCTCCACCACCTTCTTTTCCTCCTGGGTTTTTGCCTCCGTCTCCTTTTTCTCCGTCTTTCTCACCTCCCGGGTTATCTCCTTTTTCTAAGGACTTCTTCATCTTATCGAGCTGTTTTTTTAATGCATCTTGCATTTCCTTCATGTTTTTAGCGGATGGCTTTCCTTTTCCTTTTCCCCCTGGCTTATTGCACTCTCCTTCACCCGGAGGTCCTTTTTGTTGTTTTTGCATTTGTTTAATTGCTTCGTCAAATAGAAGTGCTAAGTTGTTGGCAGCTGTCATTACATACTGCTGCTCGCTAGAAGCCATAGGAGTTTGTCTGTCGGCTATGTGTTTAACTGCGTTTTCAATGTTCTTGTTCATAGCCGCAACTTCTTTATTAATATGCGGCCCTAACTGCGTAATTCTTTTACTTAAAGCGAAAAGAGAATCTTCCAAAAGCTGCGCATCATCTTCTAATTTACGCTGTCTTTGTCCTAGCTTAACATATTGCGGGTCCTTCGGGTTCAAGCCTTTTAATTCATCCATTACTTCCTCTTGTTCAAAAGAAAATTGTATCAAATTCTCAAGTAATTGACGCAGAGAATCCATGTTCTCGCCCTCTTTTTGTTTCTTATCTTTTGACTTCATGTTCTTCAGCATCTGCGAAAGCTCTTCCATGTCGTCTGCCGCTTGATCTTGTTTCTCCGAAGCTTTTTTATTTTTTTTCTGTTCTATATTTTCCATGCTTTCAGTCATCTCCTCAGAAATTTTCTTCTCTTCCTCTTTGGTGTCGAGCATGTTCTTTTTCTTCTCTAAAGCCTCATTGAGCTCCTCCAATTCTTTCATTTCATGTTGAACATTTTTAAACTCTTCATTCAATTTTTCTTGTTCTTTGTTCAATTGAAAATTAGACTTCTCTTTGTTCTCGGTTTTCTTAGATAAATCCTTTTCCTTTTCAGCTAATTCATCTAATCGGTTGGTAATTTTTTCTAATTTGCTGTCAAACTCCATTTGCTTAAACTGCTCTAACGATCGATCAAGTTCCTTTTCCATTTGCTCTTGAGACAATTCAATTTCATCCATCTTATTTAACAACTGATTCTTATTTAACTCTTCTAACATTTTTTGAAGCTCCTTATACATTTCCTTCATTTCTTCTGTCATCAATTGCTCAAACAGTTCGTTTAGTTGTTGTTGCTTTTCTAGGATGTCTTCACTCAACTTTTCATATTCATTTTGTTCATGGTTTTTTTTGCTGTTCTCTTGTTTCATCTGGTTAATTTTATTCTCCAGACTTTGTTGTTTCTTTAAAAACTCCTCCAACCTGTTTTTGTCTTGCCAATCGGCCTTTGGTTTTTCTAAAAGATTCTTTTGTATTTCTTTTAATTCTTCCTGCAGTTTTTGCGCCTCCTCTAAGTTTTCTGAAAGCCTATCCTTAATGTCTTCATTTGATTTATCAGCTTTATTTGCAAGCTCATTTATTGTAGGGGCTTTGTAAATTCTCGTTTGAGAACGAGAAGACTTTGGCCCATTTAATTCATCATTATCCCAAACAACAAAATGGTATTCTACGGCTTCTCCCGGGTTTAAGTTAAATTCGGACATATCTAAATAGTGAAAAAACTGTTCCTTGTTATAGCTTTTAGAAATAGGCACTTTAAAGGACTCAAACTCCCCTGCTTTTCCGTCACTAACCCTTCTATACCTAAACATAAGATTCGTAAAACCATAATCATCCGCAATCTCTCCATTAAAGTAATGAACAAATGTATTTCCTGAGTCCAATTTCTCGCTTACATTTATCGAAGGGGGAGCGTCCTTAATTACGTTTAGAAAATACACTATAGTATCATTATTTGTAATAAACTCATTCTGAGTAGAAATCGAATAGCTACAGCTCTTGAAAAACTGTCGACTATAATTAAACGAATTCTGCCCAAAAGGGTCCAGAACAAACAATGAATCAGGAAAATGAAGGTTTATCTGATTCGTGTTTTTTGTAATAAAACCCCATTCCGCTTTTGTACCAGATGGAAAAGTCAAGTCACCTACATTATTTAGTTCCTCGTCTTTTAACCCTGTATATTCCGGATAATCTAACTTAATTCGAAACCCCATTAATGACGGTTTCGGTATTACGCTAAGTAAGAAGTTCTCAGAGGAAACCTCATCTGCTGTTAAGAAAAAATCGTGCTCTTCGTTTACGTTTCTAAATGTATGTTCAAATGAAACATTACTTGTTTTTTTTAACTTATGTTTTCTTCCGGCCACATTAACATAAACTGAGCTAGGAATGTGGCTTCCGCTAACCTTCACAGACAAGACAAAGTTTTCTTGTTGAATTACTTCAAGGTTTTTGTTTTGGACCTCAAATTGAAAAGGTGCACTCGCAGTAATATATGTATTGTGATGCAATATATTATCCGTACTATTTAAAATAATACTGCTATCCGCAAAAGAAATGATAAGCAAAAGAACTAACGGAAACAATAGAAGTTTTAAATACTTTTTGTTCTCAGATAAATCAATCGCGGAAGTAAACGATACTGTGCTAAGTTGACCTACTCTCTGGTCTATACTTGCAGAAACCAAAGTAAGCTGCCTCGATGGGATACTCTCTTTACTTTCACTTAGTTGAAGTGTATTTACAATCTTGTCGTTTATGCCACCAAAGTGATCTCCGATAATTTTTGCTGCCTGTTTATAGGAAATAACTTTTCCTAATTTTGCCAATTTAACAAGAGGGATAGCCACATAGAACACTAAAATAAATAACGCCAATCCCAAATAGCCATAAAACAACAGAGACCTCCCGAGCACGTCAAATTTCCCAAAATATTCTAGAAGAATTGCAAATATATAGAAAGAGCACAACAAAGCAGAACTATAAATAAGACCTTTCAAAAGTCTATTTTTATAATACTTACGAATAAATCCGTCAAGTTTTTCTATAAGAACATCGATTCCGTTCATTGAGCCTACAAGATATAACCTTAATCCAGGATTTGGTTCAAGAAATACGAGAATTCTATTGTTTTGTTGCCAAAAAGGCTATGATTTTTCCTTAATTACAATAATTAGTCTTGAAAGGGCTGTAGACATACATTGCTCCTAAGGAAACCATGACGTTCTTTTCAAAGGGAATACTATGTAATCTGACAGAAACAAGACAAAAAGCATGTATTTGTAATATAGGTTTTTGCTACCTTTACGCAAAATTTAGAAGCGAATGAATATTCGAATAACCAAAGAATTTGATTTTGAAGCAGCGCATGCTCTTGATGGATATGAGGGTAAATGTAAAGACATTCACGGTCATTCATATCATTTGAAGGTAACCTTAATTGGCGAGCCCTGTAATGATATTTCCTTGTCTGATTGCGGTATGGTTGTAGACTTCGGAGACATAAAAGCCATTGTTCGTGAGCATATTTATGAGGAGTTTGATCATCGATTATTATTACGTAATGATTCCCGGTTTAAGGGTATCGAAAAGGACAATGAACGCGTTCGCTATGTAAATTATCAACCTACTTGCGAGAATATGTTGATTGAGATTACAGGAATGATTCAAAACCGTTTGCAAGGAAAGGTCAAGTTGCATTCGGCGTTTTTACGAGAGACCGCAAACAGTTATGCTGAGTGGGTTGCAAGCGATAACGAATAAATCAAGGCTGACATGTGCTGGGGAAAATTTACAATACGTTTCACTAAATATAGCCTTTTAGGCGCTTTCGCAGATTGAACCCCTGGAGAACAATAAAAAATTAAAATGGATATCTCCTTAATTAGAAAATACAATGTTCCCGGCCCAAGGTATACCTCGTATCCAACGGTTCCTTTTTGGAACAAAGAAGGTATTAAAAAACAAGATTGGGTAAAAACTTTCCAAAAAGCTTTTGATGAAAGTAACGATACCGAAGGAATTAGCATTTATATTCATCTGCCTTTTTGCGAAAATCTTTGTACGTTTTGTGGTTGTCACAAGAGGATTACAAAACGTCACGATGTTGAAGAGCCATACATTGACACAGTATTAAAAGAATGGCAATTATATTTAAAGCATTTTTCTGAAAAGCCAAAAATCAAGGAAGTTCATTTAGGAGGAGGAACACCAACTTTTTTCAGTGCTGAAAACCTTAAAAAGTTAATTAACGGGATCGTAGAGACTTCTGACTTAATGGAAGGTTACGAATTCAGTTTTGAAGGGCACCCTAATAACACAACCGAAGAGCAATTAAACGTTTTGTTCTCCGTCGGCTTTAGACGATGTAGTTTCGGTGTACAGGATTACGATCCAATTGTTCAGAAAACGATCAACCGGATCCAGCCATTTGAAAATGTAGAGAAGGTTACCAAATTAGCGCGTAAAATTGGATACACCTCTATAAGCCATGATTTGGTTTTTGGATTACCAAAGCAAAATTTACAAAATATAATCGACACCATTAATAAAACAAAAGAATTAAAACCCGACAGAATTGCTTTTTATAGCTACGCTCATGTCCCATGGATAAAAGGGCTAGGGCAGAGGGGTTATGATGAAAATGATTTGCCAAAAGACGAAGCAAAAAGGGAGTTATATGAAGTCGGGAAACAACTGTTTGATAAAATTGGGTACGTAGAGGTAGGGATGGATCACTTCGCGCTTAAAACAGACTCTATGTACAAAGCGATGGAAGAGAAAACACTTCATCGCAATTTTATGGGATATACTTCCGGAAAAACAGCATTAATGGTTGGTTTAGGCATGTCTGCCATCAGTGATAGTTGGTATAGTTTCGCGCAAAATGTAAAAACAGTAGAAGAGTATCAAGAAATCGTTAATCAAGAAGAATTTCCATTGTTGAGGGGGCATTTACTTTCTGAAGAAGATCTAATTATCCGTAAACATATACTCAACATAATGTGCCATTTTGAAACTTCATGGAAAAACGCCGATCAACAAACTCCTGCGTTTTTAGAAGGTTTAAAGCTTCTTGATGAAATGAAAGAAGATGGTCTTGTAGTAGTTGAAGACAACAAATTAACCGTCCCTGAAAAAGGTAGGTTATTCGTAAGAAACATTTGTATGTGTTTTGATGCTAAAATGATTCAGAACAAGCCAGAAACTCAGCTATTTAGTCAAACGATATAAGACTAACTGGTTTAGCAAGAGGTTTCGGGCTAACCGCAGTTATCAATATCTTACTTTTTTCTTCCGTACTGTTTTTGAGTAGCGTTAATTCACGTCTGTGGACTCAACAAAAGCAAAAAGCTTATAAAAAGAGAAAACTTTTTAGGTGTTTTCACGTACAAGTGTCGGTATTTTCGACGCGAATGAAAAAAAAACTATTAATAGTTCTGCTGCTTCTTGTCTCCATTTATGGGTTCGCTCAACGGTTTCAAAAAATAAACAAACTCGAATCTTCCGTAAACTCAGAAACTGATCATAAAAAATTGGCTGATGTGTTGTATGAGCTCTCTATGCTTTATGAGCCTTTTAACTCAGAAAAAGCCATGGAAAATGCTCGTCGTAGCTTAGCCGTTAGTAAAAGCTTGCAATACAATGTGGGAATGGTTAACGCTTATAATCAAATTGGAGCATTAGAGTTAAATTTTGCGCAATATCAAGCCGCTTTAGACGCGCATTACAGCGCATTAAGAAATAATGAGCAAACTAAAGATCAAGAAGGGCTCTCTTTTAGCAATTTATTCATCGGGCAGGTTTATCAGGAAAAAGGAGAATTCCAAATAGCAGAAGACTTTTATGAAGCCTCGCTTGAAATAGCTAAGAAAATTAATTGTTCATTATGCTTATCAAAATGCAATTCTCGATTAGGAGACCTAAGTTACGTTCAAGGAAAAGAAAACCTATCGCTTCAATATTATTTAGTTGCATTAGAAGCGATCTCTTTAACTAATAATATAGAAGAGTTAGCTGAAGCAAATAGAAATATTGGGTTCCTGTACAAAAACGCAAAACAAAATGATTTGGCTTTGGAGCACTATTTAAAATCGCTCAGTGATTTTGAGAGGATTAACAACAAAGAAAAACAGTCCATTCTTTGTTTTGAAATAGGAGTAGTCTATCAAGCGGAAAATGAGTTTGATTTAGCTTTGCTTTATATGAAAACCAGCTTGGGATTAGCTGAAAAGACAGGGCTAAAAGCTTACATTAAAAAAGGGTATGAAAATTTAGCAAACGTCTACGAAAAAAATGAAGACCACAAGCTGGCTTATGAATACCTTAAATATTACCTAGCAATAAAAGATACTCGGGAGATCTCAGAATTAGAGGCGCAATTAGATATTGAAAACAAGAACCAGGAAATACAGCTTCTTAACAAGGAAAAGCAATTTAAGGCACAAGAATTAAAAAATAAAAGTTTCGTTACAAATATTATTTTGGTCGTTTTCTTTGTTGTAATAGTTCTTGCTATATTTCTGTTTTTTGCTCTGAAACAGAAGAATAAAATCAACCTTCAGTTAAAAATTGCCAACGAAGACGCAAACCGCTCACGAAAAGATAAAGAAGAGTTTTTTGCATATACTAGTCATGAGATCAGAACTCCTTTAAATGCTGTGGTCGGAATGTCAAGATTATTGGGTGAAACAGACTTAAATCCAGGTCAGCAAAAGTACTTAAGAACAATAAATTCAAGCGCACAAAACATATTGTTTCTTGTAAATGATGTTTTGGATTTATCAAAAATAGAATCTGGAACAATTGAGCTCGAGACTGTGGATTTTTCCATTCAAAACATCATTAACGAACTAATAAATAGTCTTGATTTTAAGCTCCGAGAGAAAAATGTGTCTTTAATCTCAAAGTTAGACCAAAGTATCCCAAAAGTTTTAATGGGTGACCCACACAGGATAAACCAAATCGTTTTAAACCTAGTAGACAATGCAATTAAGTTTACTGCGGACGGAGAGGTTTGTATAGCTGTCACCATAACCCACGAAACAGAAAAGTCAATCTCCGTTTTATTTGAAGTGTCAGACACGGGAATCGGCATTAGAAAAAGTAGGTTAGATACCGTTTTCGATTCCTTTAAGCAAGAGACCACACACACAACAAGACAATATGGGGGCACTGGTTTAGGGCTCGCAATAACTAAAAATTTAATCCAACTCATGAATAGTAAAATTCATTTAGAAAGTACTTATGGGGAGGGTAGTAGGTTTTCATTTGAGCTGGAATTAAAGAAAAGTAATAATAAAACACTTAGCACTAAAACATTAAACAATAGCGCAAACCCATTAAGAGACATAAAGGTTTTGGTCGTTGATGATAATAAATTAAACCGAGAAATATTCTTTGATTTAATAAATAACTATAAAAACAACGTAGAAGTTGAAATGGCAGATGACGGAAAAATGGCGCTTCTGAAAATAAAACAATCTAATTACGACATTATATTAATGGATATTCAAATGCCAATAATGGACGGATACGAAGCAACCCGTCAAATTAGAAAACTAAAAGGGAGTAAGGCAAGTACTCCGATTATAGCTATGACCGCACATGTGCTAGACGGTGTTGCAGAAAAATGCGATCAAGCGGGTATGAATGATTACATTTCCAAACCAATTAACCTTACTATTTTGAATCAAATTATAAAAAGACACATTAAAAAAAGTCCCGTTAATGAGTCGGCTATTTTTAAAGGCCAGATGAAAGAAACTATAGTACTTGACACAACACATGTTCATTTAGAGGAATTACTGCAACTTGTTAATAACGACTATTCAAAGCTTGAAAAATACATCTCTATTTTCTTTAACAACGTTCCTTGTGATTTGGAGAGCTTAAAAGAAGCGGTTGATTCCCAAAAATGGGAAGAATTAGGGAAAATAGCTCACAAAATAAAAGGAAATATTGGGTACATGGGAATATCTTCAATTAAAAAAGAGTTACAAATTCTAGAGAAAGTAAACAAAGAAGTTGGTGATTTAAGGGAAATTGCAGATATTGTCAACAGGGTTGAGATTGTGTTAGAATTAGCAATCAAAGAGCTCAAAGAAATTAAAAACGAATTAAAAGAAAAAGCATGAGATGTCTGGTTGTAGACGATGACGAACTTTCTAGAAGTGTGTTAACAGATTTAATTAATGAAACTGACTCTCTGGAGCTGATAAAGTCTTGTGAAGACGCCATAGGCGCATTTAATATAATTAAGGAAGAGCATATTGATTTAGTTTTTCTAGATATTGAAATGCCAAAAATGGATGGTATGGAAATGCTTAGAACATTAAGCCCGTTACCTCAAGTTATTTTGGTAACCTCTCATTCCGAATATGCTGTAGAATCTTATGAACATGATGTTACTGACTTTGTTCAAAAACCCATCTCACACGCTCGCTTCTTAAAGTCAGTAGATAAAGTACTTCGTCGTTTTGAAGAAAGCAGAGCAAACATCACCTCCAAAGACAAAACTATTTTTATTAAAACTGAGTCTAAATTAGTTCAAATTAACACGGAAGATGTTTTATTTGTAGAGGCGCTGGGTAATTATATGCGTATTTTTACTCCTAAAGATAAGTACACGATATTAAGCACAATGAAAGATATTGCATCTAAATTATCTGCGAATGATTTTGCTAGGGTTCATAGATCTTTTATTGTAAGGGTTGATAAAATTGAAACCATTGAGGATAACTACATTTTAATCAATCAAAAGCAAATAAGTATAGGAAAGGCTTATAAAGAAGAGCTCTCTAAGCGACTCAACTTGCTTTAGTTTTCTCAATTACTTGAGAAAGCCCTGGTTAGATAGAGCGTTTGCAAAAGCGTTGTTGTCATAATAGACGGCTCAAGATAGATTAAAAAAGTCTGGTTAAAGGTTCTTACTTCTTGGCAAACCAACCATATCTAACAATACTATAAATAGCCCGAAACCCATCAATGTATCCAATTTTTTTCCCCTCCATTTGAGTCCTTGGTTCATATGTTATAGCAACCTCTGCCCATTTCAATTCTTTATACTTTGCAAGTCTAGCAGTAATTTCTGAATCAAAAGCAAACCGCTTTTCTTTGAGCTCTAATTCCTTAAAAACCTTTGTAGGAACAAGCTTATAACACGTCTGCATGTCCGTTAACTTTACTCCATTAACAACGTTGCCTAGCCATGTTAAAAAGTGGTTAGCATATCTGTGTGCGGCAGACTCTTTTTCGTGCTTAGATGACCCTATAAAACGAGAGCCATATACAATATCAGCTGTGCTGTTTAAAATCGGCTCCAGTAATTGATTGTATTCTGAGGGGTTTAATTCCAAATCTGCATCTTGAATAATTGTGTAGTCTCCATTTGCCTTTTGAATACCTGTCCGAATAGACCCTCCTTTCCCAATATTAACCGGGTGTTGTATTAATGTTATTAAGTGATTTGAGTGTTCTGAAATATACCTTTTAATCTCTTCCAAACTCCCATCTGTTGAGCAGTCATCAACAACTATCAGCTCTTTCTCAATCTTGTTAATTAGCGCAACTCCCTCAACAATCCCTAACAATTTAAAAATTGTTTCCTTTTCGTTAAAAACAGGGATAATTATTGAAAGTTTCTTTATCATTCTTAGGTCGGCAAAGATAGCAACATTTCTGGGCAATTCTTTGTAATCCCCTAAAAAGGGTTAAATTCGTATTCGTCTAGGCCTGCTCTAGCTTTATTCTGATCTGGCGACTGCAAGCACCTTTCTTGACGAGCCCAATCATCAGCACTCATCTCCATCTTTAAAAATACATTCCAATAGGCCTTTTTTGTCATTGCTTCCCAGTGAATTATGCCTCTTCTGTGTTGAAATGTTTGTATTTGATTTAATGTAATAAGCAAGATTCCAATTGACAATATAGGTATGGAGATGAGCTTCTTTTTAAGAATAACTGAATAAAAACAAGCTGTTGGAACTGCAAGCAAGCCATAAGAGTCGATCATCGGTCTACTTCCAAAGCCTCCTCCATACCACCAGGACCACCAGCTGTACAGTACGATCATGTTTATTAATAAAAAGACTAAAATAGATAAAAAATATTTCCGCTGCTTTTTAAATAAAAACACCAAGCCAACAAGCGCAAATATCATGATCGGCGTATAGACCAACCAACCTTTTCTGTAGCTGAATAAGCCCTCAAGAATATGCTGGTTATTAAAATAAAACCGCTCGCCAACGTATGAATTAAAAAGCCAGCTTCCTGTGATCACCTTCCAATAAATAAATTGTGGCAACAATACAAAAAAACTAAGCGCCGCAATAACAATAGTGTGCTTCCATTTGCTTATGAAGTAATTGATCCGACCTGAAAATTGCTTTACAGTAGCAACATTATACAATAAAGGAACCAGGAAAATAAAAATATTAACCGGGCGAATTAATATTATTAAGCCGCCCAATAAACCAATGTAAACAGCTCTCTTTAACTTATGTTCTGATAACCACAATACACTTTGGAAAATAAAGCAGATTATCAACGAAAAAGAAAACGCATGCGACATTGCTGGCTCTGCGCTTGCGTAATAATACAAGTTCGTTCCGGCTAATATCGTTACCATGGTTAAGCTGGTTGCCAATTCAGAAAAAGTGAAAAGTAATAATTTCCGAAGATAAAACAAACCAATAAATAGGTAAAAGAGACATGAAACAACAAGAAAAAATTCGTAGGGTTGCGAAAACCCATTGGACTCATATTTTGAAAGGTGGGCAAACCCATGCGCCATGAAAAAGAAAGGAGCGTACATAAAAGACATTCCCATAGTCGTTTTTATTACCTTAATTTCTCCTTTTGGATCGCTTTCTAATTTGCTGTTTAAGCGCTCTGGCCAAAACTGATGTTTCGCAGCATAATTTATTTCATCTGTATCAATGAAATTAAGAGATAGGTCATGATGAATAAACGTTGCTGGTAGATAACCATAATACGATGTAACATCCCATGTAATTATTTTAGCCTTGGTTTCGGCGTGCTTCCATTTTTTTAAATTAAATGTTGTCCAGATCATCAACACAACAAGCACAAAAAAAGTAATTTTTGAAACACTATTAAAATATGTCTTGATTCGAAAAAGCACTTTTATTACTAAGGTTAAAGTATGGTTTTACCGACAACTATTTTATTACTAAAATATTATAATACCATCTCAGGAATTTCTCCTGTAATGATTAAATTACCCTCGGTAGCCTTTTGAATTTCTTCGACCGACACCCCAGGAGCTCTTTCTAATAATTTAAACCCCCCGCCTTCTACTATTTCCAATACCGCAAGGTTTGTAACCACTTTTTTAACACACCCAACACCGGTTAATGGTAGGGAGCAGTTTTTTAATAGCTTACTTTCGCCTTTTTTATTAGCGTGCATCATTGCGACAATAATATTGTCTGCGCTTGCAACTAGATCCATAGCGCCGCCCATCCCTTTTACCATCTTTCCTGGTATTTTCCAGTTAGCAATGTCTCCATTTTCAGACACCTCCATTGCGCCTAAAACCGTCAGTTGGACGTGTTGCCCTCGAATCATTGCAAAACTTGTCGCTGAATCAAAGTAAGCCGCGCCTTTCATCGCGGTAATCGTTTGCTTTCCAGCGTTTATCAAATCAGCATCTTCATCTCCGTCAAATGGAAATGGGCCCATGCCTAATATTCCGTTTTCTGACTGGAATTCAACCTCTATTCCTTCTGGAATAAAGTTAGCTACCAATGTTGGGATACCTATTCCAAGGTTAACGTACCACCCGTCGGTTAGCTCCAGTGCTATTCTTTGCGCAATTTGATTTTTATCTAAAGCCATAATTTTCTCTTTTTAAGATTTCTGACGAACCGTTCTTTGTTCAATTCTTTTTTCGTAACCCTTTCCTTGAAAAATACGCTGGACAAAAATACCTGCAATATGAATTTGGTTTGGATTCAGCTCTCCCACAGGAACTAAATCTTCAACTTCTGCAATCGTAATTTTTCCGGCCATTGCCATCATTGGGTTGAAATTCCGAGCCGTTCCTTTAAAAATAAGATTACCGGCCGTATCTCCTTTCCAAGCCTTTACAATTGCATAATCTGCTGTTAGTGCTGACTCCAGTATGTGTGGTTTTCCATTAAACTCTCTTACTTCTTTTCCTTCTGCAACCTCAGTCCCATAGCCTGCGGGAGTAAAAAATGCTGGGATTCCAGCTCCCCCTGCTCTACACCTTTCGGCTAAACTTCCTTGAGGTATTAAATCAACCTCCAATTCTCCACTAAGCATTTGCCTTTCAAATTCATCATTCTCGCCTACGTACGAAGAAATCATTTTCTTGATTTGATGCTTTTGAAGCAAGAGCCCTAAACCAAAATCATCAACGCCTGCATTATTAGATATACATGTTAACTCCTTGGTTCCAAGTTTAACCAATTGCGCAATACTGTTTTCCGGAATCCCACATAACCCAAAACCTCCCAACATAATTGTCATGCCGTTTTCTATCCCAGCACATGCTTTTTCAACGTTCTCAACTACTTTATTCATATATAATGTGTTTTTCTTGAACTACCACTCTTCATCCTTTTCACCCCATATGTCCATTTTTGGGTCAAACTCTTTGTATTGGTTGCAATCAAGAGGGTCGCTAATGATGCTGGAGGGGGGGGGGAAATCCTCTTGAGAGATCTTTAGTGTGGAGTCTGCATAGACCTTTTTCATGTAATAGCACCACATCGGCAGCGCCATGTTTGTTCCCATTCCTAGTTGCAAACTTCTAAACCGGACAGCTCTATCTTCAGCCCCTACCCAAACCCCTGTTACTAGGTCTGGCGTAAGCCCCATAAACCACCCGTCAGATTGGTTTTGAGTAGTTCCTGTTTTTCCTGCTACAGGTATTTCCCTGTCTATTCCCGCATAAGGTCTTTTTTCAGTTTCTTTACCTCTCATACGAATAGCTGTTCCTCCAACCAATGGCCTTCCCGTTTTTTTATTTTTAAGTGTAGGGTGACGAATCCCTGTTGTAACAAGTTTCATTATTTGAAGAATAGTATATGCCGTTTCCTCTTTCCAAATTTCCTTAGAATACATGTCTGGCTCATAAATAATATTGCCATTCTTGTCTTCTATTTTAATAATATAGGTTGGTTTTATATAGACTCCATTATTTACAAAAGATGTCATGGCGCCAACCATGTCGTATACGGACAAATCAAAAACACCTAATGCCATAGAGGGAACAGGAATAAACATTGAAGTGTCCATTCCCATCTGTGAAACACGATCGAAAGTTTCGTCCAACAATCCCTGTTTTCCTTTTTTGACTATCCCTGCTGTAATGTTGTTCATTGAGTTTGCTAATGCATAAGGTATGGGCATTACTGCATTTGTGAACTTAGCTCCAGAATTGCTTGGGCACCATTGCTTTTCTCTATACTTATTATATGGAATGTCAACACAATATTTTATATCAAAAAAAGATTCATCGCATGGCTTTATTACGCCAAGCTCTAGAGCTGTTCCATAAATAAGCGGCTTAAACGTAGACCCAACCTGGCGCTTACCTCTTTTAACCATGTCGTACTTAAAGTGCTTAAAATAAGGTCCGCCAACCCATGCTTTAATATGACCGGTATGTGGATCAATAGACACCATGCTAGCGCGCAACAGGCTTTTATAATATCGTATAGAGTCCATTACGGTAAAAAGAGTGTCCTTCTCATAGTTTGGTGCTTGCCAATCAAACACTTTCATTTTACGCTTAATTAAAAACACTTCTGTTAAATCCTTTTTGCTCTTTATCTTGGTCTCATGACCGCAATAGCTACATACATATTTATCCTCTTCCTTGGAAACATATTTTTGGGGTCGTTCACAGTAACCACAAATTTTGCCCGTATAGACTTTATATAGTTGTGAGCGACGCTTTGCGCGTTCCATTACAGTATCAATTTGAGCGTCAGTTAAATCATTTGAAAAAGGCGGTCGCTTCCATTTTGCGCCGTTCGTAAAAAAATCTTCTTGTAAATCATATTTCAAGTGTTCTTGGACCGCCCATTCGGCATAAGCTTGCATTCTTGAATCAAGGGTAGAATATATCTTTAACCCGTCAGCGTAGATGTCGTATGGGTTCCCTTCTTGATCAACAATAAGGTAATTTCCCAACTCATCATTTTCTCTTAATATTTTAGAAACATCCATTCTTAAAGTCTCTCTAAAGTAAGGGGCTAATCCGCTTTGATGATCCACTCTTGTGTAGTTCAAGCTCAATGGCAGCTGTCTTACTGAATCATATATAGACTGTGAAATCTGTTTTGCCTTAAGCATTTGTTTTAACACCACTTCGCGACGCTGAATTACATCTTTCTCTCTTCGAAGCGGGTTGAATAAAGAGGGGTTTTTCGCCATACCAACAAGCATCGCTGCCTCATGGAGCTCCAATTCGATAGGTGTTTTTCCAAAGTAAGTTTGAGAAGCAGAGTTAATTCCAACAGCGTTGTTTAAAAAATCAAACTTGTTAAAATACATTGTAATTATCTCCTCTTTAGTATAGTTTTTCTCTAATCGAACAGCAACAATATTTTCTCCAAACTTCTGCCAAAGTCTTTCCATTTTTCCTTTTGCAACCTTGGTAAAAAGAAGCTTAGCAAGTTGTTGTGAAATCGTACTGGCTCCGCCACCATCATCACCGGTAAGCTGCCCATAAATTGCACGGCTAATTGCACGAGCATCTACACCGGAGTGTTCATAGTATCTAGAATCTTCTGTTGCTACAAGTGCTTCAACTAGCCAATGAGAAAGGTTGTTGTATTTGGCGTTCGTTCTATTCTCTTTATAATACTTTCCTAATTCCACACCGTCTGCGGAAAGCACTCTTGAGGCTAGGTTACTTTGAGGATTTTCCAACTCCTCAAAACCAGGAAGAGTCCCGTCGTCCGAAACATTCAACATGACATATGTCCCTATAAACGGACCTAATGCTAATAGCCATAATAAAATAACGATTAACCATTTAATACTTCCGTCCAACCTCCTTTTTTCCAAAGGCCCATCAAAGCCTTTAAGCTTTCCAGCTTCGGAACCATCAGGTAAAGTCGTATTCTCTTCCATGTTTTTCAATAGACCTCAAAAGTAATAAATTTTTAGAGTCGAGAATTGGATGTTTATTATACGTTTTTAAAAAGGCTTCATGCGCTCATATAACCAAGCGCCATAATTAACCTTGTTTTGGGGCATAATCATGGTTTTTATCAATTAACGCCATAAAAAAGAAATAATCGTTGTGTAGTTAAAAACAAACATTATCTTTGCACCGATTTTTGTAACCTTAGACTGATTTTAGATTGGAAATGCATCAAAAAACTACGATTAAACTGGCGATATTATTAGGAATGGTTTTCCTCTTTAATACGAACCTGAAAGCCCAAGATCATGAGAATGGTCACACAACAACTGAAGAAAATGAGAAATCAGACTTCGATCCAGTTGCATTTGCTTTCGACCACGTATTAGATGCCCATGAAGTTCACATTGCTGGAGAAGGTGCTTCTTCTATTACTTTACCTCTTCCTATTATTCTTTGGACAGAAAAAGGGCTTGTTGCTTTTTTGTCTTCTGCATTTCACCATGATAATGAAGGTCATCATATTGTAGAAAAAAAAGGATTAAATTTTGTTAAATACCACGAAAAAATATACCAATTAAACGCTGGGGAATCGCATATTTCCTTGAAAGGTAAAGAAGTTGCCAATGCCATTCAGCCTTTAGATTTTTCAATAACAAAAGCTGTTTTCACGATGTTTCTAGTAGCTTTCTTATTGTTCTTTGTGTTTTTTAAAGTCGCAAGGTTTTACAAAAAGAATGGAGCGGTTGCTCCTAAAGGAATCGTTTCATGGATGGAGCCCCTAGTGTTGTTTGTAAGAGATGACATCGCTGAACCAAACATTGGAGCCAAGAAAGATAAGTTTATGCCTTACCTGCTTACAGTGTTTTTCTTTATCCTTATAGGAAACTTATTAGGGCTTATTCCTTGGATTGGGAGCCCAAATTTAACTGGAAATATTTCCGTTACAATTACATTAGCAATGTTTACTTTAATCATCCAGTTGATATTCTCTAAAAAGCCGTTCTGGAAACACATATTTATGCCTCCAGGAGTTCCCTTAGCTTTGTATCCAATTTTAGTGCCTATTGAAATCGCAGGAATCTTTATTAAGCCAGCTGCATTATTAATTCGTTTGTTTGCTAACATGACTGCAGGCCACATTATTGTTATCTCTTTAATCTCGATTATTTTTGTAAAAGAAAGCATTGCTTGGTCTGGATTATCAATCCCGATGGCTTTGTTTATCTCGACTTTAGAATTACTAGTAGCCTTTTTACAGGCATATATTTTTACCATGCTCTCTGCATTGTTCATTGGAACAGCGGTAGAGGAAGCACATTAATTAGCAAATAAATAAACAATAAATAATAACAGTTATGAACGAAGGAATGGAATTTGCATTTCACGGTGGTATTGCAGCAATTGGAGCGGGTTTAGCAGCAGTTGGAGCAGGAATCGGAATTGGTAAAATTGGCGGAAGCGCAGTAGAAGCTATTGCACGACAACCAGAAGCTTACAACAAAATTCAGACAACGATGATTATCGCTGCTGCATTAGTTGAGGGTGTTGCGTTATTTGGTGTGGTGGTTGCCATGCTACAAGCGTAAAACAACTTTAGGAGAAATTCAGGGATTGCCTGTTTTTCTCCTATTATTATTTTAGTTTATTATAATAAATAAAAAAACATGGATTTAGTCATACCTAGTATTGGTTTAATTTTTTGGACATCTTTAGTCTTTATAATATTATTATTTCTTCTTGGAAAATACGCGTGGAAGCCGATTTTGAAGTCCGTAAAAGAACGTGAAACGAAAATTGAGACTGCTTTAGAAGCGTCTGAAAAAGCTAGAGAAGAAATGGCTGCGTTAAAATCTCAAAACGAAGACTTAAGAAAAGAGGCTTTAGTTGAAAGAGATTCTTTGCTTAAAGAAGCGAGGGAGATGAAAGATAAAATTGTTGCAGAAGCAAAGAACACGGCTAAAGAAGAGGGTGAAAGAATAATTGAATCAGCAAGAGAGGCGATAAAAAATGAAAAAATGGCAGCGGTTACTGAAATTAAAAACCAAGTTGCTACATTGTCAATTGAAATTGCAGAAAAAATCGTTAAAGAAAAGCTTTCAACGGACGAAAAGCAAAAGACTTTGGTAGATGGGTTAGTTAAAGAAATAAACCTCAACTAAAATGAGAGAGTCGCTCGCAGGAAATAGGTACGCTAAATCTTTAATAGTATTGTCAATTGATAAAAACGAACTTGACACGACTTACAGTGACATGGTTTTAATCTCTGAAACAATTGATCACAGTAAAGATTTAGATATTTTGCTTAAAAGCCCTGTTGTTAAAACAGATAAAAAGCAAGAGATTCTAACATCGATCTTTGGCAAAAACACTTCCGAACTAACAAGGCAATTCTTATTACTTATTTCTTCTAGAAATAGAGAAGCTTTAATCGGAGATATTGCTAACGCATTTGTTCGTCAATACAAAGTAATAAAGAAAATCGTTGTAACAGAAATTACATCAGCGGTCAAGTTAGCAGACGATCAAAAGAAACAAATACTTCATCTGCTCAACACAGCTGAAAGCTCTAGTGTTGAGGTTGTTGAGAAAATTAACCCAGAGATTATTGGAGGTTTTATTGTGAGAGTGGATGATAAACAAATAGACGCTAGTATTAGCCGAAGGTTAAATGACCTAAAGCAAAACTTTAGCAAAAACCCATACATAGCAGATTTTTAATTTAGATAAATTTTAAGAAAATGGCAGGAATTAAACCAGCTGAAGTTTCAGCAATATTGAGAGAACAGCTTTCAAGCTTTAAAACTGAGGCTGAATTGGAAGAAGTAGGCACCATCCTTCAAGTCGGTGATGGTATCGTACGTATTTATGGTCTTTCGGCCGTACAATACGGAGAGCTAATAGAGTTTGAAGGAGGTTTGCAGGGAATTGCATTAAACCTTGAAGAAGATAACGTGGGTGCGGTACTATTAGGTTCAGCAAATAGCTTAAAAGAGGGTGACACTGTTAAACGAACAAAGAAAATTGCTTCTGTTCAGGTTGGAAAGGGAATGCTTGGTCGTGTTGTTGACACATTAGGGAGCCCTATTGATGGTAAAGGACCAATTGAAGGTGACTTATATGAAATGCCTATCGAGCGTAAAGCTCCTGGTGTTATATATCGTCAACCTGTTACGGAGCCTTTGCAATCAGGAATTAAAGCAATAGATTCCATGATTCCTGTAGGAAGAGGTCAAAGAGAACTGGTAATTGGAGATAGGCAAACTGGAAAAACTACTGTTTGTATTGATACAATTATTAATCAAAAAGAGTTTTACGACAAAGGAGAGCCTGTTTTTTGTATCTATGTTGCAATAGGTCAAAAAGGATCTACTGTTGCTGGAATTGTAAATAAATTAGAAGCAGCGGGGGCAATGGCTTACACGGTAATCGTTGCGGCTAATGCGTCTGATCCAGCTCCGATGCAATTTTATGCTCCTTTTACCGGTGCCGCAATTGGAGAGTTTTTTAGAGATACGGGTGAGCCAGCATTAATTGTTTATGATGATTTATCGAAACAAGCTGTTGCATACCGTGAGGTTTCGCTTTTACTTAGAAGACCTCCGGGACGAGAAGCATACCCTGGAGATGTATTTTACTTGCACTCGAGGTTATTAGAAAGAGCTGCGAAAGTAAACTCTTCCGATACAATTGCTGCACAAATGAATGACCTACCGGACTCGATCAAACACCTAGTTAAGGGTGGTGGTTCGTTAACTGCGCTGCCAATTATCGAAACGCAAGCAGGTGATGTTTCTGCTTATATTCCAACTAATGTAATTTCTATTACAGACGGTCAGATTTTCTTGGAGGCGAATTTATTTAATGCAGGTGTTCGTCCGGCGATTAATGTAGGTATCTCTGTATCACGCGTGGGTGGAAACGCACAGATAAAATCAATGAAGAAAATTGCAGGTACATTAAAATTAGATCAAGCTCAATACAGAGAGCTTGAAGCATTTGCTAAGTTTGGTTCTGATTTAGATGCTGCAACTATGGCGGTTCTTTCAAAAGGTGAGCGAAATGTTGAGATCCTTAAACAAGGTGAAGGCGCTCCAGTTCCAGTTGAGCAACAAGTTGCGATTATATACTGTGGATCTAAAGGCTTAATGAATGACGTTCCAGTTAAAAAGATTAGAGAGTTTGAAGAAGAGTTTTTAAGCTTTATGAGAAACAGCCACGCTGATGTGTTGGCTGATTTAAAATCTGGAAAGATAAAAGATAGTGCTGCATCAATAATTGAAAACGTTGCTGCTGATCTATCTGCAAAATATAAAGTAGAAGCATAATATTGAACTTTAGTTTCCTATGGCGAACTTAAAAGAAATACGAAATAGAATTACTTCTGTAAACTCAACAATGCAGATTACCTCTGCCATGAAAATGGTGTCGGCTGCAAAATTGAAACGTGCGCAAGACGCAATTACCCAAATGCGTCCATATGCTCAAAAACTACAGGAGATTCTAGGCAATTTAACCTCTTCGTTAGACACAAGTGACAATGCTTACGCTCAAGAACGTGAATTAAAAAATGTTCTTATTGTTGGTATTAACTCTAATCGTGGGCTTTGTGGTGGTTTTAATAACAATGTTGCAAAAAAGGTGAAACTTATTGCTGCAGAACACAAAAACAGTAGTGTTAAAATTCTTCCAATTGGAAAGAAGATGGCTGATTCTGTCAAGAACACTAATTTTGTAATAAAAGGAACATTATTGCCTAGCAACACTGATGAGCTTTGGAATAATTTATCATTTGAAAGTGTTTCTGAAGTTGCACAAAACTTAATGGACCGATTTGCAGAAGGAGATTTCGATAAAATTATTGTTGTTTACAACGCATTCAAAAATGCCGGCGTTCAACTTGTTACCACAGAACAGTTTTTGCCAATTGTTCCTGCAGAACAGGTCGAAAAAACTAACTCAACTGATTACCTTTTTGAACCGTCAAAAGCGGAAATTGTAAATAATTTAATTCCAAATTCGCTAAAAACTCAATTGTACAAAGCAATGCTTGACTCCTTTGCTTCTGAGCACGGAGCAAGAATGACCGCAATGCACAAGGCAACTGACAACGCGACTGACCTTAAAAAAGAGCTACAACTGTTCTATAATAAAGCTAGGCAAACTGCTATAACCAATGAGATTTTGGAAATTGTTGGTGGAGCTGAGGCGCTAAACGATTAATTTACTTTTGTCTTAAGATATACCTTCACTTACCTACTTAGTGTAATTGGACCGGTGTGCTCATAAACCTTTCCGTCAATTCCGCGGGCGCTTATTAAGTAAAAATATGTTCCTGCGGGAATATTCTCTCCAAATTTATTCTTTCCGTCCCAGGAATTATCAATTGATTGGGATTCAAATATTACGTCGCCTGAGCGATTAAAAACTTTCATTTGGAAAGTAGATAAGTGCTTGCCTTTAACTGCGCAGAAATCGTTTATCCCGTCTCCATTAGGTGTAAATACATTTGGCAAGATAGTAATAGCGCTATTAGCTTCGACTTCAATAACGCGGTAGTCCTTTTTCTCTTGACCGTTTGCATCAGTTACAATTAGTTCGATAGTATAGGTTCCGTAATCTTCAAATGTGTGAGAAGGGCTAAAATCTTCACTAGATGTTCCGTCTCCAAAATTCCAAAGAACACTTCCGTGTGTTGCTGGGTTAGAAAAATAAACGTCTAGTGGAGCATAGCCGCCTACAGGGGAAGCAATGATTGTTGCAGTTAGTTCGCCTTCTTGTGTTTGAATAATAGTAATTTCTTTTTCTTCAATCGCCTTGTTTTCCAACTTAGGCTCTTGTACTCGTTCCGTGTATTTTACTCTGCTTTTAGGGGTCAAGAATGAGTTAATTATAGAGCTAGGTGCTGCAGCGGAGTTGTTCCTCTTGCTGTTATTTGAAGGGACCACTATAAATGATTCAGTTTTTTTTTCCTTCACCGACGGATCATTAGAGTCCACAGGCGTGTTGTTTACAATATTACTTACGGCCAATTCATCATCATTCGTAACTTGTTGGCTAATTTCGTCAACTGTTTCAATCGGATCTGTGGGATTGTCCTTCGCTGATGGTTCTAGTTTGCTGCCTCCAGAAGACATTACCAATACAGTCGCAATTGTACATACCACTCCTGTGCCGATAGCAATTCCTGTAGTAGAAAATAGTTTGCTAATAAGTGATGTAGAGCTAGCTGTTGATGCGCTAGCAGAGCCAATAGAGCTGGAAATGTTTGTCCACATAACATCATTAACAGGGGCCTCAAAGCCTTCTAGCTTAGACCTAAATAGTTCTTCTATGTTGTTTCCAGGGCTCATTCTTTCTCTACTTCTGTTATTTTTTTACGCAACATTGCTTTTGCTCTAGAAAATTGGGATTTTGAAGTGCTAATAGTGACGTTCATTTTTTTTGCTATTTCTTTGTGTGAATAGCCTTCAATTGCATACAAATTAAACACTGTTTTATAGCCCAAGGGCAGTTCTTGTAACACGTTAATTAAGTCTTCAGCGACAAGTGTTTCAAAAATAAAGTCGTTAGACTTTAAGGCAAAAGCCACATCATCAATTTGTGCCTGGTGCTTTAAGTGTTTATTCTTTCGAATAGCGTCTAAGGCGGTATTAACAAATATTCTTCGCACCCAACCTTCGAATGACCCTGCTCCTGAATACGCTCCCAATTTATCAAAGACCTTTATAAACCCATCTTGCAACACATCTTGTGCTTCTTCCGTGTTCGTCATGTAACGAAGACATACACCCATCATTTTGGGCCCAAGCTTATTGTACAGGGTTCTTTGAGCAAGAGGGTTGTTTTTCAAACACCCCTTAATCATTTCTTCCTCAGACATATTTCGCTTATCTAGTTCCATAGACACCATTCTATAAAAAAAGGTTGCATTCACTCTTTTTTTATCATTATCACGTGTAAATATGCTTATTTAAGAGCACAAAAGCTCAAGATAATGAGATTTATATAATAATTACTATTTTTAGCAATTGCCAAGTCTTGGGTTGTTATTATGAATAAATTCTATGTTCTATTATTCTGTCTGACATTAATGCTTTCGTGTTTTGAGGAAGAAGAAGCTCGTGCACATTTAAATCAATGTGAAAAACTTAACCCCGCCAAACAAGACAGTTTCCTGATAGGGCAGGGTCAGTGGATTGGACAGGTAGGCATTAAGAAAAACAAAAAAATACCGTTTAATTTTGAGGTAATTCATGACTCTGTTTTTATAATTAATTCTAACGAAAGGATTGGCACTAAAATAAATGAACATGGAGACTCTATGCACATTAAAATGCCTGTTTTCGATTCAGAATTTCACTTTATAAAAACAACGAGCGGCCTCGCTGGATATTGGTATAATAACGTTAAAGCAAACTACAAGTTACCCTTTACCGCTCGTTTAAATAAAGCGGGGGCAAAAAACAGGTTTGACGTTTCTCAAAACAATAACTACAGTATGTATAATGGAGAATGGGAAACAACTTTTAGCCAGGGAAGAGAAGGGGAGCACAAGGCAATTGCAGTATTTAACCAAGAAGAACAATATGTGACCGGCACTTTTATTACGCAAACGGGAGACTACAGGTTTCTACAAGGAAATATAAGTAATGATTCTATTTTGATCTCTTGTTTTGATGGGTCACACGCGTTTTTATTTGAAGGAAGGTTATTTGACGGCATTATAAATGGGCAGTTTTATTCTGGATCACACTGGAGCGAGCCATGGGCTTCATCTAAAAATGAATTGTTCTCGCTAGCCAATCCTTATTCATTAACGAATCAAATGAAAGAAGAAAAACTTGAGTTTACGTTTCCTGGCCTTGACGGAAAAAATGTCTCTTACCCTAATAGGCGCTACGATGATAAGGTTGTAATAATTCAGGTATTAGGGTCGTGGTGTCCCAACTGCGTGGATGAAACAAAGTTTTTTACAGTTCTGCACAACCAATATCAACATAGGGGGCTGGAAATAATAGGCCTTGCTTTTGAGGCGCCAGAAGAACTAAGCGATAAAATCGCAAGAGTAAAAGATTTAAAAGCCCATTGCTCCTCTAGGTATAAGTTTTTAATCGCAGGAAGCGCAAGTAAAAAAGAAGCGCAGAAGGCGTTACCTGTACTTAGTGAAGTTTCCTCATTTCCAACAACAATATTTATAGGTAAAGGGGGGGGAATTAGAAAAATTCATACAGGTTTTTATGGCCCTGGAACTGGAGACTATTATACCAAATACGTTTCTGAAGTGAATGTGCTAGTTGAAAGCTTATTGAGTGAATAAACTTCTGTTTTTGTATATTTGGTTTTCAAATCAATTTTATGCCAGTAATTAAAAACGCTTTAGCTCGTTATAGGGTAATCGACAGAAGCTTAAGAAACGAATACAGCCCCTTCCCTTCAAAGGCAACTTTAAGATCAGCTTGCGAAGAAGAGCTGTTTGGAACAACTTTAGGTGGAAACATTTGCGATTCTACTGTTGAGAAAGATTTGTTTGCTATGAGAATAGAGCATGATGCCCCCATTAAATACAATAAGCAAGAAAGGGGTTATTACTACGAAGACAAGGATTATTCAATAGACGAGGTTCCTTTAACAGAAAAGGATATTGAGGCTATTAAAATTGCAGCTAACCTTCTTTCTCAATTTAAAAACACTGAAATATTTAGTCAGTTCGAATTTGCTATAGATAAAATTATTGATCGTGTAAATATCTCTTCCAACGTTCAGGACACGGCAATCGAAGAATACGTGCAGTTCGAAACTGTTGATCGAGTAGGGGGCAGCGAGTTTTTAGAGCCCCTTTTAACCGCAATTAAAAACAAGAATAAGGTCCAGTTTGAGCATAAAGGGTTTTCAAGCGAAGTTGCTAAAACAAGAAGAATACATCCATACTTATTGAAAGAATATAGAAATAGGTGGTATCTTATTGGTAAAAGCGAACTTAAAGACAAGGTAATTACCTTTGGCTTAGATAGGGTAGCCAACCTCTTGGTGTTGTCAGACACGTATAAAAAGGATGGCTCTTTTAGCCCTGACAGGTTTTTTAAATACTCTATTGGAATAACATCGGACCACGGAAGTCCTTGTAAAATAATTATCGAAACGGGGGTTTTACTATCAAAATATATTCTTTCTCAGCCCCTGCACATGTCGCAAGAGTATTTAGGGGAAAAAAACAATATGCACTTATTTTCATATTTTCTTCTGCCTACATATGAATTAAAAATGCAAATTTTAGGTTTTGGTAAAGACGTTAAGGTGGTTGAACCGAAAGAATTAAAGGATGAAATACATCAAATTGCTAGGTCTGTGGTAGATTTATATAAATAGGTCAATTAATAAATTCAATTACTTTTGCTTATAATAAAAGACTTTAACCAAACCCAATGCGCCTTATCCTTTTAATATTAATGCTTCCGACTTGTTTTTCGGCGCAACTACTAGATAATAGAGGGTGTGCGGTGTTTTCTGGAGAGCCGTTTTTTTATACTGAGTTCATCCGTGGCAATAAGATAAAAAGTATAACTGGGTCAGTTTCTACAAAAGCAGATTTACAAGTTATAAAAAGTAAAGGGCTTATGGTTAAGTTCTTGTTTGACGAATCTGGTAATCTTATAAAACAATTCGACTCGTTTTATCGGGGAAAGAAAAAAGACAGTTCAATAATTGCCTACCATTATGATGAAAAGAAAAATATAACCACAAAAAGAATGAGTGATAGTTATGGGTTCTTTTCCTATAACTACAGCTATAATAATAACGGCGATGTGGTGCGCAAGACATACTGCAGAGATGAAAGCGCAACAAACAATAAAAACAATTTCAAGCTAAAAAAACAATATACCATTGTAAACGAAACCTATTCTTACGTAGCAAATGACTCGCTTATACAGAAAAATGTACTTAACAACCACGGAGGGGTTTATCAAAAAGAATACTATACCTATGATGAAAACAAGCTCTTGATTAAGGTGGAAAAAAAATTAATTGTAAATCATAAAAAAGCCGAAACAACTTACAGATACAATGACTTAATGAAGGTTTCTGAGATGACAATACAAAAAGATATGTCAAAGGGTGCTTATTCAAGACTTGTATATGAATATGATAACCTTGGGAACCTAGAGGTAATCGATGAGTATAGAAACGAGGAGTTAAAAACACACAAGGAAGTGATCTATGACAAATCAACACTTTTAATGAAGGCTCTTCTTGTTCAAGATGTTAATTCAAACTTTATTACAATAACAAAGTATTCCTACGTATTTTTTGATTAAAGCTCTCGAAAAAGAATGATTTTTCCACAAAAACTTGCTAATTACAGAATTGTTTTTAATTTTGTTATTCGAGTATAAACAAATTAAAAAAATCAAAATGAAAAAGTTTTTTATGTTATTAGCTGTTGCTGGATTCTTTTCTATGACAACAATTTCTTGTGGTGGTGCTGCTGCTGAAGGAGAAGCAACTGAAGAAAGTGCTGAAGGTGGAGAAGATGAGGGAAAGGCTGAAGAAAGTCATGAGGGTCACGGTCACTAGAACAATCTTTAGTTAAAGAAATTGAAGGCTTACACAGTGTGTAAGCCTTTTTTTTGCGTTTCTTTGCATTTATATGAGGGTCTTGTATTTTATAGTTTTTGCAGTGACACTGTTTTCTTGTACCAACAAAGAGGAGGAGTCAATACGACTGGACAATGGAAATAATATAGAAATTAATATAAATGGTTCTACCTATCAACAACTTGAGCTATATAGAAATATAGCTTTAGAGAATGGCGTTATTGATAAAAGCTTAAAAAAGTATTTTCCGGCAACCATAAAATACAAAGGCAAAGAAACACCTATTAAGTTGCGATTAAAAGGTGATTGGGTCGACCATTTAAAAGGTGATAAATGGTCTTTTAGAATAAAGATAACTGGCGAAAACGCCTTTCTAGGGCTTAAGAGTTTCTCTATTCAAAGCCCTCATACTCGTTCATTTTTACACGAATGGTTTATGCATCAAGTCTATTTAAGAGAGGGTGTTTTAACCACGCGGTATGAGTTTGTTCCGGTAATAGTTAACGGGAAACAAATGGGCGTGTACGCTCTGGAGGAACACTTTGATAAACAATTGGTTGAGAATAAGGGTAAAAGAGAGGGGCCTGTTATAAAGTTTAATGAAGAAGGGGTTTGGGAAACGAGGATAGGGGATCCGGGTGGATACCATTCTTTACCTTATTTTGCAGCTGCGGAAGTAATTCCTTTTAAACAGAACAGGACAATGACAAATCCTGTTTTAAAACAACATTTCAAAACCGCGCAAAGTTTGTTGCTTCGCTACAAAGCATTTGACAAAAATATTGAAGAAATATTCGACCTTGATAAGTTGGCTAAATTCTACGCTCTTACAGATCTTGCAAATACAGATCACGCTCTTATATGGCATAACCTCCGGTTTTATTACAATCCTGTTTCCAGAAAATTAGAGCCGATAGCATATGATTGTTATCCAGAAAAAATAGAAATGAGCGCAAATCAGCCTATTTTTGGATACAGTAAAGACAAAACAGCCTTTCCTGACTATAACTTTATTCACTATAGTATATTTAACAACAACTCATTTAAGGCTTTATATGTTTCCTACCTTAAGAAGTTCTCAAGTAGTAAATACCTCAACACTCTTTTTAACGAATTAGACCCGGATTTAGATTTGTTCGGAAAGCTCCTAACTAAAGAGTACCCGAGCTCGAAGTTTAATAAAGCTTTTTATTGGAATAGTATTAAAGCAATTCAAGAGGCTCTACCTGACTATATAAACTCAGATATTAAATATAGTTTACAAGATTACTCTTTTGAGGACCTTACAAACACAAAAACATATTATTACAACACCGGTCTAAAAGCTTACTTAAATCCTTTTCAAGACTCGGTTATTAATGTTATACAGCTAGTCAATTTTCATTCAACGCCCGTCACTATAATTGGGTATGGACTAAAACAAAAAAAAGATTCAATCATTTGCTTGGAGTTGGGAAAAGTTGTTGATAAGTTCAGTAAAAGCCTTCCGGTGCACTTACTCAGTCTTCCTAAGTCAGTAAAAAAAATCTATTTTACTGCAAACCACGGTATTCTTGACACACTAAATATTTCAATCAGTAAGTGGGCGGTCAATAAAAAAATAATTACACCTATAGACAGTTTGTTTGTGTCTGATTTACCGGATATTCCGTTTATCGAAATAAATACACTAAGTAAGTTATTGACTATAAAAAAAGGAGATCATGTGCTTTCTGTTGACCTTATTGTGCCGCAAGGATGGACGCTTGTGCTGGAAAAAGGCACCGAAATTGATTTAATTAATAAGGCTGCTATAATTAGTTATTCGCCAGTTCACGCTGAAGGATCCAAAGAGGAAAATATATTGATTTATTCTTCTGACAGTACTGGACAAGGAGTTACCGTTATCGATAGTTATGGGAACTCACTCTTTCAAAACGTTGTATTTAACCACTTAACCACATTAACGAAGTACGGTTGGCATCTAACAGGTGCCGTCACCTTTTATCAAAGTAATGTAATTATTGAAAACTGCACTTTTAAAAATAACTCTTGTGAAGACGCAATTAATCTTATTCAATCGAATTTCACTTTTTCCAATTCTATTATAGAAAATACTTTTTCTGATGGTCTTGATTCGGATTTTAGTAATGGCACTATTTCATATTCCATATTTAAAAACACAGGTAATGATTGTATTGATTTGTCTGGAAGTGATGTTGAAATTAAATATTGTGAAATTGAAAACTCGGGAGACAAAGGAATCTCGGGAGGTGAAAATTCTACTGTGAAAATTGAAAACACAAAAGTCAATAAGGCAAAAATTGCTGTTGCGTCCAAGGATTTGTCGACGGTAATTGTAAACTCTATTACGTTCCAAAATGTCGATTATGGGTTTGTTGCCTTTCAAAAGAAGCCTGAATTTGGTCCTGCTAAAATTATTGTTAAAAACACAAAAACAGAATTAATAGACAATAACCTTATGGGCGTAGGGTCTTTATTGATAAAACATGGTAAAGTGACAACTGATACAATCAAAGGCGTCGTTCCTATAGATATTGAATCGCTTTATTAAGAGGTTCGTTAACACAATGTTAAGTTTGTGAATTATGGTTCAAAATAAAACATGGATATTAATATTACTTCTTGGCTTAGCTTTAAGCTGCTCTCGAGAGAAGGAAAACAACTCCGCCTTTGTAAAATTACCGCCAACAGCGTTTGAAAGTGCTCTTAATGAAACCAAAGAGTTATTGTTGCTTGTAAAAAGTAACACGCTTATAATGGATAGTAGTGTTGTTGAGGTTTTTGTGGTGTCACAAGGTTTAGAGCCTGAGAATAATAATTTCAGGTCGGAGACAACTTTTAAAAATATTTATCTAAAGAAGATTTTTAAATGTAATAACGGAATAGTTAATACTGTACATTTTGATTTTTATTATGACTCTTTAAATTCGAATCTAACACAAGACTCGCGAGCAATTCTAGAGTTGTTAAAAACCACTTTAGGTCAACAATCCTCATCTGACAGCACTAACTCCATGAAAATTATTACTTGGAACCTCACTAATAATGTTCTAGACTACGAGCTCTTTAATAATGGTTTTACTTTTACTATTCGTAAAAAAGAAAAAATGATTTCGCCTGTTGTGTCTGAAAAAAAACTACCATTACAACTTGAATTAGCAGGTCTTTTAGTCAGCCACATACACAATGATTCATTAAGGCTTGAATCGTCTACAATATTAAGCGTTCAAAATCTCTTTAATGTTGCTTTTAAGAAAAAGTCAAGCGCCCTTACTTTCAGCGGAACGTATAATGAAAATATACTCTTAAGTGGATCGTTTTTATTTAATGGAGACAAGCTGTCTGGAACATATTTTGACTACGTATATTTAGACACGATATCACAAAGCTTTGTTTCAGATGCAATAATTGTAAAATCAATAATTACTGAGTTGTATGGAGCTCCTTCTGACGTGGCTACGGTTTCTTTGTCCACGTCTTATAAATGGGGTAGCCCGCCTATCATTTTAGATATTTATGGTAATGGTTTTTCTATTATTCTTGAAAAAGAGGGGCTATAGCACTCTTTTTACAACCTCGCTTAAACATATTTTAAACCACTCTGTATAATTCTCTGGGTTTTGAGCAACCAGCTCCAAAACATCTTGAACCGGGGTGTAAATATATGCGTTAACTTCTTCTTTATTAAAGCAAACTTCCCCTTCGAATTCGCCGATAAAAACATGATCCAGCTCGTGCTCGGTCAGCCCTCTGTCTAAGTTTTTTTTATAAATAAAATCGAATGCTTTTTCTATATCACAATCAAAACCCATTTCTTCTTGCAGTCTTCTATGGGCAGCCTCTATTGTTGGCTCACCTTCTCTTGGGTGACTGCAACAAGTGTTCGTCCAAAGCCCTCCTGAATGATATTTTGAAAATGCTCGCTGCTGCAGCAGCATCTCTCCGTTACTATTGAAAATAAACACTGAAAACGCTCTGTGTAAAACACCTTTCTCGTGCGCTTCCATTTTTTCCATCGTTCCTAATGGGTTGTCATTCTCATCAACCAGTATAACTCTTTCCATCTTTAGTCTATTCCATTCATTCTTAAACGCTGATCTCTATTAGCAATTTCCCAGGCGGTATAAAAAACCATTCTTGCAGTTTTTTGAACCTTGTCAAAATTAATTTTATCCACATCATCTGTGGGTTTATGATAGTCTTTGTGAACCCCGCTAAAATAAAAAATAACAGGAATTCCCTTTTTAGCAAAATTATAGTGGTCTGATCGATAATAAAACTGGTTCGGGTCTGTTCGATCGTTATAAGTATAGTCTATATCGTAATTAATATATTTTTTATTTACCATTTCGCTAATCAAATGCAAATCCATACTAATTCGATCAGCGCCTATTAAATAAATATAATTATCATAATCATGCTCATCGTCTCGCCTTCCTATCATATCAATATTTAAGTCTACAACCGTTTTTTCTAAACTATATACGGGGTTGTCTGCATAATATTTAGACCCCCACAGTCCTTTTTCTTCTCCTGAAACGGTCATAAATAAAATGCTTCGGCGAGGCCCGTTTCCATCATTTTTTGCTTTTTGAAAAGCCTCAGCCAGCGCCATAACACTTACTGTTCCGGAGCCATCGTCATCTGCTCCATTACACACTTCTCCGTTATCATACCCTAAATGGTCATAGTGAGCTGTAATAACAATAAGCTCCTCTTTTAGGTCTTTCCCTTCAATATAACCCAGCACGTTATCCGAGGTAAGCTCTTCTTGAATATCTACTTTAATTGAAATTTTTGACTCACTAATTTTTGATAAAATTGTGTTAGCAGTACTGTTAGAAATATATATATTAGGTATTAACCCAGCCCCTCTTATGCCTGGATTATGCATTTGCATATTTGGATTTTCTATAAACCCTTCCATCCGCTCTGCTTCTTCTGTGTAATTTTTCTTTATTGTTATTAAACCTAAAGCGCCCTTATTTTTTGCCGTCTTAACTTTTCTTCTCCAACCTATCTGTTCATTTTGCAGCCCAAAGGAGTCAGGCGCCCCCTCTTTTATTAAAACATATTTACCCTTAACATTGAGGTTTGTATAATCAGTGTGGTTTTCGTTCTCAATTCCAAATCCCGCATATACCAATTCAGCCCCTGTGTGTTCAACGTCTTTTATGTTTCCTTTGTAATAAAAATCGTCAAACAAATTCCATTTAACTCCATTTACTTCAATAAACACGTTAGAGGCGTTCTTCGCATCAATAGCAAATGTTTGAAGAAAAGATTCTTTTTCGGCGCCTGGATCTACTCCTATTTCTTTAAATCTCTCCAATATATATTTGGCCGCTTTTTTCTGTCCAGGGCGAGCTGTTTCTCTTCCTTCATATTCATCAGAAGCAAGTATGGAAAGATCTTTATATAAACCCTCTTTTAAAATGGAGGAGGCATATACCTCCGCGATACTATCCGATAGTGCCTCCAGTTTTACTTCGGCTACTTTACTGTTTTTTTTTGTTAGTGAACAGCTAAAAACAGTAAACAATAATAAGGTTACTAAATATTTCATTTTATCTACAAGCTATTTTATCTACCCTTGTTTGGTGTCTTCCGCCTTCAAATTCGGTACTGAAAAAAGCTTCTATTATTTTCAAAGCACTTTCCTTACTAACAAAGCGAGCAGGAATTGAAACAATGTTCGCGTTGTTGTGCAACCTGCCAAGTTCAGCAATTTCTGAGCTCCAACTTAAGGCTGCTCTAATACCAGGGTGTTTGTTTGCAGCCATACTTATTCCATTTCCACTTCCACAAATTAATACACCATATTTATTTGTACCTTTTTCAATACTTTCACATACTGGATGAGCATAATCTGGATAATCTATACTCTCTTCCGAATAACATCCGAAATCCTCAACTTTATGTCCTTTATCCTTTAAAAAATCTATTATTACTTTTTTTAATTCGTAACCTGCATGATCAGCACCAACTGCTATATTCATAATACTATATTTAGTTTATCTTTACCTTCTACTCAAACCATTAATAACTTGTTAATAACCTGTTAGCTACTATATATAAACTTTATTAGGATTACAAAAATTAATTGTTCATTGACATTAGTTTTGTATAAACCTAATAAGTTAACATTATTTTTATAACTATTAATTAACAGATTTTGTTTAGTTATCAATACAAAAATGGTATAAAAGTTTTAACCATTTACTTATATAATAACTATTTTTCATTTTGTTAATAACATATTAATTACCTTTATAACAAAGATATCTATATAATAAATCATGTTAATTAAGTGTTATTAACTATTGATAAAATATAAAACCTAATTTTTTGAATACAAGTTACACACAGTATAAACAGCTTAATAATAATAGTAAAATATTTAAATTTAATCTCTTTTATTTATTTATAATATATATTGTTTATTTCTTTTTTTTAAGTGGCTCTATAATTCTCGCTCAAGAAATAGATATTGATCCAAACGGATATAACACTTTTTATTTTCAAAATGGAAATGTTAGCAGTGAAGGAATTTTAAAAGATGGAAAGCCGATAGGTTATTGGAAAACCTATTATGATAATGGCCAAATAAAATCTGAAGGTAATCGTAAGAATTTCTTACTAGACAGTATTTGGAAGTTTTATAATAATAAAGGCGCTCTTTTAGATAAAATAAATTATAAGGAAAATAAAAAAGAAGGAGTGTCAAAATTGTTTGATAAATATGGCTGTATAAAAAGTGAATCAAATTATAGTAAAAATGTCAAATCAGGTGAAGAAAAGGTTTTTTATTCTTCCGGAAAAATAAAAAACATTAATACCTATAACCAGAACAAAAAACATGGTTATTGTTATCAATTAGATAGTATAGGTAGAGTTATAACGATAAGTGAATATAACGGAGGTTTTTTAAGAAGTGAGGAACAAATCAATAGATTTGATGAAGAAGAAAAAAAACATGGTATATGGAAAGAATTTCATGAAAACGGAAAGGTAAAATGGGAAGGTGATTTTAAGCATGGTATATTAAATGGAATCGTAAGAGAATATAATAAAAAAGGAGGTTTAAAAACAATGAATATGTTTGTTGATGGAGCGTTAAAAGAAGATGCTAAAGAAGTTAAATTTTTTGAATTAAGTAAGGAAATTAGATCAAATGGATCTTACTTAATTGGAGGTTATGCTGATGAAATGAAGCAGGGTATATTTAGAGAATACGATTCTATAGATGTATTGATTAATTCTTATCAATATAGAAATAATATTAAAATAGCTGAGGGTATATTGGATTCTACAGGTTTAGAGCATGGAGAATGGAAATATTTATTCACCGACGGTTCGATTAAAGCAATAGGTAAATTTAATCATGGAAAAAGAGATAATTTATGGGTATATTATTACATAGGTGGAGAGATTGAGCAAAAAGGATTGTATGTTAATGGATTGCCGCATGGAGAATGGAAATGGTGGTATATGAATAAACAATTACGTAGAAAGGAATTATTTCGGCACGGAAAAGAGGATGGAGAATCCATTGAATATGACACTATTGGAAATTTAATAACAAAAGGAGAATTTATGGATGGTATTCGTGAAGGTGTTTGGTTTTATAATATTAATGATCATAAAGAAGAAGGAAATTTTAGAGATGGTTTAAAACATGGTATTTGGATATATACCTATAATGATGGGCAGATTAATTTTAAAGGGGAATATATTAATGGACTTCCAATAGATAAACATAAATTCTATTATCCTAATGGCCAGTTAAAGTGGGAGGGTAAATATGATAATGGAGAAAAAGAAGGAGAATGGATAAAATATAATAAAGAAGGAATCATTATTCTTAGAATACACTATAAAAGGGGTGTAGAATACAAAGTGGACGGCTATAAAATCAAACCTGCATTTGAAGCTCAATGATAAATAATTGTTTTAAAATATTTTTTGATTCGTATGGAGATTCGGAGGTATTATTAAAAAAGGATGATTTTACAATCGTTGATTTTAATAATAATAGAAAAGGTTTCAGTAAATAATAAGAGTAAAACCAACTAAAGAGGCTACTATGTTGATTGATAAAGAGTTTATAGACTGTATAATAAATAGTTCGTTAGATATTATTATAGCATCTGATGTAAATAATAAAATAACCCATGTAAGTCATTCAGCATCTTCTCAATTTGGATACTCAAAAGAAGAATTTAAACAAATCAGTCCGGTAGATTTATTTAAGGACAAAACAGAATACGAATCTATTGAAAAGCAAATAAAAGAAAAAGGATACTTTATTGGTAAAATAACGAATAAAAAGAAAAATGGTAAGTTATTTAATACCCATTTGTCTGCGTCTCCTATAACCGATAATAAAGGAAATAATATTGGATTAATGGGTGTTTCTAGGGATATTAAAGAAGTAAAAAAAATAGAAAATGAAATAATTAATAGTGAAAAAAAATATAGAGAATTATTCGAAAACTTTTCGGATGCAGTAATAATTGTTGATGAAAATAATGTAACGATTGATATTAATGAGGCGGGTAAAGCTTTATTTGAAGTGGAAGATAATACAGCGTATAATATTTATTCTTTTGTTTCTAATAAAGATAAAAGTATTGTTTCAGAGAAAGCCAAAGAACTCAGAAAAGAAGGAATTGTAAGGAACTTTGAAATTGAAATTATTGCAGCAAAAGGCACAAAAAAAAATATAGAAATATCCAGCAGTGCTTTTTATGAGGATGGTATATTTAAAGGATCTAGAGACGTAATTAGAGACATTTCGGAAAATAAAAAAAGAGAAGCTTTATTAATTAAACAGTCGTCTACTATACAATCCATTTTTGAAAATACGAGTAATGTTCTTATTTGGACCTTAGACAGTAAATTTAATGTTTCATCTTTGAATAGCGAGTTTAGTAAAATATTTAAAGATAGAATAGGTGATTCAATACAAGTTGGAGATAACTTTTTTAGTAAGATATCGGGTAATCTAAAGCCTTATAAACCGCATTTAATAAATGAGATGGAAGGTATATATACTAAGGCTCAAACAGGAGTATCTCAAAATTTTGAATCTATTATTTATAGTTCAGATGGTAAGCAAATGATTTATGCAACATTTCTTAGTCCGATTAAAATAAAAGGAAAAAAGAAATTTGATTTAGCTTGTCTGGCGGTAGATTTAACACATAAAAAAGAGACAGAACTAAAGCTAAGAAAACTTTTAAACGAAAAAGAAGTGCTATTAAAAGAAGTACACCACCGTGTTAAAAACAATCTTCAAGTAATATCTAGCATTCTTAACCTTCAATCATCTTATGTCAAAGATCAAATGACATTAGATATATTAAGAGAAAGTCAAAACAGGATAAAAGCTATGTCTTTTATTCATGAAAGTTTATATAGGTCGGATGATTTCTCTTTTGTTAATTTTTCTAGTTACATAAATAGTTTATCTTCAAACCTGGTTCAAACCTATATTATCAAACATGCTAATATTAATTTAGAATTAGACTTAGGAGACGTTAATCTAAATTTAGACCAGGCAATTCCTTGTGGTTTAATAATTAACGAACTAGTATCTAATTCGATTAAGTATGCATTCCCCTTGAATAGAAAAGGAAAAATACGGATTGAACTAACAAAGAAAGGGAATAAAATACATTTAAAGGTGGAGGATAATGGAATAGGACTACCGGATAATTTAGATGTAGAAAATACAGATACCTTAGGCCTTCAACTAGTATATATACTTGTTAGTCAGTTAGATGGAGATATTAAGGTGATTAACAAGAAAGGAACAACATTTTTGTTTAACTTTACAATGCAATAATAATTTAATAGACATTCAAGATTATTTTATGGGTAAAATAAATGTGTTAGTCGTTGAAGATGAGAGTATTGTGTCAAAAGACATTCAATACAGCTTAAAAAAACTAGGCTACAATGTTGTAGGTGTTGCCGCTACTGGGCAGAAAGCAATTGAACTTTGTGGAGAGAAGTTGCCAGACATAATATTAATGGATATTATGCTCAAGGGAGACATAAATGGTATTAAAGCATCTACTAGGATTAAAGAGGTTTACAATATTCCTGTTATATTTTTAACAGCTTATGCAGACGAAAACACATTATCTAAAGCAAAAGTTACTGAGCCGTATGCGTATATAATTAAACCATTTAAAGAAATTGATCTTCACACATCTATTGAAATGGCTTTTTATAAACACAGCAAGGAACTAGAAATCTTAAAAGAGCGGGACATGCTCTATAGTATTGTTGAAAATAAGGAAAATAAAGAATTTATTTTTGTTAAGAGCAAATCAAGATTAATCAAGCTTAACACTAAAGACATATTTTTTATTGAAGCGCTTAAAGACTATGTAGTAATTAATACACTAAACAAACGCTACACAATTCACTCAACAATGAAAGACATTGAGCGTAAAATGCCGCAAGATTTCTTTTTAAGAGTTCATCGATCTTACATTGTAAGGTTGGATAAAATTGCACAAATAGAGCAACCAAATCTTATATTAGAAGAGAATAATAAAATTATTCCAATAGGAGGATCTTACAAGGAAGAGCTGATAAAAAGAATTAATTTAATATAAACTTATACGGAAAAATGTATAATTTAAAAAAACAAAAAAAGGCTAAAAACGCTCTCTTAAAAAGTGTTTTTAGCCTTTTTTTGTTTTCCTGCTATGCACCTTTTTATACCCAAACATGGGAGTATACTATTTCTAAAGATTTTGAGTTTTCAATTCAAGACATGTGGGCAGAAAGTGGATTATATGAAGCTAAATTTGTTATATCTAACCAAAAAACAGCCTTTGTTAAAACAATTGAGATAGATGACAATAATATTGGAAAGTTGGTTTTTCCAGACGAGTTTAATCACACAAGAGGAAAGTTTAATAATGACACCACCACGCTGTTCAACTGGTATATTGAAGTAAAAAAGCAAAAAGTAGCTTCTGGAAAAATAGTTTACAACCCTAGTCCGAATGAGCTACTTCAATTATTTAAATATGATTTTTTGGACTTTAAAAAGAAGGAAGTAGTATGGGGAGATGTTGTTGATGGTTTTCGATGGAGTGATAAAAAAGGAGAAAACATACTTATTAGGTCGGTTGTAAGCGATATAAAAACGAATAGCAACCACTTATACATATACCATTTTTTAAAAGAGGATAAGGAGTTTAAACAAGTTAGAAAACTTACGGATTATGTAAAAAACTGTGATTTAGACTTATTCTCAAACCATAATATCGAGTCTATAGAACTAACAGATATTGATAAAGACACCATAGGGGAAGTCTCTTTTAGTTACACCAATGATTGTAGTTGTTTAGAAGATAGTTTAGCAATTTCGACCAAGCTAATGTTGACTACAAAAGGAGAAAAATATGCTATCAGAGGACTAATATATTCAAAAAAAAATGATGCCTTTTCAGAGTATGAGCTAGGCAGAAGCCTCAAAAAAAATGATTTATACAGGAGGTTTTTAATTAAAAAATGGAAAAAACTAACAGGTGAAGAAGAGACCATATATAATTAGCGGGCCCTGTAGTGCTGAAACAGAGGAACAACTATTAAACACAGCGAAACAGCTTGTTAAGTATAACTCTATTGACTGTTTAAGAGCGGGTATTTGGAAGCCGCGCACTCGACCAAATTCATTTGAGGGTGTAGGAGAAATAGGCTTACAATGGCTAAAAACAGCTGGACAGGAGGCAAGCCTGCCGGTCGCTACAGAGGTTGCTAACACGAAGCACGTTGAGCTTGCATTGAAAAGTGGTATAGATATACTTTGGATAGGCGCTAGAACAGTGGCCAACCCTTTTTCTGTTCAAGAAATAGCTAGCGCACTAAAAGGTGTAGATATTCCTGTAATGATAAAAAACCCAGTTAACCCAGACTTACAACTATGGATCGGCGCGATAGAGCGAATATCTCAAGCAGGATTAAAGGATATAAAAGTAATTCATAGAGGTTTCTCTAGTTTTCAAAAATCAGCCTATAGGAATACTCCAAAATGGGAAATACCTATTGAGCTTATGAGAATTTTTCCTGAAATTCCAATAGTTTGTGACCCGAGCCATATTGGAGGCAACAGGAAAATGATTAAAGCAATTTCTCAAAAAGCATTGGACTTGGAAATGGATGGCTTGATGATAGAAAGTCACGTTAACCCCGATGATGCATGGAGTGATGCAGAGCAACAAATAACCCCAAAAAATCTGCAAAAAATCTTATCTAGTCTTGTAGTTCGACAATCAGAGGTTAATAATACAGAGCTAAAAAACAAGTTAACAATTCTCCGAAACAAAATAGATGGTCTAGACGAAGAAATTATTAACCTATTGTCAACAAGGATGAACATTGTAGAGGAAATAGGTAGCCATAAAAAAGAGAATGATATTACAATTTTACAAGCGGAGAGGTGGAAAAAAATCATTAATGACAGAAAGAAAATAGCTAAATCACTAGGTGTTTCGGAAGGGCTTGTCCAAAGAATATTAAAGATAATTCATGAGGAATCAATAAATATTCAAACGAGCATTTTAAACAACAAAAAGCCCGAATAGCAAACCACTTACCCTTGTAAACCTTAAAGCATTCCTCTTGATTTCAATTCTAGGTATTTGTTGATTGTATCTACGGATAGATTTTCCGGTTTTGTTAACACGCTTTGTATCCCATATTTTCTCAGCTCAAAGGCTATTAACTCCTTTTCTAAAGCAAATTTACCAGCCAAAGTTTTTACGTAAATATCCTTTACACGATTGCCTTCCATTTTTGATGCCTTCTTTAACTCAGAATTTTCAAAAAACACAACCACTAATAAATGTTGTTGATTAATTCTTCTCAGTAAAGGAAGGTTTCTTTTTAAAGCATACATGCTTTCAAAGTTGGTAAACAACAAGATCATGCTACGTCCTTTAACGGTGTTTCTAAGCCCAAAATATAACCGTCCATAGTCTGACTCCATGAAGTGTGTTTTTTGCTTATAAAGAACATCTATTATTCTTCTTAGCTGCGTTGTGGTGTTTTCTGCAGGCAATCTAGAACCAAGCTTATCAGAAAAAGTTACCACACCCACCTTGTCGTTTTTACGTAATATTATATTTGAAAGAGACAAGGCACAATTAATAGAGTGATCCAACAAGGTCAAATTATCAAACGGCATTCGCATTGACCGGCTTTTGTCAATTACACAATATACTTGCTGAGAACGTTCGTCTTGATATTGGTTTACCATTAATTCCCCCTTCCTGCTTGTGGCCTTCCAGTTAACTGCTCTAATATCATCACCTGGAACATAAGTCTTTATTTGTTCAAATTCGTTGTTGTTTCCAATTCTTCTAATCTTTTTAATGCCTTGGAAAATTGCTGTTTTAGAAAACACTTGTAGCTCATATTTCTTCATTTGCAATATAGAAGGGTAAACAGCAACCTCTTGTTTTGCTTTTATTGTAATTCCTCTTTCAACAACCCTCAAAATAGTGGAGACGTAGATGTTAATGTCCTGAAACAAATAAACACCTCTTTTGTTGGGTTGAATTAAATAAATAAATTCTTTGGATTCTCCCGGGTTTAAAAACATCCACTCCTGAAAATCCCTAACCTGCAGTTGATAAGGCAGTTCGTCTATTATCCGCAAACTAACCGGCATATTATAGGTGCTGCTTACTTTTATTCGAACAGTGTTTTTATCCCCTAAAGAAAGCTGTTTGTTCACAACCCTGGTTGCCTCAACCCTTGACTTACTAAAGAACAGAATAAACAAATCTAGCATTGTAATAGCCAATAACGCAATAAAAGCAACTTGCGCAATTGGATACATAAAAGGTGCACCAAAACCCACACAAAATAGCGCAACCACAATTACCCAATAAAGGAAGAAGCGGTTGCGTATGTATAGCTGTTTAAAAAAAGTGGTCATGTTTGAACTATCTAGGGACCTCTACCTTTTGAATTATTTCTTGAATTATTATTGAAGCGTCCATTCCTTCCATTTCAGCTTCAGGTGTTAAAATAATTCTATGGTTTAATACATGAAAAGCAACATACTGCACGTCATCCGGAACAACAAAGTCCCTTCCCCTCATAGCCGCTATAGCTTTTGAAGTTTTCATCATCGAGAGTGAGGCGCGTGGAGAACCGCCTAAGTAGAGCTTGCCATGAGACCTTGTTTCATGGGTAATATTTGCAATATATGTTACTAAAGAGTCGTCTAATGTAACCTGCTCTATGCAGTTTTGGATCGTTTTCAACTCGTTTTTCGAAAACAAGCTTTGAACGTTTTCTAAATCTATGTCGTGTTTGTTTCTAAATCGAATTAATATTTCTTTTTCCTCTTCAAGGGTTGGGTAATGCAAGTTAACCTTAAAAATAAAACGATCTAACTGAGCTTCAGGAAGCCTGTATGTGCCTTCTTGTTCAATTGGATTTTGTGTTGCGATTACTAAAAAGGGAAAATCAAGATTGTATTTTACACCATCATAAGTAATCTGCCTTTCTTCCATTACCTCGAATAATGCTGACTGAGTTTTTGCAGGAGCCCTATTAATTTCATCTATAAGAACGATATTCGTAAAGATAGGCCCCTTTTTAAATATAAACTCACCAGACTTTAAATTGTATACCGACGTTCCGATGATGTCAGATGGCATTAAATCTGGAGTAAACTGGATTCTTGAAAAATCAACTGATAGTGTTTTAGACAACACTTTCGCGGTTAGCGTTTTTGCTACACCAGGAACACCCTCTAGTAAAACATGTCCTCCACAAAACAAGCCAATCAATAACAAATCAACCATTTCATGTTGCCCAACAAGGAACTTTCCAATCTCTATTCTAACAGCCCCAACTTTAGAGTTTAATAAGGACAAATCAACTCTTGGCGCTCCAAATTCGCTCGGCTGAACAGGAGGTTTAGGGCTTAAGGGGGTTTCGGGGTCACTTAAAGCCTTTTTTATAGGGTCTTCGAAGGCGTTTTCATCTTTTTCAGGCTTGCTATTATTGTCTTCCATAGTTATTCATTTATTGGCAATTTTTATAAAAATACTCAAGTTTATTATATAGGCTTATCAGTTCACTTTCCGAAATATTTCTGTTCTCTTTTCCTTTAACAAGAGTAGTGAAAATATCTTTTACATGTTTTTCTCCTACGCCAGATTTTTGAGCAACCTTAGTGATAAAATCAGGTGTAATTTTTGGAGAAGAAACATGGTAATGTTGTCGTAAAAAAGATAAGAAAATTAATTCCTTATGCTTAATTAATTTGTCGTGTCTTTTTTGCTGAAAGTATAACGTGCTTACGGTTTGAACAAACTCTACGCTCGAGTTTTCATTAGGTTCTATAGCGGGGATGATTCGCTGTCTTCTTTTGCTTTGAAAGATCATGTATAGTAAAGCCCCAACAATTAACAAGACCAGAGCGGCAAACAAAGAGGGAACCCTCATTATATACTGCAAAGGGCTTGACTTCGGATAATTTACTTTATTCGAATTATCTTGCTTAGAATATGTCGGCTGCGGAACACCCCTATAAGGAGAATATTTTCCAAAGTCATGATGCCAGTATATATTTCCTTTTGGTAAATGAGACAAAACTACTTCAGCATGGTATTTCCCTCCTTTGTTAAACATATTGTAATTCGAAAAAGCAGCAGGCGTTGAGTGAATAATAAAAGACCCTTTGCCATATTGTAAACGTATGCATATAGGGTATTCCCTAGCGTTGTTATATACTATTCGCACAAATCCACCTCCCAAATCAGCGTCTATAAAATACCTCCAGCTTTTATACTTTGGGTAGCTATGACTATTTAATTCAGCATTTTTAATTTCAATGGAGCTTTCTTGTAAGAGCTTAGGGTGATAAAAGTTTAACACAAAAGAAGTATCATAATAGTTGTTAAACCTAAAATAGGATTTATCCGAAATAGCACCCCGAACCTTACTGGATAAATTTTCACACGCTATAAATGCACAATTCCCCACTTCAACAAACTCTAACAACCACTCACCATCATCATCGTTTAAGCTCAAGTCTTCCGCAATAGCAAAGTATATATTCTTACAGTCTTTTTTTTGTTCTTTTGGTAGCAACTCCGAAAGAGTCACATACTGAGATGTTTGTATTTTTTGAAGAGAAGAAGTGTTTTTGTAGTTTTTTAAAAGTTGATACAATAAAAAAGTACCCGTTGGATTTATAGGTTTTTTTATTATCAAGCTGTCATTTCGAGAAGTTTCAGAATTGTTTTTTATACCTGAGTTTGATTGCCGAGCCACTCCAAATAAACAAACCAACACCAAAGCCACTATCAAAGCACCTCCTAAAATCAAATATTTTTTAGACAGATCCATAATTACTTACCTTCAGAATTTAAACTGTTTAATAAACGTTTAAACTTCGGCTCTAAAGAACTAAAGTCCTCTTTTTTCACATTGTAATTTCCATACCACACCAATTCATAAATTGAGACAGCGTCATTAAATGAGTCGTATTGAGGCTTTCCTCTCATTTCGATTAAGTATGAAAAGTTGGTTTTTTTCTTTTCCCACCTTATCCATTCTTTCTCACACAAACTTTTAATTATAAAAATAAAATAAAGCCTAATTGCCTCTCTAAAATCATCGTTAGCTAATGCTTTTTCTAACAGAAGCTCCAATTCCGATTTTGGTATTTGAATTGGAGCCAGTTCCTCAAAATCAACAACAATTTTTGCCCCCTTTTCAGTAAAAGAGGTTTTAACGAACAGCTGATAAATTAAGAAAGCAAGTAAGACAGTTAATAGCCCAAATAAGAAGTATTGAAGAAACCCCATATCACCCCCATGAGAATCACGATTATTGTTTCGGCTGTTCTGCTGAGGCTGTTTTTCTTTAGGGTGGTAATCCTGTTGCCCTTGTTCCGTGTTGTTTTCATTCGGATGGTAACCTACCCCCCCAGCATTTTCACCTTCAGGTCCATCTCCCTCCGAATAAGCTTGATCCCCCTCATAAAGGTATTGGTCGTCGTCATTTTTGTATTCACTATACTTGCCATCGTAGTCTTCGTTGTCGTAGTTATAATAACTACCTTCAACCCCTCCATTTTCCGAGCTATAAGTTCCTCCAGACTCGTTAATTACACGGTCTTTTAGACTACCCCATTTCTTTTTATTGAAATTATGTTTTTCTTGTGCAGAATTTACATAATCGTCTTGCGGAGAAGGTTCTTGTGCAGAGATTTGTGTAAGACAACCCAACACTGAAAGGAGAGTGATATATATAATAACCTGCCTCATCGTTTAAAAAACTTCTTCATCTTCGTAAATTTTACTTTCCTTTCCAAACCCTTTTAATTTTTCAAACAAACCATAAGCCTCTTCCTTCTCAACAGTGCTTAAGTATAGAACGTTAAACGCAATAAAAAAGACAGGAACTATGAAATGAGCTATCAACATATAAAGACAAGCTTCGACAATGTTCATGATGAGAAAATAGTCGTCCGTTGTTGAAATCAAGAACCAGTCTAAAACCATTTTTATTAAGTCCTGAACAGGCCCAACGGCAAAAAAGAAAATTAACCCTAAAATAAAAAGAAAGACAAAAAAGACCCCAAGTCCCGAAGTCCATCCCCTTTTTCCAATTGACAAACCACGCCCAATTCCCGTAAATAGTTGTCGGTTTTCAAAAGCCCCAGGAAAGCTTAAAGACAAAACCAAAGGCATTAGAAAACCAGCCAAAACAACTAACCAAATATTGATCTGTATCAACAAAAGCACTCCGCCAATTATTGGTATAACTCTCCAAATGTTTTTTAATGTATATGTAAAAAAGACTTTTGTGAAATTGCTTGGTTTTTCTTGTTCCTTTGCTAATGTAAAAGCAAAAAAGAGGCTTGTGATATTTAAAGAAAAAAGAAAAGTAAGTACACCAAAAGTCTCCCAGCGAAAAGCACCATTACCTATACTAAAAGCGATGGACATGTTTTCATACCAGTCATTAATTGTGCCCCCATAAGGATACTGATAAAAAAACCAAGTAATGTATGTTATTGTTGCCGGAAAAATAAACCAATAAATATTAGAGAAATAGCGAAAGAATTTACGATAAAACACAAACGTATCTGTAAATACCCCCCCTACATTGCGGACCTTATACAGCTCAAAAGTTTTCTTTTTAACGAAAGTTGGTTTTTCAGAGACTTTCCCGTTGAAATGGTGCTTTTTAGCTATAATATAAGGGTATACAACAAAGTAGAAAACCATAATTGCAAAACTCAAAAAGATGATTCCCGCCTTTACAAGGTCTGGCCACTCAGTATGACGCGAAGCGAACCCCTCAATAAAAGCAGCAAAAAGAATAACGGGAAATAACCCAATAATCACCTTCATCCCTCTTTTTGCGGCAATCGATAAAGACTGCATTCGTGTTAATGTTCCCGGAAACATAAAACCATTTCCAAGTGTAATACCAGCAGCACCAGCAATTACTATCCCAGATATTTCGAAAGCGCCATGAACCCAAATAGTTAAAAAAGAAGTTAGCAAAAGCCCCCTTACTTTAAAAAACCACTGAAAGGCCCCAACCATTATTCCATTAAAAAACATATATATAGCAGAACCTACAGAGAAAAAAACCCCCAAAACAAAAGCCATAAGCGTAACCCTTAAATTGTTTTGGGCAATAGAAATAAAAGAATACATTTCCCCTCCGCTGTTGCCGTATACGCCCATAGGCTCTCCATTAGCAATATTTTGCTCGGTCATATGAACATATTCGTAACCTATTACCGCCCCTAAGAAATCGGGGTCATCCATTGTAGAAACCATACCTATCAGCATTCCAACAAAAAATACAATAAATGATGCAAGTAATGCTTTACGGATTCTATACATCTCTAATGGAAGGCTAGTCGTCCAAAACTGAAAAAACACACTAAAAGGCGTGCGTTTTTTTTTATAAATACCGTGAAATGATTTTTGCGCGAGCGAGTTTAAATAAACCTTTACCGATCTTTTGGAATAATGAGTTCGAGCATAAGCCAAATCATCTGTTATTTCAATAAATAAATCACTAAGCTCATCAGGATCGCTCTGATTTTGGTTCGACATTCGTTCGAATTTTGCCCACTTTTTTTTATTCTGATTAATAAAAGCCGTTTCCTTCATGGAGCCTTACTCACTAGTTTAGTGTTAAATAACACCCTAAATGTAAGGGTTAAAATTGACTTCTCAAATTGAATAATTACGAGTTACATATAATAGATAAATCCCACTTTTTATATTTTAAGAAGTATTCCTTCCTATATTTAGCTTCAGAAATGAAAACCACAGAGATAGTAACTGCACATAACGTAATCATTCAGTATGAGTTAGCATCCATATTCAATAGAGCTTTAGCTTTACTTTTGGACTTAGTAATATTATTTTTTTATATAACAATATGCACATTTCTATTCACCGCACTATCTGTGGGCTTTGCCGCTAACGACATGTTTGGTTCAGGGGAGGCGGTTTACACCGTCTTTACCTTGTTTATGCTTCCTGTCTTTTTTTATTCTTTTGTTACGGAGGCTTTTTTTGGTGGTCAGTCTGTAGGGAAAATGGCGCTTGGAATTAGGGTAGTAAAAGTTTCAGGCGGCAATCCTTCAATGGGAGAATTGTTCTTAAGGTGGTCTTTTAGATTAATAGACATTTTACTTTCTGTTGGATCAATTGCGGTATTATCGGCATCGTCATCAGACAAAATGCAACGGCTTGGAGATGTTATTGCAAATACATGTGTCATAAGACTAAGGTCCTCCACGCAATACAGTATAAAAGATATTTTAACAATAAAGAGTAAAGAGAATTATGAGCCAAAATATCCACAAGTAGTTCAGTTGTCGGATGACGACATGTTGTTGGTTAAAAACTCAATAGAGAGGATCAGAAGCTACCCAAATAAACAACACAACGAGTTGGTTACAGAACTAACTAATTTAGTTAGTGAAAGGCTTAATGTTACAGCTGTTCCAAAAAACAAAGTGACATTTTTAAAAACAGTATTACAGGACTATATTGTGCTAACGAGATCTTAAAATGGGAAAACTAATTGTTGTGCCAACCCCTATTGGGAATTTAGAAGATATAACGCTTCGGGCTATTCGCGTATTAAAAGAAGTGAATTTGATCTTAGCCGAAGACACCCGCACAAGCGGAAAACTACTTAAACACCTTGAAATTGGAACGCCTCAACGCTCCTTTCATTTGCATAACGAGCATAAAATTGTGGAGCAATTAGTGGATGAACTCTCTTCGACAGAAAATGTTTTTGCTTTAGTAAGCGACGCCGGAACTCCTGCGATTTCAGATCCAGGGTTTTTGTTGGTAAGAGCTTGCATTGAAAAAGGTGTTGAAGTAGAAACCTTACCTGGCGCAACGGCGTTTGTTCCTGCTCTAGTTAATTCAGGGCTGCCATGTGACCGGTTTTTATTCGAAGGATTTTTACCCCATAAAAAAGGAAGAAAAAAACGCTTAGACGGATTGAAAGAGGAATCACGGACTATAATTTTTTATGAATCGCCCTACAGAGTTGTTAAAGCCCTTGAGCAATTTATTGAAGTTTTTGGAGCAGATCGAAAATGTTCAGCAACAAGAGAACTGACGAAAATCTATGAGGAAAATGTTAGAGGAACGCTTTCTGAGGTGTTACTTCATTTTCAAGAAAAGGCGCCAAAAGGAGAGTTTGTACTTGTGGTGGAAGGCTTAAAAGAGTGAAACGACTAAAACTACTTTGTCATCATTTTCACGGATTAAATATTGCGAATGATAAATCTATAATATTAAAAATATTGAAAACCAAACCCCATGTAGCAAGGTTATCTTGATATTTTTTACTGTCTTTGATACTTCCTTTGATGCTTAGGATAAGGGCAATAATAGCGAAAGCTATAATAATGAAAACAAATATGAAATGCTCATTATTAGGGTGTATTTGAGAAAATATATTAGTATTTAAATTAATAATCATAAAATTTTTATACAATGGAATAAGTAATGAAAATATAAACCCCGCAATACCAGCTTCATTTGCCATTTTAAAGTCGATTGCTGAAATTCGTTTATTCAAGTCATTAACGGCACTATCTGACTTAACAGATTCAACTGACTTTTGTTCAAGTGGCTGCACATCATTTATTTCTACGGACGACACATCTACATCGTCTAGGTTTCTAAACTTTTCATTGAAAAGTTCTGTAAACTTTTTAAGCCCAGCGGTAATGGAAACAGCATCAAGATCAGTTTTATTTTTCCCCCCTGTATAAGAAATGGTGATTTCGGAACTTGATTTTATTATTTGAACATCAATCTCTAGTTCTTGTTGACTTAGATTGTAGTTAGTTTTAATAATTAGAGAACTATTATTCCAAATCAAGATATTCGTAAACGAAACTAACATTTCCTTTGTTAAATCATAAATAGAGTCCTGTTCTAAGGCTGTGTTATATTGAATTTTGTTCATGGTTTGATTTTATGAAATGTATAATTTATACGAAAAGTTTCGTTTAGCGAAAGAAAGTTACATTAAAATAAAACTTCTATGGAATAAATTTACCAATTCCTTTTCAACATAGGTAAATACGCATCATGTAATATCCCGAACAACTATACACTAAACAATCAGACACTGATTGGATACGTGAGTTTCCACAAGTTTCTAAAGATTGGGTTTCATTTTCAAGAAAAGCCGCCAAAAGGGGAGTTTGTACTTGTGGTGGAGGGCTTAAAAGCGTAAAACAACGAAAACCACTTGTTGACACTTAGTTAGGAATTCAAATCTTTGAGATAATCAACTATTTTTTTACGATAGTTACCTTTACATTCGTGTAAATAAACCCAACTAAACAAACATGAAAAAGACAGTTCTAATTACTCTACTTTTAATAGTTTTCGGACTTCCTTTGATTAAAGCGCAAAACATTGGAGATACGACGGTTGTGCAAACCCTTGAATTTTCTGACATTACTAAAAGAAGAGGGTGGTACGTTTTTCCGAGCGATACAAACACCTATTCTAAAATATTAATGTATTATACACTTAAATGTGATGCTGCAACTACCCAAGACGGATACGCTTGTGGAGAATGGGATTATACAACCTACACGAATTTATACCAGCACGAAAATGTTGGATCATCCTATTATTATTTAGGGAACACAAACCCCGACACAATCTTTTATGTTAGCAATCCAATTTATGACTACAATCAGTCGTACCAGCACTTTCCTGTATATGATGTAACAACATCTGAAGCAAGCGGAACGGTTGGGGTAGGAGCAACACCTTTAACAGAGGTGTTTAATACTTCGAACAGAACAGGTAAAGCGCAATATATTTTTACTGCTAGTGAACTAACTGCTGCAGGAATTATTGCGGGCTCTATTGATAAGCTTTCGCTTGAAGTAACGGCTTTAGGGCCAGATATCAATAACCTAAAGATTAGCGTAAAACACACTACATTAAACGAGCTAACGCCAGCATCTTACGAAACAGGCCTACAAGAAGTGTATAATATTAATACAAGTATCGCTTCAGTTGGAACTGTGAATTTTAACTTTCACACTCCGTTTACATGGGACGGGACCTCTAATGTAGTTGTGGAGCTTTGTTTTGACAATACATCAACAGGAAGTGACTTTTCCATTTTAGGAGACGCAGCTAGTTTTAATTCTGGAATAACAGGTTCTGATAATGGTTATTTAGATTTTGGAAGTGGAGATTATGTTGAGGTTCCTTCGGCAGCTTTTTCAAATATTTCTGATCAAATTACAGTTTCATTTTGGTGTTATGGTGACCCAAATATAATGCCGATGAACTCGTATGTTTTTGAGGGAAGAGACGCTAATGGCTATCGAGTTGTCAACTCCCATCTTCCCTGGAGTAATAGTAGGGTTTATTGGGACGCAGGAAACAACTCAACTAATTCATATGACAGAATTGATGAAGCGGCAAATACAATAGATTTTGCTGGCCAATGGAATCATTGGGCGTTCACAAAGAACGCAACCACAGGAGATATGACGGTTTATTTAAATGGAGCTGTTTTTATGTCCGGAACGGGGAAAACCAAAACAATGGCAGGAATAGAAACGTTTAAAATCGGTGGCCCGGGACAAAATGACTACTCGGGAAGATACGATGGTTATATCGATGAGTTTAGGGTTTGGAATGCTGCGCTGGACCAAACAACGGTTCAAGACTGGATGAATAAATCTGTAGACGGAACTCACCCCAATATAAGTAATCTGCAGGCCGCTTATAACTTTAATGATTTAATCGGAACGGTAGCGATAGATTATAGCGCTAACGGACATGATGCTCAATTAATGGGGCTTCCTGTCTGGAATATGGAAAGCGCCTGTGATGTAAACTCAAATATTTTACAATCTACTAATCGTCCAAATATGACTTTTATACAGGGAAGTTACACATCTCACCTTGATTCGGCTTTAGTTATTGATTCTGTAGAACACCACCAAGTTTCTATTGTCGAAACTACAACCTCAGTTGATATGAATGTTACTGGAATTTCATCTTCTGCGGTTGACACAACCTACGGATGGTTACCAGAGTATTCTTATACGTATGATGCTAACGAAGTAGTAATTGATTCCACTTATATAACGTATGACGGCTTTTTTGTAAATACATATAATCAAACAACTCATCAAATTCAAAACTATGTTACGCCTTATGGCATTGGATTAAACCTAGGAGCGAATGGGTTCAGATGGGTTTATGACGTAACAGATTATAAGCCTTTGTTTCATGATACTGTTGAGTTTTCTGCAGGAAACCAACAAGAATTAATTGATGTAAAATTCATTATGATACACGGAACACCACCAAGAGATGTTGTCGATTTTGAAACAATTTGGTTAGGTGATTATCAGCATTCAAATATTGCAAACGACATTTCTATGCCGGCCGTTGATGTTAACTTAAACCCAAGCGCAACACAATACACCGTTAAGACTAGAACTACTGGACATTGGTTTGGAGGGTTTGAAAATTGTGCTGAATTTTGCCCTAAACTACATGATTTAAGCATTAACGGAACACAACAATTTCAGTGGTTAAATTGGAAAACATGTGGAGACAACCCAGTTATTTCTCAAGGAGGAACTTGGATTTATGACAGGGCAGGGTGGTGTCCAGGAACATTTGGCGATACATATAATCACGATATTACTCCATATGTTACCCCAGGAGGAACAGCTTCGATTGACTACGGAATGGAATATGACGCCGCAGGTATGGAAGGAAATTATCGAACTACCGTTCAGCTTGTTTCTTACGGTGACATCAACTTTACAAACAATGCGACCGTTGATGATGTGATTTCTCCCAATATTTGGGAATATCACAATAGAGTAAATCCGATTTGCGATAACCCTAAAATTGTAATTAAAAATAATGGTAGCGCGAATTTAACGAGTGCAACGATAGAGTTTTGGGTTTGCAACGGAGGTCACGAGTCTTTCAATTGGACTGGGAATTTGGCCTTTGGAGAAACAGAAGAGGTTGAGCTACCTATATCGGGTCAAGGGTTTTGGTTTGAAGCGCAAGACTGCAAGTGGTTTAATATTGATATTGTAAGCACAAACGGAACTTCTGACGATTACGATTATGACAACACTTATAGCGTGGAGTTTGAAGCTCCAAAAACATATCCTTCCGATTTTTATATTTGGACAATAACAAATAATGCGGCAAGTGAAAATGAGCTATACGTTTATGATGAAAATGGAAATGTAATTTTTTCAAGAACTAACTTTGCAAATTCGACTCAATATAAAGACACGTTAAGCTTGCCTTCTGGGTGCTACAAAATGGAGTTTTTAGACTCCGACGGCGATGGTTTAGGCTTTTTTGCAAATAGCGATGGTAATGGATCGATAAAAACTAAAATGCTTGGAGGGCCTCAATTAGATCAATTTGATTCAGATTTTGGAACGCATATTGCACATTACTTTACGGTTGGATATACTTTAAGCGAAGAAGAAATTGAGAGCTATACTTCGGTTGAAATTTTTCCAAACCCAAGTGATAATATTTTCAATATAGAAATTGAGGGCTTTGGTAAAAGGGTAAATATTGTTGTTTTAGACGCAACCGGGCGCCAAATTTCTAATGAGTCAGTGACAAGTAATGATTATTTAGTAAAAACCCAAATTGATTTAAGCGCAATGGAAGGTGGAATATATTTCGTAAAAATTAGCAATGGAGAAAAGCAAGAGATTAAAAGATTGATGAAAAACTAATTGCCTATCGACCCTACAATAATTAAAAAAGACCTTCGTTAATTTACACTGAACACACAAAGTAGTTTTCCACATGAAAAAATTATCAACCCTAGTAATTGGTGCTTTATTTGCCGTAACAGTCAATGCCCAGAACAATGTTTGTTTCGCGGTTCAGGCCAACCCTAACTCATCTGTTCTAGCCTTAAGTGCGTTTACCAAATATGTAGACGTATTTGGTTGTTCTATTTACGCAGAAAGCACAGTTCCAGATGAAAAAGTATTGCACGCAGCAGCAATATGGGCAGAGCTAATTGATAACGATGAAGACGGGATAGTTGATGACCCTGCTTTACTTGCAGAGCTTGTTGCAAATGAAGCCATGATGCCGGTGTTTGCTGCTGATGGTAATGCTGCAATGACAACTTTTGAAAACAACTATAATGGTAATGGAGTTGCTGCTGTACTTTGGCAAACAGAAATGAACCCAAGTACTCCGGGCTATTGGGGCTCAGACGCAACAGTTGAGGAGGTCATGCACACAATTAACGGTGTTGGTCATGTAAACATTTATCCGGCGGCGTTTGACTTTTCTCCCAATTCTTCTCTTTTGTCTGCTGCAATGGATGTTGCAAGAGGAGGTCAATTCCTAAGTATTCCAAATCCCTACCCAAGCTCTGCTTGGTATCACTATGATGACGCAACATGTGATTATGGGTGTATGGCTATTGAATATTTATATTGGATGTTGGTTACTAACATGGGAATATTAAACGATACGCCTACTTGTAACGGCATAGCTAACGAGTGGGAGCCATGCTCACCTGCATTACTGCAATCCATGGATGTTTTAGGTCACGCTTTGATTACCAACCCTGCATATAAATTGCCTCAAAACGCTCCAGATGGCAATTATTGCCCAGCAAGTTTAAGTATAGAGGAGAGAGCTATTAATAAGGTTAAGTTTTATCCGAACCCTTCAAATGAAATATTATTTATTGAAGAAAACGGATTTATTACAATCACCGACTCTGTTGGAAAGCAAATTTTGTCCAAGCAGATAAACGCTGACACTAACACAATCGACGTGTCTAAATTTACCAAAGGAACATATATCATATCTCTAAACGGAAGGGGTGGTGTTTTTATCAAAAACTAAAAACCAAGCCAGAGCCGCCTTATTCTTCATAAATGATAAGCTCGTTCCTTCGACACACTTCGACAAGCTAAGTGGAGTCAGTTCAGGAACCACCGAGCGGTCTTCTTGTTCCTCAAAGTTATCCAACCTTTCTAATCATTTATTTTGAATTCAATAGCTTTCGCTGAAGGCCATTTTTACATCGTTCCCCCATGTGTCGTCATTGCCGCAGGCTTCGCCTTCGCAATGACGATGCAAAGATTAACGAAAAAAGCATAAAAGGCGATTATAAAGACGGAATATTAACAGTTACGATTCCGAAAATTAAAGAGCGCAATCTTACTAAAAAAATTACCATTTCGTAACAGCAAAAATAATGGGAGCTTGTTGAAGTAATGTTATTTTGACTTCACAGAGCTATATTAAAAGAGACGACCTACTGAAAGCTTTAGCGTGAGAATATTATTCCAGTTAAGTGTTCTTTTTTGAATATCTTGCAAATAAGTATCTTCTAGATCTTCTTCTGTAAGATAGTCACTTTGAGAGGTATATTTTCCTGCGCCAAAAATCACGCTTAATTCAACTCCCGTATCGATATAGAAGTTACTAGAAATAATTTTTTTGGAATGAACTCCGAAATGGATTCGCTTAAGGGTGATAGTTTCGTTTTTTAATGTTACTGACTCAATAAATTGAGAATATTGCCAGTTGTTATTGTCATATATTCCAACAGTTACCTCTTCTTCGTTTACTCGAGTACGATAAACACCTAATCCAAAATTGTAATAGCGTCCGATAGGGGATAAATATTCTTTTAGATTAAACTTAAAGTCTAGTTCAAACAACGTTGAGCTTCCTGTAGTGACTTGGTTTTGTTTAACCAAATCCCCATAAAAACTATTGTAACCTAATAATTCTCTGACGAATTCCTGAGGAGCATAATAGAGCTGGAAAGTTTGGTATCCTGCTCGAATAGAAACATCAAAGTTATTACCTACGGTTCTTGACAAACTTACCATAGGATAGGCTTTTATAGAAAAACTAGAAAAAGAATAGCGCTTATTATTGTTTGTTGTGTCCCTAATACTTTCTGGGTAACCCATTAGCGCATTGGTAAAATTGGGAGAAATAGAAATCCCAACATCTACGGAGTTTTTCTTGCCCATATAGCCATATGTCTGCCCTAGAACGCTGGAGCAGAGAATAAACGAAAGCGCAATAGTTGTCAATAATGTTTTCATTATTCTTCCTTTTCTTTTTGCATATCAACCATTGTTTGATACATAAATGAATTAATATTTCCCTCGTTTGCTTTTATTTTCATTTCGTAAATTTTATTAATAACTTTTTTCCCTGTTTTTACACTGTATACCATTGTGTAGTAATAAGAGTAGTAGCTAGGGGTAACCGCATAATAAATCCCCAAGGGTAATAGAGGGTAAATAATAATAGTATAAAGCAAAGTTCCTCCGATGTTATCCTTTTTCTCTTTGTAAATAACTACTCCTGAATACGAGATATATTCGGTGCCAACATTATTAGATGCGATCAGAGCATATTCTGTTTCGGAAGGTATTATATTTAACTTTTCAGAAGAATTATCATGGTCCATTCTCTCCCCAACCCAATCATTGAATGCCGCCAAGTTATTGTAAGACTCAGCGTCTCCGCTATTAAATTTTTTTGCTGACAGTATTTCAGATTCCAACCCTGAGGCTTCGGATACTTTTTCAATTTGGTTATAAAACTTGAATTTTTTATCCTCTGAGTTAACCAGCTTAACACCTTTTCTTTCGTCAACAACAAAGTACTCAGGATCAACAAATATTATTTTATTGGCGCCTAAACTAAACTCGTTTTTTCCTTCAGCTTTAAGTTCCTTCCGCTCAGCTTTTCTTTGTTTATGTGGCGAGAGGTTTTCAAACCTCTTCTCAAAGGTTTCTTTGTCTTTTTCCTCCTGATTAATAATTCCTTGAACAAAATCAAATTCACTTTTTAGTTTTTCATTGTCCGCTAAATCAGCAAAGGCTAGAAGGTGAAAACCTACATTATCATCAATTCCAGTAAATAATTCTTCAGTTTCTGTATCGCTTTGAATCTCCTTAATTTTTCTAAGCTTATCGTATTTACTTAACCCACTATCATCCTCATTTTTTTCAATTTCAGAAATAGCTACTGTATCGATTTTAGCGAGATCTAATTGTTTTAAAGAGTCGTCAATTATTTTTTGCTTGAAGTTTTCAATTTCAAGTTTTGTTTTATAGCTTTCAAATGTCAGGTTTTCATTTAATATAAGCTCCTTGATTACGTCGTCTAATAATAGCTTTATATTTTCGTCTTTGTTTTTAATGTATTGACCCCAGAGCTGGCTTACCGCCAATGATCCTACGTGTACAGCGTCCATTTCATAAAACATATAATATAGAGCACTAATCTGACCCTCATAATCGTCATAATCACCAGTTATAGAATAATATTTATTATGAGTTTTATATTTAAATATTCCATATAATGATTTCCCAATACTTTTTTCTAGAAAAACACTATTCGGGTTTTCCGATAGCAATACATTAGAGTTGTAAAAAGCTTTTACATACTCTCTGTGTTTTAAATTTAAGCGAATGGCTTCATAGCGGCATAGTTTTCTTACGGTTGCAAATTCTTGTTTGGAAACAATATATTCCTTTGTACTTCCTTTTTTCACTTTAGACATGAAGCTTTTAACTTTACTCCTTCGTTTTGAAATGTTAGGGTGGCTGCTTTTACTGTCGTCTGTGTTATCTTCGAAAACAATCGGAGTAATAGTGTCTAGAATGTATTTTTTTGGAATTTTAAAGTTTTCCGTTTCAAATATAGAGGCATCAAATTCTATCTCTTCATATGGAAGATGTGAGAATTACAAAACGTCAAATACAGATAGCGCGGATTTTATACCGTATCCTGCTTTCTCTAACATGTAGAAGCCGACAGAATCACATTCTAGCTCAAGATTTTTTGAATAGTTAGAAAGCCGAATAATATTATCATCATAATTATTGTATTTAAATCTTCCTTTTTTTGCATATACACGGTCAGATTCGACATAACTATTAATTACATGCTTTCTTTTGTAATGCGTGATTTCATGAGCAATAATATAGGCTAATTGAGCTTCATTTTCCAATTGGCTTATAAGACCTAAAGTGATGAATATCATTCCTTGATTTGTTGTAAAAGCGTTAGTAATATTAGACTTTAAACAGTAAAACCTCAATTTACCTTTTAATTCAGGATCTGACTCCAGTACTTTTTCTGCAACTTTATTAACATATAGCGAAACTGGATCTCCAAATAGAACTCTTCCGCTCATTAATAATTCGTCAACCATATAATTTGACTTCAATAAGAACCCTGATTTTGATTTTTTAACGGAGTGTTTGTCACTCGAGTTTATCTCTGTTGACAAGTCCTTTGCAACTTTTACACTGGTTCTCATAGTAAAATCATCAGGTAAGGCCCCAGAGGATTTAAGAGGCGTGTAGTTGTCAAAGTCCTGCGCAGTAGAATTTTTGAGTAGGGTAACCCCGAAAAATAGAATAAATAATAGATACTTCATACTTAGCTTGTCTAGGCAATAGGGCGCTGAAAAAGAAGAAATAACAGCTTCTTTAGATAAAAATAATTCAAGGTCTTCATTTTTCAAAGGTAATCTAAAGGTTTGAGAGATAAAAAGTCAAACATGCTAATTTATTAAACCAAAAGGCGTCAAAGCTAACCCCCAAAGTCAGGAACACAACAAGTATCGGCAACAAAGATTAATTTATAGACAAAATTGATTAACATTAACAAACCAGATATAATGAAAAGCCATTTAATAATACTTGCTCCGTTTTTCAAATCAAATAGGAGATGAATTATTGTAAACCCAAAAAGAATTAACAGAACTATAAGAGGAGGGTAATACACAAAGCTTTGTGTGAAATTACCTTTAAATAAAGCTAAAATTGCTCGCTGCATACCACAGCCCGGACAATCTATACCAAAGTTTTGTTTGTAAAAGCATGGTAACATATGATTTTCCAGCCATTCAATCATTTCAACTAAAACTAGAACAATTGAGACACAGCAAATGCACCATACAAAATAATATAGACTATATAATATATGAAACAGAGCCCACTAAGACTTAAACCGACTATCCCCATAATTTTACCAGCCTTTAGATTTTTTAGAGATGACTCTGTGTATTTATCAGGATTTAAATTGTAGAGTTCGTTAGCCTTTTTAAACATAACTAAACAAATTACACCGCAAATTAAACCAAGAAATCCATAGCAACAACAAGTTACTATTGAGGCTATACCAAGGGCTAAAATAGCTGTAGAGTTTGGCAAGGCTTCTTGATTAATTACCGTATTCATATTATTTGAAGGAGCTGGGCTTTGATTGCTTTCTTCTTCAGGTATATTTGAGTTTTCCATTTTTTGAATTATTTTATATAAATATAAATAAAAAATATTGTTTTCAACATGCTAACACACTTTATTCCTTAAAACAAAGTCATATTTTTCCATAAAAAAAGCCCGCCTTGCATAATGCAAATCGGGCTTTTTGATTTTAAGTTATTAATTTTTACTCAATAACAATTGATTGAGTATATCTTCCTTTGTTTGAAGAAACAGAGATAAGGTAAACACCTCTCTCAACGTTGTCAAGAGAAATAGTATTCTCTTTTCCAACTTTAAGCCCTTCAATTTGAGAGTAAATTAATCTTCCTTGCATATCAACAACTTGCACAGAAACGTGTTCGCTGATGTTGCTTAAAGAGACAATGAAATTCCCATTACTTGGATTAGGATAAACACTAACAGTCCCTCCAGATAATTCAGAAACACCAGAACAATCGTCGAATGTAACACTAACCGTATCTGAAGCCTCACACATTGAAATGGAGTCAGTAACAATAACTGCGTAATCTACAGTGCCAACAGTTGAATCACTCACCACAGTTGTCTGTGTAGATTCCATGTTGGACCAAAGATAGGTGTATGCTCCAGCTCCAGCGTCCAACACTAAAGAATCTTGCCCCGAGCACAATGAAGCATCTGCACCTAAGTCAACTACAAAAGAGTAGTCCTGAAACTCTAAGTGCCAAGCAAATAATGTTCCGTTATCTCCAGCTGCACCATCTGTTATCCACAAGTCCCACGTCCCGTTAGGATCAAAACCAATATATGAACCTAGTCCGTTTACGTCTTGAATAGAGTAATATCCACCAGCACCAAAGCCTGCGGTACCAGTAGTTATACTAGTTGCAGCAGTGTCTGTAAACACAACGCCTATATAATCATCTCCAGAGCCCCCGTTTCCAGAAGAAAGTTGGATAGAATCCCCATTCGGAGTAATTAAGTAAATGGTAAGGTCACTATCCCATGTGTGAACTAGCGAGTCAATTACTACCGCTGATAATTTATAACAATTAGTTAGCTCATTTGGCAATAACCCGTTTGTACAAATTATACCATGCGTTCCATTAGAAAGACCATCAGAAATAAGTAAACTATCATTAAAAGTTAAACTTGGCGCAATGTGGTTTACAGAAACAGACATCGAATCATTGGAAAGGTCTACATCGGTAGCTAAAGCCGTGTAAGCTTCTATATCATAAACCATAGGAATAGACATATCAACCAAAGCTGTAAAAGTATAGGTAATTGTATCACCAGCAGCAATAGGTCCAGCAATAGTTTCTGGAGTTATTGCCGCTCCGTTTACAGAATAACCAACATCAAAATTACTTTGACTGCTAATCCCGGTATTTTTAAACTGTATTGTTACAGTTTCAGAATTACTCAAGCTGCATCCAGTAGAAGCAGATGTCGTTACGTTCAGCATTGCTAAGTCATCAGCTGCAGCTTCTTTAATTTCGAAACTTCCAATGTGAAAATCAAAATCTTCAGGATCATTAACCGTTCCATCATACGCCCATATTGCAAAGATGTTTGAAGTCCCGGTATAGGCAGATAAATCCAATTGTAGGAACTCACCATTTACACTTGGCTGATTAGTTGCGTCCCAAGTATGAAGAACAGACCACGTTGCTCCTCCGTCTGTTGAAACAACAACTTGCACCATGTCATCAGAGCCCATTTGTGCAGCAGATGTGTTATTCCATCCAGTTACTCCAGCTTCAATTTTTAGCTCCCAAGGACCACCAGCAGACAAATCGAATGTTGGTGAAACCATCCAGTCTTCAGTGCCAGTCGTGTACAAGTTAATTTTTACACCTCCCGCTCCAGAGCCATCATTTAAAAATCCTGTTGAATTCCAATTACTAGAGCCAAATGTTGTTGCTGTGGTTGTTGGTGAGCCTGCATCTGCTTGATCCCAACATGGAGACACCCAAGTATTAAAGGATTCAAGGTATTGAGGAGTGTATACGGAGCAAGGAGTGGTAAAAGAATAAGGGCCAGTCCAAACACTTGTGTCACCTACACCACAAATAGCTCTTACGTAAAAGTCATACGAATAATTAGCTGTTAACCCAGTTAAAGCATGCGGATTGGTTCCGGTAACAACTGTAGTTCCTGTTCCTTGCACAAAACCAGTTGAGTCATATTCCACTTCCCAAGAAGTTGCCGTTCCATTCTCTGTCCAACCTAAATCAGCAGAAACAGTAGTAATGTTAGACGCTGTTAATGCCGACGGTTCGGCACACAAAGGAGGTACTCTGATTTCAAAATCATTGATGTGGAAATCATAATCTTCAGAATCATCAACCACTCCTTCCGATGCCCAAATACCAAATAAATTAGCTGCACCAGTGTAGGCCGCTAAATCTATTGCAAATGGCTCTCCTGTATTACTTGGGGTGTTGTTTACGTCCCAAGTATAAATAGCACCCCAAGTTAAGCCGCCATCAGTAGAAATTACTACCTGAACGCTGTCATCAGACCCCATTGCAATAGACCCCGTTCCATTATAAGTAGTAACACCCGCATTGATAACCAATTCCCACGGCCCACCGGCTGACATATCAAAGTTAGGGCTCAATAACCAATCGCTCGTGCCTGTATTATACAAGTTAATTTTAACCGCATCATTTACCCCGCCATTATTTAAATAATCACTATGGTTCCACTCTCCAAAACCTGCGCCGGTAGGCCCAGTTAAAGGCGTTCCGTCACTAGCCTCGTCCCAACAACCAGGAACAAAGGAGGTAAAATTCTCTAAGTATGCAGGCGAATACGCTGCAGGACATAAAGTTGTGAATGAAATTGGTCCCGCCCATGCGCTTGTGTCACCTAAACCACAAATTGCTCTTACGTAAAAATCATAAGAAGAGTTAGCCGTCAAACCGGTTAACGCATGTGGATTAGTTCCGGTAATAACGGCTGTTCCTGTTCCTGGAGTAAATGCAGATGTTCCCCATTCAACTTCCCAAGAAGTTGCTGTTCCATTTTCTGTCCAACCTAAATCAGCAGATGAACTAGTAATGTTAGAAGCTGTTAATGCTGAGGGTGCTGGGCAAGAAGGAGGTGGACTGCAAGACAAGCTATACACAAAAGTGGACCCTTCAGTATTACCGTCTGATTCTACATAGAACGAGATTTCTCCAGTAGTTGATTCGTAAGCACCGGTAATTGGACCGTCTCCTGTTGCAATCGTAGTGCCTGAGCCGTCAGCAGCATCGTTAATGAACCAATAATCCCATCCAGTTTCAGTTGATCCAGCTGAAAAGTTTAATGTAATGTAATCCCCTGGGGTGTTAGCAACAAAGCCCTGTAAGCTAGATGCCATTGTGCTATTAGAAACATAGTCATATGTGCCACTGGAAGAACAATCACCAGGGGTTGCTGCAGCCGAGAATGTCAAAGTCCAATCAAAGCTTGCTGTAGACCAACTATCATCAAATTCGAAATAGTAGGTTGTCCCACTTAAAACAGGAATTCCAAGAATTTCAGAACCCAAACCACAAGCATCATCATTGTATGCAATTTGAACTAAAGCAGCACAAGTACCATCATAAACGTATAATCTTGTATCAGGGCCACTACAAGCTGAAATGTCAATTGTCCCACTAGCTACTGGTGTATAAGAATACCAATCAGCATTAGTCGAGTTTACAGATCCAGCACCAGTTGCGGGTCCGTCAGCTGTATATGTGCCGGGTGTGACATCAAGAGCCGCCGCGCAGTTGTCACCTTGCGCATTCGCCTGCCAACTAAAAGCGGTTAACAGTAAAGTAGAAAATAAAAGTGTAAAATTTTTCATATATGTAAGTTTTAAAGTTAAAGTCCCATTTAATATAGACAATTATAGTTTATTTCCAATGGAAAATAGCTAAAAAAACAAAAATATCGACCAAAAGACTAAATATACTGACGAAACAAAAGTTTTCAATTCTGGTTTTGACAATAAGGTATGAATTGTTTTTGTTTACCGAACCCTTCAACTGGAGTATTTACAAGGGAGCTCCCTTTGAGCTCCCTTTTTTTATGCTTTATAAATAATTATATCCTTACATTGCAGGCAAATTATAACAATATGAGCCTTAAATCAAATCAACTAGACGCACTTTTAGAAAAAGCAAAAGGACTCTTAGACAGCACTCTTGTAATTCGTAATAAGGCGTTTAAGTTCAAAAGCATCGGAGTTGTAGATCAAATAAATTCAAAAGGAGATCCGGAAAGGTTTACGGTAAACGGAAATTTAGTTTCAGAAGACGGGGATATGCTCCAAAAACCCTTGACAAAGATTGTTGAACAGTTGGAGAAGAATGCCGCTAAATAAAGCGGATCTTTAAAATTTCCTTCTTACAACCAAACTGCGTACTTTCGCTGCTTCAAACAAATCATGCATGAGCGAGTACAACCACATAGCTATTGAAGATAAATGGCAAAAAGATTGGAGAAAAAACAAAACCTATAAAGCAACAGAAAACTCTTCAAAAGAGAAGTTCTATGTTTTGGACATGTTTCCCTATCCCTCTGGAGCAGGACTGCATGTTGGACACCCTTTAGGTTATATCGCCTCAGACATATACGCTCGTTATAAAAGGAACGAAGGCTTTAATGTTTTGCACCCAATGGGATACGATTCCTTTGGGCTGCCGGCAGAACAATATGCCATTCAAACAGGCCAACATCCGGCGGTAACTACAAAAGTGAATATTGACGGCGGAGTTGACAAGCAAGGAAATGTAATTGACGGCTATAGAAAGCAGCTTGATATTATGGGGTTCGCTTTCGATTGGGACAGAGAAGTTCGTACTTCAAGCCCAGATTACTACAAGTGGACACAATGGATTTTTAAGCAAATCTTTAACTCTTGGTACAACAAAAACACAGACAAAGCTGAAAATATTACAACACTTACTGCTGTTTTTGAAGCAGAAGGAAATGCAAACGTAAATGCTGTTTGTGATGAGGTAGCTACTTTTTCTGCCGAAGATTGGAATGCATGGAGTGAAGTAGTTCAGCGTAAGATGTTGATGAACTATCGGCTAACCTTCTTAGCAGACTCTTGGGTAAACTGGTGTCCTGTATTAGGAACAGTATTAGCAAATGATGAAATTAAAGACGGCGTTTCTGAACGTGGCGGACATCCGGTTGAGCAAAAATTAATGCGCCAATGGAGCATGCGAATTTCTGCCTATGCCGAAAGATTATTGAAGGGGTTGAATGAAGTAGACTTTTCCGAGTCGTTAAAAGAGCAACAGCGTAATTGGATTGGAAAATCTCAAGGGGCTTCGGTACGGTTTACTTTAGAAGGACGAGACGATAAAATCGAGGTATTTACAACTCGACCTGATACAATTTTCGGTGTTACATTTATGGTTTTGGCCCCAGAACACGAATTGGTTGATCAAATTACTACAGAGGATAATAAAGCGGCAATAGCTGAATACAAAACCAAAGCTGCAGCCAAAACAGAAAGAGACAGACAAGCAAATGTAAAAGACATTACAGGTCAGTTCACTGGAGCGTATGCTTTGCATCCTTTTACGGGAGAAAAAGTGCAAATTTGGATTGGAGAATATGTGTTGGCTTCTTATGGAACAGGAGCTGTTATGGCCGTGCCTGCAGGTGACCAACGTGATTACGATTTTGCGAAACATTTCGGAATAGACATACCAAACATATTTGAAGGGAAAGATATTTCGGAAGAAGCTTATACGGATAAAGACGCCGTACTGGCAAACTCTGACTTTTTAAACAACTTACCCGTCAAACAAAGTATTGTAAAAGCTATTGAGGCTATCGAATCAAAAGGCATTGGAAAAGGGAAAACACTATACAGATTGCGCGATGCTATTTTCTCTCGACAACGTTATTGGGGAGAGCCATTTCCAGTTTACTACAAAGGCGAAACACCGTACCTTATTGAAGACGAAAAACTACCCGTTACCTTGCCGGAAGTAGATAAATATTTACCTACGGAAGAAGGGGAGCCACCGTTGGCTAGAGCAGAAAAATCTGCCTGGGATGTTTTTAAAGGAGACAGAATGGAGTACAATACCATGCCAGGATGGGCAGGTTCTTCTTGGTACTTTTTGCGCTACATGGATCCTAATAACTTAGAGGAATTTGTAAGCAAAGAAAAAGCGGAGTACTGGAACCAAGTTGATTTATATATTGGTGGAGCAGAGCATGCAACAGGCCACCTATTGTATTCCCGTTTTTGGACAAAGTTTTTGAGCGACATGGGGTATATTTCTTTTGACGAACCTTTCAAAAAGTTGATTAATCAAGGAATGATTTTAGGAAGGTCAAGTTTTGTATATAAAGTAAAAGATGAAAACAAATTTGTTTCCTTTGGTTTAAGGAAAGAATATAAAACTCAACGATTACATGCAGATATTTCAAATGTCGTAAATGATGAATTGAACGTTAGTGAGTTTAAAAAATGGAGGCCTGAATTTGCGGATGCAGAATTTGTATTGGAAGGCGGAAAGTACATTTGTGGATCGGAAATAGAAAAAATGTCCAAGTCTAAATACAATGTGCAAACCCCAGATGAATTGGTTGAAAAATATGGAGCAGACACGCTTCGCTGTTATGAAATGTTTTTAGGTCCTCTGGAGCAGGCAAAACCATGGGACGTTCAAGGAATTAGCGGAGTAAACAACTTTCTAAAAAAACTATGGCGCCTTTTCCATCAAGGAGAGAGCTTCTCTATTTCCGAACAGGAGCCAACAAAAGAGAACTTAAAATCATTACACCAAGCAATCAAAAAAGTTACCGAAGACATAACCCGCTATTCTTTTAATACGGTGGTTAGTACCCTAATGATCGCAGTTAACGAACTGGGCTCTCAAAAATGCAACAACAAAGCAATTCTTGCAGACTTGGTAGTGTTGGTTTCGCCATTTGCACCGCACATTGCAGAAGAGTTATGGAGTTTATTAGGAAAAACCTCAAGCGTAACCGTTGCTTCTTGGCCAAAATTTGAAGCAGCTCACTTAATAGAAAATGACTTCGAATACCCAGTTTCTTTTAACGGTAAAATGCGTTTCAAAATATCACTACCCGTAACGATGGGAAAAGAAGAAGTTGAAAAAGCATTGTTTGAACATGAAAAAACCGCCCATTATTTAGATGGTAAAGACCCTAAAAAAGTGATAGTAGTTCCGAAGCGTATTATTAACGTTGTGGTTTAAATACTCTACTTATTATATAAAAAAGAGTGTTTTATTTAAGTAACGTTACGTGCCCTATGTATTCATGGTGTTCTCCTCCAGAAACCTCCTTGCAATTTATTTTCCAAACATATACTCCGTCCTGAGCAATAACACCGTTGTGATATCCGTCCCAACCTTGTGAAGAATGTTGTTCTTCGAAAATCAATTCACCCCATCGATTAAAAATTAGAAGGTCATATTTTAGTGGATCCTCACCGTTTACAATTGGTAAAAACACGTCATTAACTCCATCGCCGTTTGGCGTGAAAGAGTTTGGAACATAGAGCAATAATTCATCGTTTATTACCACATTAGCACACGTGTCCGTAGCACATCCTTCGTTGCTGGTTGCGCTTAAACAAACTTCATAAGTTCCAGGTTCGCTAAGGAATGTGTAAACAGGGTTTTCTGCATTATCATTGTCTGCAAAACCGAGAACATCAAATGTCCAGTCATAAGTAGAAGCTCCGCTAGAGGTGTTGACAAAAGTAATAGTAGGATTAAGAATAGTTGCTGGTTGTGGACCAAACATAAACGACGCCGACGGATAGTCGTAAACACAGATATAATTTGCCGCATCGTAGCTAGCGGCACAACCCTCAGGAGTGGTTATCGCTAAAGAGACATTCCAACAACCCGCCTGTGTAAAAACGTAAGACACGTCGCTACAGTCGTTACTAGTGCCTCCATCTCCAAAATCCCAGAAACATTGTGACCCAGCAGGAACATTTATTTCATCAAAACTTACATCTACCGGCACACAGCCAGACAATACATCTCCGCTAAACCCAATAACCGGAGTAGGGTATATTGTTATTGTTACACTAGCTGTGGCGGCGGGGGTTTCACATCCATCTGTAACACTCACAGTATATATGGTAGTTCCAGCAGGAGAAACAATCTGATTGGAGCCAGCACCAACCCCTTGATCCCAAACATAATTGTAAGGGCCACCATTTCCTCCATTTCCAGCAGCGGATATTTGCGCCATATCTTCAGGGCAAATAGCTTGATCACTTAATGCAGTTGCATTAAGCGCTTGGCTTACAGTAACTGTTACACAAGACAGATTACTTGCACAGCCGTTACCATCTGTTGCTCTAACGCAATATGTTTGTGTGCTAAGCGGCGAAACATTAATCCCTTGGGTCGATATATTGTTGTCCCATAAGTAGGTAAAAGAACCAACACCGCCAGAGGCAGCAACATAAAGAGACGCTGTTCCGCCAATACAAATAGTTGTATCAGATTCAACAATTACGGATACTGGCGCAGGGCTACCCAAAATAACTTGTTCACTTTCAAAGCACCCATTAGAGTTTTGTGCATAAACAGTATATCCACCTGCACAGAGCCCAGTAAAGATATTACTAGGCGTGTACGTATTTCCGTCAAGACTATACTCTGAAGCGTCTGAAGCATTTATTGTTATCGAGCCATTACAATCCCCACTGCACAATACATCCGTAGCGTTTACGTTCGTTATTACTATTCCCGGAGGGCTTCCAACACTTATTGTTGTATCAATAGAACAACCATTGGCATCTGTTATTGTAAGGGAGAAGGGGCCAACACAAAGATTTTGAGCTAGTGGGTTATTTCCTGTTTGAGCGGGAGTCCAAGCGTAGGTATAAGCACCTGTTCCACCAAAAGGAACAGCGCTGATTGAACCATCACAAGTCCCCGCGCATGTCGCATCTATAACGTCAACAGCTGTGGCTAATAACGCTGGTTCGAATATCATAGCTTGAGTTGAATGTGTGCACGTTCCCCCATCATTAATAACGATGTCATAAGTCCCTGCACAAACACCCGGAAATGTTCCGTTAAGAGCAAAACTAGTTCCGTTATCAATACTGTATTGTATTGCTGCCGTGCCGCCAGTTGCGGTTATATCTATTTCTCCAGCACAAACATTGTAGCACAATAAATTTGTTGTACTAACATTAACAACTAACGGTAAAGGCTCTGTAACTGTCGCTGTTGAATATTCTAAGCATCCTACTGCGTTTGTAACAACCACGACGTGTGTTCCAGCACAAACATTGTTGAATATATTACTTGCTTGAAAAGTTGTTCCATTATCAATACTGTATTGAGTTGCTCCAGTGGCATTTATCGCCACCTGACCATCACAAGTGCCATTGCAGGTAGCGTTTATTTCGGTAACTTGATTTATAGTTGGGCTACCTAAATTATTGATTGTTACCACAATTATGTCAGTACAACTGTTCGCATCTTTAACCGTAACAGTATAGTTTCCACCAAGAAGACCATTGAAAATTCCTGAAGTTTGGTAAGTTATACCCCCATCCATTGAATAATCAAACGGAGGCGTTCCTCCTGTTCCTGATACTTCAAAAGTACCGTTGGGATTTCCGCAAGTTGCATCAGTAGCAGAAACATAATTAGCAACAACTATTGTTGGTTCATTTATGGTAGCGCTTATTGTTGCTTGACAATTATTTGCGTCCTGCACAGTAATAACATAGGTGCCTTGAGCTAAGTTATCGAACGCCCCTAAAGCCTGGAAAGTAACGCCCCCATCAATTGAAAATTGATAGCTAGGACTAGCACCAGAAGCAGAGAGGGTAAGTGAACCGTCTGATCCACCAAAACAAGAAACGTCTATTGTTGCATCTAAATTACCCACTAATTGAGTTGGCTCATTTACGGTAGCATTTACGGATGACTGGCAAAGGTTGACATCTTCTAATGTTATAACGTAGTTGCCCGCGGCAATGTTTGAAAATGTGCCAGTTGGCTGAAATGTTGCGCCTCCATCAATTGAAAATTGATAAGTTGGAGTAGCTCCTGAACCGTTTACGGAAAGACTGCCGTCTGATCCACCAAAACAAGTCACGCTATTCGTTCCAACAAGGGTTCCGACAAGAGCAGTTGGCTCTAAAATAGTAACAGAAACAGGAAATAGACAACCATTAAAATCCTCACAAATGATGGTGTAAGGACCAGGAGCTAGCCCGCTGTAGCTGCCTAATGAAATGAACGTTGTTCCACCATCAATTGAATATTGATAGGGAGCGGTGCTCCCAGAAGCGGTAACTGTAACAGACCCGTTGCTTCCACCAAAGCAAGTGACATTGGTTTGAGCGTCAATTTGTGCAGTAAGTCCAGCAAGGTCGTTAATGGTAACAGGTACCACAGTTTGGCAATTATTTAAGTCTTCGATTGTAATCGTGTATGTTCCAGGAGTTAACGTTCCAAAAACACCTGATGCCTGGAAAGTGGTTCCGCCATCAATTGAATATTGATAAGCTGCTGTACCATTTGCACCTACGACTTCTCCAGAACCATTTGCTTGCCCACAAGTTGCATCTGTCGTGGTAACAACACTTCCTGTTAAAGGAAGGGGCTCGTTAATCGTGCTATTAACTGTAGTTTGACAACCATTTAAATCTTCAATTATAACTGTATAGTTACCTGCGGTCAAAGTTCCAAAAACACCAGATGCTTGAAAAGTTGTTGCTCCATCAATTGAATATTGGTAAGTCGGTGTTGCGGCTGAACCAGAAACTGTCAGCGAACCATTGTTTCCACCTGCACAAAGAACATCGGCTGTTGCATCTAGCGTTCCGACAAGATTAGTTGGCTCAGTAATAGTAACCGGAACAGTAACTTGACAACCAAGAGCATCTTCTGCTGTAATTGTGTAAGCACCAACAGAAAGACCAGAGAAGGTTCCGGAAGCGACGAAGGTAATTCCATCAATGGCATAAGAATAAGCAGGTGTGCTACCAGAAGCAGAAACCGTAACCGTAGCATCTGAACCACTAAAACAACTTACATTATTTTGAGCATCAATTTGAGCAATAAGCCCATTAAGGTCTAACACCACAAAAGAGACAGTTACTTGGCAACCGTTTAAATCTTCAATTGTAATTGTGTAATTACCAGCAACAAGACCATCAAATAGAGCACTGGTTTGAAAGGTTGTTCCTCCATCAATTGAGTATTGATAACCAGGAGTTCCGCCAGTTGCAGAAACTGTTCCGGCTCCATTGGCTTGGCCACAAGTTGCGTCTGTAGTCGAGATCAAACTTCCCGCAAGGGGCAATGGTTCGGTAATTGTTGCATTTACAGCTGTAGCGCAACCATTGGCATCTTCTACATCGATTGTGTAATTACCAATTGGTAAATTTCCAAAGATATTCGATCCCTGAAAAGTTGTCCCTCCATCTATAGAATATTGATAAGCAGCATTACCAGTCGTAGCCGTGACATCTATTAGCCCTGTAGATCCTCCGGCACAGAGCACTGCAGTTTCAATAACGGTTGCTATTGGCAATGGATTTACAATAACGGTAACTGGGGTTCGACAGCTTACCGTAATCCAACCACAAGACAAACCAGGGTTAACAACATCAACAGTGGTAGCTTGACATATAAAATCAGCATTTGTATTTCCGTCCTGATTTCCAATTCGCTGAATACTAAGCTGAGGACCCCCGGTAACGCCACAAGTTGCATCGCATCCATTTCCCGTCCATTCTGCTCCAAGCGTAATATTGAAGCCATTTATTGTAGTGTTAAATCCTGCTATATCAGCTGCAGCCCAACCCCAAGCCACAAAATCAACAACGTTGCCCAGGTTGTCAATAATTATCGCCCAACTTCTATAAGTAGTATTTGCACCAGGGTTCCAAAAGATGTTATTACCCCAATAATTTGGATCACTCGAAACGTCATTTTTTGAAACAACTGAGCACGCATTAAAAGAAGTAGGTAAATCCCATAAGATCGTATTAACAGAGTTAATATCTGAATATGAGTTACTTACAGCCACCTTCCAGCCTGTTGTGTTGACAGCTGTAGCAAATAAATTGGAAACTTCTATGTAATCTGCAGAACTAGCTCCTGCATATCCTTCTAAACCACATTCTGTTATTAATATTTTACCTAAGGGTGTAGTAATACCGTTCGACTGCAGCCAATAAGTTGTGGTATCTGCCAAAGGGGGTGTAGAATAGACAGGGGTTGACCCCAATAGAGTGCCTCCGGTTTCATCAGTAAACCACTCAAAATCCCCGGTTGAGCCACTAGCGGTAATGGTTGTTGAGCCGATGGCGCAAAATTCCAAATTTCCAGTAATTGTTGGAGGTAGGACAATTTCAACATTAAAACTTTCAGAAGCTATTAGCCCTGGACAAGCATCGCATCTAGTTTGAACAGTATAGTTAGTGGTAGTTGCAGGAGAAGCATAAAAAACAGAGGAAGAATTCCATGGTTGCACTACAGTTCCGCCATCAAGAACTTGGAATTCATAAGCTCCCGTGCAAATACCTCCAGCTGTAAAGTTAATTGTGTCGGGCTCTCCACTACAATTTAAAATACTTAAAACATCAGGAGAAACGAGAGTTGCTCCACATGGGCAATTACCGATTACATTCGAAATGTTTGAAATATCATCACCTGTGCCAGCGGCATTACCAGAAGCATCTGTTAGAAAGAAATTACATTCAGAAGTAAACGATCCAGTAGCGTTAAAAACAACACTTATATTATCTCCATTATTTACCGAAATAAAGAAACATTCAGGACCAGAACCAACTAGTGTTCCTCCGTAGTTCCCATATAAAGCCCCATTTACGAAAACATCAACAGTGTTCCCATTCCAGCCATCACCAAAATTATCCGTTATGCACAATTCGTAATCGCACTGACTCTTTCCTGATAAAGCGCCCAATAAAAACAGGATTAATAATAACCTTTTCATATTTTCTTATTTTGAAGGATTATTTGAATCAATTAGCTCTCGGTGTTTATCTGGATTATTTTCTATCCATGCAATTTTTGCTGCCTTGTAATTTTCTTGCTCCACAACAGGGTTCCCGGTGTCTTTATAGGTTGGAAGCCCATGAAACATTTCTAAGAATTGCCGAGTAATGGTAGCTGGATTTGAAACCATATCATCTAATATGGATATAATTTCCTGCTCAGATAATTCTGTTTCAGAAATCAATCGACAAACAATTATCACCGCTTTATTATAGGTGGGTAAATCAATATGATATGATTTTTGAGTCAAGATACTTTCTGAAAGCAAGCTCTCTTCTTGAGAAAGGCTCTGGCCAAAAGAAGCAGTATTAGCTACAAATAATAAAGCGAGTATGGAAAAGAGGGTTTTCATTAACATATTTTTTACAATTCAACTATAGCGAATATAACGATTAAAGTTAAAAAGGTTGCCTTCAGCAGACAACAGGCAAAAATTTTTCAACCAAAAACAAGAAGCATTAGCGTACAATTTAAATGGGAGTATTAATCAAGGGGCTCTTTTCCTTCTTGTTTTTTCCTTCTTTTCCTTCTTTTTTTAAGTGCCGCATTTAAATCATATGAATACGACAAGGATAATATATGTCCAGCTTCAGGATTGGCTTCTTGCATTTCCGATTGATATATATAATTGAGTTCAACTGCATGTTGCTTTTTGATTTGGTAATTAACTCCAAAGTATATTCGATAGCGATTTATATAATTAGCGTCATTTTTAAAAGCATAATAGCTTTCTGCAGCAGTCTCTAAACTCATTTTTTTTCTTAACGAATATCGAAAGCCTAGTTTTGTTCTGACATAAGATTCCGGTAAATGTCCGTTTTTACTGACAAACCAATCCTTATATTTTGATTGGTAACGCAACCTGATAAAGGTTAGTATTTTTTTCTTTTTATACCTCCCAATAATATCTCCGCTAAACCGATTATCAATTCGGTCGACATCTAAAAACCCCTTTTTTTGCGCATTTCTCCAAGTAAGTCCTGTTCTTAAATACTTATTGATTTTGTATTTTACAGAGACATCTGAATAGGTTTGGTTAATGTCTGCTTCCGTAAACCGAATTCCTTCTTCTAGTCCAAAAGTAAAATCTGAAACACGATAAGAAATACTAGTTGAAGCCCATGCGCTTCCTGTTGTAAGCTGAGATGCTCCAACAATAGATACGCTTAGAAAAAGAGATAAAAGAAAGCCCTTCATTTTGTTATCCTCGTGATTAGTTATCGTCAATTTCAAAATCATCTAATTCAACGATTTCGTTTTTATCAGATATAGTGACTTCTTCTAACACGAGTATTCTTGGATTATCTGCACTTCCGTCAACGTCCTTGGAGTAGGTATATATCGTATAATTTCCAGGCATTAGATAATCAAATTGATAACTCCCGTCATGATGTGTTGCTATCTTATCGTCATAAAATGTGTTATTTCCATAAACAATAAAAACATCTTTATCTCGCGCATAATAGCTTTTGTCTATACTTGACCCTGATTGATTGTAATAATCAACATATACTTTTCCTGTTATTGTTGCTTTTCCTCCTTTTCCCTCTCCTTTTCTACAACTAGTTGCCACAAGAGCCAAGAGAATAATAATACCGAAAAATGATTTCATTTTCATAATATAAGTTTAATATGTGATTTCTAAACTATCTAAATCTTGAACAGAAATACTTGGCGGCATTATTCCATTATTGATTTTGTAAATCATATAATTACCAATAATTGCTGCTTGTTCCTTTGTGTCAAAACCTTTAATGCCTTGGATAGCAGGTATATGAGGCTGAATAATAAGCGGGCTCGATCCTTGTAAAATTTCAAACCCAAAACCGGTATGTTCACTATCTGTGATTTTTAATGATAGACTTTCAGCGACTAACTCTTGACCCTTGTCTTTATCGATTGCTATTTCTTCCACTTCGTTTAGAATGGTTTCCATATCACCCATATTTTCAGTAATATCAGAATTCATAGAATCCCTATTATCAAATATCTTACCTACATCATTTTCCGGAGATTCTTTCCGTATATCAGGTTGCTCATTACAAGAAGTAAGAGCTAAAAGGGCTAAAATCAAGATTCTCATTTAGCGACCATAAATTTTCCATGCGCTACAATCCTTCCCTTTTCCTTAGCGGAATATAAATACATCCCTGAAGCTAGTGTCGTTACATTCGTGCTGATTCTGTTATTTGAAACTGTTTTTGTTTCTTGAAAAATTATTTTTCCCGATAACGAATAAAACGTTAACTCATCTACCTCTATGCTATTGTTTAAATGAATGTTTAATTCATTTTTTACTGGATTAGGATAAACTTTTGACTCAGTTTGAAATTGACTTTCTACACTTAAAATAGGCGTGTACTCATAAAAGTCATCCAATGTTTGTCCGTCATATCCCGTTCCTAAGAAACCCCTGTCTCCAATTGCGAATGAAGTGGCATTTGCTCTTGGAGTTCCTATGAAATTTGCTACTTGAACCCACGAGTCATTAAAGTAATTGTACTCCCAAAAGTCATTGGTATAGTTTAAAGTGTTGTCATATCCTGTTCCTAAATATGCATTTGGGAAAATTCCAAAACCAGTTGCCCCGTATCTAGCTGTTCCAGCAAAGTTTGCTTTCTGTGCCCAAGTGTCCGTTAAAGGCTCATATTGCCAGAAGTCATTTGTAAACGACCCGTCATCTCCGGTTCCTACATACCCTTGTCCGCCCATAGTAAAAGAAACGGCTTGCTTTCTTGCGGTACCTCCAAAATCAGAAATGGAAGTCCACGTGTTTAATGTGGGGTCATATTTCCAAAAATCTTTTTTTAATGTTCCGGTTGAATCTATTCCAGTACCAACATACCCAAAGTCTAATATTCCAAATGCTGCAGCTTCTCTTCTTGAAGAGCCTGCGAAGTCAGCTACTTGCGTCCAAGTGTTGGAAGCACTATTATATTCCCAAAAATCTCTTAAATACGGATTGGCGCCTTGCCCCGTTCCTATATAAGCTTTATAATTTGCAACAAAAGCTACCGCTGAAGATCTTTCTAAGCCTTGACCAGTTATGCTTCCCATGGAATTCATTTTTTCCCAATCATCAAAGTTCGAGTTGTATAAGTACAAGCTTCTTTTGTATTCAAATTGATCAAAACCGAGTCCGATGAACCCAAACCCATTCATAGAAAAACCGATACAAGCACTCTTTGGAGGTCCTCCAACACTATCTCTTTGCACCCATGTATCTTGGCCATGTAAACCTAGTGCCATTATACAAATTACTACACTAACAATAAATCGTTTCATTTTAACTGCGTATTATTAATTGTTTTGTAAACCTTCCCCCATTTTGCTTAAACCCTATTAGCTGATAAACACCGCTTGAAAAGTTGGAGACATCAATTGTTGTCTTTCCATTAGGCAAGTTAATGGCTTTAACAATTCTTCCTAAATTATCCATAATTGAAAGCATAAAAGCATGTTGAGTTTCTATAGTTACAAAATCTATGGTTGGATTTGGATACACATTAAAGGTGGTTACATTACTTTCTTTCATTCCAACAACTAGAGGGACATATTCATACATACTTTTACGTAGTCCAGAATATCCTTTCCCGGTTCCTATATACCCCCTGTCTCCTATTACAAATGAAATTGCATTTCTTCGTTCACCTCCTGGAAATTCTTCTCGAACAACCCAGCTATCCGAATAGGGGTTGTATTCCCAAAAGTCATCCAAATAACCTCCGTCTCCTCCCATGCCTAAGTACCCTCTTTGCCCAATTCCAAAAGCGCTAGCAGCGCTTCTCTCCGCGCCTGGAAAGTTGTTTTTTTGAGTCCATAAATTTGTAGCAGGATTAAACTCCCAAAGGTCATTTGTATAAGCATCGTAGTCTGTTCCAAGCCCTACATAGGCTTTCTCACCCACAACAAAACTAACAAGCTGGTAACGATCTCCTCCTCCAAAACTTGCTCTTTGAATCCATTGATTTACTGCAGGCTTATATTCCCATAGGTCGTTTGCATAGTTTGAAGGACCTATTTTACCACAACAAACATACCCTTTAGAATCAAGAGAGAAAGCTGTGGCGAAATATACCCCATTTCCAAACCCGCCAGGATAATTGGCGATTTGAACCCAAGAGTTAGTAGCGGGACTATACTCCCAAAAATCATTTAATGTCGAGCCCAATGAAGATTCCGCTGCGCTCATCCCTGTTCCAACATAACCTTTGTTATTGATTGTAAATGCAACAGCATTTCGCCTACCAACAGCAGGTAGGTTCGCTTTTTGGGACCAAGAATTGGAAGCTGGGCTGTATTGCCACAAGTCATTACGGACAATATTTCCGGTATCTTGTCCTGCGCATATATACCCATGGCCTGCTATTGAGAATCCAACAGCCCTTTCAACTTTATATCCGCTAAATGAGGCTTTTTTTGTCCAATCATTTTGCCCAAATGAGAAAAATGAAATTAAAACCAGGGTCGTTATTACAGTTAATCTTATCACTATATGATTACAATTTTTCCTTGTTTGATGTTTTTTGAGCTTGATGCAATTCGGTAAATATAAGTGCCCCTTGGAAGGTCAGATACATCAACTACAAAAGTTGGCTCCCTTACAGAATTTTGTTTTACTACCCTTCCTAAGTTATCATATAATACAAATTTGACTTGCTCTTGTGAAGTAAAATTACCTTCCATTGATACAGTAAAATAATCAGATGCCGGATTAGGGTAAGTATTTACAACTAGATCATTTTCTATTTCTTCTTGACCCATTAATAATGGATCATATTCCCAAAAATCCTTAAAGTTTGTTCCGTTTGTTCCAGTTCCAAGATAACCCCTGTCTCCAATGCTAAATCCTACTGTAAACCGACGAGAAGAGCCTAAGAATTCTTCTACCATAGACCAGGAATTGGTCCCGGGATTGTACTCCCATGTTTCTCTATTTACATTTCCCAATGATCCGCCATACCCCGCAACAATATATCCTTTATCCAATACTGAAAATGCTGCACTACCTCCAGTAGATAAACCAGGGAAAGAAGCACGAGCCAACCATTGATCCGCAGAGGGTTTGTACTCATAAAAAGAACTCCCCTTATTCACATAACCGCTATTGCCAATGGAAAAAGCGCAACCCCAAATCCCAAAGCTCACAGGAGCTGTTGCTTTAGTAGTCCACTGATCTGTAACCGGATCATATTCATAAATATTTGAATCTTCAATCAGGTACCCTTTGCCCCCCATAGCTATCGCAGAAAGCTCAGTTCCGGATGCAGGCGGCGTTGCAATTAAGGTCCATTGATTTGTTCCAGGATCATATTCGCACCAAGAGTCCCCGGTAAAAACACCCGAACCTACATATCCTTTTGTCCCGACAGAAAATGCGGAGGCTCCGTAACCTTCGCCCAAGAGGTAGTCGGCTTTTTGGGTCCAAGAGTTGGTTGCTGGCTCAAACTCCCACCAATCGGAAAACGCAAAATTAACTCCTGTTCCGTTTACGTGCCCTAATCCGATATACCCTTTTTGCCCAATAGAAACTCCGGTAGCTCGATGTCTAGCAACACCCCCTAAATTTTCTTTTTTTACCCATTGCCCCGCAAGTAAATCCGAAAAAGGGCTTAAGAGTATAATGAGAATAAGAAGGATGTTCGTCGCTTTCATATTAATGGACTTAATTTAAAATTATTTTACCCGATTTTACAGATGCGCCATTATAAACAAGTTGATAGAAATAAACCCCCCTTTTGAAACGCACTACATCAACTAGAAGGTTGTTGGTGATACACGCACTGCTTGTTATCAATTGCCCTGTTGCGGAAAACAATTGAAATTCACAGCCATTGGATTTTATTTGTTTAGGAATGTTTGAAAAATCTACGGTAAAATAATCTGTTGCTGGATTTGGGTAGGTTTTTAATTGAACCAATTCATCATCCGTTTCAATAGCAGAGAGCAAGTAATCAAATTCCCAGAAATCTTTAAAGTTAGTTCCGTTTGTCCCCAAACCAACATATGCTCTATTTCCAATTGTAAACGCAACCAAATATCTTCTTGCCATTCCGAAAAAGTCCTGAATTTGAACCCAAGTGTTTGTTGTTGGATCGTATTCCCAAAAGTCGTTATAATTTGTTCCGCTTGATTGGTCATCTCCCGTTCCGATAAACCCTTTTCCATAAACAGAAAACCCGGTTGCTTCCATTCTAGGAGTTATCCCAACATTCGCTTTTTGAATCCATGAGTTGGTTGCGGGCGTATATTCCCAAAAATCGTTCAGTGAATTTCCCCAAGTAGAAGAACCACCAGTTCCAACATACCCCTTATCGTTTAATTCAAAAGCCACAGCAGAAGTTCTAGCAGCACCGGGCAATTGTGCAACTGTAGACCAACTATCTATAGCTGGGTCATACTGATAAAAGTCTTTTGAAACCCCAGCCAGAGTTTGCCCGGTTCCAACATACCCCTTTCCGCCTATCGCAAATGCAATAGCACCCCTTCTTGCCGAGCCAGGAAAATCTGCAATAGCAGTCCAAGTATTTGTGCCAACGTCATACCTATAAAACTCCGTTGTATAGTCTCCACTTAAAATTCTTCCTGTTCCAACATAAGCTATATTGTCAACAACAAAACAAGCGGCATGATAATTTAAACCTCCCCCATAATTTGCTTTTTGTGTCCATGTGTTTGCGGCAGGATCATATTCCCAAATATCCTCGTATAAGATATTGCTTATTGCGTTAACATGCCCTAGGCCCATATAGCCTTTGTTACCAATAGAAAATGCAGTTGATCGATGCCGAGCATCACCACCAAAATTTTGTTTTTTTACCCAAGATTCAGCATAGGCATTTCCACCGAAAAAGAGAAACAAAAGCGCATATAGTACAACGTAAGCTCTATTCATTGTTTACTATGATTAATTGCTTTGTTTGCCACTCCTTATTTATGTCTTGTATCTTAACGAAATATGAGCCTGAATTTATAAAGGAAACATCCAGCGAAGTAATTCCAGTAATGTTACCCGCACTTAACACTTTTCTGCCTTGAATATCAAAGATTTCTACTTTTGAAATAAGACCCCCTGAGAAATTAATAAGATCTTTTGCGGGGTTGGGATACAGATTAAAAGAGGTCTTTAAACCCTGCTCAACCCCAACATTCAAATCTTCGGTAATATTAATAATATACTCTCCACTTTCAATGTTCCAGCCCTCTACAACAGCATAAAGGGTATCGTAAGCCCCTGATGCAAAAGTAACTTCAGATTCTCCAGAACTACACGAAACACCGTCGTCATTAAATGCAATTACATTTAAATTTAAATCCAATATAGTTAAGTAAGTGTCAAATGATGAGTTGCATAGGCTTACTGTTGTAGCGGCAGCTAAAGGATTAACGCCAAACTTATAAAAAACATCCGGAGAATTATACACAACTGATTGGCTAGAGTAACACATTACAGTACTATTGGTGTCAACATAAGGAATAGATGGAACTACTATTGCCTCTGTGCTGTTGTCGCCATCAAAGCCTGTACAGTCAATTCCTCCAGTAATAAAAATGCTAAATTCTACAACAGAACCCCAAGTAAAACTAGCACACGGGTCTAACGGAAGTGCCCCGCCTTCTTGCTGTGTTACGCGCATAGTAGTGGCACCAGAAACAGCACCGCCCGGCACAATAAAATTAAAATTTATACCTGCTGTTGGAGGGGTTCCCTGCCACGTTCCAATAGACTCGGAAACGTCATAGACAGCATTTTGGTTCCAGTCAATCCAAGCTTCTCCAGCTCCACCATAATTACCTCCACATGTTCCAAACTGAACTGCAGCAGCGTAATTTCCGCCTGCAGACAAATCAGCACCTAAGATTGTTTGATCTTCAACACCAAGAACACCAGGACAGCCAATGTAGTTAATTTGTGAAGTATTTCCAAGTAAGAAAAAAGACTCTAAATTGGAGTCTATTCCAGAAGTTGGCCCGCCACCACAAGTAGATATGGAACAACTACCAACTCCGGAAAATGCAGAGCCAATTGCGGGACTAGGACCATCGCTAAACACCATCCCAGAAGGAGAAGACAAAGAGTAGGTGATTTCATCGTCATAAGCTCCAGAATTAAAGATAAGTTCGATACTTTGCCCATCACAAACAACAATGTTTTCTGTAGAGGCGGGGCTGCCATTTGGAACAGAAAATAACCCCAGTGAAGAACCATTAACGATTACCTCTAGTGTTGCACCGTCCCAAGTATCACTAAAGCTATCTTGCATGTCCAATGTGTAATTGCAACATTGAGAATAACCGCTTGAAAACGATATTAAAACAAGCCAAAAAGCAAATGTTTGACGTTTATAAAATGCAAATAAATTCATGCAGAATACAGATTAAGCAGCCCTAAAGGTACAATTTTTTTTTAAAGTGATTTAGCATATAGCAATCATTAAAGTAGTACTTTTTTTCATCGTTTTTAATTTAATTAAATGTTGAAGGTTTGTCTTTCAATTATATAGACGTACAAAAATCATAACAAGGGGGGAGCTTTTT
>Ga0209406_1000040_pt1 | contig 125390 bp, 101 predicted proteins | sample COGITO_mtgs_1204_FD_184808 | JGI IMG/M metagenome (GOLD analysis project Ga0209406, IMG submission 184808) | Pelagic marine microbial communities from North Sea - COGITO_mtgs_120426 (SPAdes) (version 2) | ecosystem: Environmental > Aquatic > Marine > Epipelagic ... | reverse complement strand
TAACACCATATAAACAAAATTGCTAGTTTTAGCTCACTTGCGAAAATCCTATCGGATTTTCTTAGTTCGTGTTTTATTTACTGACTTTACTGCTTAACCAACGCAACTTTGCTTATACCAAACGTTACCCACAAACTAACACGAGAATAAAATGAATAGAAAAGTTAAATTAGGAATTACTCTATTTCTCATTGGATTTATTGGAATTTTATCGACTTTAACTATGGATTTAGTCTTTCCAGAAAAAATCCAAATAGTTATTGATAAAATGTTTACACCTTGGGAATTTAAATTAATCTCATTAATAAACCCAACAATTTTATTATTAATATTTGTAATAATTGGAACTACAATCTACGATAAAGTAAATTTTAAATTACCAATAATAGAAAGTATCATATCTAAAGAAAAAGTGCCCGATAAAAATGAAATTCTAAAATATGGAATCATTGGAGGAGTAATAAGTGGAATTTTAATGACATTAATTTCTGTAATTTTTATTCCATTTTTACCAATTGAATTTATTGAAATCGGAGAGAAATTTAAGCCTGGAATAATCACGAAATTTCTTTATGGTGGTTTGACAGAAGAAATTCTAATCAGGTTTGGATTAATGTCATTAATTACGTGGATTGTTTTTAAAATTACAAGAAAACTAAACCCAATTATTTATTGGGCTGGAATTATTATTTCTGCAATTGCTTTTGGTTTTGGACATTTACCTATTGTGTATACATTAATTGGAACACCAACAACCGAATTATTACTATATATAATTTTAGGAAATTCAGTTGGAGGAATTATTTTTGGTTGGATTTATTGGAAAAAAGGTCTTGAATCAGCAATGATTGCACATATTTTTGCTCATATATTAATGATATTAGGAGAAAGTATATTTTGAGAATTGAAAAGAAAAGTCAGTGGGTAACACCGTGTATAATTCATTGATAGTTAGTGTCTACTTACGAAAGTCCTCGCGGACTTTCTTGGTAGGTAATTATTTACTAAATTAATTGCTTAAAATACGCAACAAACCATATACAAAAACGTTGGCAAACATTAAAAAGAGGATCATACCAAACCGTTGTGATTTTGAAAAATAACAATTAATTAAAAACAATTTAAACTTAAAAAATTATGACAGGTATATATTTAAATAAGATAGGAGGGCATTCAAATTTTCATACTATCATTTTAAAAAAATATATTGAAGAAGATACTTACATCATGGCTTTAGGTTATGCTGGCGGTGGGGTTTATGATGAGTTTTTTGGAAAATTTAGAACTGACAGTGATGAGGCGAAAGATATAAGTTGGGAAGTGGGAAAATTCTCAAACTCTATTGGTCCTTATGATTGGGAAAATCAAGTGAAGATTATTTATGAAAATTGGGACGAGAAAGTTGAAGTAACTGAACTGTGGACTGAACTAGATAAGTCTGAATCTGAAATTAGAGATAGTATGTTTTCTGAAATGGAAATGTTTATATCCTATGGTGAAGAAGCTGAAAAGTTGAAAAGTGATGTGCCAATTTTTAAAGATGATTCTGATTCTAGTTTAAATTATGAATCTAGTGGAGTCTATGTAAATGAACATTGGGAAATAGATGGCTTGCATATTACACAATACGGGAAGGTTTGGCACTTATCATTGAGGTTTAGTGACGAAGACTTTTGACTTTTATAAATTTATAAATATGAATAATTAGAATATTTTTTTTAAATTAACAAATAATGGTCATAGAATAAAAGAGCGACTCTACAAAGAGAGTCGAATCAGCCCATAACAAAAACTAAACTGCATTAAAACACAGTTTAGCTAAACCGTTGGCAAATCTTAATGTTTCATAATATTAAATTAAACAAAAAACAAAGAATGGCAAAAGCAACTATAGAAATTGATGATAAATTCACTTTTACAAGCAGGAAACCGAAGGAATAATCAAAAAAATCGTCTAAAATAAAAAACATGAAGTACATAATCACACTATTGGCACTATTAGTATTTCAAATTTCCCTTTATGCTCACGAAGGTGGTCACGGAAATCGTAAAACTTGGATAATTGATAACAAACCTGTACAAGCTGAGTTTTTAAAATATGAAGAAGGTAAAGTGTTTTTCTTAAATGACAATCATAATCTTATTAGTTATGATCTAGAATCACTTTCATCTGAACAACAAAAAATTATTTTAGATAAAAATGCTAAAGTTTCATCTATTCATAATAAAAAAGAAACTAGCAATCATTATAGTTATGCATTTGCAGGTATTGGAGGTATACTATTGATTTTATCAATAATATTTTTTTATAAACAGAGGGAAAAATATCATTTAGCCTATGGATTTATTGGTATTTTTTTAATAACAATAACGTCTTGCAAAAAGGATGATGATGTAACGGTAGAGCCACTTCCTGTTGTACCTGCAAATGACATTTCGTTAATGCAATCAGTTTTTGGAAGTTTCTCTGGAGTATACACAACATCAGATAACACCTATTTTTATGTAGCTTCAAATGGATTACCAAGTCATAATAGGATGGTTGGCATTACCAATTGGCAACAGCAAGTACCTATCGACCATAATTATACTGGAAATAACAGTTGGGCTATACCTCTTCAACCTGTTTTAGCTGAAAATCCTTTGAGTACACAAACCAACTTATTAAAAGGGGCATTAGCTATCGCAGCTAATGGTATACCTATTTTTAATCCGCTAAACAATCGTGGAGAAGACGCCAAGGCCATTGGAGAGTTAGACCAATGGGGCGGACACTGTGGACGAGCAGATGATTATCATTATCACCTACCACCAGCACATTTACAAAATACTGTAGGAGTAGGTAATCCTATTGCTTATGCCGTAGATGGATTCCCTGTATATGGGGAAACAACGGAGCAATTAGATGAGTACCTAGGAAGGTTTAATGATGATGGTGGATATGAATATTATACTATTAGCGAATATCCCTACTTTATTGCTGGTATGAGAGGTGAAGTTACTCTAGACCCTAATACAACAGCACCAGAAAACCAAGTGATTCCTCAAGCAACGACTCAAGGTGTGAGACCTGCTTTAGAACCACTAAATGGAGCAGTTATTACCGACTTTCAATCAACAGGCACAAATGCATATTCATTAACTTATACATTAAATAATCAAAATTACATTATTAACTATAATTGGGATAATAATGGATTGTACACCTATGAATTTGTTAATCCAAACGGTACAACAACAGAAAACTATCAACGATAACTTTATTTGGTCAACAAGTGTAATTTTAGATAATGAAGTTATTATAAGATATACTGTGCAATAAATAACTACCGCCAACAATGTATAAAAATAATAGCGGTTTAATCGCAAAAATGAAAGTAAGTACATTTACAAAAGTTCTGTGCTTAACCGAAAAGTTAGTGTGTAAAAACACGCCACTAATCATACACTAGACCTTTACCAACAAGCGAAAAAAAGCCAACCGCACATTTTACACATTTATTTTTTTGCCAATACTCAATGTGTATAGTGCATAGCACCCTTCGGGATGCCACTAACCATACAGTAAGCTTAAAAATCTGTGTTTTTTAATTATTTTTTTGCTAAATTCACACAACGTAATTATGTACAAAAACGTTATGGGCAAGTCAAAAACAAAAAACAGGACTGCGAAAGCCAACGAGCAGACCACTGAATATTACAAAAAAAAGGGGGTACCTGAAAAACCATAAGAGTAGGGATAATAATTATAATAATATGAAAAAAGAGAATCTAGTATTAATGCGAATGGCACGTGAATCTTTAAAAGAGAAATGGGGTCTTGCAATTGGAACATACGTTGTTTATATGTTAATAATCGGTGCTATTCAAGCAACGACTGAATTTTTCCCACTTGCAGGTTTACTGTCATTAATTATCTCAGGTCCTATGGCCGTAGGAATTGCTGTATTTTCTATAAACATTTCAAGGAATCAAGATGCAAAACTAGAGCAAATATTTCAAGGGTTTAATAATTTTGGCACTTCTACAGGAGCTTACTTGCTGATGATTTTATTTATATTATTATGGTCTCTTTTGCTAATAATTCCTGGGATTATTGCTGCATTATCTTATTCTATGACTTTTTATATTATTGCTGATGATAATTCGATTGGAGCAATGGAAGCAATCAATAAAAGCAAAAAAATGATGGACGGATATAAATGGAAATATTTCTGTTTAGGACTAAGATTTATTGGATGGTCTTTACTTTGCATCCTCACATTAGGTATTGGTTTTCTATGGTTACTCCCTTATATGCAAGTAAGTGTGGTAAAGTTCTATGATGATATAAAAGAAAACCATATTATGCCTAAAACAGTCTAAAAGCAGCCCATATCAATTTACAAAAGCATTAGCGGTTCGTGTGCAAACTCAAACCGCTAATGTATTTAATGAAGTATCTTTCTATCCGAAAAGCAGGTACGTTTTAATCAGCTACTGCTCTTATACGAGACGTTATGGGTAAGAAAAAAACTAAATAGGACATTATAAGTAACCTGACTTCCTTTTGGTAGCAACTAATAACTTAACGCATTATAAAATAAGCCCTGTAACATATTGCATTCATAACACTATTTCTTTCCTTTGCTATTATCAATTAACAAACCACTTTATCATGAAATTAGTTTATATTTTTTTTCTATGCATGTGTTTCCAGGTACAAGCGCAAGACTGGGTACAAGTAACATCTTTACCTAATGTTTTTAATAAAACTCATCACTCTTTTGCTTTTAGTTTTGACGACATGGGCTACATTGTCAGTGGTAATTCGGATTCCGGAGTACGAGATAATTTTTATCAGTACAACCCTGCAACCGACTCTTGGACAGAGCTTGCCCCTTTTCCCGGCGGAGCTCGCGGTTATGCGATTGGTGATATTTGGAATGGGAAAGCATACTTTGGATTTGGAAATGATGGCTCATCACGATTAAATGATTTATGGGTGTTTGACCCTTCGAATATGAGTTGGACAGAATTGGCTTCTTGTCCGTGTGCAGAAAGAGCGCACCCAGCTATGATAGCGCATAACGGAAAAGTATTTGTAGGTTTAGGAAGCAGTTCATCAGGCAATATGAATGATTGGTGGGAGTATGATATTGCATTAAACACTTGGTCTCAAAAAGATGATTTACCTTCACTATCGAGACATCATCCTTATCAATTTGGAATTGACGATTACGTGTATACGGGCTTCGGACATGGGAATAGTATCTTTAATGATTGGTTTCGTTATGACATTGCTGGGGAAACTTGGACTCAAGTAGCAACACTACCAGCAGAAGGTCGAGTGGCAGGGACACAATTTTCATATAATGGCTTAGGCTATGTGCTAAGTGGTCATGGAGATAACCACCGTTCAATGAATACAGGAGAATTTTGGGCCTATGACCCTGTAACAGACGCATGGGATGAATTGCCTCCTCACCCGGAGGGCTCTCGTTGGGCTCCTGCTTCTTTCATAATTGATGGAGAAGTTTATATCATAAATGGTACTAGTGTTTCAGAATATGTAACAGAGATTTATAAATTTGATTTGAATTCGGTTTTATCGACTCATGAATTAACAAATTCAACTGTTAGTATTTATCCAAACCCGGCAATAGATATTATCAACATTGATGTCCCAGGAAATATAAAATACGATGCTAATCTATACGACTTGCAGGGAAGATTAATTATCAGTACAACAAATAAGTCTGTAATTGAAATTCAATCCTTACCTCTTGGTATTTATTTTATTGAAATCAAAGACCTAGACTCTGGCCAAAAAGTAATTGACAAAATAATAAAAGGAAAATAAAATCTCAGCCCATAACAATGTATAAAAGCAATAACTAAAATATTAATTAGCCTAACCACGAAAACCCTCGCAGAGTTTCTATGTTGGTTTTGTATTTACTAAATTAGTTGCTTAAAAAACGCAACAAAACATACGCAAAGACGTTCACTGAAATTTAAAACAACTCCTAAATGAATAAAAAAATTAAATTATTACTGATAGGAATTTCTCTATTAACTTTCAATGCTTGCGATAAAGATGATGATGCTAATCCAGAATCACAAAACACTTCAATAAACAAAATACTAGCCTTAGGAGCATCAAGAGTTGAAGGGGCAAGACCTATATTTGAAAGCTATAGATATGAACTTTGGAAAGACTTAAAAGAAAATAATTGGACTTTTGATTTTATTGGAACTCAAACTGACGCATCTTCTTATCCAACATTTAATAATATGAATTTTGATAAAGACCACGAGGGTAGAGGTGGCTGGACTTCGGGTCAAATACTAAATGGTCTTAATGATTGGTTAAATCAGACAGGCGCTGCTGATATTGTTTTATTAAGTTCGCCAGGTGGCAATGATGGGCTTCAGGGATTACCCTATTCACAAGCAGTATCTAACATCAATTCCATAATTGATATTCTTCAAGACAACAATCCAAACGTCACAATTATCCTTGAGCAGATGGCTCCAGGTCGAACTGATATAATGTCTAATGAATTGACAGGTTTTTTTACACAAATGCAGCAAGAAGTTTTAAATATTGTAGCAAATAAAACAACAGCTACATCACCAGTAATAGCAGTAGATATGTTTACAGGGTTTAATGATGGTTTACTTGCTGATGCTGTTCATTACAATGAAGCAGGTGCTGAATTTATTGGAAACAGATATTATAATGTTCTTATAAATGTATTGGAATAAGAAAAACAACACAGAACCAAAAAGTGAAAAAGAAATGCTATCAATAATTTCAAAAGCTGATAGTGATTAAAAAACAAAATGGTTAGTAACTGAAACCAACCATTTTTATAATTTAAATAGGAGTACTTAATTACTAAGCCAAAGCATTTTGCGGTGCCCAACTAGAACATAACATATTTGAAGCTGCTTTTTGAGGGTTTGCACAAGATGATTTTTCGTATCTAGCGCAAGTTCCACAATTTGGATCATTTTTTAAGACTGCCTTCATTTCAAAGCTATCGCAAGTATAACTAGTATCGACACTTACACCATGAACTTTACATTTATTGTTAGATGTTAAACTTTCACAATTCACACAACTGTTTCCTATTCTTATAGACATAATTTTGTTTTTTTTATTAATATTACTTAAATATAAATAATATAGTCTTTAGAACAATTACAAATAACTGATTATAAGCTGTTTGTATTTAGACTGTTTTAAAATAGTCCCAAATACTGAAACGTAAATATTTAATTATTAAAAAGTTACAGTCAAAATAATTTATATTTTAAGTAGACTTGTAATTTTCGGATATTTGCCAAACATAGATCTTCTTAATCATTTTAATTTTACTAATATAAATTTAAAAAAGAAAAGGGAGAATTCCCATTATTAAAGTAAGCACCCTTTCAATTATCTAACGATGCCTTACGCTCTCTTTTTATTCATTTGGTTGTTTTTGCCAAATCCCACTTTTAAAGCCCAAATACCAATAGAAATTATGGTTGGTGATGCGAAAGTTTCTCAGGACTCCTTTTTCTTCAAAGACCTCGCAACCTTTAAACTTTGCTTTAGCACTTAAAACCCAAAACAAACCTCACACAAACACTTTAAAAAAAACAAAAAGCGCAACTTTAAAAGTTGCGCTTTTTTATAACTTCGTTTGTATCTTTTTATGCTTCCTTCACCGAGTTCCAACCTTGTGCTTTCAGTTCAATTTCTTGACTGGCTCTAGTAACTAAATTCAACCCTTGGTTTTCTGCAGTAATATGACCAATAATAGAAAAATTAGGATTTCCTTTAATGGCCTCAAAATCTGCAATTGGTACTGTAAATAACAGTTCATAATCTTCGCCACCACTTAAAGCAACCATCGTAGAATCTAAATTAAATTCTTCACAAGCAGAAATTACCTGAGGATCTAATGGTAATTTTTCTTCATAAATTTTACAACCTACTTTAGATTGAGAACAAATGTGCATAATTTCTGAAGAAAGTCCGTCAGAAATATCAATCATAGCTGTTGGTTTTACTGCCAATTCTTTTAAAAATCCTGCAACGTCTCTTCTTGCTTCTGGCTTTAATTGTCTTTCAATTAAATATGTGTAGCTGTCTAAATCTGGTTGATTGTTTGGATCTACATTAAAAACTTGTTTCTCTCTTTCTAAAACTTGCAGTCCTAAATAAGCGGCACCTAAATCTCCAGAAACCACAATTAAATCAGTTTCTTTTGCGCCACTTCTAAGCACAATGTCTTCCTTTTCTACTTTACCAATTGCGGTAACAGAAATTAAAATTCCTTTAGTAGAAGAGGTGGTGTCTCCACCAACTAAATCTACTTTATACGTTTCGCATGCTAATTGAATTCCAGAATACAATTCTTCAATTGCTTCTAAAGGAAACCTGTTAGAAACGGCAATTGAAACTGTAATTTGTTCTGCAGTGCCATTCATTGCATACACATCAGATAAATTCACCATTACAGCTTTATAACCTAAATGTTTTAAAGGCATGTAACTTAAATCGAAATGAACCCCCTCTATTAGTAAGTCTGTAGTTACTAAAGTTTGTTTTTTAGAGGCATCTAAAACTGCGGCATCGTCTCCAATTCCAGTAACTGTAGATGCGTTTTCAATCGTAAAATATTTTGTAATATGCTTTATTAAACCGAACTCTCCTAGATCAGCTAATGACGTTTTTTGGGTGTTTTTATCTTCTAACATATCGCAAAGGTAGGTAGAATCTAAAAAAGGACAGAACTACTTTAACACCTATATTTAAATTATTGATATTTAATATGTTATTTTTGAACAAACTTATTAAAAATGTTGAAAAAAGTCATTTTACTTTACTGTTGTACAATTATTCTTGGTTGTAATAACAAAGATGGTTTATATGTAAACTCTCCAGTAAATTACGTCCCTATTGCTGTTTGTGAAAATGGCTTTGCAGGAGAATATCCTTGTAATGACTATAATTTACTAAGCCATTTTAATTTAGATGAATTGGCAGGTTCTGGCACTGAAGGTAATGATTCTTGGGGTTGGACAGATCCAGAAACTAATAAAGAATACGCTTTAATGGGCACCAATAAAGGGATTGTATTTATTGATATTACAGATCCTTCAAACACACTTATTTTAGGTATTCTAGAAACAGCTACAGTAAATAGTTCTTGGAGAGATGTAAAAGTATACAATTCTCATGCATTTATTGTAAGTGAAGCTGCAAGCCATGGAATGCAAGTTTTTGATTTAAAACGCTTAAGAAATGTTTTAAATCCTCCAGAAACTTTTTTGGTGGACACTCATTTTACTGAATTTGGGAGAGCTCATAATATTGTAATTAATGAAGATAGTGGCTATGCATATATTGTTGGTGGTTCTAGAAGTACTATATATGGCGGTGGCCCTATATTTGTAAATATTCAAGATCCTTTAAATCCTATTATTGAAGGGGGGTTTAGTGAAGGAGGTTACTCACATGATGCCCAAGTTATTACTTATACTGGACCAGATACAGATTATACAGATAAAGAAATTCTTATAGGAAGTAATGAAAATGAAATTGTAATTGCAGATGTTACAGACAAAACAAACCCCTTAGTAATTTCTACCATAAGCTACGCTAATGTAAAATATGCACATCAGGGGTGGTTTACAGAAGATTTAAAATATTTTATTTTAGGGGATGAACTCGATGAATTACGTCTAGGGAATAAAACAAGATCTATTATTTTCGACTTTACCGATTTGGATAATCCTGTATATCATTTTGATTACCTCGGAACTACAAATGCCATTGATCATAATGGGTACGTAAAAGATAATATTTATTATCAAGCAAACTATACAGCTGGTGTGAGAATGATTGATGTATCAACCGTTGCAAACAAAGTGTTTTCAGAAGTTGGTTATTTTGATACGTACCCAGCAAATAATAATACAGACTTTAATGGCGTTTGGAACGTATATCCTTATTTTCCTAGCGGAAACATTATTATAAGCGATATTGATAATGGTTTTTTTGTGATTAGAAAAAAGTAATTCTTAGATACAAATGAAAAAATATACCTTAATACTCATCTTGTTTTTTTTATGTAATTGCTCAAAAAAAGATGTATTTGAGATTCCTGAAATTGATACTAATGTATATTTTATAGAAACTATTGGAGGTTCTAAAAATGACGCTTTTAATGCTATTACAAAAACAATAGATGGTGGTTATATAGCCGCAGGCTATACACAAAGCAACGATGGAGATATTATTTCAAAAGCAAATATCTCTTTTGATTTTTTGGTCTCAAAGTTTTCCTCGGAAAACATCTTAGAATGGCAAAAACATTTTGGGGGTTCAAAAGATGACAAAGCTCTAGATATTATTCAAACTTTGGAAGGTGACTTTATCGTTTTAGGGTCTTCTGAAAGTTCAGATTTAGATGTTTCTGAAAATGCAGGTTCTAAAGACTTTTGGTTGGTAAAGCTCTCAAATAACGGAATATTACTTTGGGAAAAATCTTTCGGATTTTTAGGTGAAGATTATGGTACAACGCTCTTAGAAACTAAAGATGGTGGTTTTCTTATTACTGGTGTTTTAGATGTTTCTGCATCCAATGGACAAGGAAATGCAAAATCTACTGCAACAAAGCATGCAGGTGGAGATTATTGGGTTTTAAAAACAAACAACTTAGGTGCTTTAGAATGGAGTAGATATTTTGGAGGCTCTTTTACAGAAATCCCGCTAGGAATTGTAGAAACTGATAACCATAATTATATAATTGTAGGCTCCTCTGATAGTAACGATTTTAATATTTCAAATAATAATGGATCCTATGATTTTTGGATGACTAAAATAGCAACTGATGGAAGTCTTCTTTTAGAAAAAACATTTGGCGGTTCTGAAATTGACGAAGCCTCTGCAATTATAGCTGCAAATGACGGAAACTTTATAATTGTTGGTAACACTAGAAGTGCAGATAAAGACGTTTCTAAAAATAATGGCGCAGCAGATATTTGGATACTGAAGGTTTCTGCAGAAGGAAATCTTATTTGGGAAAAAACAATTGGAGGATCTAGTTTTGAAGTAGCAAAAGCAATTTATAATACACAAGATAATGGATTTTTAATTGCAGGAAGTTCTAGAAGCTTGGACAACGGTTTTCAAAACAAAGGTCAAAATGATGCTCTTATTTTAAAAATTAACGAAAACGGAAACCTTTTATGGCAAAAAACATTTGGGGGCTCGGAAATAGACTTTTTATATGATGTTGTAGAACTAAATAACAAATCGATTATTGCCGTTGGTGAAAGTAGTAGTTCGGATCAAGATATTCTTGAAAACAAAGGATTTACAGACGCATTAGTCATTCAAATAAAATGAGAAAAAAATACTGCTTATTAATTTTAATACTCATTCTTGTTACTCGTTGTAACGAAGAAAAAGAATGCTGTGTGCAACCACAATTTACAATAACCTTAAACTTTACACATCATTGGAATGGATTAAAAATTACGCCACAAGATTTTAATGAATTAAAGTTTACAAACGAAAATGGAGAGCGATTAAGTATTGAAAGATTGCGGTATCTTGTTTCAAATATTAGTCTCATAAATGGTAAAAACTATCATTTAATAGATGTTGGAGAAAATTCTGGAACATCCATTACCATTCCTGAACTTACAAATGAATCCTACGCACTCTCTTTTAGGTTTGGTTTTTCAGATGAAGACAATACAGACGGAACTTACCTAGATTTAAATTCTGTAAGTTTTAGTGTTCCAGGAATGTTAGGAGGTGGATATCATTTCATGCAGTTTGATGGAAAGTATATAGACAACAACAATGAAGCATCTGGTTTTAACTACCACACAATTAAAGCGGTAGATAGAACAGATCCTAATAATTTAAAATTTGAGGACACTTCATTTGAAGTAAATTTAGGAACAATAGAGGTTGCAAGTAATCCTGAAATTGAGATTAAAATGAACCTTGCAGAATGGTTTAAAAATCCGAATACATGGAACTTAAATGAGTTAAATAGTATTTTAATGCCAAATTTTGAAGCTCAAAAAATGATGCGCGAAAATGGAGACTCCGTTTTTAGTTTGGGTGTAGTAAATTAATAACACATTCAGATTTCCAGGGTTTAAAAACCCATAATGACTAAGAAAAACATATGAAAAAATCGTATATATATTTCTTTGCATTTTTTCTTTTGACGTCTTGTTCGTCTAAAGAAGAAGAAATCTATACACCGGTTCCATATAACTTAGAAATACCCGCACTGTTTGCAGACAAACTAATTGCACCTATAATTCCTGCAGACAATTTGTTAACCGAAGAAGGGGTGTTGTTAGGTAAAAAACTTTTTTTTGATAAAAAGCTATCAGGAGACAACACAAAAGCTTGCAGCTCTTGCCACAATCCTAAAAAATCATTTACAGACCAACAACAATTTAGCGCAGGAATACAGGGAGAATTTGGGACAAGAAATGCAATGCCTTTATTTAATTTAGCTTGGAATTTTGATGAACGTTTTGCATGGGACGGAAAAGAGTTTGGACTAGAACAACAAGCTTTAGAACCTGTTTCAAATCCGATAGAAATGCACGCAAACTGGAATCTAATAGTACAAAAACTGCAAGAAAGCACAGAATATCCAACATTGTTTTTACGGGCCTTTGGTACTTCAAAAATAGATGCTAAATTAGTTACAAAAGCGATTGCACAATTTGAAAGAACCCTTATTTCTGGAGATTCTAAATTTGATAAATACCTGCTTGGAGAAATAAGTTTAACGCCAGAGGAAGAAAACGGATTCAATGTTTTTATGGATGAAGCAAAAGGAGATTGTTTTCATTGTCATGGTAGCAATAACAATCCTCTTTGGACAGATAACGCATTTCATAATAACGGTTTAGACACTACTTTTCAAGATTTAGGATTCGGTGCGGTAACAGGAGACCCTAATGATAACGGTAAATTTAAATCGCCGTCTATTCGTAATTTAGCTTTTACAGCACCTTATATGCATGATGGTAGGTTTGCAACGTTAGATGAAGTTATCAATCATTATTCTGAAGGTCTTCAAAAGTCTTCAACGATTGATCCTTTAATGAAGAAAGTAAATGAAGGTGGTGTCCACTTATCGCTACAAGATAAAAACGATTTAAAAGCCTTCCTGCTATCGCTCACCGATAGAAAATTTATAAATAACCCGAACTTTCAGGAGTAATCAATAAAAGCAATCGAATTATTGGGTTTCGTAATGAGATATCTTCGCTTTTCTTCTACTTATATTGTATATTTGTGGTCAATTTAGATTTAATCTATTTATAAATATGATAAAAGTTTCAGACACAGCGAAGAAGAAAGTCGTAGAGTTAATGACTGACGATGGCTTTAACGCATTAACCGATTTTGTAAGAGTTGGTGTAAAAAGTGGTGGTTGTTCAGGTTTGTCTTACGATTTAACTTTTGACAATAAAAAAGAGGAAAACGACAAAGTTTTTGAAGAGAATAATGTAAAAATTATTGTTGACAAAAAAAGTTTTTTATATTTAGTAGGAACAACTTTAGAATACTCTGGGGGTTTAAATGGAAAAGGATTTGTTTTTAACAATCCCAATGCAAATAGAACCTGTGGATGTGGAGAAAGTTTTTCATTATAAAAAAAAATAAAAAGAGATGTCAAAATATACCGAAGACGATTTAGAACAAGAATTAAAAACCCAAGAATATAAATACGGTTTTTATACAGATATAGAAAGTGAAACCTTTGCAAAAGGGTTAAATGAAGATGTGGTTATTGCAATCTCTAAAAAGAAAAACGAACCTCAGTGGATGACTGATTGGCGTTTAGAAGCTTACAGAGTTTGGAAAAAAATGGAAGAACCTGAATGGGCAAATGTCCATTACACAAAACCAAAATTTCAAGATATTGCGTATTATTCTGCACCAAAAGAAAAGCCAAAATTAAATTCTTTAGATGAAGTAGACCCAGAATTATTGGATACTTTTAAGCGTTTAGGAATTTCTTTAGATGAACAAAAAAAATTAGCAAATGTAGCAGTAGATATTGTAATGGATTCTGTTTCTGTTGCAACCACCTTCAAGAAAACATTAGGTGAAAAAGGTATTATTTTTATGCCTATTTCTGAAGCAATTCAAGAACACCCAGAATTAGTTAGAAAATATTTAGGAACCGTTGTTCCAACTACAGACAACTTTTATGCAGCATTAAATTCGGCAGTTTTTTCTGACGGATCTTTCTGTTACATTCCAAAAGGAGTTCGTTGCCCAATGGAATTATCAACGTACTTTAGAATTAACGAAGGAGGAACGGGTCAATTTGAAAGAACACTAGTTGTTGCAGATAAAGGATCTTATGTTTCATATTTAGAAGGTTGTACAGCACCAAGTAGAGATGAAAATCAATTGCACGCTGCAGTTGTAGAATTAATTGCTTTAGATGATTCTGAAATAAAATACTCTACAGTTCAAAACTGGTATCCTGGAAACAAAGAAGGAAAAGGTGGTGTTTATAATTTTGTAACTAAAAGAGCTATTTGCGAAACCAATGCAAAAGTTTCTTGGACACAAGTAGAAACAGGTTCTGCCGTAACTTGGAAATATCCTTCTTGTATTTTAAAAGGAAACAATTCTGTAGGTGAATTTTACTCTATTGCAGTAACGAACAACCATCAGCAAGCAGATACAGGAACAAAAATGATTCACTTGGGTAAAAATACCAAGTCTACGATTATTTCTAAAGGTATTTCTGCAGGAAAATCTCAAAATTCATATAGAGGGTTAGTTCAGATAAGTTCTAGAGCAGAAAATGCTCGAAACTTCTCTCAATGCGATTCTTTATTGATGGGGAATGATTGTGGCGCACATACGTTTCCTTATATCGAAGTAAAAAACAAATCTGCACAAATAGAGCACGAAGCAACTACAAGTAAAATTGGTGAAGAACAATTATTTTACTGTAACCAACGTGGTATTGATACTGAAAAAGCAATTGCATTAATTGTAAACGGATTTAGTAAAGAGGTTTTAAATAAGTTACCAATGGAATTTGCTGTAGAAGCTCAAAAATTATTGGAAATTAGTTTAGAAGGTAGTGTAGGATAAAATAAAATAATATTAAACTGCTCATAGCAATAAGCTAAAAGCAAATAGCCAAATTACAATGTTAAAAATAGAAAATTTACAAGCAAGTATCGATGATAAATCAATCTTAAAAGGATTAAATTTAGAAGTAAAAGCTGGTGAAGTACATGCAATTATGGGTCCTAACGGTGCTGGAAAAAGTACGTTGGCTAATATTATTGCTGGTAAAGATGATTATGAGATAACAGAAGGAACTATTGAATTAAACGGTGAAGATATTAGTGAGCTTGCTCCTGAAGAAAGAGCCCACAATGGTGTGTTTTTATCTTTTCAATATCCTGTAGAAATTCCTGGAGTTTCTGTAACTAACTTTATAAAAACTGCTATTAACGAAACACGTAAAGCAAAAGGTTTAGAAGACATGCCTGCAAAAGACATGTTAAAAATGATCCGTGAAAAATCTGAATTATTGGAAATAGACCGTAAATTTTTATCTCGTTCTTTAAACGAAGGTTTTTCTGGAGGAGAGAAGAAACGTAACGAAATTTTTCAAATGGCAATGTTAGAACCTAAATTAGCCATTTTAGATGAAACAGATTCTGGTTTAGATATTGATGCTTTGCGTATTGTTGCAAACGGTGTTAACAAACTAAAATCTAAAGACAATGCTGTAATTGTTATTACGCACTACCAGCGTTTATTAGATTATATTGTTCCAGACTTTGTACATGTTTTACATAATGGTAAAATAGTGAAATCTGGAGATGCTTCTTTAGCTATAGAGCTAGAGGCAAAAGGATATGATTGGATAAAGCAAGAACTAGTGTAAAATTAGTTTTTAGTAGAAGTATACAGAAATGGGTGCCAACACTAAAAGCTGAAAACTGAAATTATGGAATTAACAGATAAATTATTATCATCATACGTAGCGTTTGAAAATCGTGTAGATACAAATTCTGATATACACGAAATTCGCTCAAAAGCCTTTCAAAATTTTGAAAATTTAGGCTTCCCTACTAAAAAGTTAGAAGCTTGGAAATACACTTCTTTAAACTCCGTTTTAAAGCAAGATTATAGTTTGTTTCCTAACAAAGAAAATGCAATTCAATTAGCAGATGTACAAAAGTATTTTATACATGATATAGACACATATAAGCTTGTTTTTATAGATGGAAAATATAGTTCTTTCCTATCGGAAAGCACACATGATACTTTTGATGTTTGCTTAATGTCTGCTGCATTAACCAAACCAAAATACAAAGCTGTTATTGAAAATTACTTTAATAAAATAGCTAAAAAAGACAATTTAACCTCTTTAAATACAGCTTTTGCGAATGAAGGCGCTTACATCTATATTCCTAGAAATGTAGAGGTAGAAAAACCGATTCAAATTCTCAACTTTACCACGGGTTCTGAAGCAGCAACCATGTTGCAACCAAGAAACTTAATTGTTGTTGAGCAAAATGCACACGTTCAAATTATAGAGCGCCATCAAAGTTTAACTTCAAACCCTGTTTTAACAAATGCGGTTACAGAAGTTTTTGCTGCAAAAGATGCAACTGTAGATATTTACAAGATTCAGAATGATAATACAAATGCTTCGCTGGTAGATAATTCTTACATCGAACAAAAATCAAATAGTATTGTTTCTGTGCACACTTTTTCATTTGGTGGAAATATCACAAGAAACAATTTAAACTTTTATCAAAAAGGAGAGCACATCGATTCTATCTTAAAAGGAATTACAATTCTTGAAGGAAAACAACATGTAGATCACCACACTTTAGTGCATCATATAGAACCAAATTGTGAAAGCCACCAAGATTATAAAGGAATTTATAATGAGCGCTCTACAGGTGTTTTTAACGGTAAAGTAGTTGTAGATAAAGAAGCACAAAAAACAAATGCTTATCAAAAAAGCAACAATGTTTTATTAAGTGATAAGGCTACTATAAATGCAAAACCTCAACTAGAAATTTTTGCAGATGATGTAAAATGTTCTCACGGTTGTACTATTGGGCAATTAGACGATGATGCTTTATTTTATATGCAACAGCGAGGAATTCCAGAGAAAGAAGGTAAAGCATTGTTAATGTTTGCTTTTGCAAATACTGTTTTAGAAAGCGTAAAGATACCTGAGGTAAAACAACGTATTGCTAAAATTATTGCAAATAAATTAAATGTAAAAATCGGTTTCGATTTATAAGCAACTAAGTTGCATTTTGTATAAATTAAAACCACGCAATTTGCGTGGTTTTTTTATAACTTAATTTCAATCTATCGACTCCAAAACCCCTTTCAAAAATGTATTTTCTTCAAACCAAGACAGCCCAAAACGAACAATAACCAAATCTTCATCTGGCAAGACGTATACCCTTTGCCCTTGATAGCCGTCTGCAAAATACATGTTTTTAGGAACGTCTTTAAATTGCTTTTCTGCATTTAACCAAAAATGCGCGCCATAGGTTCCGTTTGAAGTTGGCGATGGTGTTGTTATATAGTCTACCCATTTTTTAGTAAATAGTTCTTCTCCGTTCCAATTTCCGTTGTGCAAGTATAGGAGTCCGAATTTTGCCCAATCTCTCGCGGTTGCCCACGCATAAGAAGAAGCAACATAATTTCCTGCCAAATCACTTTCAACCACCATAGAATTCATTCCAATTTTATCAATGAGGTTTGTATACCAAAAATCTAAATATTCTTGATGCGTTTTAAATTGACCCCTTAAAATTCCTGACAATAAATTAGAAGTACCAGAAGAGTAATTCCAAGAAGTGTTGGTTTTATATTGTAATGGTTTTTCTGCTTGCATCATAGTCATGTCTCTTTCTAAGAACAACATTTTTGTAGCATCAGAAATTTCATCATAATTTTCATCCCATTCTAAACCAGAATTCATTTGTAATAAATTATTGATGGTAATGTTTTTACGAGCATCCTTTTGCCAAGAAGCAACAGGTGCTTTGTTATGAATGTTTATCTTATTCTGGTGCTGTAAAATACCAAAAATAGTACCAATAATACTTTTAGTCATAGACCAACCTAAAATTCTAGAATCTTTATCAAATCCGTCTGCATATTTTTCTAAAACAAGCTGATTTTTATAAATAACTAAGACTGCCCTCGATTTGTTTTCTCCAAAAATAGCAGCAACTGTTTCTTTTAGTTTATTATAATTAATATTCCCAAAAACAGTGTCTTTTTGAGGAGCGTTCCCATAAGGAAAAGGGGTATTATTGTCTGCATTTCCTCTTTTAGGGACTAAATAAGAAGCCGTTTCATCATTCACATTCAGTGTTAAAACAGCACCTAAACCTTCCCTGTAAACTGCTTTTCTAGTTAATAAACCCAATGCAGAAGAAATTACAAACTTGTTTTTTATATCTAATAGATCTGTAGCTAAATTTACTGGCGAAAAATTATTGTCAGTTTTGTCTGTAAACTCCAAGGTTCTTTCCCCAAGAAAAACAGAAGAGGTTGTGTTTTTTGCAGAGTATCCTGCTAAAATATTCAACTTTGGATAGTTAGAAATTACAAGTATTATAAGAATAACCGCTATAAGCAGCAGAATTCGTTTCAATATTTTCATGGCAAATATAGTTTAGTGATGTAAAAATAAGAAAATCATATTCAGTTTATGAAAACTTTACAAATGCATGCTTTATCTTTGTAGTTAAATATGACGTGTATGATTAATGTTGATAAAATTCGTGAAGATTTCCCAATTCTAAAAAGAACTGTTCATGGAAAACGGTTGGTGTATTTTGACAATGCAGCAACTTCTCAAACACCCCAAATTGTTATAGATACAATTGTGGATTACTACAGTAATTACAATTCAAATATTCACAGAGGCGTGCATACTTTAAGCCAGGAAGCTACAGACAAGTACGAAGAAGCGCGTATTAAAATACAGCACCATTTTAATGCAAAAGAGGCATATGAAATTATTCTAACTTCTGGTACCACAAATAGTATCAATATTGTTGCTGCTGGTTTTGCTTCTATACTGCAAAAAGGAGACGAAATTATTGTTTCTGCTTTAGAGCACCATTCTAATATTGTGCCTTGGCAAATGCTGTGTGAAAAAACAGGCACTATTTTAAAGGTAATTCCAATGTTAGAGGACGGTTCTTTGAATATGGATGCCTACCATGATTTGGTAAATGAAAAAACAAAATTAGTTTTTTGTAACCATGTTTCTAATGCGCTAGGAACAGTTAATCCTGTGGAAGAAATTATTGCAAAAGCACATGCTTTTAACGCTGCTGTCTTATTAGATGGGGCACAAGCAACCCCTCATATAAAACCAGATGTACAAGCTTTAGATGTAGATTTTTATGTTGCTTCTGCTCATAAATTGTGCGGACCAACTGGTGTTGGTATGTTATACGGAAAAGAAAAATGGTTGCAAAAATTACCCCCCTATGAAGGTGGTGGAGAAATGATTGCTACGGTTTCTTTTGAGAAAACAACCTATGCAGGCTTGCCACATAAATTTGAAGCGGGTACCCCAAATATTTGTGGAGGTATTGCTTTTGGTGCTGGTTTAGATTATATGAACGCAGTGGGCTTTAACAACATTGCTTCTTATGAACATGAGCTTCTAGAATACGGAACACGAAAGTTGTTAAAAATTGAAGGATTAAAAATATACGGAACAACCGCTAAAAAGACAGCTGTAATCTCTTTTAACGTAGGCGGAATTCATCCGTATGATATAGGAGCTATTTTAGATAAGCTTGGCATAGCGGTTAGAACAGGGCATCATTGCGCACAACCAATTATGGATTTCTATCAAATACCAGGAACTATTAGGGCTTCTTTCTCTTTTTACAATACAAAAGAAGAAATAGATGTTTTTGTAAGTGGCGTTAAAAGAGCTGTTAGTATGCTTTCTTAAAAATATAAAGTTTTTATAAATAAAAAAAAGGTTGAGCTAAGCTCAACCTTTTTTTGTAATCATATACATGTGTTTTCTTTTACAAAAAGAAAACATACTGCTTAATTATTTATCGTCCAAGAAAGGTAATATTGAGAACCTGTAGCTCCAACTCCTGGTGCACTAAAGTATTCTTTTCCTCCTAAATTGGCTCCACCAAATTTAACAACAGATTTTAAATTCGGGATCGTTAAATTGATTTGTGCATCTACAACTGATCTTGCATCTACCATTCCATCGTAGTAAGAAGATTGCCATAAGAACTCATCTTGCCATCTGTAGTTTACATTAAACCCAAAGTTCTTAAACAAGTTTGTTTTTCCAAACTGCACTTTTACTTTGTGCTCTGGTGTATTAAAACCTGCTTCAAAGTCTGGATCAGATCCTCCTTCTTCTTCAAATTTAGAATATGAATAATTGAAACCTAAATCAAAGCCATTCAATACTTTTTTCGAAAGTCCAATTCCCAAACCATAAGAACTAATATCTGAATCTGAATTAGAATCAAAAGCAACTCCTTTGAAATCTCCAGAACCCAAAGCCAGTAAAGCAAGAGGAGTTGGCATTGGTGTAGGAGAACCAAGTGCTGGTGCAATATCTACAGCGTCATTTAAAGCAACACTACCGTACAATGGGGCAACTGCATTTTTACTTGCAATAAAGTCTTCATATTTATTATAGTAGGCATTCACATCAATTGTAACTCCCGCAACAACACCTCTATATCCAACTTCATATGCGGTTACATATTCTGGTGCTACAAAAGCAATTTTAGATTTCTTTAAATCTGCAGGATTCCCACTAGCTAAAAAGGCTCCAATTGAACTAGCAGACCAAGAATTATTATATGCCATGTCTCCTGTTAAAACTTGAGAGCTTCCAATATTACTACCAGAAACAGCATTTATATAGCCTGCTAAAGCAGGGTTAATGCCTAAATTATAAGGTAAAGATCTGTATCTATCAATATTCTCTGGAGCTGTACCTACTAAGATTCCCGCACCAGCATCTAAACCAATATATTGATCTTGTGCAGTTGGGTTTCTAAAACCTGTTTGAAGAGAAGCTCTAAAGTTATGTCTCTTGTCTTCTCCAGCAGCATAGGATAAAGAAATTCTAGGAGAAATATTCCCTTTAAAATTAAGCGCTTTGTCATACCTTGCAGAAGCGGTTAACTTTAAACGGTCATCTAACATTCTTTTTTGACCTTGGATATAAGCACCTGCCTCAGTGTATGAAATTGGCCCATCATAATCGGTAAAAATAGTTCCTTGAGAATCTAAACGATATTCCCTCATAGATCCACCTAATTGTATCTCTGCAAAGCTGATATAATCTCTTAAGTTTACGTTTGCGTCTGCATGGTACATTTTAGTTCTATCTAAAAATTTAGAACCTGTAACTAAGTTCGGGTCATTTATAACAATTTCTTTAGCTGCTTCAAATTCAGGTGTTCCTGGAACTAAACGTCCTCTATCTGCAAAGGCTCTTGCCGCATCATGATTCATTCCTGGCACTCCAAAAGGGGCTGCAGCTCCTAAATATGCACCCGCATACTCTTGAAACCAATTTGTATCTGAACTCCACGCTCTGTTCACGTTAATCGCAGCAAAACGAGTATCATAAGAATCTCCTGCATCCTCTGCTGTGGTATATGCTCTTACAAAGAAGTTTTTACCTCTAACCTCTAACCTGTGCTGGGCTAAAGTAAAGTTCTTAATGTTGTATCTGTTTTGTCCTTGGTAAATGGTGTTTCCTGAACCAAATTTAGTGTTCCAAATAATTTCAAGTCTGTCATCTCCAAGCGGACGGTAGTTTAAAGAAGCTCCAAACTTTACACTCTTAGCCTCATTGTTCATGAAGTCAATGTCCCTATACCCTGTTCTTGTAACTCTTGTAGCTCCTAATGTTCCTGCAGGTGTACCAGCAATTGCGTCAAAATCTAATGTAGTTCCAACTTCATCTCCATACATGTTAAGTCCGTTATAAGCAGTATTCCCCGAGTGACTCATTGAAGTGCCATCGATCTCATCTCTATAATCTGTAGCATACCAATCTGTACCTTTTAAATAAGACAAGGTAGCTTTGGCTGCAAAATAATCAGAAAAAGCATATGCCATTCTAATATTAAAATCATTAAACTCATTATCTCCAGCAGCTTTCTGACTTGTAATCCCTCTTTTTAAAGAGAAACTAACTCCTTGATCATCAAAAGCACTTTTACTTCTCATAAACATAATACCATTAAATGCATTTGCACCATACAAAGCAGATGATGCTCCTGGTAAAATCTCTACAGATTTTACATCCAAATCAGAGATTCCTAACAAATTACCTACGGCAAAGTTTAATCCTGGTGCAGAGTTATCCATACCGTCAACCAATTGCATAAACCGCTCATTTGCAAATGTTGCAAAACCACGTGTATTTACAGATTTAAATGTTAAACTATTCGAGTTAATGTCTACGCCTTTCAAGTTCTCTAAACCGTCGTAAAAAGAAGGTGAAGTAGTGTTCTTGATAGCTCTTGAGTCTAAACGCTCTATTGTAACTGGAGACTCCATAATACGTTCTGGAGTTCGAGATGCAGAAACCACTATTTCATCAAGAAATGTTTCATTTTCCGTCAACACAACATCAATCTTTTGATTGTTCTCGGTAACCTCTACTTTTTCTGTTTTATACCCCAAAACCGAAATCTGCAAAGAAAACGGAGGAGTATCCGCTACGTTTAATGAGAAATTTCCATCAAAATCAGTGTTTGTGCCCACTGCTTTCCTTTCTACCTTAATGTTTGCACCAGGTAATGCTTCACCTGTTTTTGCGTCTTTAACTGTTCCTGTAATAGTGGTTTGAGCCAGCATAGCTGCACTTCCACATACTAGGAACGCTAGTAATAAAATCTTTTTTATCATAATTTAAATTGGTTTGTTTACTATATGCAAATTACAAAAAAAAATCAATAATCGATTATTTAACATTAAATTTTATGTTTTTCTTAAATTATTGTTAATTTTTTGAGATATTATTTATGCAAAACCACACTAGAGGTTTTTTAAAAAAAACCATTAGTTATCGTACATTTGCTACGATAAACTCATTCCTTTTGAAAATAGTTAAAAATATTGCTAACTTTTACACAGACGAAAAAACTTTTGTTACCATTGGTACTTTTGACGGTGTTCATTTCGGGCATCAAAAAATACTTGAAAAGCTAGTTTCAGAAGCTAAAGAAGCGGGTAAAAAAGCTATTTTATTAACCTTTTTCCCACACCCACGAATGGTTTTACAAAAGAATGCAACTATAGAATTACTAAACACAATAGATGAACGTGCTAAACTTTTAGAAAAAACAGGTTTAGATTACTTAATCATTCATCCCTTTGACAAGGCTTTTTCTAAAACAACTGCTTTAGATTTTGTAAAAGATGTTTTAGTACACACTTTTAATATTTCAAAATTAATTATTGGGTACGATCATCATTTTGGAAAAAATAGGGAGGGTAATATTGAGCAATTAACAAAATACAGCCATTTATATGATTTTATTGTAGAAGAGATTCCGGCACAAGATATTGATGATGTTTCAGTAAGTTCTACAAAAATAAGACGCGCTTTGGCAAATGGCAATCTAAAAACCGCCAACAACTATTTAGGCTATAATTTTATGTTAAATGGTTTTGTTGTAAACGGAAAAAAAATAGGCGGAAAAATAGGCTACCCTACTGCAAATATTGATGTTAAAGAAGAATATAAGCTCATCCCAAAAGTAGGGGTGTACGTTGTAAAGTCTCTTATAGAAAATAAAACTGTTTACGGTATGATGAATATTGGCAACAGACCTACGGTTAATGGAAAGCACCAAACAATAGAGGTTCATTTCTTTGATTTTGAAAGAGATTTATACGGTAAAAATTTAAAAATTGAACTGATTTATTTTTTAAGAGATGAACATAAATTTAATTCTCTTGATTCTTTAATTCTTCAACTCAAAGAAGATGAACAAACCTCAAGGAATTATATACAGGATAATTTATAACTTTCTACCTCACAAATTATATATTTGCATTTCATAATTCTTAGAAAATATGTTACAAGTACAATTTATTAGAGAAAACAGAGAAACTGTTTTAGCGGGTTTGGCAAAGCGTAATTTTGCAAATGCAGAAACTATGGTTGCACAAGTTCTAACCGCAGATGAAAATAGAAGAGCTACACAAGTTGCTATGGATGATGTTTTAGCTGAATCTAATAAATTATCTAAAGAAATTGGTGGGTTTTTTAAATCTGGTGAAGTACAAAAAGCAACTCTTTTAAAAGAAAAAACAGGCCAGCTAAAAGAGCAATCTAAAGAATTAGTTGAAAAGTTAAATGACTTTGCTGAAGAGTTACAAAACCTATTATTTCAAATACCTAATATTCCGCATGCTTCTGTAAAAGCAGGAAGTTCTGAAGATGACAATGAAAATATTTTTAGCGAAGGAATTATTCCTGATTTAGGTAAAAATGCTTTGCCGCATTGGGAATTAGCAAAAAAATATGATATTATAGATTTTGAATTGGGTACAAAAATTACGGGTGCTGGTTTTCCTGTATATAAAGGAAAAGGTGCAAGACTGCAGCGTGCTTTAATTAATTATTTTTTAGATAAAAACATAGCAGCTGGTTATAAAGAATACCAGGTTCCACATTTAGTAAACACAGCATCTGCAACTGCAACCGGACAACTACCTGATAAAGAGGGGCAAATGTATCATTCTAATGAAGATGATTTGTATTTAATTCCAACTGCCGAAATACCAATTACAAACATGTTTCGTGGTAATTTGGTTCAAGAATCTGATTTTCCTATTTGTTGCACAGGTTATACTCCTTGTTTCAGAAGAGAAGCCGGAAGTTATGGAGCACACGTTAGGGGTTTAAATAGATTGCATCAATTTGATAAAGTTGAAATTGTTAGAATTGAGCACCCAGATAATTCTTACCATGCTTTAAGTGGAATGGTAGAACATATTAAAGATATTTTAAGGGAGTTAAAGTTACCGTATAGAATTCTTCGTTTATGTGGCGGGGATACTGGTTTTACTGCTGCCTTAACATTCGATTTTGAATTATTCTCTACAGCACAAGACCGCTGGTTAGAAATTAGTTCTGCATCTAATTTTGAAACCTTTCAAGCAAATAGACTAAAGCTTCGTTTTAAAAACAAACAAGGGAAAAGTGAATTTGCACACACATTAAATGGCAGCTCTTTAGCTTTACCTCGTTTATTAGCTGGAATTCTAGAAAATTATCAAACAGCAGGCGGAATTAAAATACCAGATGTGCTAGTACCTTATTGTGGGTTTGATACCATTTCATAAATAATTTTTAGTTCTTTGTATTAATACTCAATCTAAACCCATAAACTAATAAAGTTTTTTGGATGGAAAACACGAATTAGAAGCTACAACACTCAGACACTTTTTATATTTATTCATTTTTACAAGTGCCTTTAAATACGTACTTATTTGTCCGTTTTTCATAAATACAATTCCATTGCTTTTTATTATTTCATATTGTATTTGCAGATACTCATAATTTTAAATTTAATATGTTTACTACAGGAAAAGCAATTTTAGTGGCAAAAAAACATAAAAGGAATTAAAATACGATTGGTTTAACAATAATTTAAAGTGTTTCTTGGTTATCTTTGAATTTCATGAGGAATCTCTTTTTTTTTATTTTAATAGCTATTAGTAGCTGGAGTAGTGCCCAAGATACTAATGAAAAAATAATACAGAATGATTACCTTCTGGCTGAAAATTATTATCGAGAAAATGCCTATAACAAAGCAACGCTCCTTTATAAAAAACTATATGATAGCAGTCCTTTTAATTCAAGGTATCTAGAAAGGTTAATTTCCTGTTACCAAGAAACAGATAAGTTTTTAATTGCCGAGCAATTGCTAAAAAATAAAATAAAAACCAATAAAGATCATGGTTATCTTTATGTATACTTAGGCTACAATTACGAAAAACAACAACTAAAAGATAGGGCAGCAATAAATTACAAAATTGCTCTAAACTCGCTAAACAAAAGCACTATTTATGCCGCTGTGATTGGCGCTCTTTTTAAAGAATATAATTTATTAGACAATGCTATTTTAGCTTATGAAAAAGCAATGAAAATTAATAAAAATGCAAATTATATTTTTCAAATTGCCCAGATTTACGGAGAAAAAGGTAATTATAAAAAAATGTTTGAGTCCTATGTTGAGATTGTTGACAGTAATGATCGATATTTTAATGTAATTCAAAGATATACCAGCAAATATATTACAGAAGATTCTGAAAACGAGGCGAATATTTTATTTAAAAAAACACTTTTAAAAAAAGCTGCTAGTAAACCTAAAGATGTTTGGAATGTTTTACTCAGCTGGTTGTTTACTCAGCAAAAAGACTATGCAAAAGCACTCATTCAAGAAAAGGCTTTGTTCCAAAGAAAACAAGAAGATTTAAGCGCTATATTTACCGTAGGTAAAACAGCATTTGAAAACAACGCTTTTGAGACTTCTCAGAAATGTTTCAATTTTATTGTTGAAAAATCAAATACCAAAAGCGAAATAATTAATGCCAATCTATACCTAACTAAAATAGCAGTTGCCACTAAAAGTCCTGAGACAAAAAAGTTGTTTTCAAGTATTTTTAAACGTTTTGGGAAGAATGCTGCCACGATTACAATACAAGTAGGATACGCTGATTTTTTAACCTTCTCTGAGAATAAACCAACAAAAGCAATTGTTGTTTTAAAAGAGGCCCTTTTGTATGCAAATTCTAAATTTGATAAAGCTAGAATTAAACTAAAACTAGGAGATGTTTTAGTTTTTACTGGAAAATTTAACACCGCCCTTATTTATTTTTCACAAATACAAACGCAATTAAAAAACCACGAACTGGCGCAAGAGGCACGTTTTAAAGTTGCACAAACTAGTTATTTTAAAGGAGACTTTGAATGGGCAAAAGCACAGTTAAAAATACTAAAAAGCGCTACAACACAATTGATTGCAAATGATGCAGTCGCATTATATTTAAAAATATCAGATAATGAACCTGTAGATTCTATTCCTTCTGGCTTAAAGCAACTGGCTAAAGCAGAACTTCTCGCTTTTCAAAATAAAAATGATGCAGCATTAAATGAATTAAATAATCTGTTCACACAAAAAGAGGTGTTTGTAAATGGCTTAATACCAGGAGAGGTGATTTATGATGATGTTTTATTTTTTCAGGCAAAACTGCTTGTAAAACAAAATAAATACAAACAAGCTCTTTTAAGTTTATCTAAAATTATAGCAGCAGATAATCAGGGTTTTTTAACGGATGCTATTTATTTTATGATGGCAGAAATCTATCATAATAAAATAAAGAATAGAGAGAAGGCTAAAGAATACTATCAAAAAATAATTTTTGAACATGCTTCTAGTATTCACTTAGTAGATGCACGAAAAAGATACAGAAAACTAAGGGGAGATAAAATTTGATAAAAATTTCTGATTCATCGTTCTAATATTAAACTTTAAATAGAAAACTAAAGACTAAAGAATGTACATATACAACGTAACTACGAATATAGACGCCACAGTGCATGATGAATGGCTAAACTGGATTAAAACTCATATTACTGAAGTTCTAAATACTGGAAAATTTACATCTGCAAAGCTTACGGAAGTTTTAGTAGAAGAAGAAATGGGAGGCAAAACGTATTCTGTTCAGTATGCTGCAAGTACAAGAGAAGATCTCGAAAACTACTACAAGTTTAATGCTCCTAAATTACAATCAGAGGGTCTTAAACGATTTGCAGATAAAATGCTAACTTTTAAAACTGAGTTAAAAATTGTAGAGGAATTTTACCCTACAAGTGTTCGTAATTAAGTGCGTTTTTATAAGGTTTGTTATTCCTGGTTTACAGGAATCTAATCAGAAGCTCGTTCATTTAAAAACTAGCTTCAACACCAATAGAAAATGCATTAATCTTTGATACACCTAATTTATAACCTTCATAACCAGCAGCAATTCTGTAATTATTAATATTGTATTTCAATAATAGTTTGGTATTTCTAACAGATTGACTATTTACTGTTGCCCATTTATGCGAAGCAACTAAACTAATAGGTTTTGCAATGAAGATTTCACCACCAAAACCGATTAAAAACCGAGTTTCATTAACATCATTAAAAATTCGTCTAACACCCAATCCAAACCAAGCATCAAAACGTTGAGTTCTAATTCTGTGGTATTTTAGTAAGGTAGAAAACATGTTAAAAGTATCTCTATTGCCATTTATTTTTTCCGAAAAAGTAGTGTAATTTATATCCAAAGCGAATCTTTTCAAAAAGCGAAAATCAACTCCGAAATCATTCCCATATAAATTTTTACTTTCAACTAAAAAGTGATTGTAAACGTCGAATCTTGTGATATTATAGTTGGTGGAGTCTGTGTATATAAAATTACCATGTTTGGCCTCTTTGTAGGGGTAATTAGCAATTTCTGCAGTACTCATTCTACCCTCCGTCTCCCACGGAGATTCAAAAACAGCACCATAAACGGTATATACAGCAACGTACCATATAATTCTCGCAAACGGATTTTCAATGGCACTTGCATTATTTTTTCTTGTGGTTGATGTGGAATTTGAACTCTTTGCGGAAATTGTTCCTGCTCTTCCTGAAGAATTGGTTTTTTTTAAACTCTTTTTAGCTTTCTCTAGTTTACCCTCTTGAGAAAAACTATGAAAACAAATAAATACAAATAGTAAAGATAGAATAAGTGTTTTTTTTAACATTTTGGTTGATTTGTAAAAGTCAAGTATAACCAAAAATTATGCCAAATTTAACTGTATCTTTGCGTATATCAGGATAAAAACAAAGATTGTGTTTGTAAAAGCAAAAAAACATTTAGGTCAGCATTTTTTAACAGATGAAGGCATTGCAAAAGACATTGCAGATACTTTAACTGGCATTGGCTATGAGGACATTTTAGAAATTGGTCCAGGAATGGGTGTTTTAACAAAATATTTATTACAACAGAAAGCAAAAGTTACTGTCATGGAATTAGACAGAGAGTCTGTTGCTTATTTACATGATACTTTTCCTTTAGAACATATTAAATTAGATACCTCAGCAACACACTTCTCTGTTTTAGAGGGAGATTTTTTAAAGAAGGAAATAAAAGAAATATTTCAAAAAAAACAAGTCGCAATTATTGGTAATTTCCCTTACAATATTTCTACTCAAATTGTTTTTAAAGCAATAGAAAATAGAGCGTTTGTGCCAGAGTTTGCAGGCATGTTTCAAAAAGAAGTAGCTAAGAGAATTGCAGAAAAAGAGGGTAGTAAAGTTTACGGAATTCTTTCTGTATTAACACAAGCTTTTTTCGATGTAGAATATCTTTTTACCGTTCCACCAACTGTTTTTAATCCACCACCAAAGGTGGATTCTGGTGTTATAAGATTGGTGAGAAAAAAGGATTATTCTCTTCCTGTAGATGAAAAAATATTTTTCAGAGTTGTAAAAACAGCTTTTAACCAGCGTAGAAAAATGTTGCGTTCTAGTTTAAAATCTTTCAATCTTTCTGAAACTTTAAAAGAAGACCCTATCTTTACAAAACGTCCAGAACAGTTGTCTGTGCAAGCTTTTATTTCTCTAACGCAAAAATTAATAGAAAATGGCATTTGAAATTACAAATGAATTTCTCGAAAACCTAGTTGGTTTTATTGATAAAAACAACGATTCTAAAATAAAAAATCTTTTTGAAGATATCCATTTTGCAGATATTGCAGAAGTTTTAGATGAGGTTAGTTTTGACGAGGCTATTTATATTATAAAACTTTTAGATAGCGAAAAAACATCAGAAATTCTTACAGAGTTAGATGAAGATACTCGAGAAAAAATTCTAGAAAATTTCTCAGCAAAAGAAATTGCGAATGAAGTTGAAGAAATGGATTCTGATGACGCTGCCGATATTATTGGTGAACTTTCAGAAGCCCGTCAAAAACGTGTAATTAATGAACTTGAAGACACTGAGTTAGCAGAAGATATTAAAGAATTATTGTCTTATGGAGACGATACTGCCGGTTCTTTAATGGCAAAAGAATTGGTAAAAGTTTACGAAACTTGGACGGTTGCCGGATGTATGCGAAGAATAAGAGGGCAAGCTCAAGAGGTTACAAGAGTGCACTCTATTTACGTTGTAGACAGGGAAGATAAACTGGTTGGTAGATTGTCTTTAAAAGATTTAATTGTTGCCAAATCAGATCAGAAAATTGCGGATATTTCTAAGGCTAAAGTAGATGCTGTAAACGTGAACGAAGATGATGAAACCGTTGCTAGAATCATGGTAAAATACGATTTAGAAGCAATACCTGTAGTAGATGATAATAATGTTTTATTGGGTAGAATTACAATTGATGATATTGTTGATCTTTTAAAAGAAGAAGCAGACAAAGATTATCAAATGGCGGCTGGTTTAACACAAGATGTAGATTCAGATGATAGTATTTTTGAATTGACAAAGGCGCGTTTGCCATGGTTATTCCTAGGTTTAATTGGTGGAGTTGGTGCTTTTATAATTATGGAAGGGTTTCAAGATGTATTTAGTAAGTATGCTTCTTTATTCTTTTTCACTCCTTTAATTGCGGCAATGGCTGGTAATGTTGGTGTACAATCTTCTGCAATTATTGTACAAGGTTTAGCAAATGATGATGTAAAGGGGAGTATTAATAGTAGGCTTTTAAAAGAAATGCTGTTAGCGGCTTTGAATGGAGTTATTTTAGCACTTTTCTTGTTTCTTTTTGTGTGGGTTTATGAAGGCAAAATAGACCTGGCATTAGCAATCTCTGTGTCTTTAGTTGTCGTTATTGTTATTGCAGGATTAATTGGCACGTTTGTACCTTTATTTTTAAATAAAAGAGGTGTTGATCCTGCAATTGCAACGGGACCTTTTATTACAACCTCTAATGATATTTTTGGAATATTAATCTACTTTATGATTGCTAAAATGATTTTAGGAATCTGAAAAACCTTCCTAAATTAATAGAAAGGTTTTTTCTTTTTCTTTTCAATTTTAGATACAGGTTCTTCACCGTATATCCGCAATTACTCCCATTCGTGCAGAAAATAAATTAACCACACATCAAAAATAATTTTTACAAGCTTCATAACTATACGGAAAGCCGAGCGTGAAATTGCGGGTTTCCGTAAAACCAACATTAATCTATAATACCTAGTTCTTTTGCTTTTAAAATTAAATCTATATTATTAATAGCATTTAAATCTGTTCTTAAGTTTGCTAATTTTGTTTCGATAGACCTTAGTTTAATTTTAATTCCGTCGTTTTTAGTGATAATCCCTTCTAAATTTGCGATTTTTACATGTTTTGGAAGTTCCTTTAATATTTGAAGCGCTACCTCATCCATTTGGATTTGAACAATATTTCTACGCAGTATTTTTTGATGTATTTCGTGGGTATAATAATACTCATTGTGCAATATTTTTTGCACTGCAAAACCTATTTCTGTAGCATCGCATTTACTTTTTAATAAATAAGCATTAGGGTTTAAATTACTAATTACGTTGTACACTCTATTTGTTTCTGCATGCCCTGTAATTACCCCTATTTTAATATCTATTTTATTCTTTCTAATGGCTTTTATTAATTCTTCACCTCCTTTTAAATTGGTTTGCTGTGTGGCATTATCAAAGCTTAAATCTGTAAATAAGATTTGAAAAGGAGTGGTGTTTTCGTTTGATTTTATCAACTCAAATGCCGCATCACAATTATTTATAGTCACCACATCAAAACCTCCTAACTCTTTGAGGTAGCAACGTATTCCGTCTAGTGTTAATTGATGATCATCTGCAATTAAAATTCTAATTTTATCTGCCATTTGTTGAGATTTCTATATAAATACTTGTTCCTTTATTTAATGTACTTTCAATAGAAAAAGTACCGTTAACCTCTTCTATTCGTTCTTGCATATTTTTTAAACCTATTCCTGCTTTCTTTAAAGCAGTATTAAAACCTTTTCCGTTGTCAGAAATTGTTAAAGTAATTGCTTTTTTAGTTTGTTTAAAATTTAAGATAACAGCTGAGGCTTCTGCATGTGTTTTAGAGTTCTGAATACTTTCTCTAATCACTAAGAATAATGTTCTTTTTATTGAATTATTAATGTCTTTCCAAATTACAGTATCAATTTCTTGTACTTTAATTTTAAAATCGATTTCAAAAAAATTTGAAATTAAATTAATAATTTGATTTTTAAAAGACACTTTTTCAAAACTTTCGCTACTTAATTGATGTGATAAGTTTCGAACCGTTCCCTTTATAATAGCAAGTTTTTTTGCTTCTTCTAATTGCTTTCTTTTCGTCAATTCTAAATGCAACATTCTAATATCTCCAGCAACCTCATCATGCAAAGATTTTGCAATTCGCTGGCGCTCTTTTTCACGTACTTCAATTTGTTTCATTTTAGCTTCAAAAATCAACTTTTTTCTCCTGTTTATAAAAATACTAGCGCCAAAACCAAGAAACAAAATACTAGCACCTGCACTTAAAAAACCAATTATTTTGTGCTGTCGTTCTGTTTCTAAAGCCAATTGATTTCTAGTGTTTTCTAGTTTTAAGGAAATATTTTCTTTGTCTTTTTTTTCAGTTTCATACCGAATCTTCGTAAACTTATTTTTTAAAATTCGCTCTCTCTTATGAAGACTATCATTTAATTGCGTGCGCTCTTCTAAATATTTCCTACCTTTTTCTCCGCGAACTAATTTAGATAAGAGTAACAGGTTTTCTAATTTTTTCGTAGTAGTAAGCAGCTCTTTTGCTGTTTGTAAAGATTTCTTGATAAAAAAGATTGCTTTCTTCGTTTCATTATTAGAGGCATGTAGTTCTCCTAATAAGGCGTACGACCAAATTAAACCTCTTTTATACCCTCTTGACTGTCTAGACTTTAAAACTTCTAAATATCCTTTTAAAGCTAGTTTTTTATCTCCCTGCATAAAGTGACCATAAGATAGGCCCTCTAATGCAGCTTCGTATCTATATGCTTTCTCAACCTTAAGATCCGCTACCATCAAACATTTATTAAAATATTCTATTGATTTTGTATAGTTTCCCTCTGATTCGTATGTCTTTGCTAAATGCAGTTGTAGCCTAGCTTTTTCATATTTCAACTTAATGTTCGGAATTTTTTTTTGGAGTTCAAAAAACTTTAGATAGTTTTTTCTAGCTTCTTCTTGCCTTTCTAGCCTCCACATAACATTACCTAACCTTTCATACAATAGCCCTGTAAAAAACACTTCTCCCGAAGGCTCTAACAAATGTAATCCTTCAATAATTGAGCTTTCACCTCCGAAATAGTCTTTTTCTCTGTATTGAAGAGCAGATATCGAAAGCAATCTTCTTCCAGCCTCCAAAGAATCTTTTAATTGAACTGATATCTTTTTAGATTCACTTAAATAATATAAACTACTATCGGATTTTGCTAAATTATCTCCAGAATTTAAAACCTTAAAAAAAAGGGACTTATAATAATATTGCTTTCCTAAAGCAAAAGAGTCTTTCGTTTTAATAAAAAATGCATGAAGTTTCTTTTCTGTTAAAGTTAAATTAGCAAGATCTTTGTTAAAAAAACTTTTCATACCAAAAAGAACATACGTTTGTTTAATTACAGAATCTATCTTGGTTTTTTCTGCAATTAAGAATGCTTTTTGAGGTAAATGAGCTTGTTTTGTTTTTACATACTCTTTTAATATCAATGCAATAGTATCTCTACTTTCATTTTGAGAAAACACCGATACATTGACAAATAAAAGTAAAAATAGTATGTTTTTTTTATTAAAAAGAAAATAAGTGACTCTTTGAAAGGGTTTGTCTATTGTCATAAACATTCTAGTTTAGGGCTCATTAATGTTTTTTTAGAGGATTTATTTTCTAACGTCATTTTTTGGAAAATTCATTTCTTAAAAACTAAAAATAGAATTTTAAAGTTAAAAATGAGTTGTTTTATTGCATTTTCTGAAATAAATCCCAAATGACAACACCTGTAGTTACAGAAATATTTAAGGAGTGTTTCGTTCCTAATTGTGGAATTTCAATGCACAAGTCTGAAGCACTGACAACTTCTTGCTGCACTCCTTTTACTTCATTTCCCATTACAATTGCGTACTTCTCGCTCTTTTTAGGAAAAAAGGTGTTCAGTTTAGTGCTATTTTCTGCTTGTTCAATAGCTAGTACTTTAATGTTATCTCTTTTTAATGTTTCAACTAAACTAAGCGTGTCCTCAACATATTCCCAAGACACAGACTCTGTTGCCCCTAAGGCTGTTTTATGAATTTCTTTATTTGGCGGAGTTGCACAAATACCACATAAATATATTTTTTCTATCAAAAAAGCATCGCTAGTTCTAAAAACAGAACCAATATTATTTAAGCTTCTTATATTATCTAAAACTACAATAATTGGTGTTTTTTCAACGGCTTTAAAAGCATCTACTGAAATTCTACCTAACTCGTTATTCTTTAATTTTCGCATACTTTGTGGATAAGTTCACTATAAACTGCTACTGAATACTGCTTACTAATTTTTATATTCGCAAAACTAACTTTAATTTTCTAAACACTTGACAAAACAGAAACCAAAAAAAGTAACTCCTTTAATGAAGCAATACAATGCCATCAAAACAAAATATCCTGATGCAATGTTGCTTTTTCGCGTGGGAGATTTTTACGAAACTTTTGGTGAAGACGCTAAAAAAGCAGCTGGTGTTTTAGGAATTACATTAACAAAACGTGGTGCAGGAAGTGAGACAGAAACAGCGTTAGCAGGGTTTCCACACCATTCCTTAAACACCTATTTACCAAAGTTGGTAAAAGCTGGTATGCGGGTAGCTATTTGCGATCAACTAGAAGATCCTAAAATGACCAAAACCATTGTAAAGCGTGGTGTTACAGAATTAATTACGCCTGGTGTGTCTTTAAATGATGAAGTTTTACAAAGCAAAACCAACAACTTTTTAGCAGCGGTTCATTTTGATAAAAAACAACTCGGAATTTCGTTTTTAGATGTCTCTACAGGTGAGTATTTGGTGTCGCAAGGAAATGCAGAGTATATCGACAAATTGTTGCAGAACTTTAACCCCAGCGAAGTCTTAGTTCAAAAACAGCATAAACAACAGTTTTTAGAACTTTTTGAAAACCGATATTACACTTTTTATTTAGACGATTGGGTTTTTCAAAAGGAGTACGCTAATGATGCTTTACAAAATCATTTTGCAGTAAAAAGCTTAAAAGGTTTTGGAATTCATGAAGTTAAAAACGGAATTATAGCTGCCGGTGCCGTTATGTATTACCTATCAGAAACGCAACACAATCAGCTAAAACACATACAGGTTATTAGTAGAATTGCAGAAGATAATTATGTTTGGATGGATCGTTTTACTGTCCGCAATCTAGAGCTATACAGCTCTAATTCTTTAAATGCTGTTACACTTTTAGATGTTATCGATAAAACAATTTCGCCCATGGGCGGAAGACTACTAAAGCGGTGGTTGGCGCTTCCTTTAAAAAATATAAACGACATTCAAAATCGTCACGAATTGGTGAAGTTTTTTATAGACTCCAACGAATTTTCAGAAACAGTAACCTATCAAATAAAACAAATATCAGACTTAGAAAGGTTGATTTCTAAAGTTGCCACGGCAAAAGCTTCGCCAAGAGAAATTGTCTTATTAAAAGATTCTTTAAAAGCTATTTTACCTATAAAATCAGCTGCAGAAAACAGCAAAAACCCTACTGTAAAAGCTCTTGGAAATCAGTTGCACACAGGAACTGATTTAATTGCTAAAATCTCTGAAACTTTATTTGACCATGCACCAGTAAATATTAATAAAGGAAATGCAATTGCTACGGGGGTGCATCAAGAATTAGATGATTTGCGTGCCATTTCTAGTTCTGGAAAACAGTATTTAGATGATATGCTAGCGCGCGAAACCGTGCGCACGGGAATCTCAAGTTTAAAAATTTCATTCAATAATGTTTTTGGGTATTTTATTGAAGTTAGAAACTCTCAGAAAGACAAAGTTCCTGAAGAATGGGTTCGGAAACAAACACTCGTAAATGCAGAGCGTTATATTACCGAGGAGCTTAAAGAATACGAAACAAAAATATTAGGTGCAGAAGAAAAAATTCAAAAATTAGAACAAGAAATATTTTCTAAATTATTACAATATATAATTCAATTTGTACAAATTGTGCAAGAAAATGCACAAATAATTGCAAAAATTGACTGTTTACTGTCTTTTTCTGTTTTAGCAATAGACAACAACTATGTGCGCCCTGTTATGGATGAAAGTACCGATTTAGAAATTAAAAATGGGCGACATCCAGTAATTGAAAAACAGCTCCCAATAGATCAGGCTTATATTGCAAATGATTTAGTACTAAATAGAAATCAACAACAAATAATTATGATTACCGGGCCAAACATGTCTGGTAAGTCTGCTATTTTAAGACAAACGGCACTCATTGTTTTGTTAGCGCAAATGGGTAGCTATGTGCCCGCACAGAATGCTAAAATTGGTGTTATAGATAAGATTTTTACACGTGTTGGAGCTAGTGATAATATTTCCATGGGAGAATCTACTTTTATGGTAGAAATGAATGAAACCGCCTCTATTCTAAATAATGTTTCAGAAAGAAGTTTAATTCTTTTAGATGAAATAGGGCGAGGAACTTCTACCTATGACGGAATTTCGATTGCCTGGGCAATTTCTGAATTCTTACACGAACACCCTTCTAAAGCAAAGACATTGTTTGCTACACATTATCACGAACTGAACGAAATGACTGCTACTTTTGAGCGTATTAAAAACTTTAACGTGTCTGTAAAAGAGTTAAAAGACAACATTATTTTCTTGCGTAAATTGGTTTCTGGTGGTTCTAACCATAGTTTTGGAATTCATGTTGCTAAACTAGCCGGAATGCCAAATGTAGTAATTCACAGAGCTAATAAAATACTAGCACAGTTAGAAAAAAACAATAAAAGTGCAGAGGTAAAAGATGCTTTAAAGCAAACACAACACGAAGAAATGCAACTTAGCTTTTTTCAACTAGATGACCCTCTTTTAGAAAATATTAGAGAAGAAATTTTGGCTACTAATATTGATACTTTAACACCCATTGAGGCGTTGATGAAATTAAATGAAATTAAGCGAATGTTACTGAAAAAATAACAATCGTTGAAAAGTTTGATTATTTTAAAAGAAAGTAATGTTAAACAAATAGTAGTTTATTCTTTTTATAAAAATAACTCAGTATATTTGTAGTATGAATAGTACATTCTTATTTATTAGTGGTCCAGAAGTTATGATTATTATGTTAATTGTGGTGATGGTCTTTGGTGCAGACAAAATTCCTGAAATTGCCAGAGGTTTAGGTAAAGGAATTCGTCAAGTAAAAGACGCAACTAATGATATTAAAAGGGAAATAAAAGACAGTTCTGATACTACAGGAATTGATACAGATATTGCTAAAGATGTTAACAAGGAAATTAGCAGTGTTAAAGACGATATTGAAGATCTTACCGGTCCAATAAAAAGACAATTATAAGTTTTCTAAAGTACTCTACTTATTGTTAAACCATCTCTAATTGGTAACAAGATCGTTTCTATCCTTGTGTCTTCATTCATCATTTTATTATACGCCAAAAGTACTTTTGTATCGCTATCTTTCGGGTCTAATGCGGCAACAACTTTACCGCTCCATAAAACATTATCAGATAGAATAATTCCACCAGAATTCATCTTATCAATAATTAAATGAAAATAATTAATATAATTAGATTTGTCTGCGTCGATAAAAACCAAATCAAATTTTTCATCAATTGTAGGAATAATTTCAATTGCATTGCCTACAAACTGAGTTATTTTATTTCTAAATCCAGATTTTTCGAAGTATTTATTTTGAAGGGTTTCTAGTTCTTCGTTTTTATCTATCGTAATTATTTTTCCTTCAGAAGACAAACCCTCTGCTAAACACAGCGCAGAATATCCGGTATATGTGCCAATCTCTAAAATGTTTTTAGGCTGAATTATTTTAGTAATCATAGATAATATTCGACCCTGAAAAGCACCGCTTAGCATTCTTGGGTTTAATACTTTTTGCCAAGTTTCTTTTGTTAACTCTTGTAATACCTTTGGCTCTTCTTGTGAATGAGCTACAACGTAATTGTCTATTTTTTCTGGTAGAAAGTGCATTCTAATTGAGGTGTTTTTATTCTTTGTTTTTTTTTAATAAGACTTTTAAATCTTCTTTGTCTTTCTCAGACAGGCAGTGTTTTAGATCTTTACAATACTGAGCGTGTCCTTTATATAAATTAGACAACGTTGTATTCTGTTTCGTATACTTAACGCAAATTCTGCAAGCAACAAGATGAATATATAGCTTTATTTTATCTTTTATTGAGGCTTCACTATATTGATTTTTATCACATATAGTCGTGGCTTGGTCACATGTTATTTTTAAGTTTCTAAACATTTCTTAATTGTTAAACCAATTATCTTCCATACATTTTCTCAACTGTGTTCTAGCCCTATGTATCATTACCCATAAATTTGACGAAGTAATACCTAACTCCTTACATATTTCTTCTGTTTCAAATTCCTGTACAGTTTTCATTCTAAAAACCATAGCATATTTTTCTGGTAATGTATCAATACATGCCTCTAATTGATTCCTCAACTCTTCTCTTTCTATTTGTTTTTCAGAGGAATTATCCCAGTTTTGTGGCACACGCTCTTCAGGCCAGCTTCCCTTATTTTCTCCATCATCATAAAAATCCATTCGTACTTCTGCCTGTCCTTTTTTAGAGTTTATTTTTCTATAATGATCTATGATTTTTCTTTTTAAAATAGACACCAACCAAGTTCTTTCAGTTGCTTTTCCTTGAAAATTCTTTACAGATTTAAGTCCAGCTAAAAAAGTTTCTTGTACAAGGTCTTTTGCTAAATCGCTGTTATTAACACGAGAAATAGTGAAATTATACAAGTAATCTGCATAATTATCAATCCATTCATTAGGGGTTAAAGCATGTTTTTCTTCTATCATATATTATATAAAGTATCAAATGTAATCTTAATTTATCGCATTAAAAGCTTGGTGCTTCTTTGATCTAGTTTAAACCAATAAAAAAATCAAAGAATAGTGTTATAACTTATAATTTGTTAAATATCTATTGATATTTCTTACTTTTACGCCATCAAAAATCGATAAAACATGTCTGTAGCTAAAAAAGAATATAAACGCGTTACCGTAAAATCTCTTGTAGAAATGAAAGCTAACAAAGAGAAAATCTCTATGTTAACCGCCTATGATTTTACAATGGCAAAAATTTTAGACAGATCTGGAGTTGATGTTTTACTCGTAGGGGACTCTGCCTCAAATGTTATGGCGGGGCATGAAACTACATTACCAATTACCTTAGATCAAATGATTTATCACGCAAGTTCTGTGGTTAGAGCCGTAGATCGTTGTTTGGTTGTGGTAGATTTACCATTTGGCAGCTACCAATCTGATCCAAAAAAGGCCTTGCGTTCTGCTATTAGAATTATGAAAGAGTCTGGGGGGCATTCAATAAAGCTCGAAGGAGGAAGAGAGGTAAAAGAATCTATAAAAAGAATTTTAAACGCCGGTATTCCAGTAATGGGTCATTTAGGTTTAACCCCACAATCTATTTATAAATTTGGAACTTATACCGTAAGAGCAAAAGAAGAAGAAGAAGCAGAAAAACTAATGGAAGATGCCTTAATGCTGGAGAAAATTGGTTGCTTTGCATTGGTGTTAGAAAAAGTGCCTGCTAAATTAGCGAAACAAGTTGCAGAAGCAATTTCGATACCTGTTATTGGAATTGGGGCCGGAAACGGAGTAGATGGGCAAGTTTTAGTTACCCATGATATGATTGGAATGACTCATGAATTTAACCCGCGTTTTCTAAGACGTTATTTAGATCTATACAAAGACATGACGGGTGCTTTCGAAAGTTATATTTCTGATGTAAAAAGTGGCGATTTTCCGAGTGATAAAGAGCAGTACTAAGTTTCACTTTTACTATAAATAATTGTCATTCCTGCAAAAACAAGTACTTAAAGTTCATTCTTTTTAATTGTTACTTTTGTTAGGACGACAAACTTAAAAACCTTCTATGAAAATTCTTCACCTAGATACCAACCACCCTGTTTTAATAGAACAATTAAATAGCTTGGGTTTTACTAATGATGAAGATTATACCTCTTCAAAAGATGAAATTTTAGCTAAAATTAATTTATATGATGGTCTAATTATTAGAAGTCGTTTTTCTATTGATGCCTCTTTTTTAGAAAAAGGAAAAAACTTAAAGTTTATAGGTAGAGTTGGAGCTGGACTAGAAAATATAGATTGTAACTATGCAAAAAACAACGGAATTACTCTAATTGCAGCTCCAGAAGGAAATAGAAATGCCGTTGGAGAACACACTCTAGGCATGTTGTTGTCTCTCTTTAATAAATTAAACAAAGCAAATAGCGAGATTAAAAAAGGCCAGTGGTTGCGCGAAGAAAACCGTGGAGTTGAGTTGGATGGGAAAACGATAGGTTTAATTGGATACGGAAATATGGGGAAATCATTCGCAAAAAAACTTCGAGGTTTTGATGTTGAAGTACTTTGTTATGATTTAAAAACTGCTGTTTCTGATGATTGCTGCAAGCAGGTTTCACTGAGAGAATTGCAGCAAAAAATTGATGTTTTAAGCTTACACACTCCACAAACAGAACTCACAAAAAATATGTTAAATACTAATTTTATCGAAAGTTTTAAGAAAAATTTTTGGCTCCTTAATACCGCACGTGGAACCTCTGTGGTTACAAAAGATTTGGTTATTGCTTTAAAATCTGGTAAAATTTTAGGCGCTGGTTTAGATGTTTTAGAATATGAAAAAACATCTTTTGAAAATCTTTTCACTAATGATAAAATACCCAAAGCATTTCAATATTTAATAAATTCAAATAAAGTACTTCTTTCTCCACATGTTGCTGGCTGGACCGTTGAAAGTGAAGAAAAACTAGCTCAAACAATTGTAGATAAAATTAAAAGTCACTACTATTAAGTTCTCGGAAGTTCCCTTTATGTATATAAATAAATCGTTAAAACCTGATTTTCAACAACTTAAATCAAAAAATATGAAATTTTTATCAAATTATCCCGCAGAAGTCTTACTTCTATTTTTTTTAATTATTACTTTTATTCAATCTGGTATAGACAAGCTTTTAGATTGGAAAGGAAATGTTTCTTTTATTAAAGAACATTTTAAAAACTCTCCTTTGAAAAACACCGTTCCTTTATTATTAGGAATTGTTTTAATAGTTGAAATAGTTGCAGGTTTTTTAATGAGTATTGGTGTTTATGAATTATACACATCTGAAGCAAAAGAAATTGCATTATTAGGCGTTGAACTTTCTGCAATCGCTTTAATTTTTTTACTAATAGGCCAGCGCCTTGCTAAAGATTATGCTGGAGCGATGTCTTTAGGTGTTTATTTTATTATAACCCTTGGTGGTGTATTTTTATTAAATAGCTAAAAACTATACTAATAAAAATTTAATCAATTCCGTTTATTTAAAAAGGCTTTAAAACAATCGTTTTAAAGCCCTTTTATTTATTAGGTATATATTTGTATAACATAATTAGAGTTATTTAAACCCTTTGTCTTTAAAATGAGTTTTAATTGTTTTTAATCACATAAATTAAAGAAGAATACTCTGTTGTAGATTTAGCCTTGCGGTTTGAGAGAAAACCTCTGTAAAAAGCTTTTATAGGATTTGATTTTCCTGTTTTGTTTTTTTCACTTAAAAGAGATACATAATAACTATCAAACTTCATTGGAAGTGTTTCCTCTACAATCATTTCTGCTTCTAAAAATAATTTATGAATTGTCTTTTGACTAAAATGCCAAAGATGCCTTGGCACATCATACGCTGCCCAATGTTCTTTGTAAAACTTAGCATCGTAACTTTTATAATTTGGTACAGCAACCACAATCCTTCCTTCAGGTTGTAACAAACTCTTTAAAGTCTTAATGGTGCTTTTTAAATTTTCCACATGCTCTAAAACATGCCAAAGTGTAATTACATCAAATTTTTGATTGGTAACGTCTAAAAAGTTTTCTTTTAAGTGTATTCCTTTTTTAGCTGCGTTTTCTCTTGCTTCTAAATTTGGCTCAACACCTAAAACACGCCAATTATTGTTTTTACAAGTTTTTAAAAAATCACCAGTTCCTGCTCCAAAATCTAACACCGTTTTTGAACCCGATTTAAAAGAGTTTAATAATAAAAGTTTTTGTTTTAATGTGCGGTTTTTTACCACTTGATAGATCTTATCAAAGAATGTTTTTTTACTATCTGTGTGCGAAATATAAGCTTCACTTTTATAGTAGTCTTCTATGTTTTTAGGAACAGGAGTCGTTACCAGCATCTCATATTCTTTATGCTTCATCACTTCAAAATAATCTCCAGAAACGGTATTGTCTTTGCAGTTTAAGAGCGTGGTTAAATTGCTATAAAGCTCTTTTTGATTGTTCATATTGGTTTAATCTTAAGAATGTTCCACGAGGAACATTTAAAGTTTTCTTTTTTTATCTACCCATGTAAACCAACAAAACAGAAATATCACTTGGCGAAACACCACTAATTCTGCTTGCTTGTGAAATAGATGTTGGTTTCACTTTATTTAATTTTTCGGTAGCTTCAAAAGATAACGACTTCACTTTTTCGTATTTAAAACTAGAGGGAATAACTACGTTTTCTAACCTGTTTAATTTATCAGCATTGTTTCTTTCTTTCTCTATATAACCAGAATACTTTAAATGAATTTCTGCTTGCTCGATTACGTCTTTAGCAATAGTATGCTCCTTTAAAAAATCTTTTAATTTTCTTATATCACCAAAATCTGCAAGCGACAATTGTGGTCTAGATGCAACTTTAAAAAGCTTCATAGATTGATTTACAAGTGCTAGGTTTTTAGCTTCTAAAATTGGATTTACCTCTTCCTGCTTTACACTTGTCTCTTCTAAAAATTTAATTAATAACGCGGTCTTTTGTTCCTTTTCTAAAACACGATCCATTCTTTCTTGAGACGCCAAACCTAATTTATAACCTAAAGGGGTTAGCCTTAAATCTGCATTATCTTGTCTTAATAAAGTTCTATATTCTGCCCTAGAAGTAAACATTCTATATGGCTCCTCTGTCCCTTTAGTAATTAAATCGTCAATTAAAACACCAATATATGCCTCGTTTCTTTTTAAAATAAAAGGCTCCTTTCCTTGTGTTTTTAGTGCAGCATTTACGCCTGCCATTAATCCTTGTGCAGCCGCCTCTTCGTAACCTGTTGTTCCATTAATCTGACCCGCAAAAAACAAGTTCTCAATCAGCTTTGTTTCCAAAGAGTGCTTTAATTGAGTAGGTTGAAAAAAGTCATATTCTATTGCATACCCATATCTTAAAAATTTTACGTTTTCAAAACCATCTACCGCACGTATTGCTTTGTCTTGAATATCCTCTGGAAGTGACGTAGAAAAACCGTTCACATACATTTCAACCGTCGTCCAACCCTCTGGTTCTACAAAAATTTGATGCCTGTCTTTCGTGGCAAAACGATCTACTTTATCTTCCACAGATGGACAATATCTTGGTCCGGTAGACTTAATTCTTCCGTTAAACATTGGAGATCTATCAAAACCCTCACGAAGTAAATCATGTACTTTTTGATTTGTGTAAGTTAAATAACAAGAGCGTTGCTTTTTTAAAGAGCCTGTGGTTGGTAAATAAGAAAATTTCTCAGTGATTTCGTCCCCTGGTTGCTCTGTCATTTTCGAATAATCTAAAGAGCGCCCATCCACTCTTGGGGGAGTTCCTGTTTTCATTCTACCCGCTTCGAAACCTTTTTTAACCAATTCTTCTGTAATTCCTTTAGAAGCTCCTTCACCAGCTCTTCCACCACCAAAACTTTTATCACCTATATGAATTAAACCGTTTAAAAAAGTACCCGCTGTAATTATAACAGTTTTTGCTTTTATTTCTAAACCCAAAGCTGTTTTTACACCTATAATTTTAGCCCCATCAAACAGCAAACCAGTCACAGAATCTTGATAAAAATCGACATTTTTTGTTTCTTCTAACATCGTCCTCCAGCACTCCGCAAATTGCATTCTATCAGATTGTACTCTAGGGCTCCACATTGCAGGGCCTTTAGATTTATTAAGCATCTTGAATTGTATTGCGGTTTTATCTGTAACCACTCCGCTATAACCACCTAAAGCATCTATCTCTCTTACAATTTGTCCTTTTGCAATTCCACCCATTGCAGGATTACAACTCATTTGTGCAATATTTTGCAAATTCATCGTGATTAACAATGTATGAGCACCCATGTTTGCGCTTGCGGCTGCAGCCTCACTTCCTGCGTGACCACCACCTATTACGATAACATCAAATGTTGTTGAAAATAAACTCATTCTTTATAGTTCCACGTGAAACCCTGTATTTAATTAATTGATAATAAGACGTTTAACTCTTTTAAAGCGTCGTTTTCTTGAGCCGTCATCTCTTTTTGACTCTCTGGTGTTTTATCAGAAAAGCCGATATAATGCAAAACCCCATGAATCATTACTCTTTGTAGTTCCTCTAAAAAAGAAACCTTAAAATCATTAGCATTATCTGCAACTCTTTCTGTAGATATAAATATATCTCCTCCAACAAGCCTTCCTAAAGAATTATCAAAACTTATAATATCTGTTAGTGTGTCGTGTTGTAAAAACTCTATGTTTAATTTTAATAAATAAGCATCATCACAAAAAATATAGTTTATCTCACCCTCTTCACAGGTGTGGTTTAAAATAATTTTTTGAATCCATTTTACAAAACAATCCTCGTTTTCTAATTTAAAATTGGTTTCATAGTTAAAACTAATCATTCTCTCTCTTGTTTGGTTCTGAAAAATAATCTCGAACCTTTAATTTGTAATTTTGATGCAAAGGTAATGATTGTCTATTTAATATCTCTATTTGATTATAGAACTGCTTTTTAAAACCTAAAGGCTTCCTGTTGTTTTTATTTGTAGTATTTCTATTAACTGTTGCTTTGCGTTTATTCTCTTTTCCTTGTTCTAAAGCAGCTGTATCTAATTTTAGTAAATCATAATTTAACTGTTGCATTTTTTGAATCGTGCGAGCGCTAAAACCTTTCTCTAAAATTTCGTTTTCTAGTTGTTCCATCGATTTTAAAACCTTTTTAATCTGCCCAATGTTTTTTTTATTTCCTTCTTCTGACTCTTCTATAGCTGTTTGCAGTTGCTGCCTTAATTGAGACTGCTGTTTATATATCTCATAAATCTCGCCGTCTAAATCATCATTTTGCCCAGAACCTTTTTCTCCCAACCCACCTTCATTCGGTTCGTTAATGTTTTTTCCAGCCTCCTCTTTTTTACCTGGTTTCCCTCCTTTTTTTCCTTCACCTTTTTCCTCTCCTAGGTTTTTACCCGGCTTCCGTGCAAGCTCTTTAGATTTCTCTCTTCCTTTTTTCATTTTCTCAGACAACTGGCCTTGCTTTTTAATAATGTCCGGAAGACTAAAGCCTTTACTTTTTTTACCCACCCCCATCTTCATCGATGCATTTTTCATATTATTTAACATTGTGCTTAAATAGTCTGACAAATTGTTTACCGAAGTCATTACATATCGTTGATTAGAAACTCCATTCTCAAACATTCCTTCAGAAAAGTTTTCCAAAGATTGCTCTAAGTTGTAATGCACCGCTGATAAATCGTTTTGAATTTTTGAAGATATTTTAGGTAACCGCATCGAGAGTACATACAAACTATCGTCTATATGCTCAAAATAAGTTCTTATGTTATTTTGCTTTTTTAAATCTTTACCAAAATCAGGATACATTGTAGAAATAGACTCAAACTTATTCATAAGGGCTTCTTGTTTAAATGAAAAAGTCATCAAGTTTTCTAAAATTTTACGCATATCATCCATGTTTTCTTCAATAGATTCACCCTCCATTTCTAACATCGTTTTTTGCATTTTAGCACTCATTTTTTGCATTTTCTCAGCACTATTCTTTTGGTTTTTTTTGGCCGAACTTTTATTTTTGTTTTTTAAACCTTCCTCTGCCTTATTTAATTCTTGGTCAATCTCTTTTTTTTCCTCTTCTACATCTGGCAATTCCATCGGCTCTTTTAACCTTTTGTTGTCCTTTGTTAGTTCATTTAACTCCTTTTTTATTTTCTCAAAGCCTTTTTTTATTTCTTTTTGATCTTCTAAGTTATCAGCATCCTTTTTTTCTAACAACTCCTGTTCCTCTGCCAAGTCATTTAATTTATTCGCAATTTGCATTGTTTTTTGTTCTATATAGAACCGCTTTACCAATTCTAAGGTTCTCTCTAAGCTGCGCTCTTGTTGCTTATTTTGTTCCGCTAACTGTTTTATTTTTTTACCTAATTTCTCTTTATTTAACTTCTCTGCAACCTTAGCAATCTCATCTAGCAATTTCTGTTGTTTGTTGTTTTTCTTTAGCTCGTCAATTCTTTTCTGTAGCTCTTCTTTTTTTTCTTGAAGGGTTTTATCTTCTTCTTTACTTTCTTTGAGGTTTTCTTGCAGTTTTTTGGTTTGAAGACGCACCATTTCTTTATATTGTTTTTGTCTTTTTAAAAAGTCATCCACCTTTTTTTTATCCCTCCAGCTAAATTTTTTATTCTTTTGTAAACCTTCTTGAAGCTTTTCTATGCCACGTTGCTGCTTTTGCTGATTAAGAATAGCGCGATCCATATTATTAATTGTGTTTCTTTGCGTATCTAATAACTCCTGATTTAGCTCTTCGTTTGTTCTTTCTCTATATTTAAAAACAGCGCTTTTTGCTTTTTTATTTCCATTTACCATGTCATTGTCATAGACCTCAAAAAAAAGTTCATAGTTGACTCCTTTGTTAACAGACAGGCTATCAGGAAACAAATAAAAAAAAGTTTGAATATCAGCTTTCGTGATTCCTATCGCACATACTTTTTGATCTTGCGGATTACTTTCTTCGTAGTACACCATTTGTAACTTACTTAAGCCATAATCATCTGACACCTGGCCAAAAAATTGTGTGGGTGTTTTAGCGCTCTCATTATTATTGGATTGCATTATAATTTTAGGGAAATTATCTTTAACTACATTTATAGAAAACTGCAACCGCTCATAATCTTTTAAATTTTGATTAGATGAAGTAACCTGATACGTAAACGAATTCTTTATTTGTTTTGTAAATTCAAAGTTGTTCTCGCTAAGCTTGGTAAATAAAGCCCTGTCTGTGTTCTCAATAAATGCAACCTCTTGTGTTTGGTTGCTTAAAACACTCCATGTAATTTTAGTCCCTTCTGGAACAACTAGGTTTCCAGAATTTGGAATTGTTTCATTCTTTTTCTCTACATAAAAAGGGTATTCTAATTTTAAAATAATATTATTAATTGTTGGAGTGTTAATTATGGTTAGCTGATGTCTTTTACTTTGAACTTTGTTTGCCTCAAGAAAAAATGGCATCGCCTTTTGAACATTTGAAAAGGTGAAAGAAAAATTACCTAAGCCATTATTTTGTAAAAAATACTCCTGTTTGTCAAATTTTATTTTTACTTCTGCAGGTAAAACAGATCCAAGGGTTTCAATATGAATCGTAATATCTTTACCCTGAACAACCTGAAGGCTTTTATTTATTAGTTTAAAATAAAAAGGTGCTGGTGGCGCATATGCTGTTCTGTGATGAACAACCCGGTCTAAACTCTTCCTAAGTAAATCATTATTACCAGATAATAAGGTAATTAAAAAAACTACAACAGGTAAAATTGCATACTTAAGGTATTTAAAATTTTTACTAAAGTTTACTGCTTTTACAAACGGAACAGACAACAACTCTTCTGATTTCTGATTGATACTTGCTAGCAATAAATCAGAATGGTCGCCCTGTTCTTTCAGTTGCAAAGTGTTTAATAATTTATCTTTTACATCAGGAAAAAACTTACCTATAATGTTTGAACACTCTTCAAGCGTTATTCTTTTTTGTAAACCAATTAGTTTAAAAACAGGTACAACAATAAAGCGCCAAAACAGGAACACTTCAACCAAAACAAATGCCAAAAACAAAAATGTTCTTGCCATGGGTTTTAACCATAAAAAATGTTCTAAAAACAGCGTGCATAATAAATAGAAAAAACCTATAGAAAAAAACAAAAGCCCCCCTCTAATTAGTTCGTTTACGTAATATTTCCGCGTAAACTGATGTAATTTATCTGTAATTGTTTTAATTCCGTTCATAAGTGACTAATAAAAATAAAGCTTTTCAAAAGACTCACAAAGAAATTAGCTGTTAAAAAAGATTGTTGTTTATATAAAAACGAACTAGTGCTTATTTCTAACGTCTTTTTATCCCTCTGTCATTTCAATTCTCTCTTTTTAAAACTATCTTTGCTTATTAAAAAAAACTAAAAAAATGGAATCCAATGTTCGTGTTCGTTTTGCCCCAAGTCCTACAGGGCCTTTGCATATTGGTGGTGTAAGAACCGCTTTATACAATTATCTTTTTGCTAAAAAATACAACGGTACTTTTATCTTAAGAATAGAAGATACAGACCAGTCTCGTTATGTTGCAAATGCAGAAAACTATATTACAGAAGCTTTAGAGTGGTGTAACATTCCGTTTGATGAGGGTCCGGGAAAAAATGAAAAATTTGGACCATACAGACAATCTGAACGAAAAAACATATACAAAGAATATGCTGACCTTTTAATTAAAACAGGATGGGCGTATTACGCCTTTGATACTTCGGAACAGTTAGATGCGCACAGAAAAGGGCATGAAGCGGAAGGAAAAACCTTTATTTATAATTGGCACAACAGAGAAAAAGGACGCTTAGTAAACTCTTTAATTTTAACAAATGAAGAGATTCAAAACAGAATTAATGCAGGTGATAATTATGTAATTCGTTTTAAAACACCACAAGATGAAATTTTACGAATGGAAGATGAAATTCGTGGAAAAATTACAATAGACACCAACACTTTAGATGATAAAATTTTATTTAAAGGAGACGGTATGCCAACCTACCATTTAGCAAATATTGTAGATGACTATTTAATGGAAATTAGCCACGTAATTCGAGGTGAAGAGTGGTTGCCATCAATGCCTTTACATATTTTATTATATAGAGCGTTTGGCTGGAGTGCTCCAAAATTTGCACATTTACCACTAATTTTAAAACCTGTAGGAAAAGGAAAATTAAGCAAAAGAGATGGTGATAAGTTAGGGTTTCCTGTGTTTCCGTTAGAATACAAGAATGAAGCTTCTGGTGATGTTTCTAGGGGTTATAAAGAAGATGGTTATTTTGCAGATGGTTTTATAAATATGCTCGCTTTCTTAGGGTGGAACCCAGGAACCGAACAAGAAATTTTCTCTTTACAAGAACTAATAAAGGATTTTGATTTAAGTCGTGTTAGTAAATCTGGTGCAAAGTTTAATCCAGATAAAGCGTGTTGGTTTAATCAGCAATACATGCAAAGTAAAGACAATGTTGAATTAACAGATTTATACATTCCTGTTTTAAAAGAAAAGGGTGTTTTAAAAGATCAGGAATATGTTTTAAAAGTGGTTTCTTTTATAAAAGAAAGAGCTGTTTTTGTAACCGATTTTTGGGAATTATCTAGTTTCTTCTTTGAAGCTCCAATAGAGTTTGATGTAAAAGCGTCCAAGAAAAACTGGAAAGAAGGAACCTCTGAATTAATGACGGCGGCTGCATTATTCATTTCTAATATTGAAGATTTTTCATCAGAAAATACAGAAAAAGAAATTAAAGAATGGATTACGAATAAAGAAATTGGGTTTGGTAAAGTAATGCAACCACTGCGATTAAGCTTAGTTGGTAAATTAGCTGGGCCACATTTGTTTGATATTATAGCAATGATCGGGAAAAAAGAAACAGTTAAAAGAATTGAAAACGCAATTAATAAGTTATGATATTTTCTTCATGTAAATAAAAAACTTAATATTATTGAGTTTTTTATTGCTTTAAACGTAACATTTATAAAAATCTGCGTCTTATAATTGATTATAAAATTCAGTACCTTTACTTATATATATTACTAATTTCAAAAAAAACAGCTATGCCTACACTTCCATTGATTATTATCGTCTTACTTGGCCTTATTCTTTTTGCTTCGTTATTTACCGTAAAACAACAAACTGCAGCAATTTTAGAGCGTTTCGGAAAGTTTAACATTATTAGACCTTCTGGTTTACATTTTAAAATACCCGTAATAGATAAAGTTGCAGGAAGGTTAAGTTTAAAAATTCAACAATTAGATGTTATTATTGAGACAAAAACCTTAGATGATGTTTTTGTAAAACTAAAAGTATCTGTACAATACAAGGTGCTTGCAGATAAAGTATATGACGCATTTTATAAATTAGACTATCCGCATGACCAAATAACCTCTTATGTATTTGATGTTGTAAGAGCAGAAGTGCCTAAAATGAAATTAGATGATGTTTTTGTAAAAAAAGATGACATTGCGCTGGCTGTAAAAGCAGAACTAAACGATGCTATGATAAATTATGGATTTGATATTATTAGAACTTTAGTAACAGATATTGATCCAGATCCTCAGGTAAAAATAGCAATGAATAGAATTAATGCTTCTGAAAGAGAAAAAGTTGCAGCACAATACGAAGGAGATGCTCAACGTATCTTAATTGTAGAGCGCGCGAAAGCAGAGGCAGAAAGCAAGCGCTTACAGGGACAAGGTATTGCAGATCAAAGACGTGAAATTGCTCGTGGTTTAGAGGAGTCTGTAGATGTATTAAATAGAGTGGGTATTAATAGCCAAGAAGCATCAGCTTTAATTGTTGTGACTCAGCATTATGACACTTTACAGTCAATTGGCAGTGAGACAAATAGTAATTTAATTTTATTACCAAACTCACCCCAAGCAGGTAGTACTATGTTAAATGACATGGTAGCTAGTTTTACCGCAAGCAACCAAATTGGGGAGGCCATGAAAACAAAAAATAACAAGTAAAAAAAATAAAAGATGAAAAAAGCATTTAAATTAGTAGTAGTAGTATTGGTATTGTCGTTTGGATCATGTACAACAGTAGATTCAGGACACGCGGGAGTAGAGGTGTCTTGGGGTGGAGAAACAAACATGAAAGCTGTATATAACGAAGGAATGTCAACAGGGGTTCATTGGATCTGGGATGACATGGTTGAATATGATGTGAGAGAAAAGACATTAGTTAGAACTTTTGAATTTAATGATAAAGACAATATGGTAACGACAGTTGAATTATCTTTAGATTACAAATTAGATAGAACTAAAGTTAACTTTATACATAAAGAAATCTCAGATATTGAAACTAAGATTCTTAAGACATTAAAGTCCGCAGGAAAAGAAGTGGTACCGCAATACTCAGCAATTGAATTAAATATTACTAAGAGAAATGAAGCAGAAAGCAAGTTAGCAAATATTATTGCAGAGGAGCTTCCTGAATTCTATGTAACGTTTGCAAGATTACAAATGACTGACGTAGATATTCCTTTAGCAGTATCTCAATTAGCAACTGAAACCGCAGTGCAATTAGGACGTAATGAATTAGCAAAGAAGAAAGAAGCAGAACAAACAGCATTAGCAAAAGCAGCTGTTGCAAAATCAAAAGGTTTATTTGAAGCATCTGAATACGATGTTAAAACCAAGAAATTAATGTCACAACCTGCAGTATTAAGATTATATGAAGCTGAAACTGATAGAAAGTGGGCAGAAAAAGGAGTGTCTAGATATGGAAACAACAATGTGTTTGGAGCTGGAGTAAGTATTTTAAAAGGCTTAAAATAATTAACTAAAGATAAAAAAATCCATACTAACCAGAGATGTTTAATAATTAACTATACCAACATTAAAAAAACAAAGTAAGGCGTACAAGTATACTAGGGCGCCGCTAAAAATCCAGAAGTTTATTTTAAATTAAGGGAGGTTAGTGCTTCCTTTATTTATAAAGCTTATTAAAAACACCTACTATTAAATAAAAAGACCATGTTAATAACATGGTCTTTTTATTTAATTATTTTAAAAGTAAATTTTACTTCTTTTCTTCTATTTTTTCTTCTGGTTCGTCCTCTTTAGCTGCATTTTTAAACTCTTTAATTCCACCACCTAAACCCTTCATTAATTCTGGTATCTTTTTACCGCCAAAAAAAAGTAAAGCCACTACAATAATAACAGCTATTTGTACACCACTTACCATTCCGAAAAATATAGAGAAACTATGCATCTTTTTTAATTTTATTAATTACAAATATACAAAAACTTTTATTTTGAACCTTGCTAATTCTTTTATTCATTTCTTTTTTCTATAATACCCCCTATTACCTTTTTATCCTTTACAACCTTAGGGTTTCCTTTATAAAAAATAGCACCACCAAAACTAACTTTAGCGTTTAATGCTTCTCCAGCCATTACTTCTGCCCTTGCTCCTGTTCCTGCTTTCACAGTAGAATTACCTATAGCGCTTAAATTAAAACCATGATAAACCCCATATAAATCTACATCTACCTCTTGATTTTTAGCCGTTCCAGAAACTTTGATAATACCACCAGAGGAAGCTCTAATTGTTAAATATTTAGTTGTAGTTGTAATATTAATAAACGCCCTTTCTTGTGCGTTTAACTCAATGTTGTCTTGATTAAAATCCTTCGAAGTAATTGTTGTTCCTTGATTGGCATCAATAATATTAATATTTTTACTATAAAAAAGTTTAATTTTAACCTCTCCATCTGCAATGTTTTCTGAGGGTTTTAAAGAAAAAGGTAAAGATAGTTTTAATGTATTATTTACATTTTTAATTTTCACTTTTTCTGACTTCTCTCCAATAATTTCTATCCTCTGTTCCTTAGATTTAATTAACTCTAACTCAATACCGTTGTAAACTTTAATAATATTAAAATCACCTAAACTTTTAGTTACGGTTGTTTGTGCGGTTGTTATTAAGCTAATAAACAAAGCATAAATAAAAATTTTCTTTTTCATTTTTAATTTTTTTACGTGATAAATTTAATAAAAATTAATCTTCTACAAGATTAAAATCTAAATGTTTACGCTCTAAATCTGCTTTTTTAACTTGAATCTTAACCTCATCACCTAATTGATACATTTTCTTTGAAGATTGTCCAATAATCGCATGTTGCTTATCATCAAAAATATAAAAATCACTTTTTATATCTCTAATCCTTACCATACCCTCGCATTTATTAGAAGAAATTTCTACATAAATTCCCCACTCTGTAGTTCCCGTTATTACGCCATCAAAAATTTCGTTTTTATGATCTTGCATATATTTTACTTGCATGTACTTAATAGAAGATCTTTCTGCTTTAGAAGCTAATTCTTCTCTATTTGATGAATGTTTACATTTTTCTTCAAACTTATCTGATTTTGGCGTGTCTCCACCATCTAAATAATGTTGTAGTAATCTATGTGTCATTACATCTGGATACCGTCTAATAGGTGATGTAAAATGACTGTAATAATCAAAAGCCAAGCCATAATGACCAATATTCTGAGTTGTATACACCGCTTTTGACATTGTTCTTATTGTTAAGGTTTCAATCATGTTAGATTCTGCCTTACCATGCACATCGCTTAAAAGTTGATTTAAAGATTCTGAAGTAGTTTCTTTAGTGTCTGTATTTATTTTATAACCAAACTTACGAACCATATTTTGTAAAGAAGCTAGTTTTTCGTCATTTGGCTCATCATGTACTCTATAAATAAACGTTCTGTTTGTTGCTTTTCCTTTAGAAAAACCAATATATTCAGCAACCTTTCTATTTGCTAATAACATAAATTCTTCAATTAGTTTATTCGCATCTTTAGACTCTTTAAAGAAAACCCCTACTGGATTCGCTTTTTCGTCTAAATTAAACTTCACCTCTACCCTATCAAAGGAAATTGCACCCTGTTTCATTCTTTTTTTACGAAGAATTTTTGCTAATTCATCTAACTTTAAAGTAGCTTCTACAACTTCTTTAGTTACTTCATAGGCCTTATCTGTAATAGAAATAGCCGCTGGCATTTTATAAGCATTTAGATCCTCAGATAAAACACAATTTTCTATTATAGATTGTGCTTCTTCATAAGCAAAACGTTGATCTGAATATGTTACTGTTCTACCAAACCATTCTTTAATAATTTCTGCTTTTTTATTAATTTCAAACACCGCAGAAAAAGTTAGTTTTTCCTCATGTGGTCTTAAAGAACAAACATTATTACTTAACATTTCTGGTAACATTGGTACTACTCTATCTACTAAATAAACAGAGGTTGCTCTTTTATATGCTTCGTCATCTAAAATCGTTTTTGGTTCTAAATAATGCGAAACATCTGCAATATGAATACCTACTTCATAATTACCGTTTTCTAATTTTGTAAATGACAAAGCATCATCAAAATCCTTTGCATCTTTAGGGTCTATTGTAAAAGTTAAATCTTTACGCATGTCTCTACGTTTAGAAATTTCTTCTTTTGTAATTTCTATCGATAAATTTTCTGCTTCTTTTTCTACTTCTAATTCGAACTCATAAGGCAAATCATATTCTAATAAAATAGAATGCATTTCTGTATTATGATCTCCTGGCTTTCCTAAAACTGTGGTAATTTTTCCAAATGGGTTTTTAGAATTTTTCGGCCAATCTATAATTTTAGCCTGTACTTTATCACCGTGTTCTGCCCCATTCATTTTATTTTCTGAAATAAAAATATCTGCGTACATTTTATTATTATCCGGCACTACAAAACCAAAATTTTTATTTTTTTGTAAAACACCAACAAACTCAGTTTTTGCACGTTCTAAAATTTCCACAACATCTGCTTCCATTTTCTTACCACTTCTAATTTTATAAACGTATGCTTTTACAATATCTTGGTGTAAACCTTTTCCTAAATTATTATTAGGTATAAAAATATCATCTTCATAATCATCAGATATAAAATAACCGTTTCCATTAGATGTAATATCTAAAGTACCTATAGAATATTTTCTATCTGCATTAATTTTAAATTTACCTCTTTCTACTTCTAAAACTTTTTTAGTGGCTGTTAATTCAGCTAACTTCTGAATTATTTGATTTTTACCATCAGTATCAGAAATTTTTAATTTTGCCGCAACCTGTTTATAATTATAAGATTTTGAACTGTCTTCGTTTAATATTCTAAATATATTTTTAGTAATATCTTTTACAACATTACCTTTCTTTTTATATATTTTTTTCTTCTTTTTTGTCATCTGTACTATATTATTTATGTGTTAATTTAAAGTTTTTATTAAACTAACCTATTTTGCAAATTACAACTATTAAGTATATTTTATATTAAAATACTGTTATCAATCTATTTTGTAATTTACCACATTATTAATCTTACTTTTTATGTCTTATATTGATACTACCAATACTAACTCTTGGTTTGTAATTGCAAACCCTACTTCTGGAAATCGGAATTTTTCTAAACTATGGAAGGAAATTCAACAATTACTAAAAAACAAGAATTTAGACTATTCTTTTGCTTTTACTCAGTTTTCTAAACATGAAATAGCATTGGTACAAAACGCTATTAAAATTGGTTTTAGAAACATTATTTCTGTTGGTGGAGATGGAACGCTACATCATGTAGTTAACGGAATAATGATGCAAAGGTATGTAAAAACTTCTGATATAACTATTAGTGTAATTCCTTTAGGAACTGGTAACGATTGGGTTAAAACATATAACATCCCTACAAGTATTAAAGAAGCTATAGAAATTATTTATAAAAAGAATATAATTACACAAGATATTGGTGTTTTAAAAACAGTAAACACTATTACTTACTTTAATAACGTGGCTGGTTTAGGTTACGATGGTTATGTTGTAAGTAAATTAAAATCTTTGAAAAAATTTGGCGGTATTTCTTATTTAATAGCGGGATTTTATGGAATGTTATTTTATAAAAAATCTAATTTTAAAATTATAATTAATAATAAGGTTATAAGAATAGATTGTTTAATGACTGTTATTGGAATCTGTAAATACTCTGGTGGTGGAATGCAGTTTACTGAAAAAATAGATACTTCTAGTGGTTTATTAAACATTACGATTGTTAAAAATTTTACCTTTTTAAATCTTATTATAAATCTTCCTAAATTATATTCTGGTAAAATTGTAAACCATAAAAAAGTAAGCACTTATAAAACCAATGAAATTACTATAATTCCTAAAAATTCAAAACCATTTATACAGGCAGATGGAGAATTGATTGGTGTTGGAAATGTAAACGTAACAATCATAAAAAAAGCAATACAATTTGTAATACGTTAGTTTTCTTTAAAAGTCTTTTTTTCTTTTTTCTACACTTATGAACATTCTATATAATACTATTTATTTCTTTTATTAAATTTTAAAAAACAATGGTGTTTATAATAGTGTGTGAATAGCTACTATAATTTTTTTAGTTTTTATTTTAATATATGAGTTATTAAAAAACATCTACATTTTATTAAGTATTTAAAACCTTATAAATCAATATTAAAATAGAGTTGTTAACAATAGTTATAAATAGCTATAAACTTAATTTTATCAATAACTAAAATTTTTTAATTGTAAATAAAACGTAAAATTAATGTTTATAAACTTTTATCAAATACTCATAAAAAAAGTTGTGTATGTGATAAGCCTTGCTGTATTGTAATAAAAATAGAAATATCCAAATAAACTTATTCCTTTTTCATTACAACTTCTTAACATTCTCTTAAAATACTAAAAACTTAATAATGAAACAGTTATTAAAAATATATAAATTTTGATTTTAATAACTGTTGATAACCGTTAGTTTCTGTATTTTTGTTGTATTCAACTCAACTAAAATCAACCTATTATGACAATTGCAATTGGTAATGACCACGCAGGAACAGAATACAAGTTTGAAATTATAAAACATTTAGAAACTAAAGGACATTTAGTATTAAATTTTGGAACAGATACAAATAATTCTATGGATTATCCAGACGCTATTCATCCAACAGCAAATGCTGTAGAAAACGGTAAAGCTGTTTTAGGTATTATTTTATGTGGAAGTGGGAATGGGGCACAAATGACCGCAAATAAACATCAAGGTATAAGAGCTGCACTTTGTTGGAATAATGAATTAGTTGCGCTTACAAGACAACATAACAATGCAAATATTCTTACAATTCCTGCACGTTTTGTTTCTTTACAACAAGCTATTGGTTTTGTAGATGTTTTTCTTAACACAGAGTTTGAAGGAGGAAGACATGGAACTAGAGTTGATAAAATTTCTTGTTAATATTGTATGAATTTTACAGCAAAATATTTTTCAGAATTAAATACTACAGAATTGTATGAAATATTACAGTTAAGATCTGAGGTCTTTGTAGTAGAGCAAGATTGTGTATATCAAGACATCGATTTTAAAGACCAAAAATCTTTACATATTATTGGATATAAAAACAATAAAATTGTAGCATACACACGTATTTTTAAACCAGGCGATTATTTTGATAACGCTAGTATTGGTAGAGTATTAGTAGTAGCTTCTGAAAGGAAATATGGTTTTGGACATGAATTAATGAAAGCCTCGATAACAGCAATAAAAAAGCACTTTAAAGTTACAAAAATCACTGTATCTGCTCAAAAATATTTAAAAAAATTCTACGAAACACATCTATTTACTCAAATAGGTGAAGAGTATTTAGAAGACGGAATTCCACACATCAGAATGGATAGTGTATAACTTTAATACTGTACTAAAGAAGAAACTTCTTTTACATCGCTTATCTTTAATTCCCCTAACTTTATATTTCCAACTCGAACCCTAATTAAACGCAGTGTTGGTAAATTAACAGCAGCTGTCATTTTACGAACCTGTCTAAATTTACCTTCTTTTATAATAATAGAAATCCAACTTGTGGGGCCATGCCTTTCATCTCTAATTTTTTGACTTCTTAGTGGAAAATTAGGATCTTCAATACAAAAAGCTTTTCCTGGCTTTGTTATATATTTTTCTCCTTTAACACCAATCTGTACTCCATTTTTTAATAGTTCAATTTTATTTTCTGTAACCAACCCATCTACTTGCACATAGTATTCTTTTTCATATTTATTACTTCTAATTTCTGCAGAAACTTTGCCGTCTGTTGTTAATAAAAGCAATCCTTCAGAAGCCACATCTAAACGACCAATAGCCATGGTGCCCTTAGGAAAATTATATAAATCACCTAACAAGGTTTTTTTTCTTTTAGCGGGATTTACAAATTGAGAAATCATTCCCCAAGGTTTGTGTATTATAAAATGACGGTGCTTTTCTATCAAACTATAAAATTTTAATTTTAAAAGAAAAATAATTTTTTCCTTCAGAGATGCGCATATTGTCTTCAGAAAATTTTTGATCTGTATAGGAAGTATATTGTGTAATAGGCTCTATACAAAGCATGTTTTCAACCTGTGTCCACAACATAAAGTTGCTAAAACCTGTGGTAGAAATTTCTAAATGGTTTCTATTTATGTTTTCTAATACAATTTTTTCAGTATTTAAAACAGGGTATGCATTGTGTCCTACGTCTTGAATTTCAGAAAGTGTAATTTTTTTACCATTAACAATTACTGTTTCTTTTCCAGAATTAGACAATAAAAAGGCAGGATGATACCCTAACATATATGGCATTCCTTTGTTAGAGGTAATTATAAAATCAATTTTTAAAGTATTATTTTCTAAGAGAAACTTTTTTTCAAACGTAAAGTCAAAAGGCCAAGAAAGATCTTTTTCTGTAGATTTTTTTGGAAACTTACTGTTACGAACTTTAGTGTTTTTTTGATATTCTTTAAGATAGTGAGCTTTTTTTTCATCTGAAGAAACCAATACATATTCAAGTTCTCTTAACAAACCATGTTGGTCTTGAGTAGCATCACCTTTTTTAGTGTGGATCGTATATTTATTTTTAGAAGTGGGTCCAATAACAGGAAACATTTCAATATCAGAATTACCCCAACCCTTACTTCCTTTTTGATGAATGTATTCTAAACCTTCCTTTTTAAAACTAATGAATTCACCTTTTTCTATTGCGACCTCGCAATTATTGTTTTTTAAATATACTATAGAATTCATTTTTTGTAAACTTTTTGTAAAAATAGTATAAATTTCAGTGTTATTTTTTAGGAAATTAATCTTAGATTTTTGTAACTTGTCGATCTTATTTAAAAATAAAACAAGCAATATTAATGGCGGCAGATAAAGAAAAAACAGCAAAGTTAAAAGCTCTTCAACTTACATTAGATAAGTTAGACAAAACATACGGAAAAGGAGCTGTAATGAAGTTAGGTGATGTAGTAACTGAAGACATAGATGCAATTTCGTCTGGTTCTTTAGGGTTAGATTTAGCCTTAGGTGTTGGTGGGTACCCAAGAGGAAGGGTTATTGAAATATATGGTCCAGAATCTTCTGGTAAAACTACCTTAACACTTCATGCAATTGCAGAGGCTCAAAAAGCTGGTGGAATTGCAGCATTTATTGATGCAGAACATGCTTTTGATAAATTTTATGCAGAAAACTTAGGGGTAGACATAGATAATTTAATTATTTCTCAACCAGATCACGGTGAGCAAGCACTAGAGATTGCAGAAAATTTAATTCGTTCAGGGGCAATAGATATTGTTGTAATCGATTCTGTAGCAGCATTAACTCCAAAAGCAGAGATTGAAGGAGAAATGGGAGACTCTAAAATGGGGCTTCACGCACGTTTAATGTCTCAAGCATTGCGTAAATTAACAGGTACTATTTCTAAAACAAAATGTACGGTTATATTTATCAACCAGTTGAGAGAAAAGATTGGGGTAATGTTTGGTAATCCAGAAACAACCACTGGTGGTAATGCATTAAAGTTTTATGCTTCTGTGCGTTTAGATATTAGAAGAAGAACACAAATTAAAGACGGAGATAAGGTTCTTGGTAACAGTACAAAGGTTAAGGTTGTTAAAAACAAAGTTGCACCACCATTTCAAATTGCAGAATTTGATATTATGTACGGCTTAGGGATCTCTAAAGTTGGCGAGATTTTAGATATTGGTGTAGAGTTAGGTATTGTTAAGAAAAGCGGTTCTTGGTTTAGTTACGGAGAAACAAAATTAGGACAAGGTAGAGACGCGGTAAAGGGTTTAATTAAAGACAACCCTGAATTAGCAGAAGAACTTGAAGGGAAAATAAAAGATGCTATTGAAAATCAAGAATAGGTTTTAAAAGTTTTATATATTTTTAACAAACTGCTGTAGAATTAATCAATCTATAGCAGTTTTTTATATTTAAGAGATGATTGATATTACAGAAAACCTACAATTAAAATCAGTTTTAAGTTCAGATGCTAAAACTCTTTTCACACTAATGAAAGAGATTTACCCACTGGCTTACAGTCATTTTTGGACCGATCAAGGAGATTGGTATGTAAATACTCAATATTGTGAAAAGAATATTTTAAAGGAACTTTTAGAAGAAAACTCTGAAGATTATTTTATTCTTTTTAATAACGAGGTTATTGGCAACTTTAGATTTATTTGGGATGAAAAATTAACTGGTTTCTCAAAAGAAAACCAGTTAAAACTGCATAGAATTTATCTTCACCCAAAAGCACAAGGAAACGGAATTGGTAAAACGCTACTTGCTTGGCTGGATGCTAAAGCAATAAGAAAAGGGTATGAAATTATTTGGCTAGACGCTATGGACGCTCAGTTAAAAGCATTTCAATTTTATAAAAAATTAGGGTATAACTATCATTCTCATGTTTTTTTACCCTTTCATTTTTTACATGTAGCTGTTCGAAAAATGAGCCAAATTTATAAAAAACTATAATTTTAGACACCCGTGCTTCCAAAACCACCGGCTCCACGTTCTGTCTCAGATAAAACAGTAACTTCTTGCCAGTTTACGCGTTCGTGTTTTGCAATAACCAGTTGTGCTATTCTTTCACCATCATTTATAATAAACGCTTCTTTAGAAAGGTTTACAAGAATTACACCAATTTCTCCCCTGTAATCTGCATCTACAGTTCCTGGAGAATTTAAAACACTAATTCCTTTTTTAGCGGCTAAACCGCTTCTTGGCCTTACCTGTGCTTCAAAACCAATAGGTAAAGCTATAAATAAACCCGTTTTTATAACAGCTCTTTCTAAGGACTGTAACACAATACTACTTTCTATGTTTGCTCTTAAATCCATTCCTGCAGCGCCATTAGTTTCGTAATTAGGTGTTGCGTGTTTCGATTTATTTATAATTTGTACGTTCATTTTCAGTAAATTATTTACTACAAATATAATAATTCACAATAGGATATATCATTAGACACTAATTTTATTACTTTTGAAGCTTAAACGAAGTAATGATGAATGATCAGAAAAAAATAGCGGTTTTAGGTGGGGGAAGTTGGGCAACTGCAATTGTAAAGATGTTATCAGAAAACTCAGACATGGTTGGTTGGTATATGAGAAGCGGTTCTGCAATAGAACACATAAAGGAAAACAATCACAACCCAAAATACCTCAGAGCTGCAGATGTATATGCAAACCAGTTAGATTTGTCAAACGATATTAATAATATTGTTTCTAATTATGACGTACTTATTTTCGCAATTCCGTCTGCTTTTTTAATGAGCGAGCTTAAAAACTTAACAGAACCACTAGAAAATAAAATAATTTTTTCTGCAATTAAAGGAATTGTGCCAGAAACAGGCTTAATTGTTGGCGAACACTTTCATAAAGAGCACGCTGTTCCTCTTGAAAATATTGGCGTAATAACCGGGCCTTGCCACGCAGAAGAGGTTGCAATGGAGCGGTTGTCTTATTTAACAATTGCCAGTCAGAGCGAAGAACATGCAGAATTTATGAGCAACTCTTTAAAAAGTTGGTACATAAGAACTAAGATTTCCGATGATATTATTGGTACAGAATATGCGGCTATGTTAAAAAATATATATGCGGTTGCAGCTGGAATTGCACACGGTTTAGGCTATGGTGATAATTTTCAAGCCGTTTTAATGAGTAACGCAATTAGAGAAATGAAACGCTTTATTAAAAAAGTACATAAAATGAAAAGGAACATTAATAACTCTGCTTATTTAGGGGATTTATTGGTTACGGGTTATTCTGTTTTTAGCAGAAACAGACAGTTTGGCAATATGATTGGAAAGGGATATACTGTAAAATCTGCTCAAATGGAGATGAGTATGATTGCAGAAGGATATTATGCAATAAATAGCGCTTTTAAAATGAAGGAAGAAAATGGCGCAGACACACCAATTATTAATGCTGTTTATAACGTACTGTATAATCACACAAATGCTAAAAAAGAATTTGAAAAGTTGACGAATACATTAGATTAATTGTTTAATTTTGAACATTATTATGTTTTATTAAACAAATACAATGAAAACAATACAAGAAGTTGTAGAGGCGACTATTAGAAAAACACCTTTTATAGAAGAGGCGTTAAACGAGAAATTAATAAATGTTTCTTCGTTGGCAAGAATTATTTTACCAGAAGTGTCTGAGGCTTTAAAGAAAGATGTCAAGGTCGGTGCTGTAATGATGGCAATTAATCGGTTGTCTCCAGCAAGTGAGTTGCGTATTAGAAAAAACATTAAAAAATTAGCATTAGATTTAGGAGATGTAATTGTACGGTCAGACCTGTGTGATTTTACCTTTAAAAACACTCCATCACTTTTAAAAGAAATTGCAAAGATTTTAACCAAATCTTCAGAAAGTTCAGATTATTTTTTAACAGTTTCTCAAGGTATTTTTGAAACAAATATTGTTATTAGTAAAAATCTACAACCTTTTGTAAATGAAATTTTCGAAAAAGAGAATTTAATCGCGAACGTTTTAGAACTCGCTTCTTTAACAATAAAACTTCCAAAAGAAAACCAAGAACAATCGGGTATTTATTATTTTATATTAAAGCAATTAGCCTGGGCAGACATTTCTTTACAAGAAATTATTTCTACTACAAATGAAATGACAATTGTTGTAAAAGAAAAAGATATTAATCAAACTTTTGCTATTTTAATGGATATGAAATTGAAGTAACACATGAGTAAACAAGATCCCTATGCGGCGCTTAGAATAAAAGAATTTAATATATTTTTATTCGTACGGTTTCTTTTAGTTTTTGGTTGGTCTATGCAGTTTATTGTCATAGAATGGCAAGTGTATTCGATTACCAAAGACCCACTTTCTTTAGGGATTATTGGTTTAATGGAAATTATTCCAGCTTTTTCAATGGCTTTATTTGCAGGTCATGTTGTAGATCAAAGAGAAAAAAGAAACTTATTAGCTATTTGCACCGCTGCCTTTTCTTTAATTAGTTTAGGCTTGTTTCTATTAACCTCAGAAAGCATTATTGCAAGCTGGTCTGTAAATTCGGTTTTATATTCAATTTATGGATTGGTGTTTTTTGGCGGGTTCTTACGCGCGTTTTTCGGACCTACAATTTTTTCTTTAGTAGCTTTGTTGGTTCCTAAAAAAATCTATCACAACGCGGCAACCTGGAGCACAAGTACCTGGAAGACTGCATCTGTTTCTGGTGCACTTGCTGCGGGTTTCTTAATCGGTATTATCGGTGTAGATAAAACATTGTGTCTTGTTTTTATCTTAGTTATATTGTCTTTAATTTGTACCTTTTTTATTAAAAAGAAACCGATTTTAAATAAAAAAATTGGTGAGCCAATGAAGGAGAGTTTAAAAGCAGGGGTTCGTTTTGTGTTTCAAAACAAGGCAATTTTAGGGGTATTAACCTTAGACATGATTGCTGTTTTATTTGGAGGGACTGTTGCTATTTTATCCGTTTTTGCTCAAGACGTTTTAAAGGTTGGGCCAGAAGGTTTTGGCATTCTAAATGCTTCTATTTCTATGGGAAGTATTGTAACTATGTTTTTAACCACCTATATACCCATAAATAAAAACACAGGTAAAAAAATGCTAATTTCTGTTTTTATCTTTGGATTAAGTATTATTGCTTTTGGTCTGTCTTCTCTTTTTTGGGTAAGTGTGCTGGCTTTGTTTTTAAGTGGTGCCGCAGACGGAATTTCTATGGTAATTAGACAAACAATTTTACAATTAAAAACACCAGACGACATGCGTGGTAGGGTTTCTTCTGTAAACTCTATGTTTGTTGGCTCCTCTAATGAGTTGGGTGCTTTTGAAAGTGGTTTAGCAGCGAAGTTAATTGGACCCGTAGCCGCTGTTGTTTTTGGTGGAACCATGACAATAATTACAGTGGTAACAACTGGTCTTGTAAACCCCGTGTTGTTAGATTTAGACCTAACAAAAGAAATTGAAGAAAACGAAAAAGAAACATAATACGTTTTTTTAAAGGCATCGTTTTATATATCGTTGAAAAAATATTTCTACATCTTTTATTTTTTGCTGTATTCAACTGCTTTTTTTTTCAAAAAGTTACACTAAAGGTTTAAGATTACGATACAAATACAGCAATAGAGAAAGCACATTTTTTTATACACGAAACCATTTATTCGAATGAAAAAGGGGAGTTTTCTTTGCGCTTAAAAAAGTTAAAAAGCGTTTCTTTTTCTGTAACACATCTTAATTACGAAACAAAAAAAATTATCTTTATTTAGTGGCTATAATAAGAAAGGCGTAAAAGAGATTGACTCTTTCGACTTAAAAACAGGGCAATGGAAAAAAGAATGAACTCTTTTTATTCAGATGAGAAAACCAGCAATAACGAAGGGCAAAGAATTTATTTACCTGTAATAAGGTGGTGAAATAATAAAGTTCAAACCAAAAAAAAAAGTTTTAAAAGAGTATAATATAGAACTAAAATTAAAGAGTTCTGAAATGCATTTTAGCAACGGAAAACTTTATATTATTGTAGGTTTTCAGGTAGAAGATTATAAAAAAGCACCCTCCAATGGTTTTTACAACATCAAGGTGTCTGAGTTTTTTAAGACCAAGCCAGTTAATAATATAACTTTTTAGAGGTATTACTTATTACAAGCGTTAAACCCATTGCAACATGAAATAAACATCTTTGCTATCGTGTATGATTTTTAAGTAAGACTAAAAATGTTATTGTGTTAAAAAGTTAAAGTTTTTAAACAAGTTATTTAAAGTAGTATATTTGGACTTTCTCGAAAAATGAAAACACTAAACAAACACCATGAAAAAACATAGCTTTACTTATTTCACTGTTTTATTTCTGCTAATATCTGCTTCAATACTTGCTCAAAACAAGCAAGAGAAAGAACAAATAATAAAAAAGTATAAATTAAAAGAACTAAACATTTTAAAAGAAAAATATTCAGAAGCTTATTATAAAGAAAAAAATAAAGCATTATTACTTGCTTCTAAAAAGGGTTGGAAGACCAGTTATACAGATGACAAGGGTTCTTATTTCGAGTTGGTTCGTGTTACCCAGGAGGGAAAACCATTGTACTATAGAACATTTAATGTAGCCGCAGCAAAATCAACGAGAACTAATTTTTTACACAACAATGGTGGTTTAGGGTTAGATATTGAAGGGCAAGGGATGACTGCACATATTTGGGACGGTGGAATCGCAAGAGCTACGCACCAAGAATATGACGGAGACGGGGGTGAAGATAGATTCTCTGTTGGAGATGGTTCTGCCGATCAAAATTTTCATGCAGCTCACGTTACAGGAACGGTTATTGCGTCCGGTTTAGAATCAGCAGCAAAAGGAATGGCACCAAAAGCAAGTGCTGTTGGTTATGATTGGTCAAATGACGAATCTGAAGCAGCAGAGGCTGCTGCAAACGGAATGTTAATATCAAACCACTCTTATGGTATTGCCACAAGGGATGACGAGGGAGCCGTTTCGGTTCCGGCGTATTATTTTGGAGGATATATTAGTGATTCTAGAAATTGGGACAATATTTTGTACAATGCACCTTACTACATGATGGTGGTTGCTGCAGGAAATGAGGGTAACGATGATACTGTAAATTTAGACCCGTTATCAGGGGAAAGTTCCTACGATAAATTAACAGGGCACTCTACTTCAAAAAATAATTTAGTAATTGCAAACGGAGTTGATGCTGACATAAATGAAGACGGAACCTTGAGTTCTGTGGATATAAACACAAGCAGTTCTGAGGGGCCTACAGATGATTTCAGGGTAAAACCAGATCTTATGGGTAATGGAACCGGTTTGTATTCTACTTATGAGTCTACTGATAGTGCATATAATTCAATTACCGGGACCTCAATGGCGTCTCCTAATGTTGCAGGTTCATTGTTGCTACTACAACAATATTATAATGAAACCTATGGGAACTTTATGAGAGCCTCCACTTTAAAAGGCTTGGCTTTACATACTGCTGATGATGTTGCCGCCGAAGGGCCAGATGCAGCTTCTGGTTGGGGTTTAATGAATGCTAAAAAAGCAGCAGAAACAGTTACAAAAAAAGACTTTCAGTCTATAATCTCAGAAATTGAGTTAATAAATGGGAGTACTTATACGGTGGTGGTTAAATCAGACGGAATAGCACCTTTATTGGCTTCGATTTCTTGGACAGATTTACCTGGGGCTGTTAACTCAGGAACCGTAAACGATCCAACACCGGTTTTAGTAAACGATATAGATATTAGAATTACAAAAGAAGCAGGAGATGATTCAGAGACTTTTCTACCTTGGAGACTGACATCTGTGAATACAAATGAAAAAGGAGATAATGTAGTAGACCCATATGAAAGAGTAGAAATAGAAAACGCATTAGGGGAGTATACTATTACAATTAGTCATAAAGGAACTCTTGAGGGAGGGTCGCAAAAAATATCATTAATTGCTACCGGTGTTTCTTCAGGAATCGCTTTATTGACAAATGATAGCGTAAAAACAGTTTGTGCAGATACAGTATCGTTTGATTTTAGTTATGTAGAAACGGTTGGGGGAATTACTACTTTTTCTATAGAAGACCTTCCTGCAAACGTAAACGCAAGTCTGTCTAACACATCTTTAGGTGCTGATGGCCCTCTTACAACGACTTTTAGTAATTTAGATAATGTTGCAGCAGGACTGTATATTATAAATGTGATTGGAACTAATGGAGACGAGACTACAAAAACACCAATTCAATTAAGAGTAATTCACCCTACGTTTTCAGGAGAGATGATTTTACCATTGTACCCTGAAATGGGTCTTTCGGGTGTTACAGCAACAAAAATGGATCTTTCTTGGCAAAACAACAACAATGCAGAAACATATGTAGTGGATGTCTCAGACAATCCCTCGTTCAACACAATTTTATTTTCTGAAACTAGCTACGATTCAAAATTCACAATCGAAGGAATTCAAAATAATACTGTTTATTATTGGAGAATAAAGCCTGAGAATTCTTGTGTTTCTGGAGATTACTCCTCAATATATAGTTTCCAAACAGGAATAAGTAATTGCTCTACAGCTTTTGAGGCAACAGACTTTTCACAGGCAAGTATGGATACTATCGCGGGTGTTACCGCTTTTGTTCCAATGAATATTTTGGACAATATAATTATTGATAAGATTATCGTAAATACAGATATTAGTCATACGTGGCCGGGAGATTTAACAATTTCGTTAGAGGCGCCAGAAAGTATAAGCGATAAAGTTGTTTTATTCACAAGCCCCTGCACAGGAGACGGTGTTGCAGATATCCAGAATATTACAATTGATGATGCTGCAGAAGAGCTAGCGTGTAGCGATGTTGTTCCTGCAATTTCAGGATCTGTTGCACCCGAAAGGAGTATGAGCTTACCTTTTTATGGTAAAGATGCTTTTGGTATATGGAAATTAGTGCTTTTCGATGGTTATAACGGTGACGGAGGACAGATAAATAGTGCGAGTATTACTGTTTGTGACTTGCAAACAAATACAAGCATACCCTCGCTTCAGCATTCAGATATTGTTGTTAATAAAAACACAAGCTATACAATTACGAATGCGGACATGATTGCCACTTCAGACGAGGGAGGATTCCTACATATATATACATTACTAAGCGTTCCTAATAAAGGTAGCCTAGAACTTAACGGGGTTACCTTGTCTATTGGAGACACTTTCCGACAAAAAGAGGTAGGAAGAGGGTCTTTAAAATATGTTAATACACAAACAGCTTCTTTTGATGACGAGTTTATGGTAGATGTAATAAACGGTGCTCAAGGATGGTTGTCAGGGAATATAATAAAAATAGCAGAGGCTACTTTAAGCATAGATAGTAATACACTGCAAGGGGTTTCTTTTTGGCCGAACCCTGTTAAAAATATTTTTAATGTTAAAATTACAAATCCAGATGCTGAAAAAGTATTTATAAGTTTGTTTGACCTACAAGGAAGAGAGATTCTACAAGTTTCTGAAGCGCCTAACAACGCAACCTTTACAAAAGAAATAAATTTAAGAAACATCTCATCGGGCATTTATTTACTAAGTGTTCAACAGGGAAAGAAGAAGTCAATAAATAAGATTATTGTTTCTAATTAATTAGATTTAAATTTTAAATTAAAAAGCCAAAACAAATTGTTTTGGCTTTTTTTATTTTATAATTAGAAATTATAACGGTTGTTGCCACGTCTATTATAACTTGTTCTTTTAATTATTACCTTTAACCAAATTAAAATTTCTTTTTTATGGAATATGGATTTCTTTCAGTAATACCGCCAATTATTGCTATTATTTTAGCTTTGAAAACAAAACAAGTTTACATAGCACTTTTGTTTGGTATTTGGTTTTCTTGGTTAATTGTAGAGGGCTGGAATCCGTTAGCAGGAACCCTGGCAATGATTGAGGGCATGGTAAATGTTTTTCAATCTAAAGGAAACACAAGAACTATTATGTTTAGTGCTTTAGTGGGTGCGTTGCTAATTTTTATACAATATTCTAGAGGTGTAGAGGGTTTTATTAATATTATAAACAGAAAGCTAGTAAAACTGGAAGAAAAGAAATCGGGGTATAGCAGGGTAGTGGTTCAGGTATTAGCAACATGTACAGGCTTACTTTTATTTGTAGAAACTAGTATAAGTTCTTTAACTGTTGGTACTTTATACAGACCTATTTTTGATAAATTAGGAATTCCTAGAGAAAAACTAGCTTATATAGCAGATTCTAGTTCTGCACCATCCTCTATTTTAATCCCTTTTAACGCCTGGGGTGCATTTATTATGGGGTTGTTGTTAACACAAGGCATAGAACAACCGTTTTCGGTGATGATAGCGTCTATTAAATATAATTTTTACCCATTACTGGCAATTGTTATTGTTTTCATTGTTATTCTTACAAAAAAAGATTTTGGACCGATGAAAAAGGCTGAAAAAAGAACCAAAGAAACCGGGGCGTTAATGAACCCTAATTCGAAGCCGATGGTTTCAGACGCCGTTACTTCGTTTCCGCCAAAAGAGGGAATTGAAGCTAAGGCCTATAATATGATTGTGCCGCTTTTAGTGATGGTTTTTATGATGCCAGTTAATTTAATTTATACAGGTTGGGGCGCTGTTGAAAACGCATCATCTTTGTTAAATCATGCTTCACAAGCCATTGGAAAGGGTTCTGGGTCTTCTTCTGTTTTATATGCGGTAATTACCGCTTTATTGGTTGCTATGATTATGTATTTCATACAAGGAATTATGAAGCCAAAAGAAGCGGTTACTTTAACTTTAAAAGGAATTAGCGAGCTTATGCCTTTGGCGTTGTTAATGTTGTTAGCGTTTGCCATTGGAGACGCTTGTAAGGTTTTAGATACGGGTAATTATGTTGCTAATATTACACAAAGCTGGTTATCTCCTGAGTTATTGCCTGCAATCGTTTTTATAGTGAGTTCTTTTATTGCATTTTCTACAGGAACTTCTTGGGGAACTTTTGCAATTATGTTGGCAATTTCAATTCCAATGGCAAATATGCATGGTTCTGATATAACTATTATCGTCGCCGCAACTTTAGGTGGAGGAATTTTTGGAGACCATTGTTCGCCAATTTCAGATACGTCTATTATTTCTTCTATGGCCTCTGCGAGCGACCACATAGATCACGTAAAAACACAATTACCATATGCACTTATTGGCGGTACGTTTACGGTTTTTATGTATTTAATAATTGGTTTTTTTGGGTGATACTTTTACTCCGCTAAAATTCCTCGTTTTTTAATTTCATCAATTACATGCAAGGCACTTTCTTTAACTGTGTTTTTTTTGAAGAGAAATGTTTTTTCACACAATGTATTTCCTTCGAAAAAAGTAACTTGAAAACGGTTGTGGAGCTTGAATAGTTCTGGTTGAATATACTCAATTTTAGCAAAAGAGTTTGCTGGTAAAACAGCTAGCTTTTTGCGCAACAAAGAGGTTGTTTTTGTTTCAGAAAAACCCTGAGAAACAATTACAAGCATTTCTAAAGGCACGCTTTTATTGTTAATAAGGTAAACGTTCCAGTCGTCAGTTTTATAAATATCGTTGTATTCATAAACCATTGCCATTTCTACCCCGCTAACTTCTGGTATTTGTATGTCTTTTTTCAACGATGCAGTACCTATTTAAGAGTCTATATAATTTACCAAAGGCTATAAAAAGTTTCTTTAGAGACTGCATCGCCATCACAATCATCAATGGTTAATACTCCCTCACACAAACCACCAAATTCGTCTTCTTGCTTCTCTAAATCGTATTTTGTAACCTTTCCGTTTTTGTAAACTGTAATTTGTTTTAAAACGTCATCAACAGCATTCGTTTCAAAATACCAAGTAGAGGTTCCCCAACTTGCATATTCATCGTCTCTTTCTTCGTCCCAAATCTGTGTAAAGTAGTTCATTATATAACTGATTTAAATTGTTCCAAGAAACGTTTGTCATTTTCGTAAAACATTCTAATATCTGGTATTTGATACAGTAACATTGCAATGCGTTCTATACCCATTCCGAATGCATAACCAGAGTACTTTGTTGGATCTATATTTGCGTTTTTTAGTACGTTAGGATCTACCATACCACAGCCCATAATTTCTAACCAACCAGTTCCTTTTGTAATTCTATAATCTGTTTCTGTCTCTAAGCCCCAATAGATGTCTACCTCTGCACTTGGCTCTGTAAACGGGAAATATGAAGGGCGTAGTCTAATTTTAGATTTTCCAAACATCTCTTTTGTAAAGTATAAAAGCGTTTGTTTTAAATCAGCAAAAGAAACATCTGTATCTATATACAGACCTTCCACTTGGTGAAAAATACAGTGTGCTCTTGCAGAAATATCCTCATTTCTAAAAACTCTACCAGGAGAAATTGTTCTAATAGGAGGTTTATTTTCTTCCATATAACGCACTTGTACAGAAGAAGTATGTGTTCTTAGTAAAATATCTGGATCTTGTTCAATGAAGAAGGTGTCTTGCATGTCTCTTGCAGGATGATGCGCTGGTAGATTTAATGCTGTAAAGTTATGCCAATCATCTTCAATTTCTGGACCTTCAGAAACCGTAAAACCAATTTTATTAAAAACTTCAATAATTCGATTTCTTACCAATGAGATAGGGTGTCTAGAACCTAGGTTAATTGGTTCGGATGGTCTTGTTAAATCTCCATAAAAAGACTTATCACTTGAACTGCTTTCTAAAGTATCTGTTAATTCTGCAACTTTATCTTCTGCAGACTTCTTTAAAGTATTTAAAGCTTGACCGAAATCTTTACGAGACGCAGGAGCTACATTTTTAAATTCTGCAAAAAGGTCTTTTAACAAACCCTTGCTTCCTAAAAACTTAATTCTAAATGTTTCTACTTCATCTTTGGTGTTTGCTTTAAAAGCCTGTACATCACCAATAAGCTCTTTTACTTTATCTAACATTTTCGGGTAAAATTAAGGTACAAATTTAGTGTTTTTTTTAGCGTTTTATCTATCTAAGGTCAATAAAACAATATGTGTTTTCGAAATCGATTGAAATAAGGTGATTTGAGGAATAAATAATTATTGTTTTTTTAATTGCGGATTCAGAAATTAACTATCTTTGTAGCCGGTAAATTTTATTAAATTCCTAAAAAACATGGTGAAAAAAGAAGAATTAAAGATAAATGAGTTTATGGAAATGGTTACAAAAAGAAATAACCACGAGCCAGAATTCTTACAGGCAGTGCAAGAAGTTGCAGAAACTGTAATTCCGTATATCGCAAATAACGATATTTATAGTGGAAAAAATATTTTATTAAGAATGGTAGAGCCAGAAAGATTAATTTCTTTTAGAGTCTCTTGGGTAGATGATGCTGGTGAAATACAAGTAAATAGAGGGTATAGAATTCAAATGAATTCTGCAATAGGACCTTATAAAGGAGGTTTGCGTTTTCATCCTTCTGTGAATGCAAGCATTCTAAAGTTTTTAGCTTTTGAGCAAGTCTTTAAAAACTCTTTAACAACCTTACCAATGGGTGGAGGAAAAGGAGGTTCTGATTTTGATCCAAAAGAAAAATCAGATAATGAAATTATGCGTTTTTGTCACGCTTTTATGAGTGAATTATATAGACACATTGGACATAATACAGATGTTCCTGCCGGAGATATTGGTGTTGGAGCAAGAGAAATTGGTTTTATGTTTGGTATGTACAAAAAATTAAACAATACATTTACGGGTGTTTTAACCGGTAAAGGTGCATCTTGGGGTGGTTCTTTAATTAGACCAGAGGCAACAGGGTATGGGACAGTATATTTTGCGCAGAACATGTTAATGCGTAAAAACGATTCTTTTAAAGGTAAAAAAGTAGTTATTTCTGGTTCTGGAAACGTAGCGCAGTATGCGGCGGAAAAAGCGATAGAATTAGGAGCTACTGTTTTAACATTATCAGATTCTAAAGGCTATATTCATGACGCAGATGGTATAAATTCAGAAAAATTAAAACACGTTATGTTTATTAAAAACGAAAAACGTGGAAGAATTAGTGAATACGTAGCTAAGTATCCAAATGCGAAATTTATTGCAGGAGAAAGACCTTGGTCTGTAAAATGTGATATTGCTTTGCCATGTGCAACGCAAAATGAATTAAATGGAGACGAAGCAAAAGCACTAGTTGCAAATGGTTGTATGTGTGTTTCTGAAGGAGCAAATATGCCTTCTATGCCAGAAGCAATTCACGAATTTCAAAAAGCAAAAATCTTATTTGCTCCAGGAAAAGCGAGTAATGCGGGTGGTGTTGCAACGTCTGGTTTAGAAATGAGTCAGAATTCATTGCGTTTAAGTTGGTCTCGTAAAGAGGTAGATGATAAATTAAAAGATATTATGGAAGACATTCACGATTCTTGTGTAGAATACGGAGAAAACGAAGACGGAACGATAGATTATATTAAAGGTGCAAATATTGCTGGTTTTGTAAAGGTTGCAGACGCCATGTTAGCGCAAGGTGTTGTGTAACTAGTTGAGAATTTAAAGAAAATAGAATATAAACGCATCAAATTTTTTGATGCGTTTTTTTTGTGCAACTTATTTTTAAAAGTGATATTTACCAAACTTATTTTTTTATAAATGATTCTTATTTCTCTTTTTTTCTTCGGATTTTTCTCCTCTTTTATAGGCTCTATAACACCTAGTATGTTAAATATGACAGCCATAAAGGTTAGTTTAGAAAAAGGAATAGAAGCATCTAAAAAATACGCTTTAGGTGTTTCTTTCATTGCAATTCCGCAAGTAGTTATTGCTGTTATTTTAACCAAGTACATTGCAGAAAACCCGACAATACTAGAAACCTTAGAAAAAGTAGGAATTATTATTTTTATAGGACTGTCTTATTATTTCTATAACGAATCTAAGAAAGGAAAAATTAAAACAGAAAGCATAAAGTCTAAAAAGGAAAACCCTTTTTTAACAGGAATTACTTTATCCTTTTTAAACATGTTTGCCATTCCTTTTTTCTGCGGAATTATTGTTGCTTTAGATCTTTTCGAACTTTTTAGTTTTGAGGTTTTCCCTATCTTCTTTTTTATTTTAGGCACTATACTTGGTACTTTTTGTATCCTTTTTGTGTATGCAAGATTTGCAAATATAATTCAGCAAAAAACAGGAAAACTAACAAAAGACATCAATATTATTTTAAGTGTTTTAACCGCTTTAGTTGCTCTTATAACATTTATAAAACTATTTATTTAAAGAAAAATGCGTACTATAAAAGATATAATTATTGAAGGAAGACACAACAAACCAATTGTAACAGATGTTTTTTATGAAGAAACGAGTCAACCAAAAAAAGTAATTATTTTTTGTCATGGGTATAAAGGCTTTAAAGATTGGGGCGCTTGGAACTTAATGGCAGAAGTATTTGCAAAAGCAAATTTTTTCTTCATTAAATTTAATTTTTCTCATAATGGAGGCACCGCAGAAGACTCCATAGATTTTCCAGATTTAGAAGCTTTTGGAAACAATAATTACACAAAAGAATTAGATGATTTAGAAAGTGTTTTAGATTGGATTTCTAACAATTCTGATTATAAACAGGAAGTAGATATTCACGATATTTCAACTATTGGGCATAGTAGAGGTGGTGGAATTGTACTCTTAAAAGCAACGGAAGACAGCCGTGTTAAGAAAGTGGTTTCTTTAGCAGGAGTTTCAGATTATGAATCTAGATTTCCAAAAGAATCGAATTTTCAAGAATGGGCTAAAAAAGGTGTTTTTTATGTGAAAAACGGACGAACTAAGCAAGAAATGCCTCATTTTTATCAATTTTACACAGATTTTGATAAAAACAAAAAACGATTAAACATCGAAAATGCCACCCGAAACTTAGAGATTCCACAGCTAATAATTCATGGAAATAAAGACACAACAGTTTTAATTAAAGAGGCTGAAAGTTTGCATAAATGGAATTCTAAAAGCATTTTTAAGGTGATAGAAAATGCAGATCATGTTTTTAATGTTTCTCACCCTTGGAAAGAAGAGGTGTTATCTAAAGAGCTGCAAAGAGCAACAAATATTTGTGTTGATTTTTGTAGCTAGTTTTTAAAAGAAAAATAAAACAGGATAGATTCTTATCTGTTCAGGAATAACATCGAGCCTCTTTTTTCGTATTTTTGATAGATGGAATTGCTACCTCCTTTTAGAAAAATAATTCATGTAGATATGGATGCTTTTTATGCATCTGTAGCAGAATTAGACAATCCAGAATTAAGAGGAAAAGCCATTGCTGTTGGCGGCAGTGAAGAAAGAGGAGTGGTTTCTGCAGCAAGCTATGAAGCAAGAAAATTTGGCGTTAAATCTGCTATGAGTAGTTTTTTAGCCAAACAAAAATGCCCGCATCTTATTTTTGTAAAGTCAGATTTTGACCGTTACAAAGAGTTGTCTGTAAAAATTAGAGCAGTTTTTTACGAATATACAGATCTGGTAGAACCACTTTCATTAGATGAAGCATACTTAGATGTTACAGAAAACAAGAAAGGGAATCCGTCTGCAAATGACATTGCGAGAGAAATTAGAGCACGCATATACACAGAGACTGGTTTAAGGGCTTCCGCGGGAATTTCAATTAATAAATTTATAGCAAAAGTAGCATCAGATATTAACAAACCAAACGGACAAAAAACAATTCATCCAGAGGAGGTGCTCCAGTTTTTAGAAGAGTTGCCTGTTAATAAATTTTATGGTGTCGGTAAAGTTACCGCATCAAAAATGTATAATTTAGGGATATTTAAAGGGAGGGATTTAAAGAAAAAACCTTTAGAAGAATTGGTAAAGTCGTTCGGTAAATCTGGCACGCATTATTACAATATAGTGAGAGGCATTCATAATAGTGCTGTTAAACCAAACAGAATACGCAAGTCTATTGCCGCAGAAAGAACGTTTAGCGAAAACCTTTCATCAGAAATTTTCATGATAGAACGGCTAGATAAGATTGCCGATGAGTTGGAAAAGCGTATGAAAAAAACGGACACTAAGGGTAAAACGATTACTTTAAAAATAAAATATTCAGACTTTACGCAACAAACAAGAAGCAAAACAAAGACAAATTTTATGCAGACAAAAGAGGAGTTTTTTCCTGTGGTAAAAGAACTTTTATATCAAGATAAATTAGTAAATTCTGTTCGTTTATTGGGCCTGTCTTTTGGAAATTTAAATACAGAAGAAGTCGTTCCGTTTTGGGTGCAATTACAGTTTGAATTCTGATAAGACGCGCCGTTACAAAGAGCCCTAATAAAACAATCTATTTATAAATTAAAAGATTGCTTCATTTTTTGTAGCGACAAAAATGATATTAAAAATGAATATAAAAACAATAAGAACGAATTCTAAAAACAAAGATTTTCTAAATTTAGTTAAAGAATTAGATGCCTATTTAAAAGTCACGGATGAAGACGAACACGATTTTTACAATCAGTTTAATAATATTGATGTTTTAAAAGAAGTTGTTGTAACTTATGTTTCTGGAATTGCAGTAGGTTGTGGGGCTATTAAAAAGTTTGATAACAGCGCCGTTGAGGTGAAAAGAATGTTTGTTTTAAAAGAATATAGAGGAACTGGTGTTGCGCAAAGATTATTGGTAGCATTAGAAAATTGGGCAAAAGAGTTAGGATATAGAAAGTGTGTTTTAGAAACGGGAATACGGCAAATTGAAGCAGTAAAATTTTATAAAAAATGCACCTATAAAGTAATACCAAATTACGGACAATATATAGGCACGGAGAACAGTGTTTGTTTTGAAAAAGAGATCTAAATGAAGTATAGTTATTGGGAATTAAAAGAGTGGTTTTCTAACATTGATTTCACAATTGTAGGTAGTGGTATTGTAGGTTTAAATTGTGCTTTAGAATTGAAGAAAAAACACTCTGCGGCAAAAATTGTAATTCTTGAAAAAGGAATGTTACCGCAAGGCGCAAGCACAAAAAATGCAGGTTTTGCCTGTTTTGGAAGCCTTTCGGAGCTGATAGATGACTTGAGTTCTCATACAGAACAAGAAGTGTATAATTTGGTAGAAAATCGTTGGAAGGGGTTGCAATTACTAAGAAGTAATTTAGGAGATAAAAACATCGATTTTCAACAAAATAAAGGCTTTGAGTTATGTGATTCTGAAACTTTTTTTGAGGAGTGTATTTCAAAAAAAGAGGACATTAATAAATTATTAAAACCTATATTTAATAAGGATGTTTTTTCAGTTTCAGACAATACATTTAATTTCAAAAAAGTACACAATAGGTATATTGTTAATAATTTTGAAGGTCAGATCGATACTGGAAAAATGGGATACGAACTAATACAGAAAGCACAGAAATTAGGCGTTAAAATTTTAAATAACATTGCTGTTGAAAGTTTTACAGAAGGTAATACAGATATTGAAATAACAACAAATAAAATTATTTTTAAAACAAATAAACTTTTTATCGCAACCAATGGTTTTGCAAATAAATTATTAGAAGAAAAAGTCCAACCAGCAAGAGCACAGGTGCTCATCACAAAACCAATTAAAAACTTACAAATAAAAGGAACCTTTCATTTAGATAAAGGGTATTATTATTTTAGAAATATAGATGACCGTATTTTATTTGGCGGTGGAAGAAACCTTGATTTTAAAACGGAAGAAACTTTCGAGTTTGGACAAACAGCAATTATTCAAAATGAATTAGAAAATATTTTAAAAACAATTATTTTACCAAATACTTCTTTTGAAATTGAACACAGATGGAGTGGGATTATGGGTGTTGGAGATCAGAAAAAAGCCATTGTAAAGCAACTCTCTAATCATGTTTTTTGTGGAGTTCGTTTAGGTGGAATGGGTGTTGCAATTGGCAGCTTGGTAGGTAAAGAATTAGCAGCATTAATAAATGAATAAACAATTTCTAGATGTAATAATTATTGGTGGTGGCCTGGCAGGTTTGTGCAATGCAATTCACTTATCTAAATTGGGTAAAAAGGTTTTGTTAATTGAGAAAAATGAATACCCGAAACACAAAGTTTGTGGTGAGTATATTTCTAATGAAGTATTGCCATATTTAGATTTTTTGGAGGTAAATCCGTTTGATTTTGGAGCTGTAAGAATCAATAAATTTCAGTTATCAACTACAAAAAGCAACATAATTTCGGCAAAGCTGCCCTTGGGTGGATTTGGGATTTCTCGGTATACATTGGATCTTGTTTTATCAGAAAAGGCAAAAGAAAACGGCGTTATGATTTTACAGGATACTGTTTTAGACGTTACCTTTTTAAAAGATTTTTTTCAAGTAGAAACAAAACAAAACAGCATTTTTACTTCCAAAATTGCCATTGGTGCTTTTGGTAAACGTTCTTTGTTAGATGTAAAAATGGGGCGCAATTTTATTCAGAAGAAATCGCCTTATTTAGGGGTTAAAATTCATGTAAAAGGAAATTTTAAAGAGGATTTGGTGGCGCTTCATAATTTTAAAGGAGGGTATTGTGGGGTTTCTAAAGTAGAAAATAACGCAATTAATTTATGTTACATCACAAATTATGCAACCTTTAAAAAGTATAAAAACATCGCAGATTTTCAAGAACAAGTTGTTTTTAAAAATAGGTTTTTAAAAGAGATTTTTCAGAATTCTGAAGCTATTTTCGAAAAACCCTTAAGTATCAGTCAGATTTCATTTGAAACTAAAAAACCAGTAGAAAATCATGTTTTAATGTGTGGTGACTCTGCAGGAATGATTCATCCACTTTGTGGAAATGGCATGAGCATGGCTATTCAGTCTGCGCAATTAGCGTCTAAATTGATTCTAAATTACTTTAATGGTGAAATTGAGACAAGAAAAGAACTGGAAAAGCAATATATTAGACAGTGGAATCGAAAGTTTAGTTTGCGATTAAAAGCAGGTCATTTTATTGCAATGTTGTTTAGAAAAGATACAATTGCATCTGTTTTATTGCAAATTTTAAAGAAGCTTCCTTTTTTATTACCAATAATAATTAAGCAAACTCACGGTAAACCAATGAAGATATAATGGATTTTTTTATCAGCACAAAAAACAGAACAGACAAAGAAGAGTTAATGGACGATTTTTCTATTGGTGGCGATTTGTTGCGCGATACTTTAGATAAACTAGAAAATATAAACCGTTGGTTGGGTGGAAATTTAATGACGGTAAAGGCATTGAAAAAAGTATTAAAAAACCACCCAAAAGAACAAGAATTAACCATTGCAGATATTGGTTGTGGGCATGGAGATATTTTACGAGATGTAGCTAAGTTCGGACGAAAAAACGGATATAAAATGAAGTTGATTGGCATGGATGCAAATCCGACAGCTATTGCTTACGCAAATGAATTATCAACTGAATTCTCAGAGCTAAGTTTTAAAACGGAAGATATTTTCTCAGAAGCGTTCAAAAACAGAAAATTTGATGTGGTATTAGCAACGTTGTTCCTTCATCACTTCAAAGAAGCGCAATTGGTTTCTTTTTTAGGAAATATTTTAAAACAAACAAAAATAGGGATTGTAGTAAATGATTTGCACAGGCATAAGTTAGCGTATTATTTATTTATGTTATTGTCTGTTTTTATAAAAAACAACATGATAATTGAAGATGGATTAACTTCTGTTTTAAGAGGGTTTAAAAGAAACGAATTAGCGCATATCTCAAAAAAATTGAAAGTAAAACCACAAATTTCTTGGAAATGGGCGTTTCGTTTTCAATGGATCTTGAAGTATTAAAAAGTATAAAAAACATTGAAATCCCGGTCGAAAAATGAAAGTAAAAATAACAGCTGTTGCAAAACAACTTCCGAAATACTATAGAGAAACAAAAGATATTATACCTTTTGTAAAATTATGGATGCAAGATCAAGACGAACGCTTTCAGAGAAAAGTTACTAAACTTTTTGAGGGTGCTGCAGTGGATAAAAGGTATTCTATTATGGATCCTGAAGATGTGTTTGTAGCAACCTCTTTTGAAGAAAAAAACAATATTTATGCAAGAGAGGTAGTAATCTTAGGAGAACAAGCGCTTAAAAAATCTTTAAATAAAGCAAATTTAAAAGCAGCTGATATCGATTTTATTATAACAGTAAGTTGCACCGGTATTATGATTCCGTCTATGGATGCATATTTGATTAATTCACTGCAAATGAAACAAGACATTGTGCGTTTACCGGTTACAGAAATGGGTTGTGCTGCAGGTGTTTCTGGTATTATTTATGCAAAGAATTTTTTAAAGGCGAATCCGAATAAACGCGCGGTCGTAATTGCTGTAGAAGCACCAACAGCAACGTTCCAATTAGACGATTATTCGATGACAAACATTGTAAGTGCTGCTATTTTTGGAGACGGAGCATCTGCGGTAATTTTATCTTCTTACGAAGAAGATAATGGGCCAGAAATTATAGATGAAGCGATGTATCATTTTTACGATGCCACAAGCATGATGGGTTTTAACCTTGTAAATACAGGTTTGCAAATGATTTTAGACAAGGAAGTTCCAAAGAAAATTTCAGATCATTTTCCGGCAATCGTACATCCTTTTTTAGAAAGAAACAACTTGACAATTGAAGATATAGATCATTTAATTTTTCATCCAGGAGGAAAGAAAATTGTGCAAACTGTAGAAGGTTTATTTGGTGCTTTAGGAAAGAACATAGACGATACAAAAGAAGTCTTGCGTTTGTATGGCAACATGTCTAGCGCAACAGTTTTATATGTTTTAGAGCGTTTTATGGATAGAAGTCCAGCTAAAGGAGAAAGAGGCTTAATGCTAAGTTTTGGACCAGGGTTTTCTGCACAACGTATTTTATTAGAGTGGTAAAATTATAAAAATGAATCAAGAACAAATTATAAAAAACCTGCCCTATCAAAAACCTTTTTTGTTTGTTGATGAACTTACAGAAATTTCAGAAAGTGGTGTTGCAGGAAATTATACCTTTAAAGATAGTGCGTTTTTTTATGAAGGTCATTTTAAGGAAAACCCAATAACCCCAGGTGTTATTTTAACAGAAACCATGGCACAAATTGGTGTTGTTTGTTTAGGAATATTTTTACTAAAAGATAAAATTTCAACAACCATAAAACCACAAATAGCTTTAACATCTAACGTGGTTGATTTTTATTTACCCGTTTTACCAAATGAAAAAGTAACTGTAATTTCAGAAAAAGAATATTTTAGATTTAACAAGTTAAAGTGTCGTGTAAAAATGATAAATTCTAAAAATGAATTGGTTTGTAGGGGAACTATTTCCGGAATGATTATCGCAAAATAGAGACTGAAATGAATTTACCAGAAGTTAAAAACAGAGTTGTAATTACCGGTTTAGGAGTTGTGGCGCCTAATGGCGTTGGTTTGCCAGCATTTACAAATGCGATAAAAACAGGAACTTCAGGAATTACCTATCATCAAAATTTAAAAGACAAGGGCTTTTCTTGCTGTATCGGTGGAATTCCAATTATTTCAGAAGAAAAAAAATTAGAATATTTAACACCTTTACAATTGCGCGGGTTTAACAGCACCTCAATTTTATATGGCTGCATGGCAGGAATTGACGCTTGGAAAGACGCCGGTTTTTCTGTAGATGAAAATTCGGAATTAGATTATGATTCAGGGTTAATTTTTGGAACAGGAACCTCTGGAATAGAAAAGTTAAGAGAGGCTATTTATAAAATAGACGACCAGAATGTAAGACGCTTAGGAAGTACCTCTGTGGTGCAAACAATGGCAAGTGGAATTTCAGCATATTTAGGTGGAATTCTTGGGTTTGGGAATCAGGTTACAACAAACTCTTCTGCTTGTACAACAGGAACAGAAGCTTTATTGTTGGGTTTTGAGCGCATTAAAAACGGAAAAGCAAAACGAATGCTTGTGGGCAGTTCTAGTGATAGCAGTCTGTATACTTGGGGGGGTTTTGATGCAATGCGCGTGATGTCTTATAAGTACAATGAAACACCAGAGAAAGGAGCAAGGCCAATGAGTGCAACTGCAGCGGGTTTTGTTCCAGGAAGTGGCGCAGGAGCCTTGGTTTTAGAGTCTCTAGAAAGTGCTTTAGAGCGGAAAGCTACTATTTACGCAGAAGTTTTAGGAGGCAATATTAATTCTGGCGGACAACGAAAAGGCGGAACCTTAACGGCTCCAAACTCAGAAGCGGTTCAAAAATGTATTACAGATGCGGTATTAGATTCGGGTATTTCTTCTTCGGAAATAGATGTAATTAACGGGCATTTAACAGCAACGTCAAAAGATTCTTTAGAAATAGAAAATTGGACAAAGGCACTGCAAAGAACAGGAACGGATTTTCCGCATATTAATTCTTTAAAATCGATGGTGGGTCATTGTTTAGCTGCTTCTGGAGCCATAGAATGTGTAGCAGCTGTTGCACAAGTTAAAGGGCAATTTGTGTTTCCAAATATTAATTGCGACGATGTGCATCCAGAAATTTCAGCATTGATTTCTAATGATAAAATTCCAACTCAAATAATTGAAAAAAACATTACTATTTTAGCAAAAGCAAGTTTTGGCTTTGGAGATGTAAATGCGTGTGTTATCTTTAAAAAATATTTCGATTAATATGATAAAAGAAGAAATTATATCAAAATTAAAAACAATTGTAAAGCCTTATGTTCAAAATGAAGAGGGTTTTAAAAACTTAAATGAAAACACAGATTTTATAAACGATTTAGAAATAAACTCTGCAAATTTAGTAGATATTATTTTAGATGTAGAAGATGAGTTTAAGATAGAAATAGACAACGATTCTATGGAAAAAATGCTCTCTGTAAAAGCAACTGTTGAGATTATACAAACAAAAATAAATGCATAATATTGGCAATGATATTGTAGATTTAGAACTTGCTAAAACTCAAAGTAATTGGCAACGAAAGGGTTTTTTAGAGAAACAATTTACCCAAAAAGAACAAGACGAAATAGTAAGTTCTGAAAATCCGTTTTTAAAAGTTTGGTTGTTTTGGTCGATGAAAGAAGCGGCTTACAAATGTTATACTCAAAAGTTTAAAGAACGTTTTTTTGCTCCTCGAAAGTTTGAGTGCACTGCAATTACTAAAGACAAAGGAATGGTGGTTTTTGAAGAAAACACATTTTATACCGTATCTATTTTTAATGCATTTTATATATCTACAATCGGCAGAGAAAAAAAAGAAGAAACTATTATTTGTTCTGCAATTGTTTTGCCAAGCACAATAGATTTAGATTTAAAAATAAAACTGGCAGCTGAAACAGGTGTTTCGGTTAAGGATATAGAAAAAAGAAAAACAACTATTGGTGCGCCACTTTTTTATTATCAAGAAGAATTATTAACAACATCATGCTCAATTTCTCATCACGGAAATTACGGAGCGTATGCTTTTAACGGAGGTTCTAAATTTTAATATATTTATGAGACTTAAAAAGATAGCACTGGTTTTTGTATTGGGAGCTTTCACTTGTTTTTCACAAGAGTTGGTGCAAGATAAAACAGCCTCTGAAATTACATTTACAATAAAGAATTTTGGATTTAATGTACCCGGAAATTTTAGTCAATTTATAGCTTCCAGTAATTTTAGTGCGAGTAGTTTAAAGGGAAGTTTTTTGAATGTAAAGATAAGCGTAGCATCCATATTTACAGACTCAGAAGCTAGAGATAAACACCTTTTAGAGGTAGATTATTTTAATATTAAAAAGTATCCGAATATTTTATTTGAATCTTCTGTAATAGAGAAAATAACCCCCTCTAAATATTTATTAAAAGGCTTTATAACCATTAAAGGAATCAAGAAAAGTGTAGAAACCACATTAAATGTAACCACTTCTCAAACTACAGTAACATTTTTGACTGATTTTTCTCTAAACAGAAGAGACTTTGGTGTTGGTGGCAGCAGTTTTGTGCTTTCTAAGGAAGTGAATATTAAAATGAAGTATGTTGGAACTAAAAATTAAAGAAGCGCTTTTTAACCAATGCTAATCTTTTGTAAACAAGTACCCAAAAAGCTTACGAATACTTGTAAATTTCTGCGCCCAGAAGGAAAAGAGTTATATGTGGACAAAGCTGTGTCTTAAAACTAAGGATTACTTTTCAGGAAATAGTATAGTTTAGTTGATTTTTTTAAGTTTTAAATATCTACACTAAGCTAGTTTGTACAAGTTGATGGGACACTTTTCTCAGCCATAAAATCTACACAAGTATTAAAAATTAAACTTTTGAAAAAACAAGCAATACGGCTAATTCTAAAGTCTACTTCTTTTTTAGATCTATATATGCCATGACCGCCGTTAGGGACAATTGTTAAGTCGTTACATACTCCAGCCTTAATAAGCATTTCATGAATGGGTCTAGATCCAAAACCAGTCATCATACTTTTTCCGATGGGAACTGTGGTGTCAAGATCACCATGAAATGAAATGGTAGGAATTAAGTCTCCGGAATTAAAAACAATGGGTAGAATAGCTCCCATGAAATTATAAATTCCTTTAATATCAAATATTTCACTTAGACTATTATCCGAAGATTCTAAAGGGCCTAAATCAGACTCAAATTGAGGAGCTATTTTATTCCATTCTTCTTGACTTGCATAACTTGTGGACAGTGAAGTTATTGCTCCTGCACTGGAGCCCCCAATAAACACCCATGACATATCAATCTCAAGTTTTTCTTTTTGACTTGCAATATACCTGAGCGCTGTATTGGCGTCTTGTTGAGCCCTATAAACTGCTTTTTGAATATTTCCAAAAACTTCACGATTATAGCCAAGACGATAGCTCATTGTAGCCACCACAAACCCTCTCTTTGACAATTCCTTAGAGTGATAGGTCATACTTTCTTTAGTGCCACCTGTAAAACTACCGCCATGAATTAGAAGTATTAAAGGACGCTTCTCTTGAGCGTCAATGTCAGTATTTGGAAAATATACATCCATTTTTAAATCTTGTAAATTCCCCATATAATTAAGAGCTTCACCATAGGTAATATTTTTAAGTGAATCTATTTGAGATTTTGAAAAATAGTCAGTGTTGGCATAGCGCGTCTCCAAAATGGATTTTTGTGCAGTAGCATGGTTGATAGTCAATAACAAGCAAAATATGTGAAATAGCTTAAATTTGTTCATGTAATTTGATTCATTTATTTTTTAAAAAGATGACCCCACCATTATTTTCACTGTAATGATTCCCCTCAGTAGGAATAAATAGCGAAATAACGTATTTGTTATTTTCATTTTCAATTATAGATGGATTTGCAAAAGAGGTAGATTTTTTCGGAGTAGAAATTAAAACTTCAGAATAATACCCATTAAGACCTAACATTATTTTCCAAGAACTCCAATCATTTTTAATAAATCTGGCCTCTTGTAAGGTTAGCGATTTACCACGATATATAAATCCTTTTCGACTTCCGATATTTCCTTTAAAACTCATATCTCTTAAATTACTTTCAGCTAACGAATCTTTCCATGTTGTCCAATTATTACCATTTTGTAAGACACCCATAGCTATTTTATCGATAGTACCGTTATGATAATGAAATCCAATTAGGACGCTTCCATTAGCAGGATTTTTTCCAGTGAAATGTCTAATATCAGGGGTTCCTTCAACTCCAAAACTATGTACTGAAGTGTTTAAGTGTTTTTCAAATGTACTATGATTAGATATTAAGTGATCATAATTTGCATAATATTTTAAAGCAATATTATTAGCCCCTTGAATTTTATCTTCTTCGTATGCTATAAGATATCCTTCATTCCATTTAACGATATCTCCTTGATGAGCGTTTTGATCAATTTCAGTAATGAAGCTCCAATTAAATAAATCGTTAGATCCAGCCAATTGTAAATTAAAATTGTCTTTAGAAATTGTAACATGATAAACACCTAAATAAAGGAAACCATTAAGCACATCCTCATTAGTTTTAACAATTTTTATTACGCTCATTGGTCTTTCTAAATCATCTTTTAATTTAAACTTAGAACGCACAAGAGGTGGTGAATTTCCAAGAACATCAAAATTGATTAAAGATTTATATGTTTTTGGGAGGTACCAGCTGTAGCCTAATTGAATAAGTTTTTTTGTAGTTAGGGTTTGAAGGGTAGAAATGTTTAGGTCTAAATTTTCTGTATTTTCAATAATCAAGCTGTTTCTTAGTTCTACAAAAGACATATCTTTTAGTTCACTTTCAGTTCTAATGACTGCTGTTTTTAAAAAGGTATATAGCAAACAAAAAGAAGATAACTCAAGGTTAGTTTTGCTGTTTAGGTCATAATCGGTTTCTTTAGTTCGTTTACTAAGCTCTGTCTTTAAAAACTCTTTTAATTCATTGTTGGACATTTCTATAATTGAATTAAAATCAATCCATTTAGAGTGTAAAATTATTGAAATAAGTAGGTCTCTGTCCGCTTTAAGATCTGTTGATTTATGTAAAATTGATTTTGAATAAGATAGGGCGGTCTTTTTGTTTGTAGTGTTATGAGTTTTAGTCGCTTGTAAATTCATGAAATTAAATAATAAAAGAAAGGTAATTAGCTTCATGGCGGATATTAACTATTTATAATTTTTTTAAAACTCATTTTCTTGACGATTAATTATCATTTTAATTTGTTTTTAAGTTCATTAATTTGTTTTTGTTGTTCTTTAATCGCGTTAATTAATACAGGTATCAGCCCTTGATAATTTACAGACAATGTTTGGTCAGAATCACTTGCTGTTTTTACTAGTTCTGGAAATACTTTTTGAACGTCTTGTGCTAGCAATCCTATTTTAGACTCCAATTCATTCGTTTTCACAGTATAGCTTTTTCCATCAATCGTCAGTAATTTAGCTAGCGTGCTTCCTAAAGAAATAATATTAGACTTTAATCTCGCATCTGAGTCTATTGTTAATTCGCCTGAAAGTGTTGCTGAACCATCGTAGTTGACTATAAATGCATTCGAGGGGTTGCTTCCCGCCAAACTATTAGTAGAATTTACATCGCCATTCCCAATCACAAATGCAACGCCTATAGGCGTACCTGTATACTGACCATCCGCATAGTAATAACCCCCATAATTATCGGCGTCAATAGTCGTATCTCCAGCCCCTACCAAATTATTAACTCCTATTGCAAGCATTCCAAAATTATCAGCTGTTGTGGAAAGACCTAATGCAGCGGATGCATGGTTGCTAGCTGTGGTGTTGTTATTAGCTGAAAATGAGCTTCTTCCGGAAGCTTTAGTACCAGTGCCTATTGCTGTAGCACTGCCAGCAGTTCCAACTGCTGCGTTTACATCCCCTGCTACGTTTTGATGTCCAGATGTAAAGTTTGTGGTTCCCCAAGCAATATTCTCTTGTCCTAAAGCAATTGATCCAGCTCCTGCTGTATTATTTTTATAACCTACAGCAATAGAACTACCTCCTTGCGCCCAATTCTCTTTTCCAAGCGCTATAGTCGCATCTCCAGTAGCATAATTATAATTACCCAAAGCTACAGAAGAATCTCCAGAAGCGGTGTTTCTAAAACCTGTGGCAGTCGATTTATTTCCGATTGCTCTAGATGCATACCCTGCAGAGAATTGACCTACGTTACCACCATCAATTCCACCAGCCTGACTGCCTTGTGGCCCCGCTATTGTATTGAATCCCATGGCTACTGAACCAAGACCAGAAGACCTGTTGTAAGCATTAGCTCCAAAAGAACCCCAACCAAGCGCTCCGAAACCTGCAGAAAGAGTGGATTTTGTGGCATCTCCTAAATTATAAAGTGGGTGAGTGTCCTCAGTGAAATTCCCGAAACCTGTAGCTGCTTCTGGAGACATCTCTGAGACTACTAAATCAACAGACCAATCTCCAATGTTTCCAAAAATAGTACCACCTCCTCCATTGTCAAGACGTGAAGCCCCTCTAGCAGAAGAAGCGTAGATTTTTCCATTAACGACCCCTCCACCACCGTTTTCCTCAAAAACAAGGGCTGGTTTTTTATCAACATCTGCTGCGATGTTTCCGACTGATTCACCATTGAATATTTCATTTAAGGCAAATTCTACATTTTGAGGTGTAAGCTGTACATGCCCTTCATTTTGAGTTGGCATGCTCCAAGCATCAAATGGAGTGTTATTGGGATTCGTCATTCCTTCGTACCAATTATTGGTAAAATAACTCATTGAACTAATGGACGGAATAAAAGTAAAATAACTTGTTTGTAGCTGAGAAATAAAACTTGCAACTAAATCGTCTGATGAAGCAAAGGTTGCAGCGAGCTCTGAAATATCAAAAAGACCCCCGGGGGCAGCATCAATTCCGGATGTATGTCCGTGGGATTGTGCAAAGGCTTGGCTTTCAATATCACAGAAACATATAAAAGGCGCATCCACACGTATTTTACTAACAAGTTTTTTTTCATTTACGTTAGGTGTAAACCAGGCTTCAAGGTACGCGTCCGTTGATGCCGCAACATTGGCAAGGGTGGCATTTAGCACTTTTTGACCCGGACTGACTGCCTGCCCGTTTAAATCATAAAATGGAGCCCCAGGGCTGCTGCCATTTATGATCGATACATTTCTTGTGTTTTGAGGGAATTTAAATTCATTAATAGTATTTATTGCGTTATAAAATATTTCGAAAAAAGGATGAGGCTTAGGCAATGCATTATCATTGTCAAATTCGTTACCACCATTAACTAAATGTGGCTCAAGATGATCCCATAACATTTGCCTTCCGGCAGGAGATTTTAACATGCCGTCCACAAGCGGTCTTAAAGATTCTACACTAAAATCCCCAACCCATGTATTAAGTCCAAAAGCCAAATAATTAAACATATGCTGAAATCCAATAGGAACATTAGCGCCTGCATGCGGAGTATCAAAGGAAATATAAAGTCTAGTTTCGTGGTCTAGGCCAATACTTTCCATATAATTTAAGCCATATCTTGCAACAAGCCCCCCCATACTTGGTCCGATAATCACATTTTGTTTATCTCCAACTTTTAAATTATTGATATACTTAATTAGTTCAACCAAAAGCATTGCATTACGTTCAATATAATCAGCCCCCCCCTTGATCCAAACCTGGTCTTCTTCTCTAAAATAGGTGGGGAAATTTAAAACGACGACATCATATCCGTTATCACGAACGATATCTCCTAAGTTTCCACCACTATAGTTTAGCGCCTGGTAGATGGTGTTAATATTTCTTGAGTCTAATGGGTCAAATCCATCTATTAAAAAAATAGGCTTATCTAGAACTCCGTCAGGGCTGTAAAATATATCAAATTCCCCCCAGCCCTTAAAAGGGTATTCGTTATATGGTTGCAGGTAGGGAGGATCTGTAGTCCCAGACGTAAAGCCAACAATATTTTGATTGTTTTGTGTATTTAATTCCTCATTAGAATAAACAATCTTCAAAGACGCACGACTCTCTAAAACCTCTTGATTATCGAGGGTAATCCTGAATTGTAAAATTTTTTCTCCTTCACTTTGGTAAGCGATTCGCTTAGCAGAGCCTAAACTTAGTGTTTGGTAGCCCTGATTGTCATCAAAATCAACCTCAACTCTTGTAATATCCCTTTCTGTTGTATTGAAAAATGACTCTTTATTTAGACTAAAAACGACATTTGTACCCTTTTGGACAAGCTTTAATGGAGCCGCTATTAGAAGCTGGTGCTGGTCAAATATTTCTATTTGTTGTCCACCTCTTCGAAACGTATTTCTATCCGTTTTTTCTATTAGATTGTTCTTAGCAACAAGCTCATTGAAGGACTCATATTCTGTAAAAAGGAGCGCCAAAGGCACTTCTGAGCTTAATAATTGCTTTGTTGTGATGGCTTTTATGGTATTTAAACTAGGAAGGCGTTGTTCAAAATCTGAAAAGGAAATCGCTTTATAAGCTTGATAAAAATTATATATATTATGAGTCTGATTTGGGTAATCTTTAATATCACTAATGGAACTACTGTTATATAAAATACTCGTTTTCATCCCTTTTTTATCAAAATCGGGAAACAGATTATTTATGTTTTGTGAATTCATTAATAAGCTACTAAAACACACATATATAAAAATCAACCTTTTCATAATGATTTTATTTTATTTTTAAGTTCTTTAATTTGTTTTTGTTGTTCTTTAATTGCGTTAATTAGTACAGGAATCATTCCTTGATAATTTACAGACAATGTTTTATCGCTGTCATTCGCTGTTTTTACTAACTCTGGAAATGCTTTTTGAACATCCTGTGCTAGCAATCCTATTTTAGATTGCGACTCATTTGTTTTCATCGTATAGCTTTTGCCATCGATCATTAATAATTTAGCAAGCGTGCCTCCTAAAGAAATAATATTAGACTTTAATCTTGCATCCGAGTTTATTGTTAAATCGCCTGAAAGTGTCGCTGAACCGTCATAGTAAACTACAAATGCATTTGAAGGGTTATTTCCCCTTTGATATGCTGTTGTATTGATGTCTCCATTTCCAATTACAAAAGCAACTCCTGCAGGTGCTCCGGTATACGCTCCATCTGCATAATAATACTGGTCTGCTGTTGGCCAGCCAATTCCTGCTTCATTATTCACTCCAATAGCCAACATACCTAAGTTATCTGAAATTGTTCTAAAACCCATAGAAGTGGACGCTTGGTTTGTTGCCGTTGTTCCCCTGTTTAAAGCCATTGAAGCGTCCGCAGAAGCTGTATTATACTTTCCCATCGCAGTAGCACTGCCTCCAGTATTCCTACTAGCATTTACATCCCCTGCTACGTTTTGATATCCAGAGGTAAAGTTTGTAGATCCCCAAGCCATATTCTCCTGCCCTAAAGCAACAGAACCATCTCCGGCAGCATGGTTTTTAAACCCTATTGCAATCGTACTTGCACCTTCTGCCCAATTTTCTTTTCCAAGTGCGATAGTCGCATCTCCAGTAGCATAATTGTAATTACCCAAAGCTACAGAAGAATCTCCAGAAGCGGTGTTTCTAAAACCTGTGGCAGTCGATTTATTTCCGATTGCTCTAGATGCATACCCTGCAGAGAATTGACCTACGTTACCACCATCAATATTACCAGCCTGACTGTCTTGTGGCCCCGCTATTGTATTGAATCCCATGGCTACTGAACCAAGACCAGAAGACCTGTTGTAAGCATTAGCTCCAAAAGAACCCCAACCAAGCGCTCCGAAGCCTGCAGAAAGAGTGGATTTTGTGGCATCTCCTAAATTATAAAGTGGGTGAGTATCCTCAGTGAAATTTCCGAAACCTGTAGCTGATTCTGGAGACATCTCTGAAATAATTAAATCAACAGCCCAGTCTCCAATGTTTCCAAAGGCACCGTTAGCGTTGCCGTTTCCGTCACGTGAAGCACCTCTAGCAGAAGATGCATAGATTTTTCCAGATGCAACGTTTCCATTTCCATCCTCAATAAAAACAAGTGCAGACTTTTTATCAACATCGTTAGAAATGTTTCCACCACCATTGCCACTCCCGACCGTGATAGGGAAGTTACTAAAGCAAACCAACTCCAAACCATTTGTGTTCGTAATGTTATTTTCTATTCCTGCATATCGTCCCAAAAATGAAATTGATGGGCTGTTGCCGGGGTCGCCATTTAAATTAAACAGTATAGAACTACCCTGAATCTGAAAAGAAGAGATTGAAACTCCGTTGGCATTAGAAAGAACAAAATCATTAATAACCCTGTTTAAAATAAGGGTTGTATTGGTTGTATTGGTCATTAATCCTGCTGATGAGGTTTCTATAATTAATTTTTGCTCGTTGGTAAATGTTGCTGACACTATCATTGGTGCGTCTATTTCTTCTGAATAATTATATTCATAAAGATCTCTTGTAAGCGGTTTGTATATTCTGTTTGCAAAACTTTCATATCCATTCACAAAAGGAAAGTGACAGTAATCTGAATGTGAGGTGATGCCAGCAGTAGGCATGATGAAGATGTCTTCATTTTCAAGTGCTAGCAGTCTTTGCGCTTCTTTGATTTGAAGTCGACCATTGGAACTCGTGCCACAATTACAATCTCTAGTTTGAAAAATATAAATATTATTTAAGTTAATGAAATCAGTCTCCCATGAGTTTTTAAGACTTATGAATGCATCTTTATATTGATTTGTAGACAAGCCATTGGTAAAAGAATCGGCTTCCCCTTGAGACCACAAAATACCTCGAACAGCATTTTTTAGCCCCGTTTTATTTAATCTATAGTAGAGTCTTCCATAATTTGAATTTGTGGAGGAACTGTAATCTGTTGGTGCTTGAAAAAATCCTATGGGTTTCCCTCCATGCGCTGCATTAAAAATAGCAATCGGAACATTGAGTTCATCTACTAGTTTTTTTGCTAAAACTAGACCCCATTGCCCTGTATTTCCGCTTGAGTTTTCGTTACCATCTCCTTGGCCATAGTACCAGGAATCGTTAGATAATAGCCCAGAAGAGCTAATATTTCCCCCTGAATAAACACGTATATAATCACTTTGATAACCGCTTGCACTTCCGTTATACATAACCGCCGCCGCATTGGACTGTCCTTGAATTACAAAGACATCTCCAGCTACAATGTCGTCAATATCCTTCACTAGTTCTTCCGAGCCGTTGTACTCTGTATATATTTTTATGCGGTATTTTGCAAGTTCTGCCGTAATATTAATATCAAATGAAAAGGGAGCTATTTGATTTTCATAATTTAAATTTTGAGTATAGGATTGCTGAAGAGTCCCATTTCTTAGTAAGTCTACATTGATAGATGTAAAGGGGTTGTTATTGTAGGCAATAGGAGCCACCCATTTCCATCCAAAATAAGGTTCACTGTAATTACTGGCACTAGTGTCGTGGTAAAGCCCAATCCATCCTCTAAAAGAATTAAAAGCTGCCACTACCGAATTTTCCTCAGCAGTATGATGAGATGACAAATAGCCTCCAACGTTTTCTGCTGCTTGTTTAGCCGCTTCCCAGTTTAATTGAGACGGATTTTTAAAATAGGAATGCCCATTGTATTGTCCTAAATAAATAAAATCAGACAAGACACTTATACTACCATTGTATTCAACATAAGAGGGCTTATTTTCAGAAGCATCAGCGTCATTCCATTCTCCTGAAGAATTAATAATTTCTGCAGCATCTTCTTGAGTCGGAGAGTTATTAGGTTCATTAGTACCCCAAGAATCATACTCAAGGTTATAATTATCCCCTAAGTTTACTTCTCCATTAATAGTCACTATACCTAAATTAGTTTGTTGGTCTCTAGCAACTAATTGTTTATTTGATGGTAGCGTATTGAACGTAATCTGCGCGCTTAAAACATAAATAGAGAAATAAATAAATAAGGATACAATTCTTTTCATCAGGGACTGTTTAATTGATTAAAAACAGTTAACCCTGCTTTTATATAAGCAGGGTTAACTGTTCATTAATTAAAATGGTTGGTTATTACTTTATAAGCTTTTTAAGCTCATCAATTTGTTTTTGTTGTTCTTTAATTGCGTTAATTAGTACAGGAATCATTCCTTGATAATTTACAGACAATGTTTTATCGCTGTCATTCGCTGTTTTTACTAATTCTGGAAATGCTTTTTGAACATCCTGTGCTAGCAATCCTATTTTAGATTGCGACTCATTTGTTTTCATCGTATAGCTTTTGCCATCGATCATTAATAATTTAGCAAGCGTGCCTCCTAAAGAAATAATATTAGACTTTAATCTTGCATCCGAGTTTATTGTTAAATCGCCTGAAAGTGTCGCTGAACCGTCATAGTAAACTACAAATGCATTTGAAGGGTTATTTCCCCTTTGATATGCTGTTGTATTGATGTCTCCATTTCCAATTACAAAAGCAACTCCTGCAGGTGCTCCGGTATACGCTCCATCTGCATAATAATACTGGTCTGCTGTTGGCCAGCCAATTCCTGCTTCATTATTCACTCCAATAGCCAACATACCTAAGTTATCTGAAATTGTTCTAAAACCCATAGAAGTGGACGCTTGGTTTGTTGCCGTTGTTCCCCTGTTTAAAGCCATTGAAGCGTCCGCAGAAGCTGTATTATACTTTCCCATCGCAGTAGCACTGCCTCCAGTATTCCTACTAGCATTTACATCCCCTGCTACGTTTTGATATCCAGAGGTAAAGTTTGTAGATCCCCAAGCCATATTCTCCTGCCCTAAAGCAACAGAACCATCTCCGGCAGCATGGTTTTTAAACCCTATTGCAATCGTACTTGCACCTTCTGCCCAATTTTCTTTTCCAAGTGCGATAGTCGCATCTCCAGTAGCATAATTGTAATTACCCAAAGCTACAGAAGAATCTCCAGAAGCGGTGTTTCTAAAACCTGTGGCAGTCGATTTATTTCCGATTGCTCTAGATGCATACCCTGCAGAGAATTGACCTACGTTACCACCATCAATATTACCAGCCTGACTGTCTTGTGGCCCCGCTATTGTATTGAATCCCATGGCTACTGAACCAAGACCAGAAGACCTGTTGTAAGCATTAGCTCCAAAAGAACCCCAACCAAGCGCTCCGAAGCCTGCAGAAAGAGTGGATTTTGTGGCATCTCCTAAATTATAAAGTGGGTGAGTATCCTCAGTGAAATTTCCGAAACCTGTAGCTGATTCTGGAGACATCTCTGAAATAATTAAATCAACAGCCCAGTCTCCAATGTTTCCAAAGGCACCGTTAGCGTTGCCGTTTCCGTCACGTGAAGCACCTCTAGCAGAAGATGCATAGATTTTTCCAGATGCAACGTTTCCAGTGCCATCTTCTACAAAAACAAGGGCAGATTTTTTATCTGCATCAGCTGCTTGTGAAAAAGAATAATTATATGTAAATGCAATAACAAGTATTAAAATTAATTTTATTTGATTTTTCATCTTTTGATTATTTTGAAATTATTAATGTTGTTGTTTGAATCTTTAGTCCTTAAAATATAAGTTCCTTGATCTAATTTTGAAATGTTAATTGTTTTGGAACTAGCGCTTAATACTTGTTGTCCTAAAACATTAAATAAGGTTAGTTGTAAATCTTCTGAGTAGTCTACGTTGATGACTGAAGAAAATGGATTTGGATAAATTCTAATACCCATAGCCATTGCATCTTCAATAGACAAACTAACATTTCGAGCTCCTGCCGTGACCTTGCCTATTTGATTCGGAACGGTAAACGTACTTGTTACTGTGTAATCTGCAGAATCTGTATCTAAATACTCGGACCATGCCGAACTTGTCGAACCATAAACATACATAGAAGCATCGTGCGATAGATTGTTCATCTCGCTATCTACATAATTATAGGTGATAGTTCCAGAAAAGTCTTCCAAGTCAGTGTCTAAAGAATAAACTTTTTCCATGGCTTGAGTTTCGCCTAATGATACGGCGGTCATCTCTTTTGAAACTTGTGTTTCAGTAATAGTGTAGTTAGAACTTGGACTTAACTCCAAGCCGGAGACATTTAAAGTCCCTCCACTATTAATTGTCACAGCGCCACTTGCTCCTACAGTTAGTAGAGTGGTAGTGGTCTGTGAATTCAGATTAGAAACAAATGTAATTATTAAAACAATCAAAAACTTTTTAATAATAATCTGTTTTCTTTGAAATGTAATTTTTTTCATACAGTCATTTTTAGTTAAGCATTTGTGACGATCACAAAATATAAGAATAATTTTAAAATTTAAATATACCATACATCAATTAAGAACTCGATTAAGTTACGATTAATAGCTGATTAATTTTTTTATTTTTTAGTTAATTCTCAATTAATTAACGGAATGTAGGTGTAATCGACAATAAAAACATATCTTATTTAACTATATTTACAAAACGAGTTAAAGCGTAACAAAAACTTGAAATCAAAATACTTTATAAATGATTACTAAAAACACAATAACTTTTTTTAAGAATTCTTTGTTGGGTTTTTTGTTGTTGACATTATTTAATCTTTCTGCTCAACAAAAACAACTGATATCGGGAAACATCAGGGATATAAACAATATTCCTATACCCGGAGTAAACATTTTAGAAGAAAGTAATCCTCGTAATGGTACAGTGTCAGACTTTGACGGAAACTTCACAATCTCGATTACTCCAAATTCTACTTTGACATTTAGCTATGTGGGCTATGAGACACAAGTCGTTAAAATTACAACAAAAACTACTTTAAAAATTATATTATTGGAAGACCTCTCATCCCTTGACGAAATCACTATAGTTGCATACGGAAAACAAAAAAAATCGAGTGTCATTGCAGCAGTAACCTCTATCGATCCAGCTGAGCTAAAAACCTCATCAAGTAATTTGACAACTGCATTAGCAGGTCGAGTAGCTGGAGTAATCGCGTACCAAAGAAGCGGAGAGCCTGGAAGAGATAATGCGGAATTCTTTATTAGAGGAGTTAGTACATTTGGTTATGCAAGATCTCCATTGATACTTATAGATGGTATAGAAACAACGTCGACAGACTTAGCTCGCCTGCAACCAGATGATATCGCTAGTTTTTCTATAATGAAAGATGCTACTGCCACTTCACTTTACGGAGCTAGGGGTGCGAATGGAGTTATTTTGGTAACTACAAAAGTTGGAAAGGAGGGAGTTGTCAAAGTAAATATTCGTTATGAAAAGTCCTACTCAGCCCCAACACGATCACTAGAAATAGCAGACCCAATTACCTATATGACTTTACATAATGAAGCTTTGGTTACCAGAAATGCTTTAGGAGGTAGAATTTATTCTTTAGAAAAAATACTAATTTCTAAAGACCCAAACAGAAACAAGATGGCCTACCCTACAGTGGACTGGTTTGATGAATTACTAGAAGATTACACACTAAACAGTAGATTTAACTTCAATATTAGTGGAGGTGGTAAAATTGCTAGGTACTATTTGGCAACTACCGTAAATACTGATAACGGAAATTTGAAGGTAGATCCTCGAAATAACTTTAACAATAACATAAGTTTTAAACGAATTTCCCTTAGATCAAACATTAATGTGAATCTAACACCTACCACAGAAGTTGCCCTTAAATTTAACGGTAATTTTGATGATTACATAGGACCGATTGATGGTGGAGAAGCAATATACAGAAAGGCAATGCAAGCAAATCCTGTATTGTATCCTAAATTTTATGAGCCAGATGCACAATTTCAAAATTCATCGCATGTGCTTTACGGAAATGCAGGTCAATTTGGAGGGTATTTAAATCCCTATGCTGATCTTATGAGAGGCTACAAAGACGAAAGCTATAATAATTTTGTAGCAACTGTCGAAGTTAAACAGAACTTAGGATTTATTGCCGAAGGGCTAAAAGCTAGAGTACTTGCAAACACTTCCAGGTATTCATTTTATAATTTAGAGAGACGCTACAATCCATTTTACTACTCCCTAGGTAATTACGATTTTCAAAGTGACCAATATACTTTAGTGGCTTTAAATCCAAATCAAGGAACTGAGTATTTGGAATATAATGAAGGTAACAAAATCATAACGAATTCGACTTATTTTGAGGGTTCCATAAACTACAAAAAAACACTTAATGAAAAACACGAGCTTTCAGGGATGTTAATAGGAATTTTAAGGGAACTTAAATATGGCAACGCAGGAAACCTCCAAAGCTCATTACCGTATAGAAACACAGGACTCTCAGGAAGGTTTACGTATGGCTACGACGACAGATATTTCTCAGAGTTTAATTTCGGATATAACGGTTCAGAACGTTTTGCTAAGTCAGAAAGGTTCGGATTTTTCCCTTCATTTGGATTTGGTTGGTATGCTTCAAATGAAAAGTTTATGGAACCCATTTCTAATACCATTACAAAATTAAAATTCAAAGGCACATATGGCGTTGTTGGAAACGATCAAATTGGAAGCGCCAGTGATCGATTTTTCTATATTTCTCAAGTAAATTTAAACAATGGATCTATGGGGTCTAATTTTGGGCAGGAGTTTGGAACTTACATTAACGGAGTTAGTATTGATCGTTACGCAAACGACCAAATAACATGGGAAAAAGCAAAGATGTTAAACCTAGGAGTTGAACTTGGATTATTTGGCGTTGTCGATATTCAAGCAGATTACTTTACAGAATACCGTTCTAATATTTTAATGGATCGAGCTCAAATACCAGCATCGATGGGGCTACAAGCGCCCTTAAGAGCTAATGTTGGAGAAGCTTCGTCAAGCGGATTTGAATTTACAATAGACTATAAAGACAGTCTTAGTGATGACTTATTTGTTTCCGCCAGAGCCAATTTCTCTTATGCAACTAGTAAATACGAGGTTTATGAGGAATTGGATTATAGAAACGCAGGCTTGCCATGGCGCTCAAGAATTGGACTCAACCTATCCCAACCCTTTGGATATATAGCTGAGCGATTATTTATTGACCAAGCTGATATTGCAAATTCTCCTCTTCAAACTTTTGGGGATTATATGGCAGGAGATATAAAATACAAAGACATTAATAAAGATGGAGTCATAGACATCAATGATGAAGTTGCAATAGGCTATCCTACAACTCCAGAAGTGATTTACGGTTTTGGTATTTCTAGTTCTTATAAAAAATTTGATTTATCATTCTTTTTTCAAGGATCTCTAAATTCTTCATTTTTTATAGACGCCTACAAAACCTCCCCTTTTATAGATACTAGCGGAGGTGCTATAGGAAACAATGCGCTTCTTAGTGCTTGGGCTAACGATCACTGGTCCGAAAACGACAGAAACCTTTATGCGGCGTGGCCTCGACTTTCAGATCAATTGATAGATAACAACAATAGAAATAGCACATGGTGGCTTCGTGACGGTTCTTTCCTAAGACTGAAATCTATTGAGTTTGGCTATTCAATTCCGGACCGTTTAGCATCCTATATAAATATATCATCTGCAAGAGTTTATATTACAGGATCAAATTTGTTTACTTTTAGTAAATTTAAATTATGGGATGTAGAAATGGGCGGAAACGGACTAGGGTACCCAATACAGCAAGGCGCTAATATCGGAGTGAATTTAAATTTTTAATAACTGAACATGAAAAAAATACTTATTATTTTCATTCTGATTTTCACCTCTTGTGAGGATGATTACCTTGATGTTGTGCCAGACAATATCGCAACTATTGACTTAGCTTTTAATACACGTTCCACCGCAGAAAATTTTCTTTCAACGTGCTACTCGTATATTCCTGAGCATGCACATGTGGAGCAGAATTTTTCTATGCTTGCAGGTGATGAAGTTTGGTATTACGCTGAAAATGATTTTTATATGAATAACGAAACTAGTTTTCGGGTCGCAAAAGGCATGCAAAACTCTTCCAGTCCCTACTTAAATTACTGGGAAGGTGGCAGAGGAGCTCCAAGAAGTCTTTTTATAGCACTTAGAGATTGTAATATATTTTTAGAAAACTTAGTAACAGTTCCAGGACTGGAAGAAGAAGAAAGACTTCGTTGGCTTGATGAAGTAAAAGTACTTAAAGCTTTCTATCACTTTTGGCTTATGCAAATGTATGGTCCAATACCAATTGTGAAATCAAATATTAGTGTAAGTGCCTCTGCTGAAGAAACAAATGTTTACAGAGCCTCTATTGATGAAGTTGTGACGTATCTAACGGAACTTATAGATGAAGTTATAGAGGCGGATAATTTACCCGGGTTGATTAATTATGTTTATACAGAACAGGGCAGGATAACCATGCCAATAGCAAAAGCATTAAAGGCTAAAATTTTAATGCTAAGTGCTAGTCCTATCTTCAATGGCAATAAAGACTTTAGCAGTTTAATTGACAATCAACGAAACAGTCTCGTTAACCAATCGTATGACCCTCAAAAATGGGTCTTAGCAAAAGACGCCTTATTAGAGGCTATTAAAAGTGCTGAAGCTAATGGACACTCTTTATATCAATTTAATCAGCAGCTACCTATAATTGGAGGGGTTAATGACCAGATAACGCAAGAACTAAGCCTTAGGGCAGCGATTACCGACCCTTTTAATTCTGAAATAATATGGGCGTTTTCAGCAGATTGGACAGGTGAATTACAACAATGGTGTCAGCCAAGGTGGTCCGCAGATCACTCAGCATTATTTGGCTATACTAAAAAATCCCATGCTCCCACCCTAAACATGGTTGAAACCTTCTACACTCGAAATGGAGTGCCAATTGACGAAGACATTTCTTGGGAATATGGAAATCGATTTGATGTTGTTCAAACACCTATATTAGACGCTAACAATGAAAATTATCATGAATTTTATATAGAAAATGATTATGCTACAGCTAAACTACACACTTTTAGAGAACCCCGGTTTTACTCTACTTTAGGGTTTGATGGCGGCAAGTGGTTTTCATTAGAGACTGAAAACATAAATAATATTCCGCATTTAAACGCTAAAGCTGGTGCACCCTCAGGAAAACAAGGGTTTGAAATTTATTCAATTACGGGTTATTTTGCGAAAAAGCTAGTGCATTATGAAAACATAATCGCACTAGAATCCTCCACTATAAAAGGCTATTCTTTTCCTATTATCAGACTCTCAGATTTATATTTAATGTATGCTGAAGCCTCTAATGAAACAAAAGATGCTCCTGATGCTGATGTATATGAATACATTCAAAAAGTGAGAGACAGAGCCGGATTAGATCAAGGAAGTGACTTGGTTAGTACTTGGCAGATGCATTCTTCTAACCCTAGTAAACCAGCCACTAAAGACGGAATGAGAGAAATTATACATCAAGAAAGAATGATTGAACTAGCACTTGAAGGACATCGCTATTGGGACTTAAGACGCTGGAAACTAGCAGGCGAATATTTCAGTAAGCCTATAAGAGGTTGGAATATATTTAAACCCGATGTCGAAGGCTTTTATGAAGTTGAAAATATATTTTACAGAAATTACCTAACTAAAGACTATTTGTGGCCTATTAGTCAAACAGAATTGCTAAGAAACCCTAACTTAATTCAGAATCCAGGATGGTAAAAACAATAAACGGAATTAAACAGAAAATGGAGAAAATAAAAATTAATATAGGGTATTCACTTATTTGTATACTCTTAATTTTGGGATGTACAGAAGAGGAACACAGTGCTTACGGATCTGATGGAACTCCACCCGGCGCTGTTGTAATTAATTCTATTGAAAATAGACCTGGTGGAGCAATAATAAGATTTACGCCACCAACAAACCAGGATTTATTATACATAAAAGGGGCTTACAATGATGAAAACGGCATTTCAAAACAAGTAATAGTGTCTTCAGTAATAGACACTTTAAGCATTCTTGGATTTGGGCAATCTGGCGACTACAACGTGAAAGTTACAGCTGTAGATACAGGTGATAATGAATCGGTAGCAGTAACCACCATAATTTCCCCCTTAGAAGCACCAATACACGCCATATTAGAATCTATTGAAGGGGCCCAAGATTTTGGAGGAATCAACATCTCTTATCTAAACCCCACTAGAGCGGAGGTTTCGTTAAATATGTCTGTTATAGATCAGGAAGGGAATCAGGTATTTAAAGAATCTTTTTATACAAGCCAGGCAAATAACTCTTATAGCTTCAGAGGATACGACCCCATTCCAACTACTTTTATTATTTATGTTGAAGATCGTTGGGGCAATCAAACCGTAACAAAAACATTAGAAACCACTCCTTTACAGGATGTGTTTCTGGATAAAGGCTACTTTTCTATTCAACCTATGCCTGGAGACGAGAGTTTTAGTGAGTATGGGTTCTCTGCAAATCAAATGTGGGATGGTTCATGGAGTAGTCAATGGAATTGTGGGCACACTAGTTTTTTAGCGCTTCCGCACCAGTTAACCATCAGTTTAGGGCAAACTGTTAAATTGAATCGGTTTAAATTATACCAAAGAGGCGGAACCGAATTGTACAAACACGGAAATCCAAAAAGGTTTCAAATTTATGGCCGAGAAAACCTAGATAATTTACCAATCTACAGCCCATCAAATCCGGGGGATGGCTGGAGACTTCTAGGTGAATTTGAATCCTTTAAACCATCCGGATTACCCCCTGGTTCTAACACTGAAGAAGATTATTTATTTCAAGATAATGGAGAAGATTTTGTCTTTGATTATGACGCACAACAATACAACATTAAGTACATACGGTTGGTCAACTTAGAATCTTGGAATAATCAAATGGTATCAGTAATTGGAGAGCTCTCATTTTGGGGAGGTCTTGTTGAATAACGATATATTTAAATTATGAAAATATTTAAAACAAAAATCTATTTATGCCTTCTCTTGTCAGGATTATCGCTGATGTTTCTTCGTTGCGGAGACATAGAATCTATCCATAAACAGTATCTAAATGGAGAAACTATCTACGCCGGAAGATTAGACACCTTGACCATTAGGCCTGGATATTACAGGGCGCAATTAGAGGGGTATACACAATTCCTTGGAAATTCAAAACAAGTGATTATAGAATTTAATGGTACAACTCAAACGTTTGACATTAATAACGATGAAGATATTTATGCCGCCATATTATCTGATTTAGAGGAAGAAAGCTACGAGTTTAGTGTCATTACCCAAGATCCTGATGGTAATTTATCGATTCCACAATTTGTGGCCGGCTTTGCAATTGGAGATGAATTTATTTCCGATCAGGATCCAAGAGAAATTATTGGATATAGTTTTGATCCCGATGGCAATTATGTAAACTTTAGTGGAAACTCCGAATCTGAATATGTACTTTTCACTACTATAGACTATGAGAACGAAGCGAATGAAGTTGTAAGGGATACTGCATTTTTTGAAGAAAATAGACTTAAACTAATAGATTTTAAACCCTTAGGAAGCATTTCTACAAAGTCTTATATTCAATCGGGTCTTAATGGAATTGATACGATTCCATTACCCACTGCTAACTATACCCTACCAGATGTCCCTTATAGCCAGCTAGATAAAAGCTTTTTTCAATTCGTACAAATGTCTAGCGATAACTTAGGGACCTACAACAATGCAAACCCAGAATTATATCTATTTGATGGTGATGGTTCATGGTCTGGAGATGATACCTTCTCCTATTTCTCAAATCCAGGAGACATGCCACACCACTTCACAATAGATTTAGGCGCAATGACCACATTAAGAAAGGTGAAGCTAGAGATGCCCACTCCAAGCTCTTCGGCTCAAAACAACGCAACTGAAGTACAAATATGGGGGCGTGATGGTCTTGAATTTGCAGAGACAAGTGCAAATACTAACGCTGCTTTTTATAATGCAGGCTGGAGTCTCTTGTACGAAGGGGCTATTGCTGGTGAAACGATGGCTAGTAATAGTTTTTTGATCAGCCCTGCAAACCAAATACGATATATTAGATACCGCGTCTTATCATCTGTTGGAAACACCAATTCACAGTTAACAGAAATGACTCTGTATGGGCAAGATACTAAGCCTATAACTCTTGATAAATCCTTATTTTCCATGTCATTAATGCCTAGCGATAACCCAGGCACATCTTATGGCGGAAACCCGTCTAAATATTTATGGGACAAAAACGGTTTTTGGTCTGGAAATGATGCCTATGGTTACCACTCAGGAGAAAATTCGGTTCCAGGACATTTTACACTAGATTTAGGGGTTACAACTCAATTATCAAAATGTAAAATACACTTTAGAGATCCTAATAATTTTTCTGGAAATAACCCCACTCAATTAGAAATTTGGGGAAGGTCTACATTAGAAGGTGGAGAAACGTTACCGGTATTTCAATCCATTGGAAACACAGTGCTTTCTGAACCGGTTACAACTGAGAGTTTTGAAAATGCAGGCTGGCAACTAATAGTTGATCAAAGCATTAGCGGAGGTGACCTCCAAAGTATGGAATTTGATTTCGCTCCTGGACCATTCTCAAAATACATCCGATTGCGATATACCTCAACCGTTGGAAATGAAGCATTTCAATTAATAGAGGTTGAATTTTCAGGTTATGGAGCAATTACAGATTAAATAACTGATCATTCAAAAGGATTCAATGAAAAGTTACTTGAAATAAAGAGGGATTAACCTCAACCAATCAAAATATACATTTAAAATAGAATACATGAAACATCTTAATTTAAAATATACATTTGCTGTAATAGCGCTCATAATAATAAGTTTTAGCTTTAAAATTATGAAGACGAATGACTATATAAAATATGTGGACCCTTTTATAGGATCTGGTGGTCATGGGCATGTTTTTGTAGGCGCTAATGTGCCATTTGGAGGCGTTCAAGTGGGCCCAACAAATTTTAATAAAGGATGGGATTGGTCATCGTCCTACCACCATTCAGATAGTATTGTTAAAGGATTTTGCCATTTAAATGTAAGTGGCACCGGAATGTCAGATTTAGGAGAACTTACAGTCATGCCGGCAACCGGAGAATTAAAAATTAATGCAGGTACTCAAGACAGACATCTAGAGGGATATGCTTCTTTATATTCAAAAGACAAAGAAAGTGCGAGCCCTGGATACTACCAAGTCATGTTAGATCGGTATGATATTAAAGTTGAATTAACAGCCACCGAACGCTCAGGATTGCATAAATATACCTTTCCGGAATCTTCAGAATCAAGGATCATAATAGATTTAGGTGAAGGAAGTGCTGACCGACCAACCGACACTTATCTAAGACAAATTAACGATACTTTATTTGAAGGGTATCGATTTTCATCAGGTTGGGCGTCTGATCAAAGAGAGTTTTTCTCATTAGTGGTTTCTAAACCAGTTAAAGATTTTATTATTTATAATAATGGCAGAAAAGTAAAAGCCTCTGAAAAAAAGGGGGTCTTTTTAAAAGGCTTTTTAGAATTTTCTACTAAAAAGAATGAAGTTATTTATTTAAAAATGGGTGTTTCACCTGTAAGTTCAAGTAATGGATTAGATAATTTAATGACAGAGATTCCAGGATGGGATTTCAATAGCGTGTTGAAAGATGCAGAAGATAAATGGAATAAAGAACTTTCAAAAATTCATATTAAAACAAAAGACAAAGCAAAAAAGAGAGTCTTTTATACCGCAATGTATCACAGTATGATTGCGCCTAATATATTCCAAGATCTTAATGGGGAATACCGAGGGACTGATAAAAAGGTTTACAAAGACACCACATTTACTAACTATACTTTATTTTCTCTTTGGGACACTTACAGAGCTGCGCATCCACTATATACGATAACGCATCCTGAAAGAGTGAGTGACATGGTCAATTCCATGGTTAAAATATTTGAGCAGCAAGGTAAATTACCTGTATGGCACCTAAGAGGGAACGAAACAAATACGATGCCGGGTTACAGTGCTATTCCTGTTGTTGTTGATGCCTGTCTAAAAGGATTTGAAGGAATCGACTTAGAAAAAGTATATGCAGCGGTGAAAGAAAGTGCAACTGGAAACCATGAGCCTGGCGTAAAAGACTTGATGAAATATGGGTATATTCCTTCAGATTACATGGCAGAATCAATCGCAAGTACCATGGAATATGCCATTGCAGATTGGGGTATTGCGCAGCTTGCAGCAAAATTAAATAAGCCAAAAGACTACGAGTATTTTTTAAACCGCTCGAAGTCTTATAAAAATTATTTCGATCCTGAAACTAAGTTTATGAGAGGTAAAATGGCTGATGGAAGCTGGCGAACTCCTTTTGACCCTAAGTCTGCTCAGCACAGAGTCAATGATTATTGTGAAGGAAATGCATGGCAATATCTGTGGCTAACACCACAAGACCCCGAAGGCCTTATTGAATTACTAGGAGGCGATAAGGGTTTCACCACTAAGCTAGATCAATTATTTAGTATTTCTTCCGATTTAGAAGAAGGGTCGTCAATGGATATTACCGGACTTATTGGGCAATATGCACACGGGAACGAGCCTAGCCACCATACTACATATATGTATGCCTATGCAGGAGAGCAATACAAAATACCTAAAAATGTTAGGTATATCACTACTAATTTATATTCAGATAAACCAGATGGCTTAAGCGGTAATGAAGATTGTGGACAAATGTCTTCTTGGTATATATTTTCTTCTATGGGATTTTATCCGGTTAATCCTTCAAATGGTGCTTATGTTTTTGGAAGTCCCTTGTTTGACCAAGTTGACCTCAATTTAGGAAATGGTAAAAGCATGAAAATTATAGCAGAGAATAACTCTGACACTAATATTTATATTCAGGAAGTTACACTCAATGGTGTTGAACATAAATACTCCTTCATAACGCATAAAGATTTAGTCAACGGTGGAGTGCTTAAGTTTGTAATGGGTTCGACTCCTAACTTAGATTTTGGGAAAGATCCCAAATACAGACCCAAATCCATGGTTTATTAGAACTAATATTTTTGAGAAGTGAATTAAAACTAACATTATATCATTTAAAAATACTAAGTAAATTTCTTATAAATTTCATTCATTTATAACTTTTTCACTTAAACAATTATTAGTCCTATTTGTAGATAAATTAATCAAATTAAACATAATTTAATCTCTCATTAATCGAAGATTAATCCTTTATTTAATTTGTTGCTATTATATTTAGAAATTACAAAATAAATATTACAAAACTCAATTTATATTCATGATCATAAATTATAAACCTTATTTTCATACTTTTTTGTTGCTAATTTCAGTTAATTTTTCAGTTAGTGCTCAGCAATTATCTAAAGTTGTTGATCCACAAATTGGTTCTCAAGGCAATGGACTGGGCTGTGGTTATAATTTTGTTGGAGCGACTTACCCCTTTGGAATGGTTCAGTTTACTCCCAGCTTTTTTTCACCTCAAAAAGGATTTGCAGTCAATCAGTTAAGCGGAGCCGGCTGTCCTCATATGGGAAATTTTCCTATACTACCAATTGCGGGTCTACTAAAAAGCTCCCCCGGAAACATGGATAGTTTTAAAAAATATGAATTGGTAAATGAAGCGCATGCAGGTTTTTTATCTCTTCAAATGCCAGACCGTACAATTGCTAGCCTGACAGTTAACAAACGTTCAGGAATAGCAAATTTTAAGTTCGATGAAACAACAAAAGCAGGTACAGTTATTATTGGATCGGGTGTTAGTTCTACGGATATAAACAATGCAAAGGTTACAATTACTTCGGATTCAAGTTGTGAAGGATTTGCCGAAGGCGGAGATTTTTGTGGTTCTTCAACAAACTATAAACTGTATTTTGTTGCCGAATTTGACAGAGCAGCAACCTCTAGTGGTACTTGGGAGAAAAACGCGTTATCAGAAGGGGTGAATGAAGCATCTGGGAAAAAATCTGGAGCTTACTTTTCATTTGATACGACCACAAATAGTGAGGTAAATTATCGAATAGCAATCTCGTATGTTTCAATAGAAAACGCTAAAGAAAATTTAAAGTCTAGCAGTATTGATGGTGGTTTTAATGCTTACCAAAAAAACGCAGAGGCCGCATGGGATTCTAGCTTGTCAAAAATTATAATCGAATCTCCAAATACAGATCGTAAAATTCAATTTTACACCCATTTATATCACTCTTTAATACATCCTAACATTGTTAGCGATGTAAATGGAGAATATATCGGAGCTGATTTTAAGGTTTATAAAACCAAACTAGATGCACAATATAGTTCCTTTAGTGTTTGGGATACCTACCGAACGCAAGCTCAATTAGTTGCTATCTTATACCCAGATCAGAGCAGTGATATGATGCAGTCTTTGGTTGATTTTGCAGAACAAAGCGGGGGGTATGGGCGTTGGATTCTAGCAAATATTGAAACAGGGATCATGCAAGGGGACCCAACACCAATTCTTATTTCAAATTCATATGCTTTTGGAGCCACAAAGTTTGAACTTAATAAAGCCTATAAATACATGAAGCGTGGAGCTACTATTCCTCTTTTGCGTTCTCAAGATCAGGAAATACGACCTTATTTGACAGAATATATAAGAGATGGTCATACGTTTGCATCAATGATGTTGGAATACACTTCGTCAGACTTTGCTATAGGTCAATTTGCACTTCAAGCTTTAAATCTTAAAGAGGAAGCTTCTTATTTTATAGATAGATCTCAAAACTGGAAAAATATTTATAATCCAAGAAATAAATGGTTGAATTCTAAATACCCTAACGGTAAGTGGAAAGATATTGAGCATGACTGGAGAGAAGCAACATACAAGAATTATTTTTGGATGGTTCCCTATAATCTAAAAGAATTAATTGACACTCTTGGAGGCTCTAAGGTTGCTGTAAAGCGTCTGGACACTTTTTTTGAGCGTCTAGATGCTTCATACGATGATGCTTGGTTTGCTGCTGGAAATGAGCCCGACTTCCAAGCGCCATGGATTTATAATTGGACGGATACTTCTTACAAGACATCTGAAGTTGTTCACCGAGTTTTTAATGAAATGTATACGAGCGAACCAACAGGATTACCTGGTAATGACGACTTAGGAACCATGGGGGCATGGTATGTATTTGCTTCAATAGGAATTTACCCAATGATTCCCGGAGTGGCAGGCTTTTCTGTTAATACGCCTCAATTTGAAAAAGCAATAGTAAATTTACCTCAAGGACTATTAACCATTAATGGAGGTTCTACTAAAGCTCCTTATATTAATTCCTTAAAAATTAATGGAAAGAAATACAAGTCTACTTGGGTCGATTGGGATTTAATTAAAAATGGTGGCACCATAGATTTCGAATCTTCTAAGACACCAAATAAAACTTGGGGAGAAAATACAGAGCCACCTAGCTTTAACGAAGTTGAATAACTAATCTTACTCGCCTCCAAATAAATAAAATATAGTAAATGAAAATAGTTAAAATTCTGTTCTGTTTTTTTGTGATTATATCCACAGCGGCTTATGGTCAAAACCAGTCCGTTAGCCTTGTAGATTTTGTAAATCCTTTAGTGGGCTCTGACTCCGCTTTTGAATTGTCTAATGGAAACACCTATCCTGCAATTGCAACCCCTTGGGGCATGAATTTTTGGACCCCCCAAACGGGCGAAATGGGCAATGGATGGGGGTACACTTACGACGCTAATAAAATTAGAGGCTTTAAGCAAACACATCAACCCAGTCCATGGATTAATGATTATGCAGCCTTTTCATTGTTTCCTGAAACGGGAAATCTACAAATAAATGAGGACGAACGTGCTTCATGGTTTTCTCACAAAGCAGAAATTAGCAAGCCACACTACTACAAAGTTTATTTAGCAGACTATGATGTCACAACCGAAATAGTTCCAACTGAACGTGGTGCACAGTTTCAATTTACATTTCCAAAAACAGACAACGCCCATGTATTAGTGGATGGTTTCTTTAAAGGTTCAATGGTGAAAGTATTTCCTAAAGAACGAAAAGTAGTAGGGTATTGTCGCAATAATTCTGGTGGTGTTCCCGAAAACTTTCACAATTATTTTGTGATTTATTTTGATAAAGATTTTGAAGCCTCACAAACATGGAAAACTAATAAAAAATCTAAAGCAGATAACAGTAGGTTAAGTAAGGCATTAAGTGCAGAAGGCTTTCATGTTGGAGCGGCCTTAAGTTTTAAAACAGAAAACAACGAAAAAATAACGGCAAAAGTAGCATCCTCTTTCATTAGTTTAGAACAAGCAGAATTGAACTTAAAAAGAGAAATTGGCTCAGATACTTTTGATCAAACAAAGACAAAAGCAGCAGCTCTGTGGAATACAGAATTGGGTAGAATAGAAATTGAGGGGGGTACTGTAGAACAATATAGAACCTTTTATACGGCACTTTATAGAGTCTTGCTTTTTCCAAGAAAGTTTTATGAGCTTAACGCCGCTAATGAAATCGTTCATTATAGCCCCTATAATGGTGAGATACTTCCAGGCTATATGTTTACAGATAATGGATTCTGGGATACCTTTAGAGCTGTCTTTCCTTTTTTTACAATCATGTATCCAGAGTACACCAGTCAGATCATGCAAGGTTTGGTTAATACGTATAAGGAAAGTGGTTGGTTGCCAGAGTGGGCAAGCCCTGGACACAGGGACTGCATGGTTGGTTCTAACTCTGCCATCAATATAGCTGATGCCTATTTAAGAGGGATTCGTGGCTATGATATTGAAACCCTTTACGAGGCAATTTTAAAGAATACCGAAAACGTAGGCCCTGTAAGTTCCGTAGGGCGTTTAGGTGCGGAACATTATAATACTTTGGGCTATATTCCTTACGATGTAGGGGTCAATGAAAATGCTGCACGAACCCTAGAGTATGCCTTTGCAGATTGGAGCATAGCCGAACTGGGAGTCGCTTTAGATAAGCCTCAGAAAGAAATTGATTTATTTAGAGATAGAAGTTTAAATTATAAACAGTTATTTGACCCAGAGATTGGGTTTATGCGGGGTAAGAATAAAGACGGAAGTTGGGCCAAAACATTTACACCAGACAAATGGGGAGATGCGTTCACCGAAGGTTCATCTTGGCATTGGACTTGGTGTGTATTTCATGATCCAATTGGATTGGCTGACTCCTTTGGTGGTATTGAAAAAATGCGCAATCGTTTGGATGCGGTTTTTACAGCTGCACCAACATTTAATGATTCATATTATGGCCAGCAAATTCACGAAATTACTGAAATGCTAGTGGGGGATATGGGGCAATATGCACATGGGAACCAACCAATTCAGCATGCTATTTATTTATACAATTGGCTTGAGCAACCGTGGAAAACGCAAATGCGTGCTAGAGAAATCATGGATAAACTATATTCTTCTGCTCCGGACGGCCTTTGTGGCGATGAGGATAATGGACAAACTTCTGCTTGGTATGTCTTTTCGGCAATAGGTTTTTATCCAGTAACTCCAGGGACAGGTCAATATGCGATAGGGAGTCCCTTGTTTAAAAATGTGAAATTACGTCTTCAAAATGGAAACACATTTGAAATAAAAGCGTCAAATAATTCCAAGGAAAATATATATATTAATGCGATTCATAAAAATAAATTGCCGTACACCAAAAATTATATTACTTACAAAGATATTATGAAAGGTTCTGTTTTTTCTACAGAAATGAGCTCTGAACCTAATATGAACTTAAGGACTGAGAAATCTTCAAAGCCATACTCAATGAGTCAGGATTGATTATATTATTATATCTTAATAAATTTAAAATAGTGCTATGATTCCCGCAAAGTTGATTTACAGATATTTTTTATTCGTTTTTACTGTGCTTTTTTTGAGTCTTCACGGCATGCAAATCCATTCACAACAATTACCCACTAATCACAAAACAACGGCGCAAGCCAGAACTGAAATTACAGACTTTAAAATTGATAGTATACTCTCTTTAATGACTCTAAAAGAAAAAATTTCTATGTGTCATGCACAGTCTCAATTTAGTTCACCAGGAATCCCTCGATTTGGAATTCCTGAATTATGGATGTCAGATGGACCTCATGGAATTAGAGCAGAAATTAATTGGTCTAATTGGGGTTATTCCGGTTGGACAAATGATTACATTACTGCGTTCCCTGCGTTAACCTGTCTTTCCGCAACCTTTAATCCACCCCTATCAAAGCAATATGGGGCTAGTATTGGAGAAGAAGCGCGCTACAGAAAAAAAGATGTTTTGTTAGGACCGGGCGTTAATATATATCGAACGCCACTAAACGGACGAAATTTTGAATATATGGGTGAAGATCCCTATTTAGCGTCTAAAATGGTGGTGCCCTATATCAAGGGCGTACAAATGAATGGAGTTGCAGCTTGCGTTAAACACTTTGCGTTAAACAATCAGGAGTTATGGAGGAATCATATTAATGTTCAAGTTAGTGATCGGGCGTTGTATGAGATCTATCTACCTGCTTTTGAGGCCGCTGTAAAACAAGGAGAGGCTTGGTCTATAATGGGGGCTTACAATCAATTTAGGGGGCAGCATTGCAGCCATCACGAACTTCTTTTAAATAAAATCCTCAAGACAGACTGGAGTTTTGATGGGGTTGTGATTTCTGACTGGGGTGGTACACACAGCACTAAAGAGGCAGTTCTCAACGGACTTGACATAGAAATGGGGTCTCCAATAAATACGAAAACATCGCCTAGAGAGGCTTTTGATGCTAATTTTCTTGGCACAACCTTTTTGGAATTAGTAAAAAGTGGTGAGATTGACGAGCGTATTTTGAATGATAAAGTGCGAAGAATTCTCCGTTTGATGATGCGTACCACATTGGATACAAGTCGGCCATTAGGTAAAATAAATAATATTGAACACAGTCAGGTGGCACGTCAAGTAGCTATAGAAGGGGTTGTTCTTTTGAAAAATAAAGAGGATTTTTTCCCTTTAAATCCAGCTAAGAAATTAACGATTGCTGTGATTGGTGAAAATGCTGTTAAGTCTATGACTACTGGGGGTGGTTCTTCAGAGTTAAAAGCTAATTATGAAATATCGCCTCTTAAAGGTTTACAAAAACGTTTTAAGAACGCCTCTATAATTTTCTCAAAAGGATATACATCAGAAGATTCAAATCAAAACCCTAAATCACTTATTAAAGATGCTTTATTAGCAGCCTCTTCAGCGGATGTAGTACTTTTCATAGGAGGCCTAAATAAAAATAGAGGCCAAGATTGTGAAGCTGCAGATCGCGAAGAACTAAAGCTTCCATACAATCAAGATTATTTAATCAGTGAGTTGCAGAAAGTAAATCCAAACATTGGGGTTTTATTAGTAAGTGGAAACGCTGTTAGCATGCCTTGGATTTCTGACGTTAAGGCTGTACTGCAAACTTGGTACTTAGGGAGTGAAGCTGGAAATGCAATTGCAGATATTATTAGTGGTGATGCGAATCCATCTGGAAAACTTCCATTTTCTTTTCCTGTTAAATTAACCGATAATTCGGCTCATTTTTTTGGTGAATTATCCTATCCTGGAGATGGTGAAACACAATATTATAAAGAGGGTATTTTAGTGGGGTACAGATGGCACGACACTAAAAATATTAAACCATTATTTTCATTTGGACATGGATTGTCATACTCATCCTTTAAAATCACAGATATTAAATCTGATAAGAAAATTTATACAGCTAGTGATAGTATAAATATCATATATAATTTGAAAAATACAGGAAGTAAGGATGGAGCTGAAGTTGTTCAGGTATATGTTGGAATGTCAAATTCTAATGTACTGAGAGCCTTAAAAGAGCTTAAGGGTTTTAAGAAAACTTACTTAAGAGCCGGAAACCAAACGAGCGAAATAATTACTATAAATGTATCTGATTTATCTTTTTATGATGAATCTATTTCTAGTTGGAATTTAGAAAAGGGAAGCTATACGATTTACGTAGGGAATGCTTCAGATGGAGTGTCAGAACAGATAAACATCAAAGTTAAATAACTGACGTTTAACAAGATTTTTTTTACGTTTATTGGGCTTAGATTAATTCATCAGGTATTTGCTTAATAACATCTTTGTAGGTGCCTGGAAAGTTGTCTCCCATGATTTTATTATATCTAATAATATAATCATTAAACTGTTTTTTTGCCTTTAGCGTCAAATCCATGTTATGAAGGGTGTGGATTCGATAATAAAAGGCAGTTTCATTTAACGAATCAATATTAAATAAAATTTCTGTAAGAGGGATGATAGGTGAGTAGTCTTTATTTGTATACATCCGCTTCAGTTGGTTTGGAATAATTTTTAAAATTTCATACTCAAAGTTTTTCTTTATTTTATCAAAACATTCATCATTAATTGATAATAAAAATTTTCCTGGACTAATTAAATTAGTCAGTTCGTTTAATGAATTATAATCAAGTAAATCATCTCTTAAAGACTCCAATTGTGTCGAAAAATTAAAATAATCACAATAAAATTCATCTTCTATCTCCATAAAAAATAGACTCTTAGAGTAGATGAGCTCCAAACCATCTACATCTTTCAGTATGTTTCTTAATTGACTGATAATTACATTTTTTAAATTTTTAGCCTTTTGTGGGGTACTATCTGGCCAAAGGGTAGAGTGGATTCTTTCAGATGTTAATCCCGAAACACCTTTTTGTTTGCTGCTAAAAAGTAATAGTAAAAACAGCTGTCTAATCTTCGGGCTAAATAGGTATGAAATATCTTTTTTATTTTTATCAATTATTCTAAAACTACCAAACAAAAAAGTAGAGTTGGATTTTATTTCTATTGTATTTCCTTTTTGAGGTTTTAATATATTTTGAACTTGAGCTTTGAATTCATTTTTTTTCTTTTTTCTTTTTTTATTTAAATATTTTAAGTAGTACAACACTCCTGACATAAATAGAAGTATTATAAGTGTAAAAACAATATTTGAACTCGATTTTTTTTCTATAATATATATATTATCTTTAGAAACGGGTTGGTCATTTAATGAATAGATATTTATTTTATTTGATCCATCTTCTTCAAATTCTTGAGTAACACAAAAAAATTGATTCGTTGAATTGTTTAGGTATAAATTTGCATTAGTCCGAATCTTTTCAGAAATCATAGGAATTGAATCTCCAAATATTTTGTGACTACCATCTTTAATGGAATAATTATATAATTGTAAAAAAGTAGAAGGATTATATTCTGAATAGCCAATAGTGTAAAACGAGGTTGAGTCTTTGCTAAGAACTATATTCCTTGCAGAAACCATTTTGGTATTTTCTTGTTTAACATCCCAAAGTTTCTGTATGTTATTTGTTTTTAGATTAATTTTATAACAATCATAATAATACGTTTTACCTATACTTTGTTCTCCTGTCTCATTTCCTTGTCCTCCAAATAATAATAAGTTTTGATTCCCAATATGAGTCATTCCAGCAAAAAATCTAGGAGAAATAACGTCACCTGTAAATGTCACGGGCTCCCAGTTGTCATTTTTAATATCGTAAGAGTTAAAAGCATTCGTGAACCTTTGGTTGCCATAGCCACCAAATATTAGGTACTTATTTGATTTATGATTAAAGAATCCATTGTGATGATGTCTTTGTTGAGATAGTTTAAGAGAACTGTTTTTAGTCCAATACTCTGGAGTCTTTAAATCAATCGATGCAATTGTCGATTTTCCATTTAAAACATCAGACAGTTCATAAACATATAATTTATTTTCATTTGGATCTAAGAAACTAGTTCCAAGTCGCATGGGAACCGTTAATGTGTTTTTAAAACTATAAAAAGAGTTCTTATTATTTGTGTGGTCATAAAAGCTTAATGTGTCTGTATTTTGATAAATAAACCGATTGTTGTTTTCATCAAAAGTTACAGAAGTAACTTTGTTAAAAGATTTTTCACTTATTAATTTCCAATGATAAGACTCTGTGATTAACCAATTTGGATGATCAACATCTCCAAAAAGATCTCCATTAGAATCGTAAACATCATTTCCATTACTTTCATTGAAATTAAATAGAGTTCTCTGCTTTTTGTTTGTAATAATAAGATCTTTAATGGCCATTAAAGGAACATCGATGACACTTCCATGTTTTCCAAAGTGAATTTCAGGAACGATTGTGTTATTAAATTCATTTTCTATGGATGAAAATATCTTATCATTAACTTTAAGTGTAATTTTTTTTGATATAGAATTAAAATTTAAAACTATTTTCATCCATTTTCTTGATCCTATAAGTTCGTTTTCTATGGGAACTGAAAGTAGTTTTTTAACCCCATCTAGATTTAGCTTAAGTTCTCCATTACCACCAGTATTATCGATATATGCTAATGAATATGAAATTGGATTATCTTTATCTTTTATATTTAAAACATATCCAAATACTTTTGAATCTATAATAGATAAATCAAACTCAATACTAAAACTACCTGAAAACTTTGGCTGATCGTGGACAAAAACGTTGTATGAGGTTCTTTCAACAATAGAACTTGCGCTAGAATTAAAGCGAATTCCTTGAGAGTTTCCTGCAATAGGAATTAAAATTAAACTAACATATAATAATGGGGCAAAAATTATTATCATTTTTTATTATAATATCAAATCTAAGTTAATGAAATATTTTTTAAAATAAGAATATAATCATTTTTTTAGCGATGATTATAATTTTTGTATTAGTTTGAACGAACCTTCAAGCAATTTTTGAATTGATTGAAAAATAATTATATAAAAATTAGTATTACAAAATCATTATATTGAATGGATTTTTATAAATCGATTTTAATTTTTAATTAAATAAGAAATAAAGAACCACAAAGCCCGTGTTTTTTATAAAAATAATAAATAATTATATAAATTAAGCAGAACTTAATTTGTAATTAATCATAAAATTAACTCAAATAGTATAAATTTAAAAAAAAACTAAAAATGAAACCTAACTTGTTAATTTTATTTTTTTCTGTATCATTACTCAGTGTGTGCAGTAATGCTCAAGAAGCTGTTATTGAAAAGTACTCTAACTTGTCTTTAGATTTTGAAACAAGAGCAACAGATTTAGTTGCACAAATGACTTTAGAAGAAAAAATATCACAGTTAGGAGCAGGAGCACCTGCCATTCCACGCTTAAATATACAGGAGTACCATTGGTGGAATGAATGTCTACATGGTGTTGCTCGAGCTGGAATTGCAACTGTTTTTCCACAAGCCATTGGAATGGCAGCCTCTTTTGATACTGGTACAATGAGAGAGGTAGCCAATGTTATAAGTGATGAAGCTAGAGCAAAACATCACGAAGCACAAAGAAACAAAAATTATAAAATATATACAGGGCTTACATTTTGGTCACCTAATGTAAATATCTTTAGAGACCCTCGTTGGGGAAGAGGACATGAAACTTACGGAGAAGATCCGTACTTAACTGGACAAATGGGTATGCAATTTGTAAAAGGTTTACAGGGAAATGATTCTAAATATTTGAAACTTGTATCAACAGCTAAGCATTTTGCAGTACATAATGGACCAGAATCTAACAGACATAGCTTTAACGTACTTCCTTCAAAGCGGGATTTGTGGGAAACTTATTTACCTGCATTTGAAGATCTAATTGTAGATGCGAAAGCCTATTCTGTAATGGGTGCTTATAATCGTGTGGACGGTGAGTCTGCTAGTGCCAGTTGGATGCTTTTAAACGATATTCTTAGAAAGAAATGGGGGTTTGAAGGGTATGTTGTTTCGGATTGTGGCGCTATAAATGACATATATGAAAACCATAAAATTGTTAACACACAAGAAGAGGCAGCTGCATTAGGGATCCGAAGAGGTTGTGATCTAAATTGCGGCAGCGTGTATCAAAGAACCTTAAAAACAGCTGTGGCCCAAGGGATAATTGGGATTAAAGAAATAGACCTTTCTGTATATCGATTGATGTTAGCGAGAATGAAACTAGGGATGTTTGACCCATCACAACAGGTGCCATATGCTCAAATTCCGTATGAGATAAATAACAGTAAAGCACATGATAATTTAGCCCTAAAGATGGCTCAGAAATCTATGACTTTAATAAAAAATGATGGTATCCTTCCGTTAAATAAAAACCGTATTAAAAAGATAGCTGTGATTGGACCTAATGCGGATAATATTAATGCTTTAAGAGGTAATTACTATGGAACAGCTTCTAATCCAGTAACTGTTATAAATGGAATAAAAGCTGAATCTGGACCAGAAATTGAGGTAATATATCATAAAGGAGTTTCGTTGGTTACAAACCAAAATAAAGATTCTTTAGTACTTTCTGAAAGGATTTTAAAAGATATTGAATCTGCTGATGTTGTTATATTTGTAGGTGGATTAGATGCGACTTGGGAGGGAGAGGAAAGCAACGAAATGAGATCGAAAAACGGAGTTGAAGGCTTCTTTGGAGGCGACCGAACAAAAATTGAACTTCCTGAAATTCAGCTAAATGCTCTGAAAGCTATTAATAAAACTGGCACACCAGTTGTATTTGTTTTACTTGCAGGAAGTGCTATTTCATTTAATGGTTTAGAACAAGAACTTGATGCTATTTTAGCTGCTTGGTACCCTGGTCAAAGGGGTGGTGATGCAGTAGCAGATGTTTTATTTGGAAATTATAATCCAGCTGGTAGACTACCAGTTACTTTTTATTCTTCAACGAATGAACTAGCTGATTTTGAAGATTACAACATGCGGGCTGGTAATGGATTTACTTACAGGTATTATAATGGAGACGCTATGTACCCGTTTGGTCATGGTATAAGTTATACAAAGTTTAAGTACTCTGATTTAACAGTGAGTAAAACAAGATTAAACAATTCTGATGAATTATTTGTTACAATTAATGTTAAAAACAGTGGAGAATTGGATGGTGAAGAAGTCGTTCAGTTATATATTAAAGATATCGAATCGACTACATGGATGCCACATAAGCAACTTAGAGGATTTAAACGTATTTCATTAAAAAAAGGAGAAAAAAAAATGGTTGAATTTAAATTAAATGTAAGTAAAGACTTACGTTATTATGACGCTACAAAGCAAACCTACGCTGTTGAACCAGGCGATTTTGAAATTCAAATAGGAAGTTCTAGTAAAAACATTCTATTGAAAAAAATAATTTCTGTAGAAAATTAATACAAGAAACCACATTAAATGTAACCTCCTCTAAAACCACAGTAACATTTTTGACTGATTTTTCTCTAAACAGAAGAGACTTTAGTGATGGTGGTAGTAGTTTTGTGCTTTCTAAGGAAGTGAATATTAAAATGAAGTATGTTGGGACTAAAAATTAAAGAAGCGCTTTTTAACCAATGCCAATCTTTTGTAAACAAGCGTTTACAAACAGTTGAAGCCGTGCTGTCTTCAAATCAAAAAGCATTGCAATCTGAGACAAAGAGTTCTGCTGGAGATAAGCATGAGACGGGCCGTGCAATGTTACAGTTAGAAATGGAAAAGGCGGGACAGCAATTGTCTGGAATTGTTCAAATGAAAGTTGTCTTATCGAAAATAGATGTTTTAAAATCATCAAAAAACGCCTGTTTAGGAAGCGTTATTGTTACAGATAAAGTATCTTATTTCTTAAGCATTTCTGCAGGGCAACTAGTGGTTGCAGATAAAAGCTATTTTGCTATTTCAGTATCTTCGCCAATTGGTAAGTTGTTGCTAGGGAAACAAGAAAAGGAGGTGATTTCTTTTAATGGGAAAACTATTGAAATTATTGGGATTGTTTAAATGAATCCAAATTTTAGAGTATACTTCAATTTCTAAGCTCAAATATTTGAGGTAATGTTGTTAAATCAATATTTTTATAAGTGAAATATGAATCCTAATCATCAAGAGAGTAAGAGGACAAAAAATCCCACAGTATTTGATTTGGACTGTTTCCTTCTATGGCACCATTAAACCATACATGACCACCTTTACCCTGTTCTTCGTAACCTGTATATAAAACAACTGATGTATTTTCGTTTCCTCCTGTATACGATTCACGTACCATGTTACCATCATTGAATTCTATTGTAACGAGATTGGAAGCTGGAATGCCATTATGACTTAACCAGAAATTCACCACATCGGAAACGGATTGATAATCCTGATTGCCATCGTAAGGGAGTACGTTATCAGAAGTACTATGAAAATGTATGACCGAGGTATACTCGTTTACATTACATGTTTGTTCAAGCATGATTCCTGACATAATTCCTATTGCCGCAATTAGTTCTCCTTTAGAGCATGCAAGACCATAAGACATCATACCTCCATTAGAATATCCTGTTGCATATACTTGGGATGAATTAACAGTATATTTATTGCTGATATCTTCGATGAGCTGCTCTGTAAAAAAAACATCATTTTCTTCTATGTTTTGAATTCCGTTGTCTTCTGGATTCCAGTATACATCTCCTTTTTCGCCAACAACAGCCTGAGGATATGCTACAATGAAATTTTCACTGTCAGCCAACGAATTTAAATCACCAACTTCGCTTGAAAAATTTGAGGCACAACCTCCATAACCATGAAAATTAATTATCAATGGGCTAGGAGTATTGCTGTCATATGATGCAGGTATATACAAGATGTATTCTCTAGTTACTCCTTCATGTACAATTGTTGTATAGCCAGAATGATTCGTATTGATGCAATTAGACTCCTTATCATCTGGTTTAGTTGTATCATCTTCACGACAACCAAATAGTATTCCCGTTAAAATTAATAACACAAAAATATTTTTTGTCATTGTTCTAAATTTATTCTTTATTTTTTTATGCTTTTAATTTTGTTCTTAGGCAAATGTAGAATATTTTGTTTTTATATTTCGTGGAAAAGGAAGTGAAGCAGACAAAATGAAGCCTGAAATAGTCATATTTGAATTTTAAATTTCTATTCAGATTTGCGAGGTAATCTCCCTATTTGGATTTTTTTTGCATGACCGCTAACGTTTAGTATATGAAAAGTAGGCGATTTCGAAGCACTAAACTTTCGGTTAAGCACAAAGTTTGATACGAGCCAAAACCCTTGGATTTATTACTGTTTCGCCTATTTTTCATATACATTGTTGGCATTTCGTTATTTTATTCAGCTTCTTCAAACTCAATTATATTAAAACTTTCTTTATTGTCAAATTTTGACTTCCAAGTTTGTTTGGTTAGTATTCCATCATTAATCCCTTTAATTATCAATTCAGCCCAAGCATCTTGATATAGGTAATCTTTATGAGCTTCATCATAATGACAATAATTGATATTCGTATCAAATGGGTCGTCAATATCATTTCCGCTTGCTGGTCTAATTTTAAAGCAGCAATACAAACATTTATGGTCAAAATGATTAATTGTAAAATCTATTTCTGAATTAATTTTGACAAGTACATCTCCTGGCTTTCTTTTTCCGGGATTTATTGCTTCCTTTTTCACTACTTTATCTTTAATAATAGCAGTAACTTTTTCATAGTTGGCTCTATCCGCTTCTGAAAGGGCATTCCAGTTTACAAATTCGACAGCTAAATCACTTCTATTAGTATTAGATATTTTAGGAACTTGTATTAGCGGCAATATGCTAGAAAGTAAATCGGAAATACGCACACCATCCGCACGAAGAATTTTTTTATTGAATGAATATGCAGGGAAATGAGCGTCTGCAAATATTATTTCGTCACCATGTCCCATTTCTGCTAAAACTTTTAAAAGCTCCGGGCTAATTAACGGAGATATTCCTTTTAACATAATTTAGATTTTTAAAATTTAATAATGAATTGTTTATTTCTGAGTTGATTTAAATGTATTATAGCCATAATAAGCAACCATACTCAAACAGATTAATGGTAAAATGAATGAGAAATTTACTTCAGGAATAAATCCTAATATTTTAATATCTGAAAAACCAGAACCACCCCAATCAAGAATCCAACCTTGTGCAATTGGCATTAATGCACCTCCAACAATAGCCATTACCAATCCCGCAGAACCAATTTTTGCTTCATCACCCATATCTTTTAAGGCAATGCCATAAATGGTTGGAAACATTATAGACATGAAAAAGGAAACACCAACTAAGGAGTACAACCCGATAACGCCAGGAACTAAAATAGCACCCCCACAAAATAGCACTCCACCAATACCGAATAAGAGTAACATTTTTGAAGGGTTGATTGTTTTCATTAATGCAGTTCCAATCCATCTTCCTTCCAAGAAAATAATCATTGCAGTAACATTAAAATATGTTGCAGTTAACTCTAGACCTAGTGTATCGTTAATATTATCTACATATTGGTAAACATATGTCCAACACATAATTTGTGCACCAACATAGAATGCTTGAGCAATTACACCTTGCTTATAATTTTTATTAGCAAATAATTTATGAAAAGATTCAGATAAAGACATCTTGTCTTTTTCAGAGGTCTTTGGCATTTTTGTGAAAATGATAATTCCCATTATTATTAATACCAATACCCCTAAAGCGATATATGGAATGCTGATGATTTCTAAATCATTTTCTCTAATAGCAGCCAATTCTTTCGAAGTTAGCGCTTTGTATGCTTCATTAGTAAAGTCATCTGAACGTAAGGCTTCGATTACGAATACTTGAGCAATAATCATTCCTGTTAATGAACCAATAGGGTTAAAGGCCTGAGCTAAGTTTAAACGTTGTGTAGCGGTTTCTTTATCTCCCATTGAAAGAATTAAAGGATTAGAAGTTGTTTCTAAAAATGCTAAACCGCAAGTAATAATCCATAATGAGATTAGAAAATAATTAAATTGTTCGTTTTCAGCAGCTGGGTAAAATAAAAAGGCTCCAATTGCATACAAACATAACCCAAGTACTATTCCAGATTTATAACTGTACTTTCTTATAAACAATGCAGCAGGCAAAGCCATAAAAAAATATCCAAAATAAAAGGCAAATTGAACTAATGAAGCTTGAACATTTGAAAGTTCAGGCATTACCTTCTTAAAGGCAGAAACCATTGGGTTTGTTAGGTCGTTGGCAATTCCCCAAAGGGCAAATAAGGATGTAATAATGATAAAAGGAAATAATAAATCTTTTCTTACTATTGGGATGTTTATTTTATTACTCATTTTATATATTTGATTACAAATTTCTATTCATTAAGAGTGTAAAAAGGGTTCTGATGTATCATTTTGTATAACAAATTTATAAATAAGTCATTTTTAGATTAAATGATATTTATGGGTAGTTTTGTGTTTTTAGTAATAATAAAACACCCTCCGAAAAGAAATTTTCGTCGGGTGTTTTTACTTTAGCAATGACCTCTTCCTTTTTTAATTATTTTTTCTTTAAAACCCAGTTCCAGGATTGGATGGAGAGGAAGCTTGCGCTTTTTGTGGATTTAAAATTAAATAGGTGCCAAGTGCAGTTAAAGCTGCATACTTACTGTAAGATTTAATCTTTTTTAAAGCATCTTTACGAGAAATTTCTTGTGTTTTTTCTTGTGTATCCTTTAATTGTTTTTTCATGATATTTTGTTTTATAATTTATTTATTATTTTAAAATAATTTTCTTGTTTAATTTACCAGCTTCTGTTGTTAATTGAACAATATAAACACCAGCAGCTAATTTGGGTAACGAAATATCATTAGAATTGATAGCATCAAAAGTTGTCATCATCATTTGTTTACCAAGAATATTGTATAAAGAAATTGAAGCTTTTCCTTGTGATAAACCAGCTACTCTTAAATTAGAATTATTAATTTTAAAAATACTAACGCTATTTAAATTTACATCACTAGTAGAAAGTACGCTATTAGAAGTGTGTAAATAAAAACGACCAATTCCATCAATAGCACTGGATAAAGTAATGTTATAAACACTGTTTGTTTCGTCTAAAAGAGTAAACGTATTAGTAACTCGATCTTCTAAATAAACTTTAATATCTGTTGGTAAATTTAATTTTTTTACAGAAAAAGCAAGCTCTTTTCCACTTGCAGCTTTAAGACCAACAGGTATAACCATAGATGCTAAATCTGAATTAGGTAAAGATTGTATTTGGTATTTTTCACCTTGATTATCTTCTAATAAATGAGAATAGATTTCAAAACTATTAGCAACACCTCCAAACAAATCACCATCATATCCATTATCAAAACCTTTAGTAGCAGCATCATTAAAGTATAATTTTATATACCTATGTGTACTTTCATCTGCTACAGATAATTCAATTTCTGGGATAGTAGCAGCTGTTCTTTGAAATGTATCAGTACCAGAATTATCACTTTGATTACTTTCTTCAAAGGTTAAAATACCTCCTCCGTCATTAGACCTTACAAAGAAAGCTTGCCCTGGTGCAACTTGGAATGCTGCTGTAGAAGTTTTAGTATCATACGATGTTGTTCCATTGTTCCATACATAAATATTTTTATTATTAGAAACAACAGGATTATTGTCTAATAATGTTTTACTATTTATATATGATGTATATGGGTTCGCTACTAAATTATAACCATTATTAGTTCTTACAAGTGTTACGTCAGTATCAGCAGTGTTAATTGTTCCTGTAAAAGATACGTCACCTGTTGCGCTTCTTTTTACAGAGTAACCTGTTCCTGGAGTAAAAGTTCCGCTTTCTCCTGTTAGAGAATAATCCCAAGTATTAGCACTTTCAGTATAAGTTGCTAAACCTCTATTAGTACCACTACCTGTAGCTAAAGAATTTGCATTTACCCAAGTATCATCAAAAGTTGCGCCAACTAAAGGAGAAGCAACCAAATACCAACCATTTGTATTACCAGCAGTGTGTGTAAGGTTTCTACTGTAAGTTGCCGCACCAGTAACTGTAGCAGTACCATTTGCTACAAAAGCTGCACCAGATTTAATATCTATAGCTGCTACAGTAATTTCTCCACTTGAAATTGTTGGGTAATTTGTTAAACCTGCGGGTATAATAGTATAGGCATCAGCTGCATTTGGTACTCTTTCTGGAGTCCAGTTTGTTGCAGTATTCCAGTCGTTATCTGTGCTTCCATCCCATGTAATGCCTGATGCTAAAGTAGCGCCACCAGTAACCGATGTTGTTATACCGTCTATTTGTGTAACCCCATCCACTAACCCAAATTCAAGGAACAAAGTAAGGTTATAATTTGCTGCTTCATCAAATGTAAAAGTTTTTTCTATATAAGCCCAAGCGTCAGTAGTAAGAAGAACGCGCTCTGATTTGTTTGTGCCAGATGCTACATCCCTTACTGTTAATCTCATATCTCCACTTGCCTTCGCACTCCCTGGATCACCGTCAGTTGTTTTTGCCCAAAACCCAACTTTTACCTCAATAGGATCTTGATTATTCCCAGTAAATGGATATTCTGTGCTCATAACTTTTATATTCCATTCGCCACCAGTATCCACTGAAGTAACTTCTAGAGCATTAGAACCATCTCCGGCATGAATATTCGTTGTTTGTATGCTTGCTGAAACTCCTTCGGCACTACCACTTCCCCCACCTAATTTCCAATCATTAAGCGCAACATCTTTAACCATAGCTCCAGCTGAGCCATCTTCAAAACTAGGGTTTACAACAAAACCACTATAAGTTTGGCTTAAAGTATTTTCGTCTAAGTATGTTAGTTTTGTATATGATAATGAAGGTAGTTCAATATTGAATTTATTCCTTCTTATTTCTGTTCCTGTAAGCTCAATTATTTCTCCAAGTTCATCTGTCGTGTTTACCATAGATTCTACTTTGCTTAATTTTAAATTTAACCCATTGGTATTATTAAAATTTAATTTAACCTTTTTAGTTAGCGATGATTTGTTTAGAACGTACACAAGGTATTTATTGTCTTTTTTTGCCACAAATCCATAAACAGAGTTAGCCGCATAATTTCCATTTGTTAGAGCCTCAACTTTTGCGTCAATTATAGGGTCTTCTAACGTGATCATTTTTCCGTCTAAAGCCTCTGCTAGTAGCTCGAATCCAAAGTGCATGGCATTTAATTGATAGTCAAAATTTTTATTTGTTGCGAAACTGGTGTCT